>JACCDX010091936.1_pt1 | contig 24267 bp, 21 predicted proteins | sample 7449681 | NCBI WGS metagenome assembly JACCDX01 (sample SAMN15323450, study PRJNA562643) | freshwater metagenome | isolation source: river surface water | place: USA:Blue River Watershed | collected 2017-08-18
CGGAAGATAAATGGAACGCAAGAGCGGAAGGACGAAGAGAACAACGTACGCACCAACCGACGGGGGGGCGTGGTAACGAAGGAGGTCTGCGTATCGGTGAAATGGAAGCGAACGCCATTATTGGTCACGGTACCAGTTTATTCTTGCGCGAATCCTACATCAAGAGATCGGACGGAACCCGTTTCTTTGTCTGTAATGGTTGCGGTACGATACCGATCTACAACGAAGCTGAACAATTCTTTGTCTGTCCTCTGTGCGATGGACCGGTAGAATACACGGGTTCCACGGTGAACAACTTTGAACTTTTGCCGCCCAACAAACGAAGTTTAACGACGTTCAGCAAGGTGGAAATGCCTTACGTCATGAAGCTTCTGGATCAAGAACTAGGTACCTTTATGAATATCGGTATGCGTTTCTTGACCAATAAGAATGTGGAAAAGTTACAGTCGCCTGAAACGTTGGATATTGAAGACAAGATGATCTTAGAATTCAAAAATAGTGTCTTGGAGGATATACCTGAAGAAGAAGTCATCGTCCCTGAAAGACGAGAAGTCAAAGAAGAAGAGAATGTACAAACCACAGATCTGCGTGCCTTGGGTGCCACAACCATCTTAACACAGCAAGGACAGACTACAGAGGATGTACCCGAAGCCGAGGATGAGGATGCGACCATTGAACGACAAATGGGGGTTACGCAACCCAAAAAAGGAGTCCTCCGTGTGAATGCGGCGAATTTTGTTCCTCCGAATGTTCAAGCGCCACCGGTCTCTAACCAAACGCAAGCGGTTCAGGAACCATTACCCTCATATCTGAAACCTTTGGTCTTACCGCGGGAAATCTTCGGTGACCCTCGGGTCGTGGGTGATTATTTGGTGTACCCTCTGGGTCCGAACGATCCCCTACCATCGCAAGTCTATAAGAATGAGTCGGGCCGACTCCTCTATAACTTTCCACCGCAAGCGAACGGGTTTGTCCGCTCGGTGGACCTGCTGCGCACGAACGAGGGGTTGAAGCAGTTGATTAGCTTGGCGGCAACATCGCCCGCTATAGAAACCTTACAGCCGCTACAACCGTTACCACCCAATCCTCAAGCCAAAACGGAAGTCCAAATTATTCAAACGGTTCCTGTTCAAGATACTACCGTTTTAGGAACCGCTCTTCCGGGTGGGCCCAACCAAATCTATGTGGATACCAGTCCCACCGCTATGCGTGAAAGCGGATTAACACCACTCCCTCCGCCTGCCAATCCCATTCAGAGATCCAACATGGGATCGGCCATGAATCGTAATCGTACGCGAAGAGCAGCAAGACCCACCAATGGTCCAGGTATCTTTAATAAGGTGGGTTCGCAGGCTCCTTCGCAACCGAATCCGATGGCGAACGCCAAAGTTACCGTTCAAAAATTGGGCTAAACCATTAAATTTGAATCTAAAATCATCTAGACAATTATCAAGTAGAATATGAGCTCTGAAACAAATTTTGAACTCTTTGATCATCTTTATCGTAGTCGGAGAACATTACTTCGTATTTTAGCTGAACGTGGCTATAATACGAAGCCTTACGAAAACTTTGGTGTGGATGAAATTGAAGCCATGGTCATTGGAGGAAACGATGCGTTACGTATGGATCTTGAACGTCCCCAACCCAAAGACTCGACCATTACCAAATGTCGCGTGCTGTATAGTCTCCAAAAACTCAAATCTAAACTTCCAGGGTTCTTAGAAAGCCTTACCAATAAAGAAAAGTCCAAGGAAGATGTCATTAATCCCAAAACGACCGAAGTCATTGTGATGTTAGCTGCTCCCGAAGGAGAACCGGTTGTTGAACTGTACCATACCAATTCGTATGATCAATTGGTGAATCATGGTCTTCGGATCTTCTTCTTCCGTATTGCGAATCTTGTCATCCATCCATCGGATCATGTTTTAGTACCGAAACATGAAAAGGTAGCGGAAGAAGATATTCCTGTACCCAAAGCCGAGCGCCATAAACTTCCGTTCATCCGTTTTCATGAAGATATGCAAGCGCGCATTTTAGGATTAGTTCCCCGTGACATTGTAAAAATTACCCGACCAAGTCCATCTTCTGGAGAATATGTAGTCTATCGCATTTGTTCTCCTTAGGTCGGTAGATCTCCTTAGGTCTCTATACATAACCCAAAGACAATTTTCAAGAATTTTATTACTTCCACTGAGGTAGAATGTTTAGAACATTAGACGTCAGAGAAAATACAAGTTGCGGTGATATCCGCCAAAATTATACTGATAAGAACAATTTTGATACCATTAAATCTATTTTTGATAATCCCTTAACGGAAATTGGATCGATTACAGGAGCGGTCTATAATGCGAACAGAATCTCCAGCGATGGAGCAAAAAATGTAGAGGCGAAAAGGTACTTGGATACCCTTCGCATATTAGAAAATAACTTGAATCGATACTTAAATTGTGTGAATAGTGATCTCCAAGAATACGGTAGGCAAGCATCCAAAATATACAAATACCAAGATGAACTAAAAGATAAACAAAACGATGTAAAAAAAATGAAAGAAGTGGCCAACGAAGCCAGTGAGCGTGCGAAGCTCGTCACGGATCCCTATTCCCAGACAAGTTATCACGAAAGTTGGTTCCCCTTAGGCAGACCTATGAAGAAGGATAATATCCCGGTCTTACTAGCCCTAAGTATCTTTTTTTTAGTCTTTTCTTTCGGCATGTTTCTACGTTTATCTTCCTTGGATTTACAATTTACATCGACCATGACTGGGTTCAATGCTCTCGGCACCAATTTGATTTCTAAGAGATATCAGTAGAGAGAGTATGGCTTTCTGTTCTAGAATAACCACAACTACCATCACAAATTTAACCCAAGCATCGCAACCCTTTTCCAATTCCGTGCTTCCCAATTACACCTCCATGAGTCGTATTCAGGATGGAATGAACAAGGGACGCTTAACCCAGCAATCCTTGGAAACAATCTACAATAATCTGAAGTCCGCTGGAAAATTAGTGGATCAAAAAACGAATCTGGGTAGACTAGGAAATAAGGATGAAACAAGTGAACGGAATGCTGAAAACAACTATGATCGTTTGAGCTCGGTGGGAAGTACAGAACTTTCCACAATGCGAAGTATTGCTGAAGAATATTGTTTTTACTATATCCGTTACAAATACGTTTTGGAAATACTGTTTGAAAAATTAATGACGGCGTCTACCCAAGCCCAAACAACGAGTCAAACTAGACAAGATATTAATACTTATCTGGAACAAGCGAAATCCATTAATTCAAAACTCAATGATCTCATTCAAGTAACCAACTTTTTAGCCAAGAAACGTGCGGAAGAAATGAAGGGACAAAATGAAGAAATTAATTCACTGAACGAGAGTATAACATCCAATTTTGACGCCTTGAAAAAACATGACGAAATGTTGAAAAAAGAAACCTCTTTAGCGGATCTACGTAAATCTATGGTGGAGTACTCGCAGGAAAAGAATCTTTCGGCACAAAACTTATTAGCATTGTATGGTTTCCTAAATTTAGTCGCTTTAGGACTACTATTTTATATCGCACGAACATAGGAAGATGGGCAACATCACCAGTGCTTCAGATATTACCCGGCTCGCACAAGATGTACAGACTACAGCCGCATTACAAAACATGACGGAAGAACAAAAGCGAGCTTATTTTAATTCCCAAAAGCAGCAATTATTGAACAATATTTTAACGGATCGCGACAGCACGTTCCAAAAAACGTACACCGATGCGCAAAAAAACAATGCTGTTCAGAATTCTTTATTTTTCTATCAACAACGAAATCGTGATTTAGACGATGTGGGTAGTTTTTTAAAAGATAAAAATGAAGAAAATATTCGTATAGCCAAGGCCAATAATGATTTAGCGACAAGACAATTTGAAATTAATGAATGGGCTTACAATAATAAATTAGATACCTTGTTTGTACTCCAATTAGTCTTTGTTTCTGTTTGTTTGACCGCTGGATTGGCTTACCTAAATCGTATCGGTGTCTTACCGATGTCTGTCCTGGGTATCTTGATTGTTATCCTTATTATCATAGTTATTGGTGTTTTCATAAACCGTTTGATTTATACACGAAAGGTACGTGATCAACGGTACTGGAACAGAAGACAATTTGTCGAACGAAAAAAAGACACGGAGGACTCCGGTTCATTACAATGTCCTCCAGGCTTTGAACCCACTGGCAACGAGGCTCCAGCTCCGCCATCGGGATCCACCGTACCGTTAGGATAAATCTTTATTAGTATTTCCCTCTGTTAGAATGGCTGACGCAGCAGATTGGGATAACCGATTAGCCGTTGTAAAATCCAATTATCAGAAATTACAAACCATTGTAGATTCTCATAATTTGAAAACGCGATCCCTCCGAAATCTGGCCCAAACCGCGCAAGATTTACAGGATGAAGTAGAACAAGCCAAATACGAAGAAACGAAGGCTGAACAAGAGGCTTCGACCTATGACCGAGAGTTCATAGAAAAAAGAAAAGAATTTCCTGATCCTTTTCGTCCTTCCAAAATTTACACCATTCAAGACTTTACTCTTTATTTTTTCTTTGCGAGCTACATTTTATTTTTAGTGGCGTTGGTGATGACTCTGCCGAATAAAATGTATGTTTTCATTGCTGGTATCTTTGCTCTTATAGTTGGAGTCGTCCTCTTGTATCGTTACGTTTAGTCAAAAGCCGCTTCTTCCGATCCACCATTTTGGTGTTGTTCTTCAAATAGATCAACACCTTCTTCATCTAAGAAGACACGAATATGATTATATTCTTTATTTGTACCACGCGCTTCACCAAAGGTATCGTCGCAGCGTTGTTCTAATTCTTTCATATCCAAACGACGAGCACCGGTGCCCATCGCCCATTTGTCGTAGGCTTTCTTAATTTCTTTGAGGGTGACTTTCTCATTGGTAATTTCTTCGTAATCACGCGCTTCACGGATACGTTCCATACGGAATTTGGCGAACGCATCGTGATCGGCTTTGTATTTTTCGGATTCTTGTTTGACCACTTGGGGTTCAGGCTGTAGGCCATGGGGGATATATTCGGTATCATACAGATGAACAAGATAGCTGAGGAATGGTTCGCGCCAAGTCAATAATTTTTCATCCAAGCGATTGTCACGGGGGAAGAAATGGGGTTTGCCCGCGAGTAAATCTGGATGATCAGCTTCTTCAAAACGGCTTTCGAAGGGAATGACACGAATACGACGCCAGGTACCGTTATCCATCGCATTAATGGGCGGTAAGCGGTTACACATCATAAACATTTTACCCATGATTTTGAATTTCTCTTGATCCTGGAATAATCCACGCGCTTCTACCATATCTTCACCGGATAACTGTTTCATTCGTGAAGTATTCAAAGGTTCTTTATCATCGGGTTCTTGCGAGTAGATAAAGCGACGATTTTTCATGGCCATGATATCGGGATTCGCTGCTCCTGATTCAGGTCTTTTACGAGTAAGAACAGTCGCTTGTAAGGAGGTTTGGTAATCCCCAAAGACTAATTTCATAAGAGTAACTAATTTGGATTTACCATTACTACCCACACCAATAAAGAAGTAATATAATTGTTCACGATTCGCACCTTCTAAACACGAAGCTAAAAGTTTGAGCACGTGTTTGCGGAGATCTTCACGAGGAAAGAGTTTGCGGAAGAAGTCTTGGATTTCGTCCAAACGAGGGTCCTGGTTCTTTACGAATTCGCTATAGGGGATATAGTGAATGGCATCGGTTTCAGGGAAATTGCGACCAGCTAAGAAACTCACATAATCTTCAGGACGACCTTGACGGAAGACGACATGTTCACGTTCTTCAACATGATTGTTGAGCAGAGGATTGTTATTGGATCCTTGTACTTGATTCACCAGAGAAGCGAAACTGTTATTGGGTGTGACTTGGGGCGAGGTTTGAACGGGAGATTTATGGCGAAGTTCGAGGATTCCATTGGCACAACCAAAGAGGAAAGGATTCATATTGAGTTTGTTGGCAAAATCTTCTTCATAAAACACGGTGGAACACATTTTCATGACGGAATCTACGAAACCACTGTTGTAGAGTTTTACCTGCATTTCGTGGAGTTGTTTTTGTTTAATATCGATCAGTTGGTTATCCCCTCCGTTATTGCGACGTCCGGCCACGATATTACAGGCGGATTGAATTTTATCAGCGACATCGGTACAGATTTTTTGGCGTAATTCCATACCTTGGTTCAGTTTACGCCACATGTTGAGAATTTCATCGTAGTAGAACCAATCGGTGGAACGGTTGTTTATAGAAGCCACATAGAGACTTTCCCACATTTTCTTCATGAGTAAGGCAATATGATAATGTGTGGTATCGGTTTGAAGAATAATGTATTCACAAACATCGGAATCAATAATTTGTTTAAAACGTTCACGATTATCGTCCCGCGCCCATTTGTATAAGCTGCGGCGGGTCAAGAGTTTTCCATCGCCTTCTTTACGCATACCTAAGTGCCAATCACGACGGAGCTGAGGAACTTCAAACTGGCGATGGTCATTCCATTTGGGTGTTTTTTTAGAAAATTCTATCCAAAGATCAAACATTTCTTCACTGGGATTAATGTTGTGTAAGCACCAGCCTACACGCATCCAAGAATCATGGTCATGCGCACGCTCGTTGCTCAAACATTCGAGAACAATTTGACGAAGAATATTCATTTCGGTAGGTGCGGTAGGTAAGAGTTGAGCGAGAGCTTGTAAAAGAGGAGAGTTTGCGGCTTCCACTTGCGCAGCCCGTTCAAGGACTTCTTGATTCTCGTAGCGAGTAGCAGAGGGATTGAGAATATTTTGGAATTCATCTCGTCGTTCATCTTTAATGATATTCACATCGTCTTCCGTTTTATAGCGGACACTCATTTTTTCCATGAGCTCACGACTATCGTAGTTGGAGGGATCTTCATCTTCCCAGCTACGTTCTTCAGGATCATAATACATCACATTTGTTAGCTCGTAGGCAGGAACAGAAGGCTTACTCGCCCCATAGAACATCCAGCCCTGTTTGCGTCCCATAGACGCATCATAGACATCTTCAGGGGGATTCATGTAACCTGTATCACGGAAAGCATCATCAATCACATGATTTTTTAATAAATGATTGCGAATAACATTCCATTTATCGTTACTGAGGGTACAGGTGGGACTCACAATATGTATTCCATCTTTAATTTTATCACCACTCACATAAGGTTGTGGTCTTAAAAGAACAAGAAATTGGATATTTTGGTAGGCGCTCATATCAAAGAAGTAGTCTAAGGTTTCCGCGACTTTAGAACAGAATTGCTTGATATGAGAGTCCGTAAATTTCCGAGCCAAGTTTTTATTCTTGGGGTAATGGAAGTCTAAGTCAATTAACAGAGGTTTAGGGGCGTTTAGTCGCGGTTGCTCTACGAAACCCAAAGCTCTGTTACCTTGAACAAAGAGATAATCATGAAGAAGATCCAAAAGTTTAGGATATTCTTCATCAGGAATATGCCATTTCCCTGTTAGTTCACCCATACCCGTCATGGTAGCTTCTTTCGCATCTTTTCCCCGACCACATGGATGTAATTGGAGAAAATGAAACAGGGGATGTTGTTGAAACAATTGGAGATTATTCATCGCGTCACTTGGCATTTTCTAAATTCAAAAGGGAATCAATTTTTTAAACCCCCATATTTTTCAACTTTCATCTAAAGCTTTCTATGATCTATCCTAAGAGAGTCATAAAAATGACAGATACAACGCCTTATTTGCCGCCCTATAAGAGCCGTCTGATGAAGGATATTTTACGCTCTCAAGATGAGCTCATGAAACAACAGGGAATTTATTATCAACCGGATCCCAGCAATATTTGTAAGGGTTGCGCCTTGATCGAAGGGCCGGCCCATACTCCCTACGAAGGGGCATTGCTGATGTTCAGCTTTCATTTTCCCGCCGATTATCCCTTTTCTCCTCCCAAGGTTCTTTTTCTCACCTCGGATGGCTACACCCGTTTTCATCCGAATCTGTACAAGGAAGGTAAGGTTTGTTTATCCATTTTGGGCACCTATCCAGGACCCTCCTGGTCCGGAACCCAAAGCTTATGTAGCGTATTACTAAGTCTCCAGGGTATTCTGGATGATAATCCGCTCACCCATGAACCGTATTTTGAAGACATTTCTATCTATGATGAACGGACGAAGTCCTACGCTGACCTAGTGGAACACAATTTAACCCGTCTTATGATACAAACGGTCAAAAGCTACGAGGCGGATCCGGAGAACCATCCCTGGTTTTTGTTTTCGGACGATGTCGACCAAATTCTTCCCCGAATAAAAGAAACCCTTACACGTAAAGTATTGGACAAGCGAAAATATCCAGATAGACTTTGGGGAAATGTGACCTATGGCATGGAGGGGCGTTCTTTTTGGAAGAAGCTGGCGATGGAAACCCCGTGGATTTCGTAACTAGCTACCTAAACTTGATTGCGTTGAACAAGTAGAGATTGTACAACGCCATGAAGTTCTGTCCGAAGTGTGAAAATTACTTATACTTAAGTACGAAAGAGAATATCTTACTCCGTGCTTGTCGTACCTGCGGGTACTCCGAAGAGGATACGGAAGGAGGATTAGCTATGGAAACGATTGTACAAGAGCGATCCAGTGAAGGCTACAAAGTCTTACTCAATGAATTCACCCGGCAAGATCCCACTCTTCCCCACGTCACAACCTTGCCCTGTCCCAACAAAGCCTGTGAAACCCATACCGCTAATAAACAACGTGATGTCATCATTATCAAATACGATGCTCAGAATCTGAAGTTCCTTTATATCTGTAATGTCTGCGGTGATCAATGGCGCTCACGTTCTTAAAGTATTCGCCATCGCGAGGGAATGAGTGTTCCGCATCCTCCCTTAAACCAAACAGGAGGAACAAATACGGGAGCACCTACCGTATCCGCACCCAGAAAAGCTCCCCACCATGAAAATGTCGAATTGGCCGTAATGAAACCTCCATGACAAGATGTCATTAAAGCCAAACAAATCACTTCATTCGGTTCATCGATAAAGATTTTCTTCGGAAGACTTTGAAATATATCTTGCTCTTTACACCAGGCTAAATCATCGGAAAAAATAAAGAAAATATGCTGTTGAAGATTAAAATGGTCCAACGCTTTTTTATAGTAGTCGGTCGTTTGTGCGGGTAAAACATCCGAAGCCGGATGTTGAAGGTAGTCTCCGCGCCGCACATGGATCCCCACGAACTGCCGAGAGGGTTGGATCAATTGTTCCGCTTTTATAGAGCTCAACCCGTCCAGATAGACTTCGCGAATAAGCTCTTCATGCGCTTGTAAAGAGGTATAACTTTGAAAATAGCCGTGTAAGAGAATATTGTTCTCCGTTTCTATAGGCTTCCATTCTTCAAATCCAGGTTCTCCTGGATGCTGGATCCAACCACCATTCTTGAGTAAATGAATTTGACCATCATCGATCGGTTTATCATAGCGATGTTGAAAGCTCTTAAATACTGTTTCTTTGTAATCCAATCTATTCGTATTGTGATAGTTGTAGAATTCATCAGGTAAAAGAATAGTTTTTTGTTTTTCCTGTTGGTAAACGATGGCGGCGGCGACCTGGAACATTTGGTTCCCTAATCCTCCTTTGCGCACGGGTAAGACGAAGTTCATCTAAGGAGATTCGTTTTAAATCTTTAGAATGGAACACATTGATTGTGTTTATTATATTAACCTGGAGCATAGAAAAGATAGAAAGGAAGAATTTTTAAACGAGATGAAAAAATACGATATTCCTGACAGCAAGCTCCATCGTATTGCCGCAACCTACGTAAAAACCTTCGGTGCGTTGGGCTGCGCTCATAGTCATATTCAGGTCCTGAAGTTGTTTTTAGCATCATCCCATAATCATTGTATTATTTTTGAAGATGATTTTCAATTTACTATAGAAAAGAGCTATTTTTTTGATATTCTTCAAGAAATTTTCTCAAAGAAAATTGTATTTGATGTTGTCTTGCTGGCGGGAAATATTTTGGTACAAAAAGAATCTCCCTATCCTTTTTTAAAACGGGTTACAGAAGCTCAGACAACTTCAGGATATTTGGTAACGAAAGATTTTGCCAAACATTTATTAAAAAATTTTCAGGAGGCTTTGTATTTATTAAATGAATATTATACACAGCACGGAACGCGTGTAAAGAATTTTTCTATAGATCAGCACTGGAAAGCTCTTCAACAACGCTATCTCTGGTATTCTCTTTTTCCTAAAGCAGGGCTTCAACGCGAAAGTTACTCGGACATAGAAGAAAAGATAACAAATTATGGTGTTTAAAAACCTATCATCTATTCTTCAGTATGGAACACATTGACTGTGTCTATTATATTAATTTGGACCACCGCACCGATAGACGGGCCGAAATAGAGGCGGAGCTGGATAAACTGGGCGTACCCGAAACGAAACGCGTACGTATTCCAGGGGTTCCCAAACCAGGGTTAGGAATTCTGGGCTGCGGATTAGCCCACAAAAAAACGGTAGAGACCTTTCTCGCCTCCCCCCATAAAGTCTGTCTCATTTTGGAAGATGATTTTCAATTCACCTTGGATATGGAGTATGTAAAGTATTTATTAGAAGGTCTTTTTACCGAAAAGATTCCATTTGATTGTGTAATGCTGGCAGGTATGGTACAGCTTGTAGGACCTAGTTCGTATCCTTTCTTGAAGAAAGTATATGATGTGAATACCGCATCCGCCTATCTCATAACCAAAGAGTTTGCTCCCGTGCTGCTGGAGTCTTACACCGAATCTACGCAATTACTGGAGGAAGCCTTCCGTACCACAGGGAAGACGAACCAAAGCTACCACAATGATATCTGGTGGAAACGTTACCAACCCTATTTTGACTGGTTCATTTTCCATCCACGTCTCGGTGAGCAAAGAGAGAGTTTTTCGGACAATTTGGAACGCAACCTAAAATACGGTTTTTAGTATCTAAACCCTTTTTGTAAAAAGATCAACAGATATGGAATCGTTGGTGGATACCAAACATTTAGATATTCTTTATCAATCTGTAAAAGATAAAATATACGCATCTCCACCAACCTTTCATCTTTTAGTTACTCATTATAAGACACCACAGTTTCTAGAAAATTGTTTAACATCTATTTTTTCTCAAAAGGTATCTGTTCCTTTACAAGTTCATCTCGTGGATGATGCGTCCTGTTTAGCGGAAGTAGATGCTATTTTGGATAAGTGGTCAGCGCGAGAATCTAGTAAACTCATTGTGTATAGGAATACCGAAAGAAAAAATAAAGGATTAAATCTCTTGTTCTGTTTAAATAAAGGAACATTTCATCCTGAAGATATTATTGGTATCGTCGATGGTGATGACTGGTTCGCTACACCTAATGCGTTACAAACAGTCATAAAGAAATATCAAGAAACAGGCTGTTGGGTTACGTATGGCTCCTATGCTTGTTCCGACACTATCACGGGGAATTGTACAAACCCCCTTACTCAATATCATTACAGTTCAGAAGAGAAGGGTCGCGGATTTCGCGAAGCTCCCTGGATTTTCAGTCATTTTTTCACCGCTAAAGCTTTTCTATGGAAACGTCTAGATAAATCTATACTGGTGTTTGACGGTAAAGTAGAAGAGGGAGGGGCGCCTTATGACCAATTATTCAATATTCCCATAGCCGAAATGGCCTCTACCAAACATATAGAGCATATTTCCGATATCGTGTATATTTACAATAATCAAAGTTCCTTGAACGAAAATCTTATGCGACCGCAAGTACAATCCGGATACGATCAAAAGAATCGCTTGCGTGAAGCGTTCAAACCCATTGAGCGACCACCCTTAGACTTCAGTATTCTCATGCCCTGTCGCGGACGTTTTCCTCTTTTACAAGCCACCATTCAACGTTTTAAAGAAGAATGGTCAACCGATATAACAAGTCAAATTACTCTCGTAGAACACAGTGAAACCCCCATGTATAAAGAATACGCTGAACAGCAAGGCCTTGCTTGGATTTATGTACCCCTTGAAGGCTCTCCGCTGAGTCCGCTGGGTCAATTTAACCGAGGATTATGTTTTGACATCGGTTTTTTACACGGTATACTCGGCAAATATTATATTTGTCATGATAATGATCTCCTGGTTCCGAAAGATTTCTGGAAAAAGCTACAGGTGAACTTTCACCGCGCACAAACGGAAGTCCTCCAGACCTATTCGGATCGTTTTGTCTGGCAAACGAGCGAAGAGATAAGCAAACAATTATTAGAGAACCCCTCTTGGTTTCTCAACGGATTTGAAGTAGAGACACACTGTACGCGAAACTCTCCTGGAGCCAAAGGGGGTAGTCTAACTCTGTCTCGGTTGGCCTATCTCTCGGTAGGGGGTCATGATCCCCATTTATTTTTTGGTTACGCCGCGGAAGATGCTTTCTTTTGGTCAAAGTTAGAGCAGCTTCATAAGATAGGGTTTAGTGAAGACCCACGTATTCCTCTCGTTCATTTATGGCACCCGAATGCGGCGAATCTGAATCCATTCAAACAGGAAATGGATATCTTATTTCATATGTTTAATTCGTTATCTAAGGAACAAAAGGAAGAGTATATACGTTTAAAGCGAAACCATTTTCAAGATTGTTTAAGAGGCTTAAAATTTGATTCAGATAAATAAAGAGAGAGAAGTAACTATTTATGAATGCCAAAGATGTACTAACACCCTATTTTGTGAGGGATGTACCCGAAAATTCAGTGTATAAGGCTCGTATAGAGGAGGAATTTACCCTCATAGACAAATTTGGATTCACCAAAGTCTTTCAGCAAGTTCACGATATTCTAGAAATTGCGGAGAGACTTCATATTCCTCATATTATCCGTGGATCTTCAGGATCTTCACTCATTTGTTTTCTTATGGGGATAACCCAGATAGACCCTATACTCTATGGCTTGGAGCTCGCGCGCTTCATGAATCATGGACGACGGGATCTGCCCGATATTGATATGGATGTTCCTTACAATCGAAGGGAGGAATTATACCAAGAAATTTGTAAAAAATGGCCAAAGATGGTAGCCCGTATCAGTAACCATGTGACCTATGGTCATAAAGTAGCTCTCCGTGAGACCGCCAAACAACATCTTTTAGAGAGTATGCCCGAAAATCCTGAACTTCGGGATCCTGAAGATAAACAGAAGCTCCGTAAACTGAACCGACGCCACTTCAACTTAGAAAAGATTGTCCCTGATGAGGCTCAACGGACTACCATCCAGGAAGAGGCCAAAAAGAAAGTGGGAACGATGAAACATTACAGTAAACATTGCGCAGGGATTGTCATCTTTGAGGAAGAAGGAGAAGTTCCTGAAGAACTCCTCTTGGACTCCAGCTCCGAACTCCAGCAAATTAAACTCAATAAAGATGAAACGGAAGACCAAGGGTATATTAAGATTGATATTCTCAGCAGTAGAGGTTTGGCCCAATTGATTACTGCTCAGCAAGAACCCCAAGAACTCTTAGCCTATCCTTCCAGGGATCCCTTAACGGAGAAGCTCTTAGCCTCGGGGAAGAATCTGGGGATTACCTTTGGCGAAAGTCGTGGAATGCGGAAACTCTTTATGGGGATGAAACCGCGTCACATGGATGATGTGGCGATTGTCTTGGCTCTGATCCGACCGGCCGCAGCGACCCGAGGACGGAAGGCGGAGTTTCTCCAACGCTGGCGCCACGGAGCGGAGAATTTGTTCCATCCTCTGGAACGACAAATTATCTTTGATGATGACGCCATTACCTTGATAAGGGACGCCATCGGTTGTGATGCGGCGGAAGCGGATCGGTGGCGCAAAGTCTTTGCCAAGAGCAATGCGAACGGACGTTTAGAATTTCGTCGTCTTCTTTACCAAAAAGGTGTTCCTCGGAAAGTTCAGGATCATATCATGGAGGAACTGGATTATTTAGCCTTGTATTCTTTCTGTAAAAGTCACGCAGTAAGCTACGCCCAACTCGTCTGGGCTCTCGCCTACGAAAAGGCCCATAATCCCCATCGTTTCTGGCTGGGCGCACTGAATCATTGCCACAGTGAGTACCGCAAATGGGTCCATTACCGTGAAGCGCGATGTTCGGGCATACTGTTGAGTCGGGAAAAACCTCCGTATAAGCTGGGTACGCGCCATGGTCAGCCGGCTTTAGTCAGCGTGGAAAGCCAAGGGGAACAACAATTGTTATCACAAATGTTCTCCACCCTCAAAGAGGATCCTAAGAAACAAAGTATCGATGAGCTCAAACAGTATGGCTACTGGTTGAGTAAAGATTTCTTACCGAATTGCGGAGTATGGCCTGTTGAGCAACAAAAACTGGAACATTGGTTCGGTAGTAAGAAGCAACAAGCCCAGATATCCGTCAAGTTCCGTGGATTGATTGCGGCCTCCCGTATTCTTCGTCGGGACGGTTTAGTCACCTTATTCACCATCGGCGTGGAGAACGAACGCTATGTGGATATCGTGATTCCCGATAAAGCACGGGATGATTTATACAGCTGGGCTATCCTGGAAGGAAAAGGCATATACGAAAACCACCATGGATGCGAGACAATCACGGTGGAAAGTATTAAAGGGGTTTCTCTCCAGAGTTTACTAACGATTTAGATAGCTACACCATATTTATCTGTTCAGATAAATATCAATAAGATTTTTGTCTAGTGAGACAAAAATCAGAACAGATTGATAGCTAACGATTTAGATAGCTACATCATATTTATCTGTTCAGATAAATATCAATATCGGATACAGAGTTAAAGATTTTGGAGAGTTCCACCGCGGCTAGCTCTCTGGGATGTTCAGGCTGGGAGGGCATCGCCCCATAGCGTTCCTGGAATAGGCGAGGGGCCTGGGGTTGTCTGGATCCGGTTTCCTTGTCCCACCAATGTATGACTACATTGCGGAGATCCGGTTTATCTTCTCTTTCATATAAGGGCAGAGGAACATAACGATCTTTCCAGGCCCAGAATCGCTGATCAATCGTATCAGGATTCATGCGGCATCTACTCAACCAACGTAGGGGGACTTCTTCAGTAGAAAGAGGAGTCCAACCTTCTTGCTTAAAAAAATAATTCCAGTGCGCTGGTCTTTTTCGTTGATCCACGTGAATATATTCGTGAGCTAACGTTTCCTTTTTCAGATGCTCAGGATAATAGACAGGCATACAGATATAATGGGGAGGTCGTGTGTGGGGAAGGCCCGCTTCCGCAGTAGGGTGCATGGTAATTATTTCGGTGTCTAACCAAGGGGTCGTTTTGTGATTCATAGGTGTGTAGGATAAATGGGCCCTGGCTAAAAAATTAATCGGATCTTGTTTGGTTTGTTGAACAAACGAATCTAGGGTCTCTGCGTAGTTCAATTGGTCCATTCTAAATATCTTTAAATTATAAAGATATTTAGATTGGAGGTTTTCCTATAAATTACAAAGTAATTTATAGGTCCATTTTTAATATTCTTAATATTAAAAATGGCGGTTCCTTAAAACTGTTTTCCAGTTTTAAGGTCCATTCCTTAAAAGGGCTTTACTATTTATTCTGTTTCTTTGTTTTCTTTAAAGCGGATTTCTTTTTATCGGAATATTCTTGAACCATCAATTTATGAAGTTGATACGTGTTTCCTTGGAAGAAATTGTTCAGGGTACTTTGGACCTGAAGGCGCTGAGGTTGAACGAGAGTATTCTGAACCGGTCCGTTGGCTTGATTGAGAACCGTGGCAAAATCTTGGTTCACAGGATTATGGGGCCGTGTAGGGGTTTCCACACCAAACATCTTTTTGATGGAAGCACGGGTAGCCATTTTATCACATTCTTGAAAGGCCCGAGTAAAGAGTAGTTCTACCGCATAGGCTTCACGTTCCGCACGGGAGCCACATTTTTTGGTGACATCGTAGCCTGGAATTTGTTCCACGACTAAACCAAAGAGCTGACTCACTGGTTTCATGAGTTGATGTTCAATATAGTAACGATAATCAGGTTGAAGACCTTTTTCTTGAATATACTCGGGGGATTCAATACGATCTCCCTGAAGTTTAGGAGCTAATTGACCAGGGGGAGCCGCGATATAGACGAATCCCATGCGTTCCCCTGAGGTGGGCGCATTCCCTGGATCCCTTTCCCACATACGATCGGCTAAGATTTTATGGGGTGGATATTTGTAACGTCCCAGGTCCCCTTGTTTCTTTTCGAGTTCGGCTTGTGAGCTAGCTATTGCGGCTTTCATGGCCTCCACATCAGAAATATTCTTTCTAGGATTTTTTTCTAGGGTTTTGAGTTGATGTTGTAATTCTTCAACTTTATCTTTTATCTCTTGATATTCTTCTTTCACATAATCGGGCTTGTATTTGGATTTCAGACTCTTGGTAATGGTAAGCTGAGATAAACTCATTTGACCCTGGACCATGTCCATCGTTTTTTCTTGAACAAAGCGAGCAGCTTTCGGAACATCTCGCTCATTCAAGAGGATTTGGAGAGCCCCACCATAGATTCGTTTCAAGACAGGAGCATTATCACGGCGTTTCATGACGATACCCATAGAGGTTTGTTTGAATTCGGTAGGCGATTCTTCGTATTTATTTCCCACGTAACGTTTTTTACTGAAGATAATAAATTGGTCGAAGACTTTATCGTACTCAAAATCATGAGGAGCTTTGAGCGCACCGGTAATAAAGGCTCCTGCTTCGGCGGTAATATCCATAGTAGCTTTGACAGCCTCGGTACCTTGGAGTAATTCACCCGTCTCAGGATTACGTACGCGAAAGTCCACAAAGAGAGAATCCGTATCTCCATAGACAACCGAGGCGGAACAGCGCGGATCCTTCGCTTCAGGACCGTAGAATTTTTCAATAGCGGCTTTGGCAAAGAGAATTTGTTTACGACCATAGGCGGTGGTGGAGGCCGCTAAATGCTGGAGACGAATTTTGAAACTGGAGGAACCTAATTGACCATACAGGGAGTTGGCGGTCAGTTTGTAGGTTAATTGTTCCGCATCCAATAAAGCTTTGCGAAAGGGATCGGTTTCTTTTTCGGCTTCTTTCCGTTTATCTTTACGGGCTTTGAGGAGTTTGGCCACGATATCGGGTAACGTGTGCTTCGTATTATTCGCATGTTGAGCATAACGACAGATACGAATACCATCTTTAATTTTCACAGGATCTTGGCGAGTATCATTCGGATCCGCTCGCCAAATATCAAAATCAATATCGGTGAAGCGTGTTCCAGGGGGAGCATTCTTTTCGTGTTCAGGACTTCCGAAGGGGATGGCTACCAGGTTTCCATTCATATCAAAATCTTTGACCCACACAAGGGAATCGTGACTAATGTTTTCACTGATAATGGTACTGGGATACAGAGAACTAAAGTCGCACACACCGATCGGCGATTCCGTGTAGAATCCAGGCACAGGATCTAAGACAATCGCTCCTTCATAACTTTCTTCGGGTTTCTTATCCTCAGCCTCGACCGTTTCTACTTCTTTACCGAATGCGGGGGATTCTAAGACTTCAACCACAATGCCTCGTTCAAAGCATTCTTTGAAAATTAAACTTTCAATCTTGATTCCTTGCCCACGGGTAAAGATATAAGAAACAGGTACGGAACAAACATTCGCCATCGCCATCGCATTGTTAAAGACATCCAGCTTTTTGTAGAGTTCGTAGACTAAGTCACAATCCTGAACGCAGTAAGCGGCTACACGCGCACGACCTTCTTTTCCACCTTCTTTATGGAGTCGGAAAATTTCCGCAGGGGATACATCATCTTTGACCATGGCCCATTTGACTGCCCCTTGGATATGTTCTTCATATTCTTCTTCAGAAGCATCCACAACTAGGTATTTTCCAGGTTCTACCGCAAGGACTTTCATTTTTTCCACTAACGCATCCCCCGTATCATCCAATAATACAATGTAGCGGCCAGGAACGACATCGCCTGTTTGTTTGGTTTTAATTTTCCAAGAAGAAGCATCAGAAGCATCCACCCCACTGAGTTTTCCTGACATATAGTACTGACAAACGTCATCCAATTTATAACTGGGTAATGAACTGTTATTACGTTTCACATAATGGTATAAATCAATCTGTAAGCGACCAATAGTATTCCACATGTATAAGGTATTATCCCCCAAAGCGGAGCTACTCAAGAATTTTTCAATCAGTTTCATATGGAGAGTCCCTGAATCTAAACGACTAAGATCTTGGAAGGCCGAATGAATGGCCATGTTGGAGGATGTATCCACGAGGTTCAGAGCAGCGGCTCTTTCCCACACGTAGCGTTCATCAAAACCAAAGATATTATATCCCACAAAGATATCGGGATTTTTCAACACCATGAAGGAGGCCCATTGGATTAATAATTCTTTTTCGGATTTACAGCTGTGGACGACGGCTCCAGGAACATCCGCACATTCCCCCAAGACGAAAATATGTTTTTCCGTCGGTTTTCCTTGTTGAACAAGTACGTTACCGATCTGGATTACGGGGTCCCCTTTTTTCGCCATCGGAAAGTCGCCCGATTCGGAATAACATTCAATATCCCAAAAGTTCGTGAGCAGAGGAGCAGAGGCCATGGGAGGCGATTGGACAGGATATACACTTTCCCAATCACAAATACCCGAAATAGATCCATCCCGTTCTTCTTCTAAATCCGCATCGACCGCTACCCATCCGCAGGGTTGAAGATTACGTAAGTGGAAGAAACGAAGAAGAGGATCCAAGCTCGCATCAAAGACTTTACACGGCGGACTATCCGGTGTGAATTTGAAAATAGGTTTGGAGTTCGCATCCAGGAGCAATTTTTTCACATCGTAGAAGGTTTTCCGATTTTGAACGTGGATTTCGACAAGATTTAGAGGCTTACCGCCCGAATAACCATACATCGGTTGTTTTTGAACGGATTTATAGCTTACACAGGAAGGGTCGGCGCGTCGTTCTTGTAAAAGTCTATTCAGCTTATCCGTAAATTTGGAAAAGCCTGTACGAGCAGTATGTTGAGGTATTTCCACATAGAAGAAAGGTTGAAAACCCGTAACCAGAATACGAACAGGTTTTCCTTCGGGAGAGGAACCGAAAAGATGAATACAATAGGTACCCATTTGTTCAGTTTCATCAAGGCGCATATCTTGCGTTATAGAATCAATTAAATGGAACTGGAATGACATGTTTAATTACCTTAACTTTATAAAAAAAACGAAACAATTTTTAAACCCTTTTTGGAATTGAATGTTTTCGCGTTTTCTTTTTTCCAGAAGCTTTTGCTTTTTTGGTTCGTCTTTTCTTCATGCGTTGCGCAATTTCCGCCGCACTGCCCGCTAAAACGATCGCATGAGCCGAATCGGCCGCTACTTTTAAAAGACTCTCCATTAAACCACCCCCTTTCTGTTTTTGCGTTTCGACCAACGTCGTAATAGCATCATCGTAGTCGTCTGACTTTATATTGGGTGGTAAGGAAGCCGGTTTATAAGAGTTTAGCGATACTGTACGTAATTGGTTATTGGGAACATTATTGTAGTTCATATTCTTGGACTTATTGTTCAGAACAGCTAAATTTTTCACGTTTTCATGGATAAAGTTGGGGGGAAGATTGCGGACTTGATTGGATCCGTTGAGAAAGGGGGTGTCATTGGGTACTTCGATCGGTTCTTCCTGAGCTTCGTTTATATTCAAGACTTCTGCCATTTCGGTTTCGTTTTGGGGTGTCGGAATGGGGGTAGCCACATTCTTTTGCGGTGCGGAGTTTACTTTAATAATGGTAGGATAACCTTCTACCGGTGTATTCTTGATACTGGTTTTATCCATCATATCGTAATGAACGGCAGCGGTATTGACGCCTTTATTCGGAGAGGTGGCCATTTTATCCCACATTTCTCCCTTCAGCTTTTTACAGAACCCGCACCAATCCGCATAGACGAGAACGATCGTGACCGGACCGGTGCTAATCAGACTTTCAAACTTGGGAATATCTTTCGTTCCCCTGACATCAATGTAAGGTTTAATTTTACCGACACTCGTTTTTCTTTTCTTGACCATCTTCTATTTTACCTCAAGATTTTCAGGAAGGTATTAGTAGGAAAGAATCCAAATGGATATCGTGATGATGGCTTTTATTGGTCTAATAGTGATGGGGTATATATTTTTATATACATCCAACAAACTCTATCTTCGGGAATCGTTTAGTGACCCTATCAACACCGGCGAACTTCGCAAACCCTGTAAAAAGCCTAGCGTGATCATGGAACAAAATATGGATGCTCCCTGGGTGAAACGGGATATTCTGAGCGTAGATGATTATGAATACAACCTGGTTTTTCAACAAGAAGGGGATCGTGAAATGACCAAAGCTCTCCAAAATAAATTACAATCCCAGTATCCGATGGATTGGTCGGTTCAACCCCCCAGTTCCGCACATTTTCAAGCGGGTCTCAAACAACTTCAAGAATCTTTTCAATCCCCTCCGGCCCAACCGTCTGGAGTAGATCCTTATAAAGAAATTACGAATGAAGGACTAACCCCTCAAGATACATCCAAGTTGGCTATGGAAGAACGAAAGATTTTACAATTATATAAACCCGCCTCTACCGATTCACTCAAAAGCTATTCACTGGATGATGCCCAAGAACTCATCAAGAAAATATATGATGCCAAAGGTTTAATCCCGGAAGTGATCAAGAAAGACAACAATGTCTTTGAGATTGTGGGCACTCGTCGGAAGGATGAAAAGATAATTTATGAGGATGAACAAGCTCCCGCCCAAAAAGCTCCTACTGCTACCGCTGGCGAGGCCAGCATTACTGTTCCCGCCGTGGCCACCGATGTCGCGGCTGGATTAGATCCTTTTTTCACGCCTAGCGCATCTACCCATATCGACCGATGGGATTACAATAAGTTCACACCGGGCCTTGAACGCATGTTTGCGCCCACGTATCCCACGGTGGAATGGTACTAAACTTTGTAGACGCGCCCCACGCCTGGAACGTAGGGTGAGCTGGGCGGCAGAGGATTGTGCGGTCCCCGCATTCCGGGGAGACCATAGGCCCAGTTTTCGTAACGGTATTTATAGCTCCACGGAGGGGCTTCTTTTTCGGGCGGTAGATTCACCATAATGACTCCACGATCCACCGGTGTTAGCGCATACATTAGTGTTTGTATCAAAAGAAATCCAAACACGAGTGCTAGAGCCACGGTAAAGGTTGGTATGAGAACTTCTTGGATGTTCATCTACTACATCCATCCTTTTTATACACCATCATTCATGGACATTAAAACAATAGAAATAAAGGATAAAATTACTCCCGCTTTCTTGTATGGTCCAATAGTTTCTTTAAAGACTAATAATCCAATCATAGTGACAATGACATCACTTATTAGATCGGTCAATAAATTCATAACAGTAAGTGTTTCATATTTTAAAGAAAAATAGAAGAGTACAGGATGTATAGCATAGATAATCATAGGAATAAAAAGATATCTTACGTACGATTTGTCTATAGTCATGTATTTGATGAACGATAACATGAAAGCATCTAGGGTAGCCATGGCGGAGCCAAAGGCTAAGGGTAACATATTGAGGGAAGAGAGTGCTCCACCCGAAGTCATTCTACTAAGCTCGCGCAAAAGCCGCTGCTCCAGAAATCAGCGCCGCACCGATACCCGTGAATGGAGTAGGTTGTTCACCAACGAAGACATAGCCCCAGACAAAAGAAGCAATGACACCAATCAGGGAGAGAAGACTAAAGACTAACGTAGGCAAACGAGGAATGGCGTAGAATCGCAGGCAATATCCGACAAAGCCCACCAAGGTATTAAAGAAAATCATTCTGCTCCAGATTTTGGGTCGGAAATCCAGAAGGGGTTGTTTCACCAAAAAGAGAAAACCAAGAGCCAAGAGAGCAGTAGGATAAAGTTCTAAGACAGCGTAAAAAGGAGAGGGTACTTTGGCCGTTTTTACAGCGAAATAGATAAGCGTTTCGGTGAAGGCGGCCAGCAAACCTGAAGCAAATCCTGACCAGCTGACTTCCTTTTGCTGTTTATCCGATTCTTCTTGTTGGCTCATCGCAATAAAGACAACTCCTAAAAATCCGATCATGACAAGAAAGAGATCCATCATGGAAAAGCTTTCACCAAAGACAAGAGCAGCTCCAAGAATATTCCATAAAGGATACGTGTAGAATAAACTCATCGAGACCCCCGCAGGTAATTCTTGAAAAGCGTAATAGGATGTACCAATATGGGCCAGGGTTATCAGGCCTAGAGCGGAAGACCGTAACAATCCTTCCCCCGAAACGAGTGTCTCTACGATATCTTTTTCTGTTGCGAGAACAACGCCTAGCACGGAGTACGTTAGCAGACGAGCAAGAATCTGGGAAGCTAAGTTCGTGGGTACAGTTTTGATAAGAATAGGATACAGAGCCAGTGCTATTTCACTGACGATAACAATGAAGGAATCCAGCATCTACTTTAGAGAATACTGAAATTTTCACCATCCAGCGAGTTGACCGACGAGTCCATGGCCGAAATAGATTTTGTCGTGAGATACAGATATCTTCCTACTGACGTGGATGGGGTTACAAAAATATGCGGAATACTTTGCATCAAATAGGTATCCGAGAGAATTTTTAGAGTCATAGCTTCTTCTGTTTCAGGCATTTTATTCTTCATTAAAGAAGCAAATGTCCATGATTTATCACCCTTCGTTACAAATTCGTGTAAATAATGATAATTATTGGTCATCACGAATATTTTTAATGTTTTCTTAAAGGTTCTGGCTTGAAAGATTTTTAAAGCATTCACCGCTTGAACAGCACTACCACTGACATCTAGGACAATACCGCAGTCAAATTGGGAAGCATTGACCAGATTACTTTTCAAATTATTTTGGACCAGTAATTCTTTTTCCGAATTCAGGATATTGATCGATTGAACCGTTTTGCGTACGGTGCTTACATTCATCGTTTGGAGAACCTTTACACATGAATCAATATCGTAAAGAATATTGGAAGCCGTGGAAGGGACTTCTTTAATATAGTGAACGACAGGACTCACTTTCAATAAGTTTTGAACCATACCTTTTTTGTCATACACGTACATCGGTTCGGCGGATCGCTGCTTCGCGACGAAGACATAGGAAAAGCGCAGTAAATTTGTAAATAAATCATCATCGGTACTAATTTCTAAGTAAGAAGATATCGTAGGTCCTTTTCTTTGCTTATTCGCGTGTAAATTAGCCCAAGACGACATGATTCTATATGACAGCTACATGCGCAACTTAAAAAATTATCCGCAAAAAAAAAAAGAATGAAAGTGGTGGTGGGATTGACGACAATCTTTGACCGACAAAAACAATGCGGAAGGACCCTTCGTAGTCTTCTTTCGCAAACAACCGTTCCCGATGAAATATGGCTCTTTGTATCCTCCAAACCCCATTTATTAGATAAAGGGATACAACCGTATTGTTTAGAACCTTCCTTATACGAAATCACAAACTCGGATAAACGGATCCACGTGGAATGGACAGAGAATACAGGTCCCTATCGTAAGTTACTTCCACTGTTAAAAAAATATTGGCAGGAAGAGAATACGGTAGTGATTACTTGCGATGACGATGTTTTCTATACTAACCGATTTATTGAAGAAGCTCTTCGTCTTTATAAAGAGAAAAAATGTTGTATAGGATTCATGGGCACACGTATAGAAAATACATTCCAGTATGAATTATTTAAAGAAGCAAAGGGCACACAGGATCTTTGGAATCTTCCCAAAGGATGCGGTGGTATTCTCTATTCTCCAGCATGGTTCTCCAATAAAGCAATCTTTGACTGGAAGGATTATCCCACGTGTGATGATTTATGGTTCGCAGCGTGGCGCATAGCGGCAGGAGTGGAATGCTATATAGCCGAATTATCGACCATGGAGCAAAGCTTTTCGTTTATTGTAAAGGGAAATTTATGGACGAGCTACAATGAACGGAAGAATTCCGATTTCTTAGAAAGAATTCTTCATTTTTTGGTTTATAAGGGTTGGTTGAAGAACACACCTTTTTTTTCGGAAACATCGCAACTCTTGTTTCGTTGGAATACATTCGTTCAATCCCAATTGTTACCTTGTTTAAAGGAAGAAAACTTAGAAGGAAATATTTGGAGTAAAAATAATTCCAAAGTTCCCGATATGACTTTATTGAATAAACAAAAGAATATTGTTTGGCTTGCGCAACAA
>JACCDX010745723.1_pt1 | contig 24248 bp, 16 predicted proteins | sample 7449681 | NCBI WGS metagenome assembly JACCDX01 (sample SAMN15323450, study PRJNA562643) | freshwater metagenome | isolation source: river surface water | place: USA:Blue River Watershed | collected 2017-08-18
CGCCTTCTTCAAGCCCACGTGGCGGAATTGGTAGACGCGCATGGTTCAGGTCCATGTGCCGCAAGGTGTGGGGGTTCGAGTCCCTCCGTGGGCACCAAATCCGGAAAGGGAGTTCGTGAAAGCGAACTCTCTTTTTTGTTTTCTGCGCCGATTTTTCTCGACGGCCCTGCCCCTCGGCGCAGGAATTCCGGCGACGCAAATTAATTATCGCCTTGCAGCAATAACTTGCTTGCCAAGCCTGAATCTCTCGCGTACTATCGCGCCTTCTTCAAGCCCACGTGGCGGAATTGGTAGACGCGCATGGTTCAGGTCCATGTGCCGCAAGGTGTGGGGGTTCGAGTCCCTCCGTGGGCACCAAGCTTGAATAAAAACCCCGATGACGAAAGTGATCGGGGTTTTTTCTTTTCCGGAACGGCTGTCGGCGACATCGCAGGACATCCCCAAGGGCAGCCTCCTCGACGCGACGCTCGCACGGCCATCACCAGGGAATCTCATCTCCCTTGTAATCGATGAAATGAGCGCCCGACTTCGGCTCGAGCGCCATCATCGCGCGCATCATCCCGGATACCGACTCGTCCGGCTCCAGCAGCTTGGGCACGCCGGCCTGAAAGGGCTCGGATAGCCGTGACCGCACCGTGCCCGGCTGCAGCGCCACGACGCGCAGGCCCGGATTGCGTCGCTGCAGTTCGATCGCTGCCGTTTGCAGCAGCATGTTCAGCGCCGCCTTCGATGCGCGGTAACCATACCAGCCGCCCTTCTGATTATCCGAAATGCTGCCCACTCTCGCCGACAGCTTCGCGTAGATGGCATCGCCGCTGCCGAGCAAGGGCGACAGAGCGCGCAGCAGCAAGGCGGGCCCGATGGCATTGATCGCAAAGGAACGATGCAGCGCCTCCGGCTCAAGCCGGACCAGCGACTTTTCCGGGCCCACGCCGTCGATCGTCAACGCACCGGTGGCATCGACAATCAAATGAAACGGCCCGTGATCCTTCAACTCCCGGCCCAGACGTTCGATCGATGACGGATCCTCGAGATCAAAGTATTCGTGGGTCGCACGTGACACCGCCACCGCCGAGACACAAGCAGCTTCACTCTCCAGATATGCCTGAAAAGCGCCGCCGAGCGCGCCGTGCGCACCGATGACCAGCGCAGAAAAGTTTTCAGGCAAATGAACGCTCATGGCAGCAAGCGAGCAACGGAGCAGCAACTCCCGGGAAAACGATAAGGAATCACGATGCCCCCTGGTGATCGCCCGAGGAAAAATTCGCCACCTCCAAAACCAGCCACGACCGGTCCGGGCGCTTCTCCACCACGATCTGCTCGCCGTCGAGGCGATAGGTCAAATGGCAATCAAGCCTCGGGTTCGAAAGCACCGCCGGGTTGAACACCACCATGTTCTCCCCTGCCGGCCGGCGAACCGATTGAATCACCAAGCCAGGATGCCCTTCGCGATGCAGGCGCGCGCCCACTGACTGGGAGAGCGTGTAATCCGACGGATGCAAAAGATCTGTGTGCTTCAGAGCGGCCTTTCGAAAATCCAGCAGTGCGGCAGCACAGGCCACCGAGTACACCTTGCGCTCGGCGATCACGGCTTCGCGCTCAAAACCCGCATCGCTCAGCAAGCCGCGATACCAGTGATACGCAGATTCATGGACCGTGGTTTCCACAGACTCTGAACCGTACCAGACACCGTAAGAGCCATCAGAAAATCGGCTCTGCCGCCATTGCGTAAACGGCCAGGTGATCGCGTTGAACCATGCCGCATCCTCAAATGGCCGGTCAATGACGGGGTTGCGTGACTGATAGGGTGGCGGCTTGACTTCATCTTCCACCCTCTGAGCCAAAAGCCACTCGGCGCGATCGCTGGAGAGGTCGTCGAACAAATCCTGCGACTGGTGCAAAGACACTATATTACGCGCGACGTCTCGATGAACATCAGCCAGCGCAAGTTGAGCAAATAGCGAATTCATCCGGGCACCGGATCAGACGCCGCGCGCACGATCCAAATATCCCCGCACCATCAGCAGTCCGGCAAATCCCCACTCTTTCACCACCTCCACCGGAGTCAGATTGTCGAAAGCCTTGTTGCGAGTGCTCATCCAGCGATAGGCCAGCTCGCGGTTCTGCGGAAACAGCAAGCGCAGGCTTTTATGAATGCCCAGCAAATGCCCGACACGTTCGTACTGGTCGCGGCTGTTACCAATCGGCTTGCCACTGCGATAGTTCGAAAGCGCCGCTCGATTGCTGGCGGCAATCCCCAACAGTGCCGCTTGATCCTCGGTGCTCAAGTCCCAATGCGTCAGCAACGCCATCACCATCCGGGCCAGTGCGCCACGGTCTTGGGAGGCGGAGATTTCTTGCTGGGCAGCGGCGCTCATGGCGGACTCCTTGCCAGAGTTGGGGGACGCAGCCAGTATAGTCGCCTGTTTTTTAAAAAACAATCTTCGTTTTGTTTGCAACACCCCTCAACGACCCAGACAGAACGCAAGGCATTTGCTGCAATACGCTCGATCGACGAGAAAATCTGGAGATCGAAGTGATGATGGGTCAAACGTGACCCCGCTACCGTCGCGACGCAAGCAAGGTGCGCGGTGCGCATCCATGACCCGCGCAGAACAACAATCGGCAATGTCAGCCTGAAAAGCCACGCGCTTTCCCAACGTGAACGCAAGCGACCGCGTAGGCATCGAGCCGGAGCTCGCCGCTTTCCGCAAGCTCATCCGCCTTCGCCCGAAAACCCTGTGCATCCGTCGTCGCTTCGACAAAATGCGCAGCGTCGAGAATGCTGACGCTGCAGCGTCCGCCCGGCGCGGCGAGCCTGACGCGGCGCTCTGCGGCGGTCAGGTTGGCCATCAATATCCAGCGCTCGCCGTCTTTCTCCCATGCGAGAACCGCCGTCGTGTCCGGTTGCGACGAGCTGGCCTCCAGCAGGCGCGCACCGGACGCGCAATTCAGCGCAGCCAGGATGTGGAACACCGGATACACCGCCGCCCCCTCCTTCACCGCCAGCGCGTCGAAACAAGGCTGCGCATAATCCGTGCGCCGGTAAATCACGCCGAGCGGGCCGGCCGGTGCGGCCATGCTGATCCTGTCCACGCCGGCATTGGCCAGCGTCGCCACATAGGCGAGCGTCCATGCGGCGGAAAACAGCCCGCGCTGGCGAGGGTCCATCTTGGCGAGGCAAATGCGCTGGTTGTCCGGATTTTCCGAATAGGTCGCGCCATGCGGATTGTCTCGTGCGCCTATGCCGCTCGGCCCCACGCGATGCGGCATCCCCCGCGCGAATTCGCGCGCAGTCCCGATCTGCCAGGGCAACGCGGCCAGTGTTTCCATGACCGAGCGATCATCCGCCGCATGAACGATCGGGCTGGTGGTGTTCGTGATGAAATCCAGCAGCGCCGTCGGCGGGCGCTTGCGATTGAGCTCGGTGAAAAAGGAAAACATGCCGCCGCCGAGCCGGATACCCGGAAAGGCCGCGCGTGCGGCACGGTACAGCGCCTCGAGGTCCGGAGCCGGCGGGTAGATCCCGCCGGGCAGCACCGCCTTCAGGTGGCCCACCGGACACACCGCAATCGACTCCAGCGCCAGCCCGGCCTGACGAACCTGCGACGCCAGTTGCCGGAGTTCGTCAGCGTAACCGTTCACGCTTTGCACAACCGCCTCCAGCATGACCTCGCACTTCAACTCGTCCGCAATCCGCGCATAGGTGCGCAGCAGCGCGACCCCATGCCCCAGCCTCGCGTCATGGCTGCACACCACGAAGTTCGGCGCGAGCTGCCGCATCAACCCGACATGCTCAAGCGCCGCATCGGCTTCCTCGGGCGGTACGCCGAGTCCCATCACAGGCACGGGCCCACCGTCGCCCTCGTTGATGGAAATGACATCGACCGCCCCGCCGGATTGCCGGACAACGGAAGGCAGCGGACCGCGGAAGCTGAAACTCACCGACTGCCGGATGGGCTCACCCTGCGGAAGCACATACGGCCACGGGCGCGACAAGGGCCGCACGTAAGTCTTGAACGATGCGTCCGTCCAGTTGCGGTGATCTTCCATCTCGAACGCATCGCCCTCCATGCGTACGCGTATCCAGAGTCCCGGCCTTGCCTCGTGCTCCAGTTCGCGGATGTCGCGGAACGGGCAGTCGGGACTGACCTGCTCCGGAAAGCGGCTTTGCGTGAGCTGGCCATCCGTATGCGTCACCTTCAAGGGCTGGCCGACCACGCCTTCCAGCGGATGCAGTACCACGAAGCCGGTACGCGCAGTCAGGAAGTCCGTCGAGGGCAGGCCAGTGGCATCAAAGGACAGCGATCCGTCGGCGCGCCCTTCGATCCGGGCGATGTAGCTCAGGCTCTGGCCATTGCGGCTGCAGGTCGCGTTGTACGACACCGAGAAGCCGTCGCCGGCCTGCTCTATCCTCAACCCGCTCACCTCGGGCACATACGTTCCCCAGTTCTCATCACGCACCAGGAAGGCGATGGCGCGCAGCACTTCGACGCCATTCAGGCGTACGTAGCGCAGGTTGCCATTGTCGAATTCTGCAGTCAGCGGTCCGGCGCGCAGCATGCGCCCGGGAAGATCCGGCTGCTCCGTGCCAGTCAGGAAGATGGAACGCAGGTCGGTGCGCTTGGGCATGTCGTCTCCTCGTGGATGGTGGTCCTGACTACGCTGCGAGCGGGATGGATTTTGCAATGGCCGGCGACAGCACCTTCTCGCTGGACGGATCAACGATGATGGCGCGCCGCATGTCCAGCGCAAGCCGGATGCGCTCGCCCGCACGCAGCACGTCGTGCGCACCGACTTCGGCGACCACACCGGTACCGCCCAGCGTGAATTCGATATAGGTTCGCGAACCGGTCGGCTGCACCAGTTCTACATCGACCGACAGCGGCACCGCGTCGGCGGCTGCCGGGCATTGCATGTGCTCGGGGCGCAAGCCCAGCAGGAGGGACTTGCCGGTCCAGTCGGCCAGTTCGGCGCTGCGCTCCGGCGGCAGAGGCAAGGCCACTCCGTCCGCCAGCACGAGGGACAGCCCATCGCCTGTGCGAGTCAGCTGGGCAGGGATGAAATTCATGGACGGCGAACCGAGGAAGCCGGCAACATACTTCGTCGCCGGTTGCTCGAACAGCGTCAGCGGCGCGCCCTGCTGCTCGACTAGGCCGCCGCGCATCAGCACGATGCGATCGGCCAGCGTCATCGCCTCGATCTGGTCGTGCGTCACGTAGATCATGGTCTTGCCCAGCTCCTGATGCAGCCGCTTGATCTCGCTGCGCATTTCGTCGCGCAGCTGGGCATCGAGGTTGGACAGCGGCTCGTCGAACAGGTACAGGCGCGCATCACGAACGACAGCGCGACCGATCGCCACCCGCTGCAGCTGGCCGCCGCTCATCTGGCGCGGATAGCGTTCGAGCAGATGATCGATCGCGAGCATCTCCGCCGCACGCCCGACCTTCTGCCGGATCTCGGCCTCGGGGCGCTTTCGCATGCGCAGGCCGAACGCGATATTGTCGTAGACCGTCATGTACGGATACAGCGCATAGTTCTGGAAAACCATGGCGATATCGCGATCCTTCGGCGGCACATCGTTCACGACCTGGCCGGCAATGCTGATCGTCCCCTCGTCGACCGCCTCCAGCCCGGCAATGGTCCTCAGCAGCGTGCTCTTGCCGCAGCCGGACTGCCCGACCAGCACGATGAACTCGCCGGCCGGAATGTCGAGGTCGATGCCCTTGACCACATGGTTCTCTCCGTAATACTTGTGCAGGCGTTCAATCTTCAGGTCGGCCATTTTTTCCTCTTGTTGTTCAGCCTTTGACGGCACCCAGGGACATGCCCCGCACCAGATAGCGCTGCATGCAGATCACGGCGACAAACACGGGCAGCGTTCCAAGCACCGACATCGCCGCGATCTTGGTCCAGAAATTCGACTGCCCGCCGAAGTAGTGCGTGACCTGCACCGTGTACGTGACGACCTCGGTACGCGTCAGCACGAGCGCAAACAGGAATTCATTCCACGCGAAGATGAACGTGAAAATGGCGGTGGCCAGCAGGCCTGCGCGACACATCGGCAGCACCACCTTCCAGATCACCTGCCAGCGCGTACAGCCATCGATCAGCGCGGCCTCTTCCAGCGTTTTCGGAATGTCCTGGATATACCCGCGCATCATCCAGATCACATAAGGCAGGTTGAACGCGGTATACAGCAGGATCATGCCGATGTAGGTATCGACCCAGCCCAGCATCGCGTACAGCAGGAAGATCGGAAACACCACTGCAATCGGCGGCACCATGCGCTGCGACAGCACCCAGTTGGACAAATGATCGCCTCCCGTCTTGTAGCGCGCGAGGCTGTAGGCACAGAGCGTGCCGATGACCATCGCCAGCACAGTTGATCCGGAAGCGATCACCAGGCTGTTCCAGACGGCGTTGGCATCGCCATCCTTGAACAGCACGAGGTAATTGTCCAATTGCAGGCTCGCCGGCCACCAGACCGGCGGGAAAGCATAGATCTCGTCGGCGGTCTTGAAAGAGATCATCACCAGCCAGTAGATCGGGAACAGGAAGAAGCCGGTGATGAGGATGGCGGCGACTAAGCGCATCGCCACGCGCAAGCGGTGTTTGTGAGCATGCTTCATCGTGCCAGCTCCACGCGGCGCAGGACCCAGAGCAGCAAGGCCGTCAGCAGCACGATGATCACCAGCGCCACGGCCGCCGTGTAGCTGGTCTCGAACTGCCTGAATCCGAGGTTGTAGGTAAAGACGGAAATCGTCTCGGTCATCGTGCCGGGGCCGCCCTTCGTCAGCGCCCAGACCACGTCAAACAGCCTGAACAGGTCCAGCGCGCGAATGATCATGGCGACGGCCATCACCGGCCAGATCGACGGCAGGATGATGCGATAAAAAATCTGCCAGTAGCCCGCACCGTCGATCGCCGCCGCTTCCTGCTGCGACTTGTCGACATTGGCCAGCGCAGCCAGCAGCAGCAGGAACATGAACGGTGTCCACTGCCAGATTTCAGCGACGAGGATGGAGGGGTAGACCAGGTCCGGCTGTATCGTCCATAGCAGCGACACTTCGTCGCCGATGATCCAGCCGAGCACCTGATTGATCGGGCCGAAGCGGTTGTCAAACATCAGCGACCAGGTCGCGCCGGAGACAATCGGCGAGATCACCACGGGCAGCACCAGCAGCGCGATGAACACCTTGCGTCCCGGGAGTGCCTCCAGCAGCAGCTGGGCCATGAACAGTCCGAGGAGCAGTTCGAGCGGCAGCGCGATCGCGACGAAGACCAGTGTATGCAGCACGGCCTCCCACAGGCGCCGGTCTTCAAACAGATGAAGGTAATTCGAGAATCCGACGAAGCTGGTGTCGTTGTCGGTCATCGTGATCCCCTGAAAACTGACGAGGATCAGGTACACCAGCGGGAAGACGGCGACCAGCAGCAGTACAAAAATCGACGGGGCGACCAGCCAATGTCGGAAGAAGCGGTCGCGACCAGCAGCTTGAGCGAAAGACACGAGGAAGCTCTCCAAAGTGAAGCGGCAGGAAAGGCCACCGGCCGCGCAAACCAGCGCGGTCGGTGGCCACGGCAATCAAGCCGTGCCGTGCTTACTTCGGATAGGCGCCGCTCTTCGCAGCCCAGGCGGCATAGACCGCCTTCTGCTTCTCCACGCCGACCTTGGCCGTGACTTCATCCCACTGCTTGGCGACGTCGTCGAGGATCTTCTTCGGATCCTCACCGCCCCACAGACGGCCGATACCCTGGCGCAGCGCTTCTTCGTACTTGTCGGTCTGGATCAGCGACAGGTCAAGCAGACCCGTTTTCGAACCCGCCTGCAGTGCCGCAAGATAGTCCTTCGCATCCGGCCATTTCGCCAGGTATTCCTTGCTGGTGAAATGCGAGTCGCGGAAAGGATCGCGCAGCGCGAACGGCAGCTGCACGCGCTTCATCGAAATTTCCTCGGAGTTCAGCCACTGGATGAACAGGTAGGCGACTTCCTTGTTCTTGCTGGTCGAAGCGACGCCCAGCGTGAAGCCGGCGGCCAGTTCCGGGTGCCCGCCCGGCGGCAGTGCATAGCCGACCTTGCCGCTCACCTTGGATTCCGGCACCCACTTCATCGCCTCGTCCTTGATATAGCCGGCGGCAAAGCGTCCGTACGGGGGCCACGAGATCGTCATCGCGCTCTCGCCCTTCAGGAAGGTGGCGAGGTTCTCCACGAAGCCGAACTTTTCCACGCCCTTCGGCATGAACTTGTTTTCGTTCTTCCAGTCGGTGAAGACCTTGACGCCGGCCGGGCCGTTGATCTGCGCCTTCATGTTCGCGTCGAAGAACTTGCCTCCTTCGTTACGGAAGCGTTCCTGGAACATGTAATTGCCGTAGCCGGGCTCGCGGAACTGCGAGGCGCCGTAAACCCCTTTGGCTTTCAGGCGATCGGTCAGGAACTGGCCGATCTCGCCGAATTCCTTCCAGGTCTTCGGCGGCGCGAGATCGTATTTGAACTTCGCCTTGAATTCCTTCTGCAGCGCCGGATCGGCGAACAGGTCCTTGCGGTAGTACATCAGGAAAACGTCGCCGTCGTCGGGCAACGCATAAATCTTCCCGTTCACCGTCATCTGGTTGTCGCGATAGATCGGAGCGATCTTTTGCAGCTCGGCGCGGTAGCCATATTTGTCGACCAGCGCATCGAGTTGCTCGATCGCGCCAGCCTGCTGCAGGTCAGGCAGCCAGGCGGGGATGATGTTCAGCGCGTCATAGGCGCCGGTGCCGGCGCGATATTCCTGCATGATCTTGGTGAACATTTCGGCGGTCGGCACTTCGACCACATTCACCTTGCAGCCAGTGAGCTTTTCCCACATCGGGCCGGAAAAATTCTTGGGGTCGAGCGACTGCAGTCCTGCTTCCCACACCACGTTGATCGTCTTGCCATTGCAAAGCTTCTTTGCCGCATCGACTGCCCGTTGCGCCGCGCTCTCTGCGCTGGCCGCTCCGGATGCAAGGGCAAGTGTCATGGCGACCATGGTCGCCGCGACGGATTTTCCAACTGGTGCTGCGTGTGCCATCGGTGTCTCCTTTACTTTGTTGTTGTTGTTGCTTGTTAGCTCAGGTACCACTGCAATTCACGACATGGGTTGGTTCAGTACTGCTGTCTGGCGTCGGCGCCCTCCTTTATTGAAAATGCAAGGCCGTTCCGGGAATGTCCCCTCTTCCCGGGCTAGGGGTGTTGCTCAAAAGATAGTTACAGATAGTAGAAATACACGGCTGGGGGGGACAATCGATTTATGCTCACAGGGGGTGTGAGTAAAGATCACAAAGAATGTCTGGTGCAGGAATTACACCGAGTGCCTTCCGTATGCGGCTCGTAATTACCTGTTTTTGACTGAATATGTACACTGCACCGATCTTTTTCCAAAGGCTCGGTCCTCAACCAGATTGGAAAACCAACGCTCAGATAGGCTGTGCCCTGCCTGCGAATCAATTAATAGGACCACAAAAAACAATTAATTAATAAAATCAAAACAACAAAATTCCCACGACTCAGTCTTTAATAATTCAACTCATAATAGCTTGTATGTCCTTTTATCATTTTCACCATATTTCAAGAAATGCCAGTAAGGATCAACATTCGAAAACAAAACATCCTGATTCATTACCAAATAAAGAAAGACATTAAAATCACTTGGAGCCGCACTCAAATATTCTGAATCAGCGTAATGCAAGCACTTGTGATAAGCCAAAACTCGCGCCTCATTAAATATGTTTTGATAAAATTCAATAATTACATTCATCGAATTTTTCGTGAACAATTGATCAACCGACAGCCCATTTTCAAAAATGGACTCACTCATCGGGCTTGCTTCGATAGACATGCGAGCGAGGCTACTCGAGTACTCATCAAACAACTCCGGGCTGTTCAAGCGACACCAGTCAATGATCAGATCAATAGAGAACTTATCAATAAAGAAAAATCGCTCATTTTTAATTTGACGATTATTATTTATCATTGAAGACAATATCTCAGATAATTTTACATTACCTCTGGACGCCTTATTCGCAAAATAAAAAAATGCGAACTCATCAATTGTTAGGGATCTATTGACAATCGAATCCTCCGCTTTCGGCAATTGATCAATCTCGTCCTCGGGTATACCCAAAGATCTTAGAAATGAAAAAACTAGATTACCCTGCACTTCCTCATACCGAAGCTCAACAAATTGATCCGCCAAAAGAAATGATCTAACTATTTTAGGGAAAATTAATGGGCGCAATAAATAATCCGCGTCCTCAACTATTTTTTCCGTTATCCACTTATTTACCCCCTCCCTCTTGACACCCTGGAGCCAACTAGAAAAAAACCACTCATATGGATTCCTAGTATAGTAAATAAATTTAAAGTCGATTTTCACCTCACAAATACCATCGACTACGGCCTTTACCTCTTCCTCACAAAGCATGGAGAGCACTTCAGATGATATAATAATACCATCAACCCCTTGAGAAACCCCCGCATCAACGCACCACTTCAGATAATCAATTATATAGCCATATCTTTTTTCTTTATTCAATAAATTTTGGGCTAATCGGATATATAAAGGATACGCATTACCAGATGACAGGTATGAAAGTGATTTATCATCCTCATTGCCATTAATTTCCGGGTAGCAGTAACCCAATCTCCTCAGGCCAATAGAGTTTTCATGAAGGTATTTCTGGATCGCAGTGGAACCTGTTTTAGGCAATCCGGCGTGAATATAGAGTCTCATCACTAGACAACCATCGACGACATAATTATCGTCTCACAGATATCCAATGCACTCATCGTTAGAGGTATAGAAATGGCATTTTTTAAATTTGCCACTCTCTCCGCCGGAGCGCCAATGTTGGTCACGATCGTAAAAAGGCCGAATCTAAGAGCATGCGTTAAAGTAAATGAATATGTTTCCGGCCACTGATTAGGGAAAAACGCCACGTTCGGTTTGTGCATCAACATGAGATCTTCTAGTTCGTCCTCTTTGTAAGATCCAAGCACCCTTACATTGCTTAACCCTTCCAACAGGCGATCGTCATGCGTAGTACCAAATACGACAAACTCAATCGGCAGACGTTTTTTTTCGGCGACCTCTGCGCATTCGACAAGTTGGTGAAAGCCCTTAATCTCACTGATTCCGCCAATCAATGCCACCCTAACAATACCTTTCTTGGGGGGCTCGGGATTGATTATTACTTTCTTCAAAAAAACTGAGCCTTGTGGATGCAAATAAGGCACGACCTTGTAATTGGCCTTGATGCCGTGTTTTTGCATACGGGAAATAACGTCTTTGGCTCCAGAAATAACCAATTCTGCTTTGGCAAGAATATTGCCAAAAGCTTGGCGGTAAATTGCGACGTCGTTTTTGCTGTCTTTAACAAAATTGCGAAGGCCTTGGTGTGAGCCATAAATAGATATGCACCGATTACATTGCTCCACCCCCGGCTCTTCACAGTATCGACCAGCCGCTTGAGTGAGCGTAACGCGTGGACAAATCCACGCGTAATCGTGAATTGTGACGGTGGTGGGAAAAGAGGTGACCAGCCACTCCAAAAATGGCATAGGCATACCGTAGGGGGAATGGAGATGCAGTCGTTCGATACCCAAGCTACCGAGGTCAGCCTTCAGCACCTCGACTTCGTTGGCGGTGTAGCGTTCTTCGTGTGACTCAGCAAAGAAGCCCGCAATACGAGTGTCGCTCAGATCAATATTCAGTTTTGACTGTCCAGCATCGCCAAAGCGGAGAATGATGTTCACACATCCGTCCGCACGGTTAAAGGTGCATTGATCCTTTAGGTATTGCTCAGTGCCGCCGCCATAATTGTGGGTCACATGGAGAATACGCTTCGGCGCAAGAGCCTTGTGGATAAGACCTAAGTTGAGATTACGGCGCGCTGCATTCGTGGGATCGCGAGCGAGAAATTGCTGAATGAGGCTGTCATAGAAGGGGTATCTTTCACTGATTTTTTTTGCGCTTTCTTGAATGCGACGCAGCTTTTCGTCGCCGAACGACACATTGCCCCGATGTACGACGAAAGTGTTCCCCGTCATGATGTGACGCCATCCTTTGGCGGCAGCTTTAAGGCAAAAGTCGACCTCCTCGCCGTAGCCGCGGCCCCAAGTGGCTGCATCGAATAAGCCAACGTCCTGGATGCAACGGTGCTTTATGTACATGCAAAACCCAATCGCCACAGGAATGTCAACCAACTGACCTATGTTGACGAGGGCAGCTGTCTCATCGACCTCAAATGCAAGATTGGGGTCATCAATAGGCAGTGATTTGCAAGAATAAGGTACCGTACAGATTTCAGCGTTATTCGATAGTGGTGTTACCGTACCAATCTGTTGGTCACTCTGGGCAGCAGCAGCCAAGCGGTCAATCCAACCGTGTTGTACAACAGTGTCAGCGTTGAGCAATATGACGTCACGCGTACCAGCTATCAATATTCCAGTGTTAACTGCTCCAGAAAAGCCACCGTTCCTATGGCGATGTATGACCACAAGATTTTCAATCTCCTTCAACTCAAGGGCTTTCAGATAGGCCTGTATTCCGGCGTTCGGAGTGCTGTCATTAACAATAATTATCCGTGACAGAGTTTGATTACGACTGGCAAGAACACTTTCGATGCACTCAATTGTTGCGCCCAAGCCCTCGTAAACCGGGATGATTACTGCGATTTCAACATGGTCAACCGCGAGATATTGTGCGGGGATAAACTCGTTATATAATTCAACATTCTTCAATGAAGAATTAAAAAGCTTTGGAGCGATACCATTGAGCAGCATTCTTTGCGCCAACCCGTAAGATTGCGCCCATTCACCTACAGCTTGACGCATTAATGTATAGGGTTGGCAAACCTGAAGTCTAGACAGTTGGATTCCTGTTTCTTGGTCATAAATATTGACGATGTAACCTATAGAGTTGCACTCCGGAATTCGGATCATGAAACCCGAGTTTTGGGGCGCTTTCGGGAAATCAAGTTGGACATCCTGGCGAGGCAACTCTGTCTCGACGACACATTCTGCGCCCTGCTCGAGAACGGCTCGGAGGGTGAGTGGGTTTAAACTATCAGATTTAAAAGCCCAACCATTAATGGTTGCGAAATCAGCCGAATCGATCTGAAAGCGATAATCAGGATACAAGAGCGTCTCTGGCTCACTTTGCAAACGAAGGCGTCCAAGTTCCAAGGTGATGAAATATACATGAGGGCGTGCATCAATAAATTGCGGGGGTAGAGAAAAAATAGCAGTCAAGGTTGAACTACCAAATTTTCCATTTAGATTTTTAGAGAAATTTAGCTTGCCAAAATTTTCACCATCAATATTTAGTTGCGCCGATAAAACATCACCCGACCAACCACTCAGCGCAGCATTCAGACAGCCGTTATGAATACCTGTGATGACAAATTTTAGTTTATTTAGAATCTCACTCTCTATAATAGCTTCCCAAGCACTGGAACGCGTATCAAGTTTAGTTAGGCGTCGCTTATTTGCCGCTATTGTATCCGCGCTTTTTTTATATCTATTCAGTTCGTTTGGAACTAGCGCTTGACACATCTTACGCGTAGCTTTTAATTGACTGGCTTGACTTGATGACAGTTGATCAATTGCAATAAATTGATCAATAAAAAGAGCCGTCGTAAATGCATATTTCTTTTTAACCTCATCAGAGAGTTGACTGAAAATTCTGAGGACACGAAGAAATAGCTCGACGCTTGTATTCTGACTTTCTTCGATAGCGTAAAGAAAAAGGACAAAAGCTAATGTAGAAAGGCCAAGATTCTCATAAACCTTGCCAGCACCGACATATACCCAGTCAGGTGGTGAATCCAGATTAAGCAAACGATCGTAGATGGCTATAGAGTCTAGATAGGATCCACGTTCAAAATGAAGATCAGCAAGCCTGCCAAGTGACCCAATATCATTGGGTTGTAAAGTCTCTGCAGTGGAGTAGGCTTCAATTGCCTCATTAATACGCCCTGATTCTTGCTCGATTTCGCCCATCATAAACCATGCCATTGGATCAGTCGGCAATGCTTTTGTCCAAGCTTGGAGAATTGAACGTTTGTCGACGATCGATTCGCCAGCTCGATAAGAAGCAAGAAACTCCGATCTTTTTTTCGACTCACTACGACTTTCTTTGTTAACGTTATTTTTTAAATCGAATATATTTTGGCTATCACGCCTAGATTTACTTTTTTTTAACATTTTATGCTTTAGGTATTAAACATTCCCGAACTCAGCGCTTACTCACGCTCACTCTTAAGTTTTACCCCAAACCGCCTAAATTAAACTAAAAATTTTTCCCTTCCCTGGATTTGAAGTTTATTCAATCAAATCATGCATAGATTTATGATTAATCCACACACTGTCACGACGGCCAACAGAAAATATCAGGCGGCATCCAAATTTCGCATTCGCGTGTGGCATTGCGTTTTTTCTTGTATTCGCCCTACAGATGGCGCCACCAATTTTTTTAAAAATGCAGATTGATCTCTATTTTGGTATTTTTTGCGATTTTTTCTTGGCGACTGTTTTTAATTTATTTTGTGTTAAGCTGCCAATTGTTATCTTCGGTACCAAATGATCAAGCGAGACCTTTTTATCGGCGCTCTCGCATGTTTTACTTACAGCCCTCTTAGTTGACTTTGCATCTGCACTCTTTGCCTCATCCAAGCAGATCAACGCTGTCAGTCCATATAGCGACTTCTGTTTTCCAAAGCGCTGATTCAACCAATCCAACGTTTTTTTATAATCTGCCGCTCTTTCCTTCGGGGTTCTACCCAATACCGCCTCGACTTTGGAAACCAAGTCTTCAGTTTCAAAAAAATTAAACAAGAAGCGCTCACCCGAAGGCGAAACAGCCTCATGTAGCGGTCCAGTATTGGATGCAACCAGAGGCGCACCAGACGCCTGTGCGTCGAGCACGGACCAACTGAGAATAAACGGGTAGGTCAGGTAAACATGGGCGCTCGATACCTGTAGCACGGCGCGATACTGCGCCTTGGGAAGGAAACCCACGATGTGTACTCGCTTAGGGTCAAGCTGGCTTCCTACTTCAGACATCAGCTTCTTGAGCCAGCTTCGATGCCCACTGGGCTCGGGTCCGTAGCTCGCTTGTTCGCGCCCCATGATCACGACATGCGCGTTTGGTCTCCGGCGCAAGAGTGTCGGCAGCGCGCGCATGAACACATGAAATCCTCGTGCTGGCTCAAGCGAGCGTGCAGCATAGGTAATCACTTCGTCTGCAGCAGTAAGTTGAATGCCTTTGTTAGTAATGTTGAAGCTTGCTTGAGGATCGGGCTTGAAGAAACCGACATCAACGCCTTCATTGATTACTTTGATTTTTTCCCTTGCCCATTCTGGAAAGGTTCCTCGCTGCCATTCACTGGGGGACCAGCAGGCATCGGCATCTTGCAATGCCTGCAAGAAGACACTGTTCTTCATCTTTAGACGAACCAGTGATTCGAACGAGTTGTCCTGGAATTCCGGATCAAAGTTAAAGTCCTGCCCATCGCGGCTGTAGAAATACTCGCAGTAACAGACAAGGCGAGACTCGGGAAAAACCTCCTTGATGAAAAGAGCCTCGCCCCAGCCAGGATGAGCAATGACCACGTCAGGCATCCAACCCTTCGCCTTAAGCTGCCGAGCCGCAGTAGCCACTGCCTCCCCGCGAAGTATCTTCGGCTCCATCTCTGCGAGATACGGGTGCTGCTTCGGCAACGGTGCTCTCTGCAATGGGTAATTGAGAACGCCTACACCGGGCACTTTGACTCCGTTATCGACCTGACGCAGCGCCAGCACTTCATTCTTTTTGTCCGCCGCTAGCGTGCGCGAAATATCCAGAAATTGCGCCGGGAAATTCTGGTGAATGAACAGGTATTTCATGGATGCCTTGGTGGAAACGCCAGCGCCGTGTGGCTGTACTGGTCAAGGTTCAAATTGGGGTTGTAGTAGGGATCGCGAAACAAGGTCTCGCCCCATCGGGCATGCATGCGGGCTTTCTCCCGCTCGAGACGAGCGCGCTTTTCTGGAATCTGGTCGGCGCCACGACTGGCGGACTCCAAATGAAAGAGCCGGGCTTCGGGCGTCCAGACTATCCTTTTGCCGTCGGCACGCAGGCGCAGGCACAGGTCAACGTCGTTGAACGAGACCGGAAAGGCTCGCTCGTCCAATCCGCCTGATCGCTCATAATCGGCTCGGCGCATAAGCAGGCACGCCGCGGTCACTGCGCTGGTGCTGCGCACGATCTGATTGATTCCGCAGTATCCCGCGTCGGTATCCAGCCAGTTATTGCCGACGTGGCCTGCCAGGCCGTGCAAGCCGACCTGAACGCCGGCATGCTGGACCATACTGTTTTTCCAGAGCAGCTTGGCGCCGACAGCTCCAACCCCATCGCGCATCAATTGCCTGACCATGGATTTCAGCCATGTCGTATCGAGCGCTTCGATGTCATTGTTGATCAGGCCGATCACATCACTCGTCGTCTGGCTGACCGCAAAATTATTGATCGTGGAATAATTGAACGGGTATGGCCAGGACAGCACCCGGATACCTTTCTCTGGCAGACGCCTCAGATAGGCCAACGTCTTCTGACAGGCGCTACCGTTATCCACCACACAAATATCCAGTGCCGGATAGTCGGCGCGCAGCATTGATTCGATGCACGCCTTGAGCAGTTCGAACCCGTCGCGCGTCGGGACGACAAGCGTTACCGATGGCCAATCAGGGTCGGGATAAACAATCCGGTGTGCGTGAATCAGTGCATGCGGTCGTGGCTTTCGCGTATTCACGATGCTCACCTTGAAGCGCTCTTGCAGCATCAAGCGAGCGCGCTTTCCCGGCGTTGTCGGCAGATGTGTCGAGGTGTGATGCGGATAAGCGATGTGCGAATAAGAGCGGGCGTTGTCGCCGATCGCAGCGGCAGCCAGCCACGGCCAGTCGGATGGACGATCGCCCTCGAAGACACTTGCCAGCACAGATGCACGAGCCACGAACCCATGGTGCAGCAGGGGCTGCGCCAGAAAGACGTCCGGACACCAGTTCGGCTTGAACCAAGGCTCGCGCGAATCTTCGGCATCATCGCAATCGCAATAAGCTACCTGAACCTCTTCCTGCTGCAGCGCTGCCAGTGCATGCGCGAGCGTATTCGGGTGCCACAGGTCGCCGGGCTCGATGATGGCGGCATAATCGGCGCTCTGCAGCATGGCTCGGATGATGTATTTCCACTGGCCTTGGCTGACAAAACGGATGCGCTCATCCCGGCTCTCCCCCCTGCCCTTGATGCAGGCGATCCAGTCCGTATGCGTTTGCCGGATGAGACTCGCCAGCGTGGAATGTAGGCATTCGTCTGCATCAGTCACGAAGCCCACGACGATCATGACCTTGCCTTGCGCCGCCTTCACGGGCGAGCTGCCGAACCGACGCTTCCAATCGGCATAACCGGTGAAGTCCACCGACAAGGGCACATGCCTTTGCGCCATTTCCAGTACATTTTCAAGCACGGATCTGTCTGCGGGCCGAACCGACAGCGACTGCAACCATGTTGTGACGGGTTGGTCGACGCAACAGACTGTCAGCGGGCTTCCCGGGAGTTCGCGTCCTGTCTCGTCCATGACGCGGACAACGCGTTGCTGTCCATCGGCGAACGAAGCCGGAAGCGTGAGGCTGAATCCGTGCGCGGCGCTGACACCCGGGACGCCATGCAAATCAGCAGACCAGTCATTCGCCAAGGCCTCTGCGATGCGACGACCTTTGAAATCGACATGGACAGCCAGCGTGCGGTGTGGCTGCGCTGCATCCACCGCAACGCCATGGATCCTGAGCCCGCCGTGGTTGCGGACATGGCTGGCGGCACGCAATGATTCCCTCTTGCTCCGTCCCTCCATGTCAATGATCCGTTCGGGACGCAACTCGCCTTCGAGATAGTGGGTGGTGTTGGCGACCCGTGCGCGAATGCTGCGGGCGCTACGCATCACCTCGGGCCGCAGGAAACAGGTGAAGCCGCTGCCCTCGGGAATCGCAGGACTTGCCTGCCCGTCTACAGCTGGTAACCAGGCATCGGCATGGACTGATGCGATCGGAAAGCCATCGACCAGGATCTCAATGACCACCGGGATGCCGGGCAACGCCTGAAGCTGCGCCCAGCCGGAAACGCAAAGGCCGTCAATCCCGAGAAGCGCCCCGGTATACCGTGCGCCTGTCGGCTCGATGCCTGCGTTGGCAAAGGACTCGGCTGGTGCCGCCTTTTCGGCGCGGCTTGGCAGCTGAAGCCGGTACACAGGGAGTTCAGTCTCGGCAGCGATCGCGATCCAGTCTCGCGCGCTGGACGACGGCAACAAAGCTATCGCACTTGCCGCGTACTGGCGGATAAATTTGCGCAGGCATGACATGCCTTCGCGATCAACCTCCCGCTGTTCGAGCGGGCCTGCCACATGCACGTTCGGCAGGCCACCAAGGTGGTCGTCCTTGAAGCTGGTGCCAAGCACGATCAGGCGATGCGCCAGTCCTTGCGCCAGCCACTCTCTTGCCAGCGCCGAAAGTCCGACGAAATCGCCAGTCCTGACGGGCGAAGGCACCAGCAAGCGAGTCGGCGGCAGACCTGCCGAAAATGGGTGCAGCGCTGCCGTCTCAATCGCATGGGTCGTACTGCGGATTGTGTCATGGCCGGCGAAACGGGCAAGGCGCAAAGCTTCGTCGCAAGATGCTTGCAGCACGACCTCGGCGAATCTGGCTGTCTGCAAGTCACGCTCGCACTCCGCAAGGCCACGCTTGCCGACGTAATCGATCCGGCCGAGGCCGGCGACTTGCCGAAACTCGAGTACGGCGCCGGTGTCCGTGATCAGCAACCGTGCTTCAGGCGCTGTGCCAAGACGCCATGCAACCTCTGCCACATCCGTCACCACCAGGCTCAGGGCGCGCCCGCGAACGAGAGGTCGAAGCGAGTGCCTTTGCATCGAGCGCCGAGCTGGGGCGAGCGGATCGTGCGCGAGGAATCGGTCGTATTCGCTGTCATGCGCTGGATGACGCGCCTTCAGCCGTCGGACGTTGTGTGCCGCAAGCCAGCGCTTTTCCGTTCCGAACGAGACTTCGCCTTGGTGCGCGACAAAGACGTTGGGCGCGACGACATTGCGCCAGCCACTTTCGGCAGCACGCAGGCAAAAGTCATTCTCTTCCGCATAGCCGCGTTTCAGGAACGCTTCATCGAAGCCGCCGAGTGCCCGCAAGGCGTCACGGCGGATATACATGCAAAAGCCGATCCCTGTCGGCACCGTCATGGGCCGTGCGCGGCTGGCGCTTGCCAAATCATCCAGAACTGCCAGGGTCGATGCATCAGGCATCTTGCCGTTCTGTTGAGGTTCCGGATGGCTGAGAAGCTCGGCGTTATTCGAAAGCGGCGTCACCGTTGCAACTGCGCGGTGGCTATATGCGGCCAGTTGCAGACGGTCGAGCCAGTCGCCGTGAACCAGAGTATCTGCGTTCAGCAGAACGATGTCGCGAGTCGACGTCCGATCCGCGTCCAGCGCGGTGTGTACCGCGCCGATGAAGCCTGCGTTGATTCTGCGGCGAAGAATCGTCAGCTTCCCCTGCTGTTCCAGCCGGGTCAATGCTTCAACCAGCGGTCGATCCGGGCTGCAGTCATCGACGACGATCAGCCGGCTCGCGAGCTTGCAGGGTGAGGACAGCACACTGTCAATGCAGGCCAAGGTTTCTTGCATGCCGCTGTAGACCGGGACGATGATATCGACTGGTTCGGAAGGCAAAGGACGCTTCGCCGGCGGACCGCCTGCAGGCAACTCGGAACGCGCGAAAGGACTTCCCCATAGGGACTGTCCTTCAATGCCGACCCGAACGATGCGCTGCCATGCCGGCAACTTGACCGAGAACCCGTTGCGACCATCGCCGAGCCCCATCGCCGCCAGCTCTGGTGTCGGCCTTGCAGCTTCGGCTTCCGCGTATCCGCCATCAACCTCGACGATCACTTTTCTTGAATCGCTGCCGATGGCCCAGCCCGCAAGGATGTCGCCATGCAGTTCGCAAAAGCCGTAAGGCGGCTCCATGTGCCTGAGCGCCTCAGTGAACTCGACATGGCGGATAAGGTGGGCGTCGATGCGCAGCCAGAGCGCGGCGAGGTGTGCCGCGCGGCGCGACAATCCATGCTGAAATGCGAAGCGAAGGGCACGGAGCTTGAACTCCGACTGCGACGGGCTGGCCGCCGCTGCCTCCAGAAGGTCATCCAGCGCCGCATCGTGCTGTGCGCTCATTTCCAGCGCGCGTGCTCGGGCGGCGAAGGCGGCAGGTACACGAATCCCGAGTCGTATCATGCGATCCGACGCTGCAAATGCCGACTCCGCATCTTCCCGGGAAATGCCTTTTTCGACGGTGGCGAGCGCAGACTGTATCGCGGACATGAGTCAAGCAATCAGAAAGTGGCGCCGGTCAAACGACCGGCGCCACACAAGCCTGAGGTAAAGGACTCAGGAGGTTCAGACCGGAGGAACGTCCGGGAAGGCATTATTGAAATCGAGTACCCCCACAGTCCGGATTTCAGATCCGTCCGTGTAACTGAATTGATCGACGTTTTTCACCGTGATCTCCGTCTGATCCGACAGCGTGACAAGCAGGCCTTTGCCCGAGCGCTTCACCGAGGAGATATTCAGTTCGGTCAGGTCGAGGCTGTCGTTGTTGGAACCGCCATCGAGGGAAATCCGGACGCCCAGGCCACCACTGAATCCGGCAGCAAACAGGATGGCGTCGTTGCCCGAACCTCCGGAGACGCTGCCCCCGGCAGAAATGCCCTCGAACGAAATAGTGTCGTTTCCGGCGCCGGTCGATACGCTGTCCTTGCCAGAACCGATCGAAACGCTGTCGTTGCCGAAGCCTGTGGTAACAGAGTCGTTCCCGGCGCTGGAGCAGACCATGATGTCTCCGCGCGATGAGGCTGCATTAACGGAGTCATTACCATCGCCAAGCCCGATGACGCCCTCGAAATTCTTCAGGCCACTCAGGCGGACTGAACGATCGGTGTCGAATACCAGACCCTTGATTTCCGACTGCTCGGAAGAACTCACTTTGCCAAAGTCCAGTTGGAGCCTGTCAGAAGTGCCGCCAGGGACTTCAAACAGCAGCACCTCGGGACTGTCAATCTTGAGTGCGGCGAGGTCAGAACGGCTCAGGCCACTGGCAAATTCCTGACCACGAGCTTCTGGAGCGGCCTGCAGAAGATCGGTCAAATACTGTTCGGCTTCATCACAAAGATAGTCACCGTCCAGTACTTTGACGATTACCGAGTCAATTTCATAACTTGCCATGAGGATCTCTTGGTGTTGGGTAGCCTGAGGGTTTTAAAGGTATAAATTACATTCTTATGGTATCGACCAGAAAGACGTCAGCGCCAGCCGAAATTACTCCGGTTCGCAAGCCAATTGCTGCGAGGGAAGCGTGGCTCACTCTGGAATTGCACCGTTGATGACGAAGCGCATGACTTCCTGGGCGATGTAGTTGTCGGCCGCGGCCACCATCTTCCAGGCGCTTGCGGTCATCCGATAGCGAATCACCCGGCGATCGTTATGATCCTGACGCCGGTTGACGAGGCCGCTTCCCTCCAGAGCCTTGAGAGATTTCGACAGGTTTTCATGGGAGCAGTCGATCGACAGCTTGATTTCCTTGTACGAGGCGCCCACCTCTTGCACCGCCTCGTCATCGAGGCACAGGCAACGGATGGCCGACAATACGGTAAGCTCCATGCTTGACCCGAACCCGACCGCCTTGATCAGCCGATCGTCCAGTCCAATGAAAAAATTCGTGGGGTAAATTCTTTTTGGCATCCGCAAATCCGTTCTCTCTGACCGGCCCGATTCGACAGCACTTGTAAGTTGACGGAATTTTTTCCATCTCAAAACGCCTGCATTAAGCATCGAATGGGTTCGGTCCTGTGGTTGGGTTTGCTCTGGATTCGAGATCAATTTCAAATTTTGTACCGTTCGCCGTCACGGATGCCGGACAAAAGATCTCCGGATTTCTTGAATACAAATAAATCTCATCCGCCGATATTCACATTCAGATTTTTTCAATCCGGCAGAATGAGATTCTGACGATGCAGTGGCTCATTACACGAGCCTGCGGCACGACGGATGGAATTTTTCTGGAAATGAATCCCGCGTTCCGATGAGTTCGGAAACGGATGGCTTGTCACGCGTTTCGGTGAGCGATGGGTTGTTACGGGCGGGAAATCCACTCCCGTTTCAACGAGGATGAGCAAATAAAAAGAGGCGCACGCGCCCCTGTTCACTTCTCACCATCGATGGATGGAATGTCTGCCGGCTCAGCCGGCCAGCCGGTCCACCGTCATGTCGTCGTACACCTCGAACGGCTGGTGTATCCACGGATTGTCCGGCAGGTAGTCGACGTAGTAATCCGGCCGCATGTTGGAGCAGCCCTTGTACCAGATCACGGCCGAGCGGACTTCGCTCACTGCCGAAAAGTGTTTGCGCAGGTGAGCTTGCACCCTCTCCAGCGTAACGCCCGAATCGACCAGGTCGTCGATCAGCAGGATGCGACCGGCCAGCGGGCCGCCGGTGGAGGTCATGTGTTCGGCGATGCTGAGCTCACCCTGCTGCGTGCCTGCCGCCTCGCGGTAGGAGCTGGTGGACAGGATGTGCAGCGGTGTCTTGAAGATGCGGGAGAACACGTCGCCGATGCGCAGGCCACCGCGTGCAAGGCAGAGCACGCGGTCAAACGCATAACCCGAATCATGGACGATACGGGCCAGATGTTCGATATGCCGGTGATAATCATCCCAGCTGACCCACAGATGCGCCGGCATCGCCCTGCCCCTTACGGCTTCGATCAGTTGAACGGATGCCGCAGGACGATGGTCTCTTCGCGGTCCGGACCCGTCGACACCATATCCACCGGAACGCCCACCAGTTCCTCGATGCGCTTGATATAGGCGCGCGCCTCCGCCGGCAACGCGTCCATCGTCTTCGCGCCGACGGTCGGATTCGTCCAGCCCGGCATCTCTTCGTAGATCGGCTCGCAGGCAGCCGCCTCTTCCGCGCCGACCGGGAAGATGTCGACCACCTTGCCATTCAGCTTGTAGCCGGTGCACAGCTTCAGCGTCTCGAGGCCGTCGAGCACGTCGAGCTTGGTCAGGCACATGCCGGAGACGCCATTGATCTGCACCGAACGGCGCAGCAGCGCAGCATCGAACCAGCCGCAACGGCGTGCACGGCCGGTGACGGTGCCGAATTCATGCCCCACCGACGCGAGGTGCTTGCCGATGCCGGCATCCGTCGGCAGCTCCGACGGGAACGGGCCGGAGCCGACGCGCGTCGTGTAGGCCTTGGTGATGCCGAGAACGTAATGCAGCATGTTCGGACCCACGCCCGAACCCGCGGCGGCATTGCCGGCCACGCAGTTGCTCGACGTAACGAACGGATAGGTGCCGTGATCGACATCCAGCAGGCTGCCCTGCGCGCCTTCGAACAGCAGGTTCGCGCCGGCCTTGTGCGCCGCATACAGCGCGCTCGACACGTCGGTGACCATCGGGCGCAGGCGCGGCACGATGGCCATTGCATCATCGAAGGTCTTCTGGAAGTCGACGGCGTCGGCCTTCAGGTAATTGACCAGCACATACTTGTGATAGTCGAGGTTCTCGCGCAGCTTTTCCTCGAGGCGCTTCTCGTTCAGCAGGTCGGCGACGCGGATCGCGCGGCGGGCGACCTTGTCTTCATACGCCGGGCCGATGCCCTTGCCGGTCGTGCCGATCTTCGCTGCGCCACGCGCGACTTCGCGTGCCGCGTCGAGCGCGGTGTGGTAAGGCAGGATCACCGGGCAGGCCTCGGACACCTTCAGCCGCGAAGTCACTTCGACGCCGGAAGCCTCGAGCTTGTCGATCTCGCGCAGCAGGTCGGGCACGGACTGCACGACGCCGTTGCCGTTGTGGCAGGCGACGCCGGCGCGCATGATGCCCGACGGGATCAGCTGCAGCGCGGTCTTCTGGCCGCCGATCACCAGCGTGTGGCCCGCGTTATGGCCGCCCTGGAAGCGCACCACGCCCTCCGAATGGTCGGTCAGCCAGTCGACCACTTTGCCCTTGCCCTCGTCGCCCCACTGGGTACCAATGACAACTACGTTTCTAGCCATGATGTCTGAATCTCGAATGATTGCCGCTCTTACCGCAGCGGCTTGATGATGAATTGTCCCTGGTCGGCGACGATCTCGC
>JACCDX010233837.1_pt1 | contig 24247 bp, 27 predicted proteins | sample 7449681 | NCBI WGS metagenome assembly JACCDX01 (sample SAMN15323450, study PRJNA562643) | freshwater metagenome | isolation source: river surface water | place: USA:Blue River Watershed | collected 2017-08-18
AGGCGGCACCCGTCTCGCAAGCGCCTACCCTAGAGCGCCATGGTTTTGAGATTGTCGACAAACGCTCAGGCAAAGAAGTTTATTTAGATGGCTCTTGGGCAGAAATGTTCCAAATGCACATCCAAGCTTGGCAACAAAATACGCCCACCCAAGAGGAAGTTGAAGACACCCTCGAGCGCTACACCGGCTTGGCTCAGCAGCCTGTGGTCGTTCACTGATCTCGAAAAGAGGGATGGGCTTTTGCCCGTTTCTGGCAAACCTGCTTCGTCCCTGCGACAATGGCGGTCATGAATTACGCTTTTATTTTGACCCTTTCCTGCCCCGATCGAACGGGCATCGTCCATGCCGTGTCTGGTTTTTTGCTAGAGCATGGCGGCAACATTGAAGAAGCTGCGCAGTACAACGACCACGCCACTGGTTTATTTTTCATGCGCGTTCAGTTTGCCTGCAGTCAGGTTGGTGAAGCCGATTTGCGCAGCCAATTAGGTACTTTTGCAACGCCTTTCCAAATGACTTGGAATTTGCACAACACCACCCAACCCATGCCAGCGGTGATCATGGTCAGCAAAGAAGGCCACTGCTTGAATGATTTGTTGTTCCGCTGGAAAAGCGGTTTGTTGCCCATCGACATTCGCGCCATTGTGAGTAACCACCGCGAGTTCTACCAACTGGCTGCCAGCTACAACGTGCCCTTTCACCACATTCCGGTCACTGCCGCCAACAAAACCGAGGCTGAAGCCAAGCAGTACGAGATCATTCAATCTGAGGGCGCCGAGTTGGTGGTGTTGGCGCGATACATGCAAATTTTGTCTGATGACCTTTGCCGCAAATTGTCTGGACGGGCCATCAACATTCACCACTCATTCTTGCCCAGTTTCAAAGGCGCCAAGCCTTATTACCAAGCACACGACCGCGGCGTTAAATTGATTGGCGCCACCGCGCACTATGTCACTGCTGATTTGGACGAAGGCCCCATCATTGAACAAGATGTGGCGCGCGTGGATCACTCCAAAACTGTGGAAGATCTCACCACCCAAGGCCGCGATACCGAAAGCCAGGTCTTAGCCCGCGCCGTTAAATGGCACAGCGAACACCGCGTGCTGTTGAATGGCCATAAAACCGTCATCTTCAAATAATTTTGTACCGTCTTTTTTGAAAAGATTGCCATGAATGCACCCACCAACTTAGAAGCCCTGTCTCGCGCCGATCGCCAAGCGCAAGTGGTGCAAGCCTTGCGTGCGGTGCTTCCCGCTCACGCTTTGCTGTACACCTTGGAAGACACAGTGCCTTATGAGTGCGATGGCCTCACGGCTTACCGCGAGCGACCTTTGGTCGTGGCATTGCCTGAAACCGAGAGCCAAGTGCAAGCTGTCTTGAAAGCTTGCCACGCTTTGAGCGTACCTGTTGTGGCAAGGGGCGCAGGGACTGGTTTGTCGGGGGGTGCCATGCCCCACAAATTGGGTGTCACTTTGTCGATGGCCAAGTTCAATCAAATTCTCAAAGTTGACGCCGTTTCTCGCACTGCCGTGGTTCAGTGTGGTGTTCGCAACTTGGCTATTTCTGAAGCTGCCGCCCCGCTTGGCTTGTATTACGCACCCGACCCCTCCAGTCAAATTGCATGCACCATTGGCGGCAATGTGGCAGAGAATTCTGGCGGCGTGCACTGCTTAAAGTATGGGCTTACTTTGCACAATGTGCTCAAGGTCAGGGGCTTCACCATCGAAGGCGATGCCGTCACATTTGGCAGCGATGCTTTGGACACTTCTGGCTTTGATTTGATGTCGGTGTTGGTTGGCAGCGAAGGCATGTTGGCCATCACCACCGAAGTCACAGTCAAACTCGTCCCCAAACCCCAACTGGCACGTTGCATCATGGCCAGCTTCGACGACATTCGCAAAGCAGGCGATGCCGTAGCGGCTGTCATTGCTGCAGGCATCATTCCCGCTGGACTGGAAATGATGGACAAACCCATGACCGCTGCGGTAGAGGATTTCGTCCATGCAGGCTATGACCTGAATGCAGAAGCCATTTTGTTGTGCGAAAGCGATGGCACACCCGAAGAGGTGGAAGAAGAAATTGGCCGTATGAGCGATGTGCTGCGAGGTTGCGGCGCCACTGCCATTGCGGTCAGCAAAGACGAGGCGGAGCGCTTGCGTTTTTGGAGTGGGCGCAAAAACGCCTTCCCCGCCTCTGGCCGCATCAGCCCCGACTACATGTGCATGGACTCCACCATCCCACGCAAGCGCTTGGCCGACATCTTATTGGCCATTGCCGAGATGGAAAAGAAATACCAATTGCGCTGCGCCAACGTGTTTCACGCCGGCGATGGCAACTTGCACCCCCTCATTTTGTTTGATGCCAACGACCCTGATCAGCTTCACCGCTGCGAATTATTTGGTGCAGACATCTTGGAAACCAGCGTGGCCATGGGCGGCACCGTGACGGGCGAGCATGGCGTTGGCATTGAAAAACTCAACAGCATGTGCGTGCAGTTTTCAAATGAGGAAAACTCGCAGATGTTTGCTTTGAAAAAGGCCTTTGACCCCAAGGGCTTGCTCAATCCTGGCAAGGTCATTCCAACCCTCAATCGTTGTGCAGAATACGGCAAGATGTTGGTCCGAGGCGGACAAATTTCACACCCCGATTTACCGCGTTTTTAAGCGCCGATGCGTCTGCAAAACCCAGCCTAGCGCTGGGTTTTTTCATTGTCGTGCGCCAAAAATAGCTGTGCCTACGCGCACGCAGGTACTGCCTTCGGCAATGGCAGCTTCCAAATCACCGGTCATGCCCATCGACAAAGTGTCCACCCTGAGGTCTGCCGCATTCAAACTGTCAAACAAGGCTTTTGCTTCGTGATGAACCTTGCGGGCGGCGTCCTCTGTTTCAGCAGGCTCTGGAATGGTCATGATGCCGCGCAATTGAAGGCGCGGGAGTTTGGCAACAGCCTGAGCCAAGGCCAAAAGTTCACCTGGGGAAACGCCAGATTTGTTGCTTCCGCCATCGACATTGACTTGCAAACAAACTTGCAGAGGCGGCAAATTTGCGGGTCGTTGCGCCGACAAACGTTCGGCAATTTTGAAGCGGTCAATGCTGTGCACCCACGCAAAATTTTCAGCCACCAGCTTGGTTTTATTGCTTTGAATGGGGCCAATGCAATGCCACTCGAGAGGCAAATCTGCCAATGCTGCAATCTTGTCCACGCCCTCTTGAATGTAGTTTTCACCAAACGCCATTTGACCTGCCGCATGCGCTTCTCGCACAGCTTCTGCTGACTTGGTTTTAGAGACCGCCAACAATTTGACGGCATCTGGCGAACGGCCAACCGCCAGACATGCAAGCTCAATTCGCTTGCGAACTTGGACCCAATTGGCTGAAACTGATGTGTTCATAGAACGAGCTTACCAAATTCGCAAATCTGCGTGCGTGAAGGAAATCAATGGACTGGCAAAACATCCTGCGCATGGCGCGAAACATCGGCGCATCGGATGTGCATTTCTCATGCGGAGAAACACCCTGGTTGCGCATCGATGGTCAGATGGTGCGCCTAAGTACCCTTGAGACCCAAGCTTCAACTCCCGCATGGACTCAGGAAGATTTCGTGCCCATTTTGCAATTGCTGCAAGTTGATCCAGGCTCTCACCATGTTGACCTAGGCCTAACTTTGCCAGGCTTGGGCCGCTTTCGGGTCAATGCCTTTCAACAAGCGCGTGGCCCTTCTTTGGCCTTTCGTTTGATTTCAGACAGCATTCCCACCTTGGCTGCCTTGAAGGCCCCTGCTTGCCTCACATCGTGGGCCATGCAACGGGCGGGCCTCATTTTGGTCACCGGACCCACAGGTTGTGGCAAATCAACCCTTTTGGCGGCCCTGTTACAACACATCAACGTCAACCTTGCGGGTCACATTTTGACCTTGGAGGATCCAATTGAATGGCTGCATGAAACCGCGCAATGTTTGATTCAACAACGTGAGTTAGGGCGTGATACACCCGATTTTGAGTCGGGCCTGCGGGCTGCATTGCGCGAAGATCCCGATGTGATTCTGATCGGTGAGCTGCGCGACACCCGCACCATCCGATTGGCCCTCACGGCCGCCGAAACAGGCCATTTGGTCCTTGCAACTTTGCATACAGCCAGCGCCCCGCAGGCCATCGACAGATTGGTCGATGCGTTTCCAGCCAGTGAAAAAGAAGGGGTTCGCAATTTATTTGCCGAAAGTTTGGTGGGCGTGCTGGCACAAACTTTGTGTCCCCAGGCTGGCGGCAACGGGCGTGTGGCTGCGCACGAGGTGATGGTCGGGACCAGCGCTGTCCGCAACCTGATTCGAGAGGGCAAAGTGCCGCAACTTTATTCGCAACTTCAAACGGGCCAAGCCGTTGGGATGCAAACCCTCGATCAAAGTCTGATGAAGCTCTTTCGGCAGAAAAAAATAACCCAAGCAACGCTGCTGGAACTCAGCAAATACCCACAAAATCTCAATCTGATGGACAATCCTCCACCTGAACCTGTCCCTCTTTCTTAAAACCGCTTAACTGAAACAAAGACATCATGAGCAGCTTGAACGCAAAAACTTACGACTCGGCCCCTTCACAAAACGTCGCCTTTTTGGGCCTTGGCGTCATGGGCTACCCCATGGCTGGACACTTGGCGCGTGCGGGCCACGCGGTCACGGTTTACAACCGCAGCGCAGCCAAGTCGGCGGCCTGGTGCCAAGAGTTTGCCGACACCAAGCAGCCAGCGCATGCCGACACGCCCCGTGAAGCCGTCAAAAATGCCGACATTATTTTTTGCTGCGTTGGCAACGATGACGATTTGCGCGCTGTGGTTCTGGGTGCCGATGGCGCCTTTGCCGGTATGAAAAAAGGTGCCATCTTGGTTGACCACACCACAGCTTCAGCCAATGTGGCGCGTGAACTCTATGCTGCCGCCAAAGCGCAAGGCTTGCATTTCATTGACGCGCCTGTTTCTGGCGGTCAAGGTGGTGCACAAAATGGTTTGCTGACCGTCATGTGCGGCGGTGATGCCAACATTTTTGAAATCACCAAACCTGCAGCCATGGCTTTTTCAAGGGCTTACACACTGATGGGCGAATCTGGCGCGGGTCAACTCACCAAAATGGTCAACCAAGTTTGTATCGCTGGCTTGGTGCAGGGCTTGTCTGAAGCCATTGCATTTGGACAGAAAGCAGGCCTTGACATGAATTTGGTGTTGGATGTCATTGGCAAAGGCGCTGCACAAAGCTGGCAAATGGACAACCGCGGCAAAACCATGGTGGCCGACAAATTTGACTTTGGCTTTGCTGTCGATTGGATGCGCAAAGATTTAGGCCTGGTCATGGACGAAGCCAAGCGCAATGGCGCCCGCTTGCCTGTGACCGCCTTGGTCGATCAGTTCTATGCCGACGTTCAGCAAATGGGCGGGAAGCGTTGGGACACTTCCAGCTTGATCAAGCGTTTGGGCTGATCAGATTTTTGGCTGTGCCTGAGGAGACAAGGGCTGAGCGCTGATGCGCTTTAGCTCTTCTTCCGAGATGATTTCAAACACTCGGACCACTTTCACCACGCCACTGACACTGCTGCTACGCGCAATTTCGGAGGCGCGCTGCGCTTCGCGACTGGTCACACGCCCCATCAAGTAAACCACGCCACGTTCTGTAACCACTTTGAAGGCGTTCGATTGCAGGTCCTTGGCATCGACCAGCAAGGCCTTGACTTGGCCCGTGATGATGGCGTCCTTGGAGCGTTGCGTCAGAGAACTGGCTGGCTCAATGGCCAAATCGTTCACAACAGAACTGACGTTTTCTTGGCTTTTTGCCAATCTTTCGGCGCGCTCTTTTTCGGCTGCTGAACCCACTTCACCGGTCAACAGAACCATGCGGTTGTAACTGGTGACATTGACATGGGCACTGGCACTGAGGTTTTGACGCAAGCCTTGCGCAGTGCGCAATTCAATGCCTTCGTCTTCCAATTGAATACCTGTGGTGCGACGGTCAATGGCCACCAAGCCACTCATGACCGCACTACCCACCACCAAAGGTGCGCAGGCAGACAGGCTACTGAGAACAGCACCCGCAGCCAGAGTTGAAAGCAGCACGCGTTTGTAATTGGTATTCATTTGAAAAGTCCTTTGAAAATCTGTCGGTATTTTATATCTGGGCCGTTTTGAACTTTGTGATAAACCGCAATCGCCTGGCGGATTTATTCCGACACCGCATCGGGGTCACCCATGAGCTGCGCGTCAACACCATCGCACAGGCAATGAAATGCCAGTTGCTGCACCTCGCGAATTCTGGCAGCACGGTCGTGGGGGATGCCCACATGCACATCGGTTTCGCGAAGTGCCTTGGCAACCGCACCTCCCCCTTTGCCTGTCAAGGCGATGACACTCATGTCACGCTCATGGGCCGCATGGAGGGCGCGCAAAAGGCCTTCTTCTTCGCCATTGGCCGTGAGCAACAACAAGACATCACCGGCTTGACCCAATGCACGAACTTGCCTGGCCAAGCTGGCATAAGCGGGATCGCCGAGGCCTTCGTGACGCAAAGCGATGGCGGCCAATTCGGGTCGCTCACGCTCGAATCCACCCACAAACAAGCTGGCGAAATACAGGGCCAAGGCAGCCGAACTGCCTTCACCACAGACCAATACTTTGCCCCCACTGGTGACACATGCCATCAGTGCCTGGACACCCGCGTCCAATGGCTTGGCCAAAGTTTCAGCGGCCTGATATTGCAGGTCGGCACTGTCAATGAAGTGTTGCTGGATGCGCAGGTCTAACATGCACTGAATGATACCCTTAGCCTATGACCTTGGGCCAAGCAATTTAGCTAGCATTTGCATCAAAAGCTGCCTTCTGCCAATGCAGGCCATGAGCCTCCCAGGCCAGAACATCGAAGCGCGTAGGCGGCAAGGTGCGGTATCGGCACAAAAAATAGCGTGCAGCAAAAATAATGCGGCGCTGCTTGACTCGACTGACACTGCCCAAAGCACCCCCAAACCGACTCAGTGTGCGCTTCCTGACCTCAACAAACACCACAGTACCGTCAGATTCTTGCAAAATGAGGTCTATTTCGCCACCACCCCGGCCGGGCGTTCGATAATTGCGATGCAGCAAACGCAAGCCCTGTCGTTGTAAAAAATGCAGTGCGTCATCTTCTGCTGCATCGCCCGCTTGTTTGGTGGTTTGCATGCTGCTTCAATTTATGAGACCTAGGAACCCCATTGACGACAACTTCTGAAAATTCTGACAACGCTGCAATGCCTGATGGGGCAGGCTTGGTGCCGTCGTCAAACAATGTGGGCATTTCTGTGTCGTCGGTGTACGGCAAAGCCTTTCAAGCAGCCCGTGAGGCAGTGGGTCCTCAAAACCACCCCGTTAGCACACTGTATGTGGTGGCCACCCCAATTGGCAATCTGTCCGACATTACTTTGCGCGCTTTGTATGTCATTGAAAGGGCCGATACCTTGGCGTGCGAAGACACCCGCCACACGCAACAACTGTTGCGAGCTTATGGTTTAGATCGGAACAACGCACAACTGCTGGCAGTGCATCAGCACAATGAAACCGAAGCGGCCGCACAAGTCATTGCCCGTTTGGCACAAGGCCAACGTGTGGCCTACGTGAGCGATGCAGGCACGCCCGCCATCAGCGATCCCGGCGCGCGTTTGGTAGCAGCCGTGGCAGCAGCAGGTTACAGGGTCATGCCTTTGCCCGGTGCTAGCAGCGTCACCACATTGCTCAGTGCATCAGGCATGACTGGCGAAGGCGGTTTTGTGTTTATGGGCTTCTTGTCGTCCAAAGCCACCGAGCGGCAACGCGCTGTAGAAATACTGAAAGGCGAGTCTCGCGCCGTGGTTTTGCTAGAGGCACCGCACCGCATTGAGGCTTTGGCGCAAGCGCTGTCCAGTTTAGGTTCTCGCCTCATCACTGTGGGCCGTGAGTTGACCAAACAATTTGAAACCGTGCATACCGTCGAAGCACAAAAACTACCCGCTTGGTTTGCCGAAAAAACCGATCATGTGCGCGGAGAATTTGCCTTGGTCATTCACGCTTTAGAAAAGCCCAAGCATGACGGCAACGAGGCTTTGGATGCAGACAGTCTGCGCACCTTGAAATTGTTGTTGGCTGAATTGCCTTTGAAAACCGCGGTGAAACTCACCAGCGACATTACGGGCGCTTCCAAAAATGTGGTTTACGACACAGCGCTTGGTTTAAAAAAGGGTTTGGATTGAACCATGACCTTTGAACGCCATTGACTCAAAGCCGTGGGTTCAACGCTTGCGCAATCCCAACCACATCACCGTTCCCACCACCAAAGCAGCGCCCACCAATTGAATGGGTGCAATGGCTTGACCCAGCAGCGCCCATGCCAAGGTCAAGGCGAACACGGGCTCGACATTCATGATGGCCGAGTTGCCTACCACCCCCAGCCTTGGCAACACCGTGAACATGATGGTGAAGGCCGTGCCATATAAAAAAGTCAACATGCCCAAACCCCACCAACCTGCTGGCGCCTGTGGCATGTGAAAACCACCTTGACTCAGGGCTGCAGCGACTGCCAATACGCCCACCAAAGTCATGGTGGAAAAGGTGCGCAAGCGACCATCTAAATCGGCGGTTTCGTGTTGGGTGTAAACCAGTGCCAAGCCAAAAGTTGCGGAGGCGGCCAAAGCAAACGCCACACCGCTGCCAATTTGAGCCCAATGTTCAGCAGCACCCAAGCCAGACGCTGCGCCCATCACATCGAGCGCCAAAGCCAAGCCCACCAGGATGAGTGGCATGCTCCACAGCACCGCTTTTTCTGGCTGGTGTTTGTAAAGCACACGAGCCCAAAATGCTGTCGACAAAGGGTAGGTATTGAAGGCCAACAAAGCCAACGCAACAGGCAATCGGGCCACAGCAGAATACAAACACACGCTTTGTACCGCAATCAACAGCCCAATGATCGGCAAGTATTTTTTGTGTTGCGCCGTGATGCGCAGCGACACTTTTTGTTGCCACAAAATCAAACCGACCACCACTGCCGTGACAACACTTCTAAAGCTGACTGCCGTCACAACATCGACACCATGATTGAAAGCAAAACGAGCCGACACATGGTTAGCGCCCATCATGAAGGCGATGAGCAACAAAGTGGCAAACGCTGTTGTCGACAGGGCTTTGGATTTTTCAGTCATGTGTCATTGTGCGGGATAGAGTCCCCGCACACTGGCATGCAAGCGACTGAGGCCCAGCAGCGCATCTGTAAAGGGTGTGCTGACTTGTGTGAGTTGGCCCAATTCACGGACAGCACTGACCAAGGCATCGAGCTCCACAGACTTACCCGCCTCTACATCTTGGAGCATGGACGTTTTGAATGCGCCCAACTTCAAAGTGACCGCATGTCGATCCTCTGGCGTTTGTGCGATTGGAATTCCAACCCTCTCACCAATCGCCTTGGCTTCCAACATGACACTTGAAACAAATTGGCGAACCAAATCGTCTTGCATGATGCGGTCTGTGGTGGCGCCCGTGATGGCACTGACAGGGTTCACGGTCATATTGCCCCAAAGTTTGAACCACACATCTTTTTGAATTTGAGCCGACGCGCTGGCATTGAAACCTGCTTCTTGTAAATCTGCCACCAACTGTTGCACACGTGGACTGACCACGCCGTTTTGCGCAGCCGGTTCGCCCAAAATCAAACCCTGGCCAAAGTGATGGCGCACCACGCCTGGCGCATCCAGCGAGCAACTGGCATGGACCACGCAACCGACCACATGCTGGGGCGGGATGGCTTTGGCAATGAGCCCCTGCGGATCGATGGTGTTGAGCGTCGTGCCTTGCAACTTGCCACCAAAGCCTTGGAAAAACCACCAGGGCACACCGTTCATGGCCGTCATCACCGTGGTGTGGGGGGCCAGCAAAGGCGCGACGCCCTGAGCCACATCCAACATGGCCGGTGCTTTGACCGCCACGATGATCAAATCTTGGGGGCCTAAATCGGCAGGATCTGCAGACACCGTGACATTGGCAGTCAAACGTGCTTCAGGCGCCTGCGATTGCACGCACTGAAGCCCCTTCTGTTGCAACGCGTCCAAAGTCAGGCCCCGCGCAACCACGCTAACTTGATGACCTTTTTGTGCCAAATGCACCCCGATCCATCCGCCGATGGCACCTGCACCGTAAATGCAAACTTTCATAAACGCCAGCTTTCTTCAGGACGTTGAATGCTGCGTTCGACTTGTCGGATGAGCGCATCCAACACATCGGTACCGGCACCATGATTGGGGTTGAACTGTAGTGCGTCACGTGTGCATTTGGCGGCAATGACGTCACTCACAGGAATGACTGCAGAGGGCCCACCCATGCTGAACGTGGCCAATTGAATTTCACATGCGCGTTGCAAGGTCCACAAAATGGCGAACGTTTGAGGCAGCGTAGCGCCCCATGAAAGCAAACCATGGTTGCGCAAAATGACGGCTTGCTTGTTGCCAATGCTGGCCAACAAACGTGGCGCCTCTTCGGCGTGAATGGTGATGCCTTCAAAGTCATGGTAGGCAATCATGTCGTGCAATTGGGCTGTATAAAAATTGGTCTGTTGCAAACCATCCTTGAGGCAAGCCACCGACACACCTGCTGTGGTGTGCGTGTGCATTACACAATGCGCCTCTGGCAAGCTGTCGTGCAAAGCCGCATGAACCGTGAAGCCCGCTGGATTGACAGGATAAGGCGAGCCGTCCAAGACCTTGCCATGCAAATCAATTTTGACCAAGTTACTGGCCGTGACTTCGCTGTAATGCAAACCAAATGGGTTGATCAAAAAATGTTTTTCAGTGCCACTGACCTCGTGCGGTAAGCGCAAGGTGATGTGGTTGTAAATCATTTCGGTCCAGCCCAAGAATGCAAACACGCGGTAGCATGCCGCCAGTTGCACTCGCGCCTCCCATTCCTTGGGATGGACAGCGTGCTGAAGCGAACGAACTGTGGGAAGTTGATGCGTCAACATGATCAATACACCTGTCCACTGGTGGGCAATTCAAGGCCTGCATTGGGTTTGAATTTTTTAACGAGGGCGGCAGTTTGACGGACCAAAATTTGTGTGTCTAAACCGACAGCCACAAACAAAGCGCCCAGTTCTAAATAGTGTTTGGCTTGCGCTTCATCGGAAGTCAAAATGCCGGGTGCCTTTCCTGCTTTCAAGATGCGCGCAATGGCGTTTTCAATGGCAGCCTGCACATCAGGGTGGTTGGGGTTGCCAACATAACCCAAGGACGCTGACAAGTCGGCAGGGCCAATGAACACCCCATCAACGCCTGGCGTGTTGGCAATGGCATCCAGATTTTTCAGGGCTTCGCGTGATTCTGCTTGGACCAACAAACACACTTGCTCGTTGGCCTCTTTGGCATAGTTTGGAAACATGCCCCAGCGTGATGCACGCGCGCCCGCCATACCTCGCACGCCACCTTTGCCATCGTCTTGAGGGTATCGCATGGCTTGCACACACAGCGCCGCTTGCTCTGGTGTGTCCACCATGGGCACCAGTAAAGTTTCAACACCCAAATCCAAATATTGCTTGATGACCACGGTGTCCCCCACTGGCACGCGCGCAATGGCGTGGTTGGCGGGATAGGCCGCAATGGCTTGAAGTTGTTGTTGAATACTTTGCAAATTGTTGGGTGCATGCTCACCATCGACCAGCAACCAATCGAAGCCCGCCATAGCGCACATTTCGGCGCTGTAACTATTGGCAAGTCCTAACCAAAAACCAATTTGCGCTTGTTTTTCTGAGATGGCTTTTTTGAAGCGATTGACAGGCGTTTTCATAGAGCGTCTTTCAGTTGAATTTAAATTGCAAACGGCCTAAGGGGCCATAGTCTGCATCGAACATATCACCCACTTTGGCGGGCACGGGTTTGGTGAAGGAACCAGCCAACACAATTTGTCCGGCCTTCAAATGCTCGCCCCATGGCGCCAGCTTATTGGCCAGCCAAGCGATGCCAACTGCCGGGTGTCCTTGTACACCCGCCGCCAAGCCAGTTTCCTCCACCACCCCATTGAGTTTCAAAATGGCACCACACCATGGCAAGTTGGTGCGCAAGGGGTCTACTTTTTCAGCGCCCACCACAATGCCCGCATTGGCGGCATTGTCACTGATGGTGTCAAACACTTTGCGCATCACTTGGGTGTGGCGGTCAAATTGCTCGATGCGCGAATCGATAATTTCAATTGCGGGGGTTACGTACTCGGTGGCGGCCAATACTTGATCGACTGTCACGTTGGGTCCTTGAAGGTCTTGCTTCAAAACAAAGGCTAACTCGACTTCAACCCTTGGCACCACAAAGTCGGTGTGCGCGATGTCAAGAACTTTGCCTGGCGTGCAGGTGTAAAGCATGTTGTCTAGCAGCGTGCCGTAGTCGGGTTCGTCAATTTGGCTGGCTTGTTGCATGGCACGCGAAGTCAAACCAATTTTGTGGCCAATGATGTGCCGCCCTTGCGCCAATTGCAAAGCCACCCAAGCGCGGCTGACACGATAACCATCTTCAATGGTCATGCCAGGAAAGCGCTTTGAAAAATGCTCGACTTGCTTTCGCGTGATTTGTGCGTTTTGCAATTCAGCCGCTAACTCTGCGATGCGTTGTGTATCAAACATGTTCTGATCTCAAAGGGCTGCAAACAAAGGATGAATGTTGCTGTGCTTGTGGTCAAACACTTCCGGGCCGACATCGATTTGCAACGTAATGCCGATATGCCGCTTCACAAACAGATCGGCAAAATGTTTTTTTGTCACTTCAACCAACATCTCGCCGGCACGTTGCTGTGTCGCCTCACTGCGACCTTTGCCCATGCGCACATTCAAATACACAAACGCGTAATCTTCGGAGCCACCCTGCGGGTTGTTGTCAAACTGCGCAGCTTTGCGCCCTGCTGTACCGCCATCGGCCACCGCATAGTGGGGAGCCGGATAAGCCAACACGCGCGTACCCCCTGTGGGAAACACTTGCTTACCTGCCTCATCAACCACCGTGAGCATGGCATCGGCCAAATCACGGCACAAAACTTTCATATTGGTTTCGGCATCCAACTGGCCCGTGTAAAGAATCACCAAATGCGGCATGAGAAAGCTTTCAAAATTTTTTACAAACGACTGGCGCCTGCTGCGAAAACAGCAGAAGGGTCTCTCAAGGTTTGAAGGTTGAGTGTGTTGACGGCAAGGCCCGCTTCGTTTTTGACGGTGCTAATCGGAAACACAACATTGATTTGTCCTGTGCCTGAACTTGGAAAGTAAGGCGTGATAACTTCGGCCTTGCCCTGATACAAATCCCAGCCCAAGACGCCCAGCAACATGGCGGTGTCGTGCATAAAGCCTTCGCCATGGCCTTTCGCTGCGTATTCGGGCAACATGGCACAGAACGTTTTCCAATCACCTTGCTGCCACAACTTCACCACTTGGTGGTCCAGCTGTTCTAGAAAAGGACTCCAAATTTTGTTGGCGTACTCGGGTGCCAATCCATTTTGAGCAAAACGATGCGACAAAGACCCGCTGGCAAAAAATGCAACTTTTCCGTCGTAATGTTGCTCTACGGCCTGCCGCATGGCCCAACCTAGCCGCGCACTTTCGGCCAAAGAATGCACCATGCACAAAGCCGAAACAGAAATGACTTTGTAGTGCCGATCGGCATTCATATAACGCATCGGCACCAAGGTACCGTATTCCAAAGCCAAGCTGGTGTGCTCGTGCGCCAAGGTGGTCACACCTGCGTCATTGCATGCCTTGGCCAAAATGTGACCCAACTCTGGATTGCCGTCATATTCATAGGGCATGTTGCTGATGAAGTGAGGCAGTTCATTGCTGGTGTAGTTGCCTTTGAAATGCGCGGCATTGTTCAAGTGGTATGCCGAATTCACCAGCCAATGCGTATCGAACACCACAATGGTGTCGACGCCAAGTGCACGACAGCGTCTGTCGATTTCGTGATGGCCATCGATGGCCGATTGGCGTGTGCCTTTTTGTGGTCCGTCCAACTCGCTCAAATACATGGACGGCACATGCGTGATTTTTGCAGCGAGTGAAACTTGTCCCATCTTCAAACTCCCCAATGTGGAATGTGATGCGAGCCCATCGACACCGCCACATTTTTAGGCTCACAAAAAACTTCGTAGCTCCATGTGCCCCCCTCACGGCCCGTACCGCTGGCCTTGGTACCCCCAAAGGGTTGGCGCAGATCGCGCACGTTTTGACTGTTGACAAAACACATGCCGGCTTCGACCGCTGCAGCCACACGGTGTGCTCGGCCAATGTTTTCGGTCCACACATAACTGGACAAACCGTATTGAATGTCGTTGGCCAATTCAATCGCGTGGGCTTCGTCACGGAAGGGAATCAAACAAGCCACAGGCCCAAAAATTTCCTCTTGCGCAATCTTCATGCGATTGTCGACATCGGCAAACACCGTGGGCCACACATAGTTGCCTTTTTTAACGCGGTCGGGCAAGTCGGGGGCGTAAGCGGGCTTGTCCAAACCACCACACAACATCGTGGCACCTTCTTTAGGACCCAACTCAATGTAACTCTTCACCTTGGCCAAATGCGCCTGACTGATCATGGGGCCGACGATGGTGCTTTCGTCCAAGGGGTCGCCGACTTGAATGCGCTTGGCGCGCTCTGCGAACTTCTGCACAAAGTCTGCATAGATACTTTGCTGAACCAAGATGCGACTTCCCGCTGTGCAACGCTCGCCGTTGTTGCTGAAGATCATGAACACCGCGGCGTCCAATGCACGCGGCAAATCGGCGTCTTCAAAGATCACGAAGGGTGATTTACCGCCCAGCTCCATGCTGAATTTCTTAAGACCCGCAGTCTGCACAATTCGATTGCCTGTGGCGGTAGAGCCTGTGAAAGAAATGGCACGCACATCGGGATGCGCCACCAATGGCTCACCCGCATCTCGGCCATAGCCGTGAACCAAATTCAAAACGCCAGGCGGCACACCCGCTTCTAAAGCCAACTCACCCAAGCGTGCAGCGGACATGGGCGACAGCTCACTCATCTTCAAAACGGCGGTGTTGCCAAAGGCCAAGCAGGGTGCCACTTTCCATGTGGCCGTCATGAATGGCACGTTCCAAGGACTGATCAACGCACACACCCCCACAGGGTGGAACAGTGTGTAATTCAAATGCGTGGGGGTGGGGTACGTGTGGCCATCCACACGTGTGCACATTTCTGCAAAGTAAGAAAAGTTATCGGCTGCGCGAGGCACCAATTGCTTCCCTGTTTGCGAAATGGTTTGACCACAATCACGCGTTTCTGTTTCAGCAATTTGGGGCACATATTGCGTGATGAGCTCACCCAACTTGCGCATAATTTTGGCGCGCTCAGTGGCAGGTGTGCCGGCCCATTTGGGGAACGCTGCTTTGGCAGAGGCAACCGCTTGGTTCACTTCATCTGCACTGCCAGATGAAACCTCCGCCAAGACTTCTTGCGTGGCGGGATCGCGGGTTTCAAATGTCTGAGAGCTGGCAACTGCTTTGCCGTCGATCAAATGGTCAATGCGCATTGTTTTTTCCTGTTCTTTCTTTGAGGCTGAAGTCACTCACCCAGCGTGTTGATCAAGTCGCCAACGCCTTCGATGCTGGTCACGATCACATCACCCACATTGCAGTTCACCACACCATCGGGTGTGCCTGTCAAAATTAAATCGCCTGGCTGCAGCGTCATGAAAGCGCTGAAGTATTCAATCAAGGTGGGCACATCAAAAATCATGTCGCGCGTATGCCCATGCTGTGTCACCTGGCCATTCACTGTGGTTTGCAAACTCAAATTCATGGGGCCGCCAAAAGTTTCATGAATGTCTTTGGCATCGACCAGCCAAGGCCCTATGGGTGTACAGGTATCGCGATTCTTGACGCGGAAATTAGGGCGGTACCAGTTTTCCAAATAATCACGAATGGCGTAATCGTTGGCCACGGTGTACCCAGCGACATGGTCGTAAGCGTTTTCTTTTTTCACGTTCTTTGCCGTGCGTCCAATGACCACGGCCAATTCACATTCGTAGTGCATGTAGGTCACGCTCTGCGGTCGGCGTGTGATGGCCTTGTGACCGATCAAGGACGCTTCGCCTTTGACAAACACCAAGGGTTCCTCGGGTGCTTTGAACGCCAACTCTTTGGCATGGTCGGCATAGTTCAAACCCAGGGCCAAAACGGTTCTGGCTTGTGACACCGGCGCCAAAGGCGGCAGCCAAACTACATCTTCAAACTTCAGCCGTTTGCCTGCCCAAGGGCTGCGTGTCAACAACAACTCGCCCTCAGATTCCACGGCTTCGTGAATGGCGCCAGCCCATGCAATGCGTGCGTACTTCATGAGGCACCTCCCACGAACTTGTTCAGCAAGGTGTCAAAACCTTCTGCAGAAATTTCCACCACATCACCCACCTTCGCACGTGGCCTTTTGCCATCTGGCAAACAATCGCTTCCGAGCAACAACATGTCACCTTCCTGGAAGGTCATGAATTCTGAAATGTCGGAAAGTAAAGCGTTGGACTTGCGCACGGTATCTGCATAGTTCACACGCTGCACTTCTTGACCATTGACTTTGACTGTCAGCACCAAGGTGTCACTGTTAACCTGCGCAATGCCGCGTGCTTGCCCGCCAACCCCTAAAAATCCATCGACACATTTGAATTTGACCGGTGGGCGGTAATAGCTCTCATGCGGAATAGAAACGTCATTGACCAAAACACATGCAACAGGCTGTGCATCCGCGCCAAAGACCCAAGCCAAATTCGCACCAATGTCCAGTTCTGTGACGCCTGTCGGCAAGGCAATGTTGCCCCCTGAGGGTGTGAATGTGTTGGCAGTTTTGATGAACAGCACTGGCGCTTTGGGGGCGCCTTTGTAGGGCGCTTCGGACATTTGTGGGGCTCTAAATTGCCACTCTTGATGAAAGTTCAGCAGTGCCCCGTACACCGTCCCTTGCGGCCAAAAACGCCTAGGATGGTCTGATGGGTTGGATCGGCTTGGGTGCATCTTCTTCATTCCATTTCATGAACCGCTTCTTCGGCTGGCGATGTCTCCAACTGAATCACTGCGTCTAACAACTGATACAGCTGCGCTAATTTTTGTTTGCCCAATTCGCTTTCCATCCAGGCGTAATGCGCTTCGATGGCTTCCGACAGTTTGGCCACTTTGGACAGGCCCAATGGTGTGGCACGGATGACGGTTCTGCGTGCGTCTTGCGCACAGCGACTGCGTTCAATCAAGCCATCGCGTTCCATGCGCGTAAGGACACCAGTCAAACTGGGGCCTAGCAAAAAAGCTTCGCGTGCCACGCGACCTGTTTCAACACCTTCTGCGCTTTCAACTCGGTTGGCATGCTCACCCAACACGCGCAAGACACGCCACTGTTGATCCGACAAACCATGCTCCCGCAGGCTTGGCCGAGTGTGCGTCATGACCGCCTCACGAGCTTGCAGCAGCAGGCGAGGCAAGTTGCGATGGACGAAGGTCTGTTTTTTCATACGAATCGAATTTATTTAACATGTTAAATGATTTTTAAAACTTTGCAAAATCGGGTTAACCCGCTTCTTTGTCAAAAAATCATTGCAGGCCAACGCCTTGAGCCTTGGCTAGGGGAATAATTGCGCCATGCAACCCACTTTTTTTGAAACCCACCAGATACGTTTGATCCAAGCGCCTATGGCCGGGTCACAAAATCACCAATTGGCCGCAGCTGTCTTCAAAGCGGGCGGCATGGGCAGCATTCCGGCCGCCATGCTGACGACCGAACAGCTCAAAAACGAGCTGATTGCTTTTCAAAACAACATCGCGACAGGGGCTCGTTCCAACAACTGGAGCGACTCACTGCCTGTCAATGTCAACTTCTTTTGCCACACACCGCCTAAAGCGCAAGCAGAAAAAGAGTTGGCTTGGCGCTCAAAGCTGACCAGCGCCTATCTAGCGCATGGCATCGATCCACAGTCACTTGGTTCTGGACCTGGGCGCGCGCCATTCAGTGAAGAAAGTCTGACGCTGATAGGCCAGTTCAAACCGGCAGTCGTCAGCTTTCACTTTGGTCTGCCCAAAGCGGAGTGGGTGCACCAACTGAAAGCCTGGGGCATCCAAATTTGGTCTTCAGCCACGACCGTGCAAGAAGCCCAATGGCTTGCGCAAAATGGAGCAAACGCCATCATTGCGCAAGGTCTGGAGGCCGGTGGGCATCGGGGCATGTTCCTCACGGAAGATCTGAGCACCCAAGTAGGCACCTTGGCCTTGTTGCCGCAAATGATCAAAGCGGTCCCCTTGCCCATCATTGCAGCAGGCGGCATTTCCAGTGCTGCTGCTGTCAGTGCGGTCAAAGCCTTAGGCGCCAGCGCTGTTCAAGTTGGCACTGCCTTTTTGACAAGCCACGAGGCCAGTACCAGCGCTTTGCACAGAAAAGCCTTGATGTCAGACGCCGCCCAACACACCGCATTGACCAACCTGTTTAGCGGCCGTCCAGCTCGAGGCATTGTGAACAAGTTCATGCAAGACATGGGGCCACTCAATCCCGAAGCACCGGCCTTCCCCTTGGCGACGGCAGCGGTTGCGCCCTTGCGTGCAGCCGCTGAAGCCAAAGGTTTGACCGACTATTCGCCCTTATGGTCTGGCCAAAACGCGTCCGACTGCGAAGCTCTACCTGCAGCCGATATTGCGCACAAACTCTTACAAGGCTGGACATGATGCATCCCATGTCGCTTTTGTCACCGACAGAGTGTTAGGCTTCCAGCATGGCAAAAGATAAAACCATTTTTACGTGCACCGATTGCGGTGGCACTACACCGCGCTGGTTGGGCAAATGCCCAGCTTGTGGCGCTTGGAACACCCTCATTGAAAGCACGGTAGACGCTGGCGGAAACGCCAAAAACCGATATACCAGCCAATTTCAGGCCCTGGCCAAAACATCTGAGCTCACCAAATTGGGCGACATTGAGGCCACGGATGTAGACCGCAGCCCAACCGGCATTGAAGAGCTCGATCGCGCTTTGGGCGGCGGTGTGGTGGAAGGCGGCGTCGTGTTGATTGGCGGTGACCCCGGCATTGGCAAATCCACCTTGCTGCTGCAAGCACTTGATGCGCTCCAGCGCAAAGGCATGAACACGCTGTATGTCACGGGTGAAGAAAGTGGTGCCCAAGTGGCCCTGCGGTCTAGACGTTTGGGCTTGGACCATAGCCAAGTGCAGGTATTGGCCGAAATTCAACTCGAAAAAATTCTGGCCACACTCCAAACTGAGCGGCCCCACATTGCGGTCATTGACTCCATTCAAACGGTTTACTCAGATCAGCTGACGTCCGCCCCCGGCTCGGTGGCACAAGTCAGAGAATGTGCAGCCCACCTCACCAGAGCGGCCAAAGCCACCGGCACCGCCATTGTTTTGGTGGGTCACGTCACCAAAGAAGGCGCTCTGGCCGGTCCGCGAGTTTTAGAACACATGGTCGACACGGTCTTGTACTTTGAAGGCGATACGCACAGCAGCTTCCGGCTGATCAGAGCCATCAAAAACCGCTTTGGAGCGGTCAATGAGATTGGCGTTTTTGCCATGACTGAAAAAGGGCTAAAGGGCGTTTCCAACCCCAGCGCCATCTTTTTATCGCAACATTCAGAGCCTGTGGCGGGCAGTTGCGTCATGGTCACCTTGGAAGGTACACGGCCTTTGTTGGTGGAAATACAAGCCTTGGTTGACAGCGGTGGCCCCAGCCCTCGCAGGCTATCGGTAGGCCTCGAAAGAGACCGTCTGGCCATGCTCTTGGCAGTTTTGCATCGCCATGCAGGGGTGGCCTGTATGGACCAAGATGTCTTCGTCAATGCGGTAGGCGGCGTTCGCATCAGCGAGCCTGCAGCCGACTTGGCAGTGATGTTAGCAATCACTTCATCGCTCAGAGGCAAGCCTTTGCCCAAAGGATTTATTGCCTTTGGCGAGGTCGGCTTGGCCGGCGAAGTCCGGCCCGCACCGCGCGGCCAAGAAAGACTGAAAGAAGCAGCCAAGTTGGGATTTACGGTGGCTGTGGTGCCCAAAGCCAATGCGCCTAAAAAGAATGACAAAAACTTTGAAGGCCTGTCCATTTATCCGGTCGACCGCATCGAGGACGCCATGAACTGCGTCCGAGGACTTTAAGATCGGGGCATGAATTTTTCCAAATTTTTGATCCCGATTGGGGTCGTACTTTTTGTCGCAGGCGCTTGGCAACAATACCAATGGGCGGGTGTGGCAGTTGCCACAGGCGCGGTGGTGATGTGGATCTTGCTGCACTTTACGCGCATGGTGACCGTGCTAAGTCGCGCCGCAAACCGCCCTGTGGGCCATGTGGGCAGTGCCGTCATGCTGAACGCCAAGCTCAAAAAAGGCGTCAATTTGATGCATGTGATTGCCATGACCAAGTCCTTGGGTGAACGTTTATCGGCAGAAAATGTGCAGCCAGAGGTCTACAAATGGACTGACGAGGGCGCTTCATTTGTCACTTGCACCTTCAAAGATGGCAAGTTAAGCCAGTGGGAGATGACCCGGCCTGAACCGGCGCAAACAGACGCTTCACCAACATCTCTGTGAACTCAGCACATGAACTTAACGGTTGCAGGGCATAAGACCCGTAAAATGGCAACTTTGCGAAACTGGCAACAAAGGACAAAACAATGAGCACCGCTACCCCCTCAATGGAAGACCGCGACGGCAAAATCTGGATGGACGGCAAGATGGTCGAGTGGCGTGATGCCAAGATCCACGTTTTGACGCACACCTTGCACTACGGTTGCGGCGCTTTTGAAGGCGTGCGCGCTTACAAAACTGTCAACGGCACAGCCATCTTTCGCTTGCAAGAGCACACCGACCGACTGTTCAACAGCGCCAAAATTTTGCGCATGAAATTGCCCTTCACCAAAGAAGAGGTCAACGAAGCACAAAAAGCCGTGGTGCGTGAAAACAATTTGGAAAGCGGCTACATCCGTCCTTTGACTTGGATTGGTTCGCAAAAATTAGGCGTTAGCCCCAAAGGCAACACCATTCACCTGATGGTGGCCGCATGGACTTGGGGCGCTTACTTGGGTGAAGAAGGCATGAAGCGCGGTATTCGCGTCAAAACTTCCAGCTTCACGCGCCACCACGTCAACATCACCATGACGCAGGCCAAAGCCGTCAGCAACTACACCAACTCCATCTTGGCCAACATGGAAGCCACCGATGAGGGCTACGACGAAGCTTTGTTGCTCGACACCTCAGGCTTCGTGTCGGAAGGCGCAGGCGAGAACTTGTTCGTCATCAAAGACGGCGTGATTTACACCCCCGACTTGTCGGCAGGCGCATTGAACGGCATTACCCGCAACACCGTCTTCCACATTGCCAAAGATTTGGGTCTGGAAATTGTGCAAAAGCGCATCACGCGCGATGAAATTTACATTTGCGATGAAGCCTTCTTCACCGGCACGGCTGCTGAAGTGACGCCCATTCGGGAACTCGATCGCATCGAAATTGGCGCCGGCAGTCGCGGCCCCATCACAGAAAAAATCCAAACGGCATTCTTTGACATTGTGAATGGCAAGAATCCCAAATACGCGCACTGGTTGACGCGCGTCTAATTAGGAATCCGATCATGAGTCAAGCAGTTGAACTTCTGGCCAAAGACCTGAACCCCCAAGGCGGCGTTTTTTGCCCCAGTCCTAAAGCCGACATGAAAGTCTGGAACACACACCCCAAGGTTTACTTGGATGTGGCGCGTGAAGGCCATGCCAAGTGCCCCTATTGCGGTACGGTTTACCAATTGAAAGCTGGCGAATCCGTCGCTCACGGTCACTGAGTCAACTTGGTTATCCCATGAGCATGCCAACTCTGACGATTGCCGTGCTAACAAAGAACGAAGCACGGGGGATCGAAGCCTGCTTGGCCAGCGCATCCTTTGCAGATCAAGTTTTGGTGGTCGACAGTGGCAGTACCGACAACACAGTTGAGTTAGCTCGAAATGCAGGTGCTGAGGTTTTCCAATATCCTGATTGGCAAGGATTCGCGGTACAGCGAAATCGTTTAATTGCCCATTCACGTGGCGATTACATTTTTTTTCTAGATGCTGACGAACTCATCACGCCGGCATTCAAGGATGAGTTGCAAAAGATCGTCAAATCCAATGAAAAAGCTGTATGGCAAATTCAATGGCGAATGGTGGCATTTGGCAAAGAACTGAAACACTACGTTGCAAGTTCAAAAGTTGAACGCGTCTTCAGGCGTGACATGCTCAAGGAATATGTAGGGGCGGTTCACGAACAAGCCATCTTGCACCAAGACAGTCCTGGCCAAGCCGTTCAACGCAAAATCATCAAGGCAAAGTTATTGCACTTTTCACGACAAACCATTCGAGCCAGCCTTGAAAAATTGACCCAATACGTCATGTTGGGTGCAGTCAAACGGGCTGAAGCTGGCAAATCTGGCGGTGTGATGCGGGGCATCGCCTCGGGTGGCGCCATGTTCTTGAGGCTGTACATTTTTCGCCTAGGATTTATGTGCGGTGGTCCAGGCTTTTTGTATTGTTTATTTGTGGCACTTGAAGCCTTTTTCCGCTATGCGGCCATTCAATACGACAAAGCGGATTTGACTCAAAAAGTGGGTCGCGCTTAAGCTTTAGGCAAGTGCACAACAAAACAAGCACCCGCCGTTTTTCCTGACTGGCACGACACGCTGCCCTTGTGTCGCTCGGCAATGGATTTCACCAACGCAAGTCCTAGCCCCACACTCCCTGATCGCTCACTGGCACCAGGCAATCTAAAAAACGGTTCAAAGATTTTTTCTCGCAAGGCCAAAGGCACACCCGGACCTTTGTCGCAAACTTTGATGATGACTTCCGAGTCGGTCAGCTCGCATTGGAGTTGAACATCTTCAGGGCCTTGAATGGCCCCATACCTTGCGGCATTTTCTAGCAGGTTGCGAATGAGCCTACGGAGCAATTTGCTCACGCCTTGCGTTTCAATGCGCAACACGCCCGGCTGAACTTCCAACACCGCGCCCACACGCGCGCACTCCTCTGCACACAAGCCCATCACGTCGACAGATTCAATGGTGCCCATGTCGGCATCTTCTGAATCGAGCCGGCTGGCCAATAAAATTTCATCAATCAACTGATCCAATTCGTTGATGTTGCGCGCGATTTCTTTTTTGGCGTCGTCACCGTTGTCAGCACGCATGAACTCCAGCCCCATGCGGATCCGTGTCAAAGGCGATCTCAGCTCGTGCGATGCATTGGCCAACAATGATTTTTGTGAGGCTAACAAAAGTTGCTGCGAATGCAAAAGGTGTTGTACACGCTCTGCCGCCGCATTGAATCTTTTTGACAAATCAGCCACTTCGTCTTGCCCGTACTCTGAGACACGAACTGTCAGATCGCCGTTGCCCCAACGCTGGACGCCCTGTTGCAAAGCCTCCAGTCTTTGTGTCAACTTGCGCACAATAGGATAGATGCCAACGGCTACAGCCACCCCCACCAACAGCAGCATCCAAACAAATCCGTAAGGCGGCCTGGCCCACCATGGCGTCAGGTCGCGAGGGCCACGGTTCATGGGGCCTCCTGGTCGCATGTCGTGCCCGGGCCCCATCCCTGGCGGTTTTCTGGGCAACAGCAAATTTAACTTTTGGCCATCGGGCAAAGTGACATCAAATGTGACGCCAACCCCGCGCTGCAATTGACCAGGAACCGACTGAATGATCTGCCCCTGTTCATTGCGAATTTGAAGCTCGCGTAAGCCTTGCGAGCCACTTTGCACGGCTTGCTCCACCGACAAGCTCCAAGCAAATCCCACCAACAGCATGAGCACCGCCACGCCCAAAACAACTGCCAACCAAATTCTCAAATACAAATGTTTAGCAACAGGTGCAAACCAAGACATGATGCTTCTTCACTTTTGTTGTTTGGCAAAAACATAACCGACACCGCGCACAGTCAAGATGCGCTCGGGGGCTTTGTGATCGTCTTCAATGGCCATGCGAATCCGTCCCATGTGAACGTCAATCGATCGATCGAAGGCTTCCAATTCTCGGCCACGCACGGCCTCCATAATTTGATCGCGCGTCAACACACGGCCTGCGCGTTCAGCAATGGCAACCAACAAATCAAACTGGTATGAAGTTAAGTCGCATAGCCTGCCATTGACCGAGACTGTGCGTGAATCTCTGTCTATTTCTAAACTGCCAAAAACCAGTTTGCTCTGCGTGTCAGTGTGGGCACTCGATTTGCGGCGCAAGATGGCTTTGATGCGCGC
>JACCDX011006385.1_pt1 | contig 24243 bp, 38 predicted proteins | sample 7449681 | NCBI WGS metagenome assembly JACCDX01 (sample SAMN15323450, study PRJNA562643) | freshwater metagenome | isolation source: river surface water | place: USA:Blue River Watershed | collected 2017-08-18
AGTCTAAAGGTAAAGAAATTGAAATAGACGAAGTTAATCGCCTATTTCAAAAAATGGCTGTTAAAATAGTACAACTTTACGTTGCATTTTCCTCATCAAGATAAAACTAATTACTTAACGGAGCTTTAATTTTTGGGTGTGATTCGTATCCTATTAATTCGAAGCAATCGGGTCTATAACTTTTAAGTTTTTCGTCTAAAGTCTTTTCACCTAAATGTTCTTTTACCTTTTCGTGCATGTACCAATTACGTTCAGTTATTTTAACTGTTGGTAATTCATAAGGGGTTCTACCTATTTGTTCTTTTGCCTGTTCAATATGATTTGAATATAAATGAACGTCACCTAAATTACCAATCAATTCGTCGGGTACCATGTTAACTTCTTTTGCGATTATTTCCAATAACAATCCATAAGAAGCAATGTTAAAGGGTAATCCCAAAAATGTATCAACACTTCTTTGATTCCACATTAGAGAGATTGCTCTTTTAGGTGTGTTTAATTTATCTAATGTTTCATGTGTCACTCTTTCTTTTAATAAATCTTCAGGCTTTAATTTCAATCTAACTCTTTCATCAAACGATAATTCTCTAGTGTAAACTTGAAATCCATAATGGCAAGGTGGTAGTACCATTTTATCTAATTCTCCCACATTCCACGCATTTACCATCAATCTTCTGCTATCAGGATTTGTTTTGAGTTCGTTAATTAATTTTTGGATTTGGTCAGTATGTTCGATATCGATATCCGTTTTATTCCAATCAATGTGTTCCCATTTTCTCCATTGCTTACCATAGATAGGACCCAATTCACCCCAAGTTTTTCTAAACGTTTCATCTTCCTTGATTCTTTTGATGAACTCATTCATTGGTGGTGTGTCTTGTAATTCCCATGTGTTGGCTCTCTCATATCTTTTATATGCATCACCGTTCCAAATATTACAATCATAGTCCAATAGAAATTTGATGTTAGTATCTCCTCTTAAAAACCATAGAAGTTCAGTAACAATCGATTTCCAATGCATCTTTTTTGTGGTTAATAAGGGAAATCCTTCAGACATTTTATGTCTGATTTGACGACCAAATACTGATAAAGTACCAGTACCTGTTCTATCAGTTTTATTAACACCATTAGAACCAATGTCTAATAGTAATGATTGATATTGTATATCTAAATTATTCATATTAAATTTTTAAGTGATTGAAAGACAATTCAATTGACTCTAATAAAGTCATTTTTGGATTAGATTCCCTTATTTTTTTTGATAAATCCAAAACTTGTTCTCTAATTTTCAATTCAGATGCTTCGTATAAAATTTCTTCTATAATCTCTTCGTTGGTCATATTAATCCTCCTTCTTTTCTCCACATTTCTCCAAAAGGTCTGAGAATGCGTTTTTTAGTTTATTATATTTTTCTTCAGATTCTAATCTACCCAGTTCATATGATTTCTCCAAAGCCTTAATCATCCCGTCATTATTCAGGATCATTCCGTGAACATTGTGTTCTTTCATTAATTTTTCAAAATCAGGTTTCATGGTTCAAGTTCTTTTTGCCAAAATGGTTTTGAGTATTTTGGTTTCATTAATTTCCAAATTATTTCATCAACTTTGTGGTTATTGTTTTCCCACATTGCGAACATAATTGGTCTCAATACTTCTTGTTGTTTCATAACAAATTCGGCATATTCTTTCTTTGTTGGTTCTATTTCTTTGTCACCAAATTTTCCGTATCGGAATCCGTCATGAAGTTTCCCTGCCGTTTCTCTCAATTGAAAACATCCGTATCTTATGTCTCTGATAGTAGTTTTTACCCATTTATCGAATTCGTCGGGTACTCTATCTAACAGTTCGTCAATGTCCTTCCCATCTTTAAGATATTCCCAAATATCAACATTTGAAAATCCAGTTAATATTCTATGGAGCCGAACATATTCTTCTCCTTTAATCTTCATTCTGAACCCATTTCTAAAACGAATAACATAACCTTCTCGATCTTTAGGTATTAAAGACTTAAGAGTATTATAATCTTTTATACCGTCATATCTTTTGACTACTGGCATTCTAGTTTCGTCAGAAATGTATAACAAAGAAGAATAGTCTAATTCTTTTCCTGTTGCGTTGTTTATCATGGACAATACAACTAAAGACTCTTCTTCACCATACCCGCAAACAATTCTGTTTTCAGGATATATTATTTCTACTAAGGTAGTATATCCTTTTGGGATTGGTTCGAAGTAATATTTTTTATCGAGAATTTCTCTTCCTCTCATTGCCTGTTCAGATACGAACGAACCTTTAGTTGCCAAGATCCATTTACCCTGATACCAAAATAAAATACCTAAAGACCCGTCCAATTTTTCAAAAACTTCGAAAGGTTCATTTGGAATATTCTCTAATTTGTGTTCTTCTATATTGAAAAATTTATCAAATCCTTTTGCAACAACATTTCCATCTTGATCCAAAATTAGACCACGGCATGATTTAGTGATTTCATCCCATTTATTTTCATACTGACAGGTACGAGAATAATTGTAAATGGAAATAGGAAGGGTTGGATGGTCATTTTTGACCACCAACCCATCACTGATGTATTTGTTCAATATTTCTAAATCAAAATTCATTATTGAATATTCTTAAACATTTGAGGAACGGTACCATAGACTGGTAATTTACCATCCCATTTGTTAATGTATTCTAATTGTAATAACAATGGAGTCAATGTTTGTTGTTTCATTCTGTTTGATTCGGCTTCAGCTTTAGCGGATGTTAACATTGCTTGTGCGTTACCTTCTGCGGTTGCTACTTTAATTTTAGCTTGTGCTTCGGCAGTCTTCACCTCGTTCTCTGCTCTTAGTGCGGCCTGAACTGCGTTATTCTTAGCCTCAATCGATTTCTTAAATGTTTCAGGGTAAATCAAATTAGAAGTAAATTGATTGATAATGAACCCCTCTTTTAATAATTGACCATCCAACAATTTACGAACTTCTATTTCATATGCTTGTCGATTACCAATTAATTCATCTGCAGTGTATTTGTTAGTTGCCAATCTAAATGCATCGTATACTGCGGTTTTCAAGAACCCTTCTTCAATATCCTCCAAAGGTCTACGATACTTACTGAAAATAGTAGGTACTTTCTCTCTTTGAACCGAATAGTTCATAATTGGTGAAACATTGAATTCAGAACCATCTTTACTGTTCACCACAAAAGAATTCTCTCCTTTATATTCCTTGTGTTGAATGAATGTAGGGAATTCATAGACAGTTGTTGTGAATGGATTGTAGAATACCATGCCGGTAACTGCAACTACGTCATCAACACCTTTGTTGTCACCATATTGATTTACTTTAACACCTACATGTCCTGCATCAATTCTTTCACAAGACATGAATAAGAAAATTAATAGGAAAAATCCTATAACACCACTTGTAACTAATTTTACCATTTTTTTACTTTTAATTGTTGTTGTTGATTAAATTCTTGTTCTAAACGATTCAATTCGTCTTCACTCCTTCTTTTACCACGGTCATCCCATTGGTTGTTGTATCTACTAAATTTTGCCATTTTCGTTTTCTTTTGATTTTAAGTTAGGAATTTCATCGTCCCCAATTAATTCTTCGTTGGTTAAACCACCCCAATCATTTTCTTGTTTCTTTTCAAACTTTTCTTTGATTTTTCCATCGACATAACTTAAGATGAAAATCGTTAAAAAGATTCCAACGATGGCTGATCCGATGTTTAATAAAGTGTTTTCAATTGTCAATCCAGGGAATATGATATATTCCAAAATTAAAATGGAAACGATAGTTGTGAAAACTGGTTCCAAAATAGGTCTACTGAAGACCTTGTTAAAAATGTTTTTCATAATTTGTTTTTTTACAAAATTAAATTAATTGTGTGAAATAAAAATCAGTATTTGTACTGAATTATTTCTTAATTAACATGTTTGTGTTTGCGATTGGTAATCGAAGAACAGGTAAACTCTTGTCAAATTCATCTTTTTGCATGATTTCATAATGTTGTTCCAAAACCTTAACAGTTGGAATGGAATCTAATTGATAAAGGATTTCTGATTTTTCAGGTGTTCCTTCGTAAACTTTAACGGTTTTTGTTGTTGTGTTGAATACTAATGTTTGCATTTTCTTTTTTTATAATTGTTCAAAATTTATTGTGTCGTCTTTTTTTATGTCGTCAAAATTTCTCCATTGTGTAAACTTTCTACCTACTCTTGGTAAACTGTGGTGCTCTCTGTGCCCACACCATTTACATTCTCTTACCACTACTCTGACCACCTCTCTACCTAATGGATGATTTTCTACTTTATGTTTTTCTCTGCGGTATTCCCAATTGTGTACCGCAATATAGCAAAATGGGTTTATCATGATATTATAATTTTATTTGAAATCTTTCTTTCATTATTTGGAGTTTATCTTCAGGTACTCCATGAACATTTTGTCCACCGTGTCTATTTTCGACAATCAAAGATACAACTTTATATCCATATTTTTCCGCCAATTTAAAATAATCTTCCATCTCCCATTCTTGAGTGAAAGTATTTGAAACCGCAATTTCAGGATAATACTGTCCATTGTTTTGATGATCAATCATTCGTGTTTCGACTTCTTGTTTACACCAAGCATGTGCCTCTTTTAATTTCGATGGATCAAAATTGTAATTGCCTTCTTTATCATAGAAGAATTTATCTGCTTCACATACTGCATAGTCATTCCAAATTGCAGTTGCAAATGATGTTTTACCCGAACCAGGTAATCCTCTAACCAAAAATAAAACTCCGTTCATATTAATATCCTTTTTGAATTGTTAATCCGTATGTAAAGTTAATAAAACTTATTTGTAAACCAAATGCAGGTGACGTAACCCCCGTCTCAAAAAAATGGTATTTATCGTACCAAATTGAAATACAAGGTATTAACCAATATTTTCCGTTAATCCTAACGAATCTATTATTCTCAATAAACCATTTCATATTATCCTTTGTCTTTGTTTTGTAAATTATCTAAATGATGATCATAATCACCTATTTCTGAAACCTTAGGTCTGTTTCTCAGTAATGGTACCACTTCTCTGTAAACATTATAAGGTCTGAACTCAGGGTGACCATCCATACCGATATCCATTCTTTGACCTCTACTAAGTTTCAAGTTATTAGGTAAGTGACAGTGACCATGTAAGTGCATTACACCCTTTCCAAGACCATCCCAAGAACTTATGGGGTAATGCATCAAACGGAATTTAAACTGTCCTATTTCAAGTGTATTGTAGTGAGAAACCGACTTGAATAACCCTTGAGATCCATCTCTATTATTTTCTATGTGATGATCGTGATTACCCAAGACTAAGTGAATATTCTTGCAGATGATTCTATCCCAAAACTCACGGATTTGTTCGAAACCACCAAAAGACCAATCACCAAGGTGAATTAACATATCATCTTGACCAACAACTTCATTGATGTTGTTGACAATTGATGAATTCATTTTTTCAATTGTTGTAAAATCACGAGTTTGAGCGATTGGTATTCCACCTTCAGGTGTTCTCCATGCAGTTACACCTCTACATATGTTTTTGTGAGAATAGTGAGTATCAGAAGTTATCCAAACATTAACTTCAGGGTTATTTGTAGTATCGACAGGTATCTTTATCATAAGACAACAAAGATAATTAATTTTCGGAAAATAACCAAAAAAAGAAAAGGTCCCCCACAGATCATAACGGCTTAAGAAACTACCAAGATACTACAGTCGAATGATTTTTTGTGGGAAGACCCTTTTAATAACGATAGATTTAATTCATATAAATGTCAAATGAATTTAAAATTATTTTCATCAATTTGGATATGATTGTAGTCATAAGACTCTAAAAATTTTATTAAATCGGAACTACTATAAGAAAAATTTTGAAAATTTGATTCAATCATTTCAATGTATAGGGTAGGTTTTTGGGACAAAATTCTGTGCATCCCTTTCAAGACGAATAATTCATATCCTTCAACATCTATTTTTACGTGAGTAACCTCTGCATTGAAAGGAATCATTGTATCCAATTTTTGAACCTCTACTTCATGTTCTGTTGGGTTTTTATCGATTTTATTGTATCCGTAACCCCAAAGTTCAGGGTGTTGAGTCATGAATGCAGTTCCTGGCTGATCTCCTAAAGCAACATTATAACAGAGAGTATTACACTGATTGTTCCAAACATTGTTCAAAAGTTCTTGAAATGCAACTTTGTTTGGTTCAAATGAAAAAATAGGAAACCCCAAGTTTTTGTTAAATAATGAAAGACATCCAGTACTTGCTCCGATATCAATCACGAAAGGATTGTCGTGCATTGTTATATCAAGATAAATTGTTTCAAACCATTGTTCTTCAGAAAGTGTTAAATCAGTCTCAGAAGTCCAAATACCACCAATTACCGAACTTTGTTCCGTGATAGACAAATTCAATTCATCAAAAAGTGTTGTTTTATTCATTTCACAACAATAAACTATTTATAAGAAAACGTAAAACATGAATGCATATTTTTTCGCAACAACTAATGAAGAAAGATCGAATATTTTAGATCAACATAAAAAAATCTATGACGGTCTACAAACTATGCAATCCCAAATGAAAAATCCAATGGATTTATACGTACAGGATTTTGCAAACGATAAAGAAGGTATTACGGTTAATGGTAAGGGTGATGTGAAGAAATACACCAACACTAAAATTCACGAGCAACTAGATTTACCATATACATCAACACCAGATCTTTATTCAGAAATGAATGAAGGTGAAGAAATGTGTGAGCAATGTGGATCAGGTACTATGGTTGAAGGTGAGTGTAACGAATGTGGTTACAAACAAGTTAAAGGAATTGGTGGACCAAGTGACTTTGATTATGTTCAAGCAGAACAAGATGATTTGGATTCAGATTTAGGTACTGAAATGGACGATGAAGTTTTCGAGTCTGTTTCAAAAGAAAGAAACACTATTATGGAAATGTTCCAAAGAATGAATGTTATTTAACTATAGGTTTATAACCATCATTATTGATAAATAATTGTTGACCATGGATATCTAAATTCATGGTCATTTTTTTTAACACATCCTCTCTGTCTATGTTCCTTAATTCTTGATGTGCAAACGTTTTGAGTTTTTCCATTACTTTATCTATTCCACCAAACCAAGAACAATGCCATCCAAAATGATCACTCGATAAAATTTTACTTGATTCGTATCTGTTTTTTCTAATATCTTGAGGTGTTGTGTTGGAAAGGTCAATCCATCGTATTGCTGATGTTCCTGGCCAACTGCTCGGATATAGTCTCTCACTATCCCAACAGAACCATTTCTGTAATTGTATTCGATATTCTCCTTCAGGAATCAAACTAATAAAGGATGATAATTTTTCAGGGTCAGGTATTTCATCTAAATCGGATATTAAGATGATATCATTGTTATTTATACTTTCTTGATATAATCCTTTTAAAATTTCATTTCGTTGATAGTTTTCTCTAAACCAATGTATGTGTAATGCTGGATCCACATCAGATTCAGATGGGGAATAAATCATCTCTTTAGGAAAATCATCAACAATTATGTGAGTAATTTTAGATAGGTACTCAGAAAAAAGATGTTTATTTTCTTGAAAATAAAGTGGTTTATCTTCGCCTGAGTGAGATTTTTTACTTTCTACCAGAATGAATTTAGTAACCTTTTCATTCAATAATGACAATCTCAAATTGAGTAAATCCAATTCATTATTGAAGACAAAACAATCGTATATTTTTTGAGGTCGGATAGTCTCTTGTGGTGGGTAATAAATCCCTGAAACAATTTTATTGTAGTTTCCTACGTTAATTTTATTCTTTTCGTTTGTAATCCAATGTAAAAAATTGGGCATACCCAAAAATTGTGAAAAAGTAAAAACAACAGTACCCATCCAAAACTTATTTGGATTATTGAATATTTCCATAAAGTAACAAATAGGGTTGGATTTCAACTCGAACTCATACCTATCCAAATCAATATCGGGAACTTCATTTGAGGTTGAAACTAAAAAGATATCTAAGTGATTTGGAGAAAGATTAGAAACAATTTTGTCAAAATTATTTTCAATCAATGTGATGTAATCTGTTGTAGAATTATCGACTATAGTATAAATTTTAGAATTAAATTCCTCGAAATAGTTTAAATTTATTGTGTTGTTTGATATTAAAATAAACCAATCCACTTTATTATTAAGTGACTTTATTCTGTTTTTTATGAATTCTAAATCAGAATCCACATATATTATATCAAAAATTTTGTTTTCCATTTGTTGGATATGTTTCTTATTTAAAATAATAGTATTATATTTCAGATATTAAATCATTTAAATATGCACGAATCATATCGTTTTATAACAAAACACAGAAGTCTACCCGTTGACTATTCAAACTACTATTACTTCACAAGTGCGTTTACCGATACTGAAATGGCGTTACTAACTAATTTAGGTGAATCAACACCTAAAGAAAAAGGAAGCGTTACGGATCAGGGTAAAGTAACAGAAACAAGAATAAGTGAAGTTGGTTGGATAAATGCTGAAGAAGATTCTATGTGGCTTTATGACAAAATAACAACAATGGTTTTCGAAGCCAATGATGCAATGTGGAATTTTGATCTATTAGGGTTTCACGATAGTTTACAGTACACCACATATCATGGAGGTGGCGGTCACTATGACTGGCACACAGATGTTGGTCCAGGTATGGCTAACAGAAAAATCTCAGTTGTTGTTCAGTTGTCAGATCCAAGTGATTACACTGGAGGAGAATTGAATTTAAATGGTGGAAATGGGATTATCACCGCACCAAAAGAGAAAAATACGGTAATCATTTTCCCATCATTCGTATTACATAGAGTAACACCTGTACTTACAGGAATAAGAAAATCATTAGTAACATGGGTAGCAGGACCTCCACTAAGATAAGAAAAGTTATTACACCAAGTGAATTTAAAAAGGTTTTATGTGAGCATGAAACCTTTTTATTTCATTTAGTTCAAGAAAACCAAATCTCTGAAGGGTATGGACCTAGTTTTTTTATATCAATAGATCAAATAGAAGATAGAAAAAGACTATCAGAAAGAACAATCGATGAATTCGAAATCTGGTTACAATACATAGATGTGCCATATTTCGAAATGCACATGAAGGATGCTGTTGAAATTATGTTAGATTTTGGATATCCTACAAACTACATTTACAACTATCAACATCCAACTCCAAATTTCGAGAGAGCAATGTTAATAATACATCAGGGTAAAGTTCATTACAACACACAATATGACTGTTATTGCACTGATACAGTCAATGAACAACTTTTTAAGTTGAATCAGGATTTTTTAATTATGCCTGATTAATATTCGGTATTAAAGAAAAACACTTGGAATAATCTACCATCATAAATGTCTTTACCAAAATAATCTAAAGACACATGAAAGTTATCTGCTCTGTATAGAATCAATCTGTTGAATACATTCCCAACACGGTCTACCATTTCCCATTTTGTCATATCTTGACATTCATCCCAAGCTTCTTTAGCGTCTTCAGGTTTTTCAGTTTTGTAATCATATCGACTTCTACCTGTGCTTTTATGTCTGAAGAGTCCGGTACCTGAAGAAAGTGGTGCATCAGGGGTAAGATAACAAACACCTGCCCAATCAGTTGTTGAATCAGCGTGAATCCATGATCTGTCAGTCGCCACAGTATATTGATATGATCCTGTGTATTGATCTTCACTCCAATAAGTAACATTTCCTGCGTGAGGACCTACTATAGCTTGAAGTGTTTGTTTGAGACTATCATTTAAAAATGAAACAGTTCTTTGTCCTGGATAGTTACCTCTAACGGCAAATTCTTGTCTTAATGCGAATTCTCTAACTTCCCAAGGGTTAATATAAAAGTCGTCAACTGTGATTGAATTGATTCTCATGATTCTTTTTTTTTAAATATAATTTGAAAAAAGACATTTTCAAATAGACTTTTGGTTAAAAGTATTATATTTCTTATAAAAAAGTTTATGGAAATTAAAGAGATTGTTTCGTATTCTGTTTTACCTTCTGCAAATATTTTGGAAGTGGCATTCAGAACGATTGACGACAGTGATGAAGAAATTAGAAATGTTGAAATTGAATATAGTGAAGTTTCAGAATACGGTTTCGAATTAGAAACTGAAAGTTTAGATTTATTCTTCGATGACGATGATGAAGATATTAAAAATACAAATGAAGATTCAGTAGAACTTGACGAAGAAGAACTCGTTAACTTCTTGAATGAATATTTCTTAGTTAATCCAAGCAAATTACCTGAATCTTCAATATTTTAAGGTCCGACTCTTGTAAGGTTAATAATCATTATTTTCTTTTCACCAAATTTGTAAGAGGGCCACTTACCGCTACTAACTAACTCCAAACTTTCAAAGTTATCATCTGTGATTTGGAAAGTACAAGATTGTCTTGCATTGGTTTTGATTGGATCAGTATATGAAAACTGAAGATATCCTTCTTGCCATTGATTATTACCCCATATGTTATACCATGTTTGATATCGCCTGTCCCACATGTCGGTACCGAATTGATTTACACCTGTATAACGTAAATTTATGAGAGTGTTGTCGAAGTGCCAAAAAGTATATCCAACACGAATTCTGTCAAAAGGAATTGGAGTAAACCGACTTGTATCCAAAAAAACATCTCCTGTCCTGAAAGTCGAATCACCTGTAGTATTTTGATCTACAGACTTAATTGTGATTCTTGTAATAAGATATTTTCCACTCAAAGATAGGGTAGTACCTGAAACATATTTTTGACAACCTGTAAAGAATGTCAAAAAAATAACGGATAAAAATATTATTAGTTTTTTCATATTGCAAAAGTATGGATTTATTCCTCACAATACAAATATTTATTTTTATGACGTTTGATGTAGATAGGATAATTTCTTTCATGGAAAAGTTCATGAATGTTACAAAGGGAGATATTGGAGAACAAGAATCAACCGATTCAAGTGCACCAAGTACAAGTACTGGTGGAGGAACAACATCTTCTTCTTCTTCTTCACCGACAATGAAAAAATGGGAATCAGGAAGAACTTTTGGAAAGACTTATATGAATGATCCAAAGTATAAATGGGAGTCAGGAAGAACTTTAGGGAAGACTTATATGAACGACCCAAAGTATAAATGGGAAACAGGACTTACAAGAGGACATGGAAATCCTGTTCCTTAAGATATTTATAATGAAAAATTAAGATAATGTATAAATCAAAACTTAGCCCTGAACAGGCTTTAGAAACGATAAAACTTCGTATGAAGTACGATTCGTCAAAAACTTTAAACGAAAATATTGGTATTGTTAATGAGCAAGGATTGGCAGGAAATCCAATGACAGGACAAGCCTCAGGCGGACAAACTTATTCATATACACAAAAACCGAAACCAACCCCTTCTCCAACACCGGTACCTGTGGAAACAAAAAAAGAGACTAAACCTGTGGAAACAAAAAAAGAGACTACAACAACAAAAAAAGAAGTTGTATTACCTTCGGAATTAAAAGATGTCAAAGCCTTTCAAGATTGGTTAGATACTAATAAAAAAGGGTGGGCAGCAGGATATGCTGACGGTATTGTTAATAAGGGTAGAGGGTATGGAACATTTGGACCGAGAACAAAGAAAGCTTGGGATACATATAAAGATGAATTCTTGAAAACCCCAACGACAACTCCAACACCAGCTAAAAGTGAAGAAGAAGAAGCTGAAGCGGTATATGGGGATAATCCATCAGATATAATTGCATCAAATTAATATGAAAAAACTAATAATAGACAGCAAACAAAAGGAAGATATCCTTAGAATGCACGGATTTATAAAAGAACAAGCATCAGGATTAGGACCTGACGATATTATGCCAGGAGAACCTGGATCTCCATATAATGCAGATGGAACTACTAAAACAACAACTCCTACAGTCACACCAACGGCAACAGAAAAGAAACCTGATGTTCCTACAGTAGAAGGAAAAGTTTTCATTGATGCAATTGCTTCAGGATGTTTACCTGGACCGAAAACAAAAATTAGAAAGACAAAGTCTGGAAAGTATGTTTATGTTGAGAAGGCGAAAAGTGGAAAGATAATTTATTTCTATGACAATTTAACTTGGAAATTAAGTGACGGTTCTGGATCAGGTAAGTGGACTTGTCCTGAGTTGAAGCCTACTCCGGCTACAACTCCTTCAGTTACACAATCAGCTGCTACTGCAACATCGATGACAACATTATCTCCACAGGGTTCTTCACCAGTCCTTCCTAAAACTAATCAAGAAAAGAAATTGGAGGGAATGTCAGCTCAAGAATTAGCACAATCCGCAAAAGATGTAAATCAGACTTTGAGTGATGATTTATCTTTCAATGGATGTACTCAACTTGTAGACACATATTTCGAGTTAGCTAAAAAAGGACAACCAAATAAAGATATTGAGACTTTCAAGAAGAAAGTTTACGCTTGTAACGATAATCATAGATCAAGTTGGAAAGAAGATACTAAAGATAAATTAAGATGGTTAAGAGGAAACGAAGAAGAATCTAAGAAAATATTTGGTCTATTTAAGAAGTATCCAAGAACAGGTAATATCAGAGACACTGAAGGTAGAAAAGTGTACAGACTAAACCAATTACCAGAAGTTAATTAATTATGAACACATTAAAAAAACAAATAAGAAAAAATCTTATTGAAACAAAAAAACAAAAAGAAAACAGATTAGTTGAAGCAAAAATAGTTCAATCAAGATTGAAAGCTATTTTAGAATCTACTCCTGATTTCAAAAAATTCAAAAAGTTATCATTCGAAAGACAATGGGAAATTGGAGTACCATTGATGCAAGAAATTGCTTATCTAAAAGAGTTAGGTGTTGAAGATGATAGTTTGATTACTGAAGCAGGTATTTTAGACGTTTTAGGAACTATTTTCGGAACAGGTCTTTCTGCAGGAACAGAAACAATATTTGAAGCAATGTTATCATCATTATTGAGAAAGTTAGGATTCACAGGATTCTTGGCAGACGCGATTACATACTTCTTTGTAAGAAATCCAGGTAAAATTTGGGAATCATTTAAAGATTGTAGAGCATTATCGAAGAATATAGGTCAGGCAATTATGGAGGCTTATATTGTCAAACTACAAAGAGAATATAATGTGACGGGTGGTGGTATGGATTTTATAAGAAACGCCCTAATGGAAACATTAGAAAACAGTGACTTCGGAACTAAACTTGCAGATCAATTTGCACAATTTGTTTGTGGATTTTTCGACATAGTTAGAGGTAAAGGTAAAGATGTGATTAGTGCAATTAATCCATCAAAAGGACCATCCGCAGTACCTGCAACGTAGTATCATAGAGGTAAAACTCATGGTTATAAATGGGTAAATTAAGGGAGGTATTTCAGATCTTAAGGAGAGGGTGTAACACACCCTTTCTTTATTTATAAAAAAAAGGTTCTTACGAACCTTTTTTTGTTTTAACAATCTCATCAATTATACCATAATCTAGTGCCTCTTGGCTATCCAACCACAAATCTCTTGACGCGTCAAGTTTAACTTGTTCTGATGGTTTATCACAATATTCACCTAAAAGATCGAATAAGATATCATTGATCTTTTCCCACTCTTTGAAAGTAACTCTTGCGTCTTGAATGTTTCCACCCGCACCACCTGAAGATTGGTGTAACATGGTTCTTGAGAACTTTAAAGATTTTCTTTTACCCTTAGTTCCCGCACCTAACAATACAGATCCCATCGAAGCTGCCATACCTGTGTTAACAGTTGTGATATCACATGCGATGTAATTCATAACATCTACCATAGAAAGACCTGATTTAACAGATCCACCAGGACTATCAATATGCATCGTGATATCTGACTTATCGGAATTGTCCAAGAACATTAATTGAGCCTGAACGATAGTTGACATATTATCGTTAACTTCTCCTGCTACCCATAGTAATCTATCTCTCATTAATCTCGAAAAGATATCAATTTGAGTTGCCCTCATTTCCCTTTCCTCCAAGATATATGGTGTCATTGAAGACTCAATTTGTTTCGAGTAGTAATCCAAGTTGGAACTACTTTTACCTAAATGTTTAACGTAATACTTTCCGAAATCGTTGTAATTCATATTTTATAATTTTTACAAAGGTAATGAAAATGTTTGTAACAAAAAAACTAATTTTTTCTTTTTGTGATAAAGTAGTTTCCAATAACTAAAACGTCTAAGTTTCTGTCAACAAAGGTATTAAGTGCATCATATGGAGACTCAACAATTGGTTCAGATGGTCCATTGAAACTTGTGTTCATTAATACAGGTATTCCAGTAATATCTTTAAATTTGGATAATAGAGAGTAGAACTTAGGGTTGGTTTGAGGTGTCACTGTTTGATATCTTGATGTGTGATCAATGTGAGTAACAGCGGGTATTTTAGATCTCCACTCTTCTTTGACTTTAGTTGTTACCAACATGTAAGGTGAGAAGTAATCCAAATCGAAAATTTCTGATTGATATTTAGATAATACGGCAGGTGCGAATGGACGATACCATTCTCTTCCTTTCAAATGATTGACATTCTTCTCCATCCAAGGTTGAGTTGGAGATGCTAAAATTGATCTATTACCTAAAGCTCGAGGACCAATTTCGGACCCACCTTGCATCCATCCAATTACTTTATTTTCAGATAATCTTTGTGCAACCAATTCCAATAAATCATCTGTTTTTTCAAAATAAGTAAACTCACATTCGGGAAATTTATCAAGTTCAATCTTAATTTCACCTTTCAAATATGTTTTACCCAAATATGGAGATAAGAAGGTGGTTTTTTCCATCTTATTCATACTTTGGTAACCATACCAAGCACAACCCAAAGGTATCCCAGAATCGTCTGCAGGTGGAACAAAATAACATTTATCGTAAAGACCTGATTTTATTATAAGTTCGTTGGAATTACAATTCAGAAATGATCCTCCAGCAACACATATGTTTTTAGAGTCAGTCAATTTCTTGGCTAACTTTGCTAATATCAAAGAAGATTGTTCTTGTTCCCTTTGATATAAACCAGCAACATTTGCTCTTGTATTGAAGTCATCATAGAACTTAACTTCAGGGTAAAAAGGTTTTAATTTTATCGAGATACCATTCTCTAATTCTTTAACAGACAATTCATGTGAATTAACAAATGATGGATCTGCATATGATGCAATTCCCATCAGTTTACCTGCAGGCCATTCGTTTTTCACGTTATCATAAATGAGTTGCATTGCACCCATACCATATAATGTACCTAAGGATCCTTCATTGTCAGTATCCCATGGATGAGGGAACATTTGCCACTTCTTATAAACTTCATTGTACTCGTTTAGTTTGAAATGGTAGATGCTGACAGATTCTCCCCAAGTAATCTCTTCAGGTGTCTCAGGTAATTTGGTATTAGGATACCAATTTTCAGTCCTACGTCCGAAAGAATTAGTTTCTTCTATTAAGTTACCCATGGCATCTGCAACAACAACCGCGGCCTCAGAGAATCCCGAAGAATAAAATGAAGAGAAGGCGTGTGCTAAATGATGTGGAATGAATTTAAGTTTTGATAGAGGTTGGTTCAAATGTTTTTCGAATTGATCCTCCATTGCATCAAATGATTCTGTTGAAGAATAAACATACAAATCCACATCATCATAAGATAAACCATAATGTTCAAGACAATAGTTTATGGATAATAAAGGTATACCTTCTCCACCTGATCGGTGTTTACCACCATCACCTTTTATACGTGATAATCTTGATTGAGTTATTCCGATAAGGATTTGACCGTCTTTGATTAAAACAGCACCACGGTCGTGACCTGCTGACATTCCTAATACTATCATGTATTAAAGATAATAAAATTTTACAAAATAAGAAATGTGCCCCATAAGAGACTCGAACTCTTACATCTCACGATACTAGATCCTAAGTCTAGCGCGTCTACCAATTTCGCCAACGGGGCAATTTGAACGTACCTGGGGCGGGAATCGAACCCGCACGGACACTTCTGTCCACAAGATTTTAAGTCTTGCGTGGCTACCGATTACACCACCCAGGTATTTTCTATTCGGTTTTACTATAGAGGAAATCCTCAAATTCCTTAGCGGCTTTAGGATTGGTTTCCTTTAAATTCTCTAAAGTTATTTCATATCGACCGTTCATAACTGAAGAAATGAAATATTCTTCGTATAAACTGTCTTTAAGACATTGAACACTATCTAAAGAGACATTTAAACTATCTATAGTATTTTTCTGTACTTTAATAGTGGAGATATCATTAGTCCACATTAAGACACTCCACAATAATACTAAAATAGTTAATACCAGTCCACCTCTTAACTTAGTTTCTGTTGTCATAATTTATTTTTTTTATGGGTTACTGAATGATTTCTGATAGTCATTCCACACCTTATTTAATATACCATTTTCATTGACCAATGTTGGTGCGTATGGTTTGTGTTTCATTGACATCTTAGCCTCTTCAGGTGTTTTATTACCTTTTCTCAAATTACATTTGAAACAAGATGTTACCAAATTTGTCCAATCATTACCACCACCTTTAGATTTAGGTATTACGTGATCCAACGTTAAATCTTTCTTTGATCCGCAATAAACACATTCGTGATTATCTCTCTTATAGATACGATGCCTATTTGCCCTAAGACCTCTCGCATGATATTTGATATAGTTCAATAATCGAATGATTAATGGACGCACGTATTCTTTATACCCTGAAACAATAGGAGATGCATCTGATTTTACAATCTCAGCTTTACCCTTGTCAACAAGGACAAACCCTCTCCGAATGCTTGTAACATTAAGTGGGGTATAGTCATAATTTAAAACTAATACGTTACTCATTACTGTTATTTTTACAAAAATAGGTGTTTATCATTAATAAAACAAAAAAGGGGTCAATTTTACTCGACCCCTTTTGATATATTACAAATTTAGCAATAGTTTATGGTTCGAGATTTTCCATTTCTCAACGTTACCGAGTTCTCATATAAACTTAGTGATCCCAAAAGACTCATTATGTTTTGTCCTATAATCATACAAATAAATATCATCAAAAATTTTGTGATGTCAAATAAATCGTTATCTTTGTAAAAAATTAATGATATGCCAAGTATTGATATTGAAGTGGACGAGTTCGTATGGAGCTGTTCCAAATATGACATTAAAGAACTAATCAAAGTTTTGGTTGAGAATGAACACCTCCCAAAAGACCTTTACAATGCAAAGGGAGAAGTCAAACAAGATCTCAAAAAAAAGAGTAATTTAGAGATTGAGTTTGGAGAAAAGATGGATCTTTTGAAAGAAAAGTATCACATTATTTCAGATGAACATGAACAAATTTTAGAAACAATTTTTAAAAAATACAATTAACAAACATGAAAAAAATCACGTCACTTTTACTTTTAGGAATTTTATTCTTGGCTTCTTGTACCAAGCAAGATCTTCCTGTACCACAACAAGAAATATTATCTAATCAGGTTGCAACAACTTCTGTTCAATCCAATTCAGTTGGTGAAGGTCCTTATGCTTATGTGTTTATCGAACCAAAATCAAAGAATGTTTTGGTTAGTAATAGTATGAAGACTGTAAATTCTGCGGTATTAGGGTTTAGAGGATTCAATAACGGGATTGCAATATCTACGGCAAACAAGAATGATTTGTTGGGTTATTTGAATATGAGTCTTTGGACAAACGGACAATTACCAACTATTATGTCAACGCCTATTCCAACAATAACGGGAGGTACGGACTCATTTGCATTGAGAACTTACACACCAACTGCGGGTAAATTCAAAAAAATCAGAATTACAAAGTCTGTTGTTAATGAATGGGCGTGGGTTACCGTGGTTGTTCCATCTCAATACGCATTGACAAAAAATCAAATTTCATATGTTGCAGTAAAAAACAACAAAATTGTATCAAGTGGTAATAATCTACCAACTACATTCAATATGAATCCTGTGGTGTCATCTTATACCTTCAATTATACAGGTAATAAAATTCCACAAGGATCTTATAAGGTGTATACAACATTTACATCTTCTCATATGAATATACCTTTTCAAAATTTTGATTATATTGAGTTAAGAGGATTATAATAAAAACGACTATATTTATTAATAACATGAAACATCTGAATTTAGATATTAATCACGGGTTCACGCCGACAACACCTAATGGTGATGCGGGCACCTTATGCTTAAGTTCAGAAGCTAGTGGATGGTAATAAACAACAAAGCCAAATATTAAAACCCTGAACTCTTTGACGTTCGGGGTTTTTTTGTTAGTTTTGTTAATGATTCGGGAGGTAGTTCAGTCCGGTAGAATACATGGTTTGGGACCATGGGGTCGCAGGTTCGAATCCTGTCCTCCCGACAATTTGAAGTTATGTATGAGAAAATAGATTATGGAAAAACCTACGGGTATAAAGATTTTATAACTGAAGAGGAGAGAATTTTTTTACTCGAATCTGCTCGTAAGTTTGAAAATCTAATGAAAGTAAACGGACCAAAAAAGATGTTTATTTTAGAGGATATATCTGATTATCCTAAGGATATAATCCATAATCTTAGAAAAAAAATTATTGAACTAGAAGGTTTTGTTAATCATAAAGAACCGATAGTCTCAAAAAATTTTTTTGGAGAATATGGTAGAGATTCTGAATGTAATGTTCATATGGATCCTACCCGTGAAGATGATTACATACACATTCGTTATAATATAATGTTATCCAAACCTGATAAAGGAGGACAAACAATATATGGTGATGATTTTTTAGATATTGATGAAAGAGTTCTGTGGAAATGTATTTCGGAACATTACCAACATGGGTCAGATACAGTGTTAGGTAATAAACCGAGATCAATAATCTCAATGGGATTCTTGATACATAAAGATGAATTTCAGTCTCCTTAGCTCAGCGGTAGAGCATCTCGCTGTTAACGAGAGGGTCCAAGGTTCGAAACCTTGAGGGGACGCAAAAGGATTGGTAGTTCAGTTGGTTAGAATGCTGCCCTGTCACGGCAGAGGTCGCGGGTTCGAGTCCCGTCCAATCCGCAAAGTGGATTAAACGTGTAGTAACCACAGGTGTGATATCCACCACTACACTCCAGCGGAAGTAGCTCATTCGGTAGAGCACAACCTTGCCAAGGTTGGGGTGGCCAGTTCGAGCCTGGTCTTCCGCTCTGATAGAGTTTGTAGGTTGTAAAGCCCCTTATTGGGTACTCGGTTCAAAATCCAATCATTGATTCGCAGGTGATTGGGCTAATTGCGAAAGAAAAACCTACACAAGCTTCCTTAGCTCAGCAGGCCAGAGCAACTGATTTGTAATCAGTAGGTCGTCAGTTCGATTCTGACAGGAAGCTCAAAAGGACTTTAATAGATTATGGTCGACAGGTCTGAAGTAGGTTAGTCCCACCTACAAAAGGGGAATTAGCTCAGTTGGCTAGAGCGCTTGATTTGCATTCAAGAGGTCGTGGGTTCGACTCCCTCATTCTCCACATGAATTGGTCAGATGAATTAAAAGTGGTTTGGTTGACACCTATGAGGACAGGGACAAGATCATCAGGATATTTGATGAATGAGTTCGATTTCAAAAGTCCAAATGATGTACCAACACATTTATTCGGAATACCTGAAGGAAAACAGGATTACTATTTAATTTGTAATGTCAGAAATCCTTATTCTAGAATGGTATCATTATATTACATGTATATGGATCAAGTGAATAACTTTGATGAATCTTTCGATAATTGGATTAAAGGTAATTTTATTTTTAGAGAGGAAGATTATAATATTTTTCTTTCTATAAGACTTCAGAAATTGAACAAATCTGTCGATAAATTCATAAGAATAGAAACTTTCGAAGAAGATATATTATCACTTCCATTTGTAAAAAAACATTCTACTAAATTGAGAAATGTAATACAAACAAAAGTGTCCACGAATATCTTTAGTCAGGAATATGAAAGTAAAATGGGTGAAAAAAGAAAACCTTGGAAATCTTTTTACAATCAAGAAAGGGCAGATATTTTGTATACAAAACTAAAATGTGAATTTGATTATTTTAATTACGATAAAAACTCTTGGAAATAATGGCACATCCTAACGTACATGCTGAATCTTCAGCAAAAAAATTTGGTGGAAAACCTGAAGACTATATCCATTTACACGAATGGTTAGATGAGACTAAAAGTTGGATTGGAGATTCATTACACAGAATGTTCAGACATCATAGTGAGGGTATCTTCGAAATGCAACAGAAATTCGGAACTGAGTTTAAGAATTCAGATGGTAAAACAGTATACACAAGATATGTTGGTGAACAACACGTGAAAGAAGATTGTTACGGTTATATTCCTTGTGCCAAAGAGTGGCTGATGAATCTACAAAGTAAAAATAGACCTCAATGGATGATTAGAACATTGAAGATGGATCAACCAGAATAATTGATTAGATAGTCAAATTCATGAACCTCAATTAACCCTAAAGATCTTTTCCTAGAGTTTGCCATTGCGTTATATTCGTAGAACGGATTGTCAAATTCAATAGGGGTAGATTTTCCTCTTTTGATTACACCAACACCCCAATCTGTGTTCACTGTTACAATTTGTAGATCATTTCTAGTTGCTCTAAGATTATAGATAACTTTCCAAACAGTACCATTCCAGGGTTGTTGTTGACCATCAATGTAGTAATCTTCACGTTGCATAAAATAACTTTCAGGGTTACAGTCGTGAAGGAGGATATATCCATTCGGATTTAGATGATATAATGAATTTTCAACATCACGTAATACTTGAGTTGAAATGTGCAACCCGTCAATAAAGATTACATCCCATCTGAAACCAGGATCTAAATCTAATTGGTTTGATTCTAATTTGTGAAAGAAATCATCCGAAGTCATTTGATATCTAACAGGGTTTTCAGGATATTCCAATCCTGGATCAACACCCATTTTATTTTCACAAACAACATTATCAAAACATTCTCTTGGATCAGAAACACCAATTTCCAAATAATTTTTGAATCCTTTTTTTAATATAATTGAATTAATCAAGTCAAATCTATAAACATATTCCATGAATGAAAAATAAATGAACTTTTCCTTATTGTAAACTTTGAATATATTTAAAGTATGGAACAAATATTAACACCGGCAGACAAAAGGTATCTTAAATTTTTTACAAAATTTCTTCAATCTTATGGAGAAAAAACAGGTACATTTCGTATTGAGGATTTTGATAGTCACTATCCCGTAGATAGTGGATTTGATAATCATTTACATCTCGAAGAAAATTATTATTTGGATGTACCACATGAATTGTCTCCTATCCTTGATAAAGTTCTAAAATATTGTATTCAAAATTTACCTGACACAGATGAAGACATTAGTTCAACATCATTGGAAATTATGATTGATATTGAAGGATCTATAGGTGCAGAATATTGTTATAGATTTTATACGGTTGACGATCAATACAAGACATTTGAAACTGGTGATGATGGTTTAAATCAAGTATTTGATGATCTTGATGAAGCTAATTATAGTGGGAATGTTTACGTTTCGTTCGACGGTAACGGTGATAGTGGTCAAATTGAACAGGCGGAGGATTCATCAGGAAATATTGTAAATTTAAGTCCAACAATGGAAGATTGGTGTTACAATATTTTGGAACATTGGTATGGTGGATGGGAAATCAACGAAGGATCTTCAGGAAAATTCACATTTGATACTGAAAGTAGAACTTGTGAACTAGAGTTTGGTTGGAACAATGAAAACACCGAATGTGATACAATCTATGAAGAAAAATTTGACAATTAAAAAATTTTCATTATCTTTGATATAATTATAATAACAATGAGAACTTCAATGCGTCATATAGTCTTTAGTAAACAACAAGAAATTTGTTGGTATGAAGATATGCGTTGTAGTTTAGATACTGATGTAGGTTAATGTGAATTAACTTAAAATATTAGAAACCCGAACTACTAAAAAAAGTTCGGGTTTTTTTGTTCTTTGAAATATTGGTTGTAAATTTGTAAAACGATGCCCCTGTCGACTATCGGTTAGGTCATCAGGTTTTCATCCTGAAAAGACGGGTTCGATTCCCGTCGGGGGTACAACAGCTTAAACAATCGGCCAATCGGCACCGTGCATCATCACGGACAATTACCGTGTAACCGCTCTTCAGGCTTATAAGGAGTGACACTGAATAGAACCATTCAATTGGTCAAAAGCCTCAGGAAATATGAAGTAAGATTGTTAACCAGTCCTTTAGCTCAGTTGGAAGAGCACTTGGCTTACATCCAAGGTGTCGTAGGTTCGATTCCTACAGGGACTACAAATAAAAAGTTATGAAATACATTTTTAGAGGTCATACTGTATTCGAATATAAACCAGATGCCAAGTTTGATAAGGTAGTTCAACCAAAGGTGAATGACTGGTGTCCGGCATTTGACTATTGTAATATGATTGACGAAGACTATAAATTGTTAGGAGAGTTTTTTAATACAGTTTATAGACATACTCAAGGAGAAAACGTACCTTTGGAGGACATTGTAGTAAATTGATGGTGACGTAGCTCAGTTGGTAGAGCACTTGACTGAAGATCAAGGTGTCGTCGGTTCGACTCCGACCGTTACCACAGGTTAATCATGAAGTGTATTGGAATACACACCTATGTAGGCATCGAAAGATGGACGATTTCTTCCCGCAGGGTCACATAGGTATGTCGTTTAGTGGTATGGAAGAACACGATACGATTTATAGGTTCGAATCCTATCTTGATTGCGGAGTCCCGAAATAACGGGAAACCCCCACTCCCATATGGCAGCCAGTCCATTAAGCTGGTGAAGTGGGGTTGATAATCGACTGCGTAATGAGGGATTGGTACCCGAATCCAGTAAAATGGTTGCCTTGTACGGGTTCGAGTCCCGTGTCGATTACGATTGTTAACACGGTGGCTTCGTGTGAAAAACTTGGATACTAAACGGCCCCATTGGTAAATAAACAATACACTAAGAGAAAGGAATCTTATGGACGCATAAGATGTGAAAGTTCGCAACTAAACCTACTTACACTTTGTAAGGTAAAGTGATTTTGACTTCGTAGCTCAGTTGGTAGAGCACTTCACTTTTAATGAAGGAGTCCCGAGTTCGAATCTCGGCGGGGTCACAAAAACAAATATTATGAAAGCGATACTTGAATTTAATTTACCTGATGATAATCAGGAGTTTGAATTAGCAACAAAGGGTCTCAAATTTTGGTCTGTTTTATGGGATTTGGACCAGTCTTTGCGAGCTAAGACTAAATACGCGTCTGATGATTTACCTCAAGAAAAATATGATGCATATCAAGAAATTAGGGATGAACTTCGTGAGTTAATGTCGGATAATAATCTTAACTTTGATATGGTTAAATAAAGAATAATATGATAGACAATATAAACATAATAAAAAACTTATTAAACTTCACAGATGAAGGTGATTTCTACATGTTGTATATCCTTAAGAGGAAGAAAGATCAACCTGAAGGTGAAAGAGATAACCATCAGTCTGTAAGGACCATTAAAACGTATTGTATTGATAATTTGGAGTATCTTGATAAGAGATATGATGAGATCAAACAATTATGTGAGATGTTCAAAGCAAGAGCATATATTCACATCCAAAAACAAAATCATAAAGATGTGTCTTTGGAAATGATGATGGCTTTGGCTCAGAAGATTAGAGACGGACAACACATGCAAAAGAACTTATTTGATAGTGTTGTTGGTCAGTTGAAGACAAATGAAAAGAGATGGATTATTGATGTCGATAATAGGGATTCAATGGAGTTGATGAGATTAACTGATGTACTTAGAGTAACAAGACCTGAAGGTGATAAAGTGGAGGCGTTCATTCCAACAAAGAATGGATACCACCTCATCACAAAAAGGTTTGATGTTGAGATGTTCCGAAATCTATATCCTCACATTGACATTCAGAAAAAGAATCCGACATTATTGTATTATCCTAATAGTTTGGATTAAATAATGGTCAGTTGGCCGAGTGGCTTAGGCGATAGTCTGCAAAACTATCTACACAGGTTCGATTCCTGTACTGACCTCATGAGAAG
>JACCDX011503974.1_pt1 | contig 24225 bp, 15 predicted proteins | sample 7449681 | NCBI WGS metagenome assembly JACCDX01 (sample SAMN15323450, study PRJNA562643) | freshwater metagenome | isolation source: river surface water | place: USA:Blue River Watershed | collected 2017-08-18
AGAAGCATCTTGCATTACTTGTTTTCCGTCTTTGTCACAATACCCACCTAACAAATCAAAAAGCAAATTATTAAGCTTCTCCCATTCAATCATATCAATTTTCGCATCTTGAATGTTCCCATGGAATCCTCCACTAGACTGGTGTAACATGGTACGTGAAAATCTAAGTGACCCTCTTTTACCTTTTGTACCAGCGCCTAAAAGGATTGATCCCATAGACGCTGCCATTCCAGTATTGATTGTTCTAATATCTGAATTAATGTATTCCATAACATCAACCATTGATAAGCCAGATTTAACAGATCCACCTGGACTGTCGATGTGCATTGTAATATCGTTATTGTCTAAGCTATCCAAAAACATTAACTGTGCTTGAACAATTGTTGACATATGATCATTCACTTCACCAGCAACCCAAATGATTCTTTCCATCATAAGTCTACTGAATACATCCATCACAGTAACATTAAGGGACCTCTCCTCAAGAATATATGGTGTCAAACTGTTTTCAATGTTTTTGTTAAAACGATGTAAATCTAATGAACCAATACCTCTGTCTTTCGCATAAAGACTAAAATCTTTTGTAATCATAATTCTTTGTTGTTTAATACAAATATAAATAAAATTTGTGGTATTAAGAAATTTTTGTTGTTACATAATCAATAGACGAAACATTCTCTTCTTTTTTGATCATAATCAAATTGTCAGACCAGTTTCTAATCAACGGATTGTGTGATATTACAAAAATATGCTCGAAATAGTTTTTGATTTTCTTAAAGAATTCACCAACCATCTCTAAGTTCTCATCAGCAATTTTACCAAACACTTCGTCCATAACAACAATATTTGGTTTTGGTAATGATGACACTTTTGTAAGTACACTCCTTAAAGCTAAAGAAGATATTGTTCTTTCGTATCCAGAACCGGAACTTAATGGTTTAACAACTCTGGTTTCAGAATCGATCATAATAAACTCTAATTCATTCTTATCGTTTATATTCAATTCTAAAACAAAGTAACAGCTATCAGAAAGTAATCTGCTCAATTCTTGATTAATGAGTGGTATCATGTTTTTCAAAATTGTTTTTGAAATACCATTTTTACCATAAGTCATCAAATAAACCTTAAACACACCTTGAAGTTCTTCCTCTGCTTTTATCTTTGTTATCAATTCGCTGTAGGTTTTAATTTTTTCCTCCATCGTTGTGATATTGATTTTGTTTCTTTCAATTGTTGAATTCGAAACACGGATATCAGCATTTACAGTTTCTAATCTAGTTCTTAACGAAAGAAGCTCAGCATCTATTTTTTGATTCTCATCAAGCTTCTTTTTATTATTCTCGTAATTATCTAGCTTAGCTTGCTTAACATTAATCTCTAAATCTTTTTGATCTACTTCAAGCTCGTATCTTGCTTTGCGCAGTTTGTTTCTTTCGTAGTTATCAAACTCAGATTTAAGAGAATCGAAGCCACCTGATTGTAATTTCAATTCATCAAGTTCTTTTTCAGTTGAATCAATCTGAGCGCTAATTTCTTTAATCTCTTTCTTTAGGTTTTCAATCTCATCTGTATGATCAACCTCATCTAAGGCTCTCTTACATGTTGGGCATATCTTCCCCTCTTCAAGTTGTTTTATTAACTTTTCCTTTTCTCCTTTAGTGTGTTTATACGCAACAACAAGTGAGTACACTTCACCCATTTTTTCTTTTAGGTCTTTGTGCTCATCTTCGCTGTAATATTTGGAAGGTTCTTTCACATCTACAGCTTCTGCGTTTCTTTTGCTTGCTGCTTTTTGTGTGTTTAATTCTTCAATCTCTCGTTGAAGTGCAACAGGATTTGTTTTAATTAGTTCCTGGTCAATATCATTTGATCTCAAGCCAAGAATATAATCTCTTCTATCTTCTAATTCTTTTAACTTATTACCATAGTCGGTCAAAAGATTTGTATGTTCAAAGATTTGATCTTTAGAGTCTTCAATACTTTCGTTACTAGCCTCAATATCAGCTTCTAATTGCGCGATATTATGAGTATTGCTAATTAATTTTCTAGACCAATCATTGTAGATTTCTTTACAAATCTCTTCCTTTTGTTTTAGATTTTCTAAACCCAAAAACTTAGTTAAGATTTGACCTCTCGCTGTTGGCTTAGATTCAATTAATTCTTCTAGATTATAACCAGTAGTTAAAATTGTAGAAAGGAAATCCTCTTGTGTTCCGATCGCTGATTCAATAAACGTCTCAGTTTCTCTTCTCTGCTCTCCTGTCAAATTCTCAAGCTCACCATCTTCCTTTTCTTTATAGAATTCTAATTCGCTTTTTACAGAGTATTCGCCGGATCTACCTTTCTTTCTGGTTAATGTTCTGGAGATAACATAATTTTCACCATCAATTGTTATATGCCCTTTTACAACAACTTCATCGTCGTCGGTAAATTTATTAAAAACCTCACCGTTTGTTTTTGTTTTAGTTGTTGTATTAAAGAATAAAAACATTAATAAATCAACACTAGATGTTGACTTACCACCAAAGTTTCTAGGATTTGATTCAATAACACTGATACCATTCAATTCGGTAAAATCAATACTGTTGTTCTTTCCAAAAGAAAGAAAGTTTGAAAACTCAACTTTCTTAATGAACCATTTATTGTATCTTACTTTATTCTCATTGATTTTATCAATTTGAGAATTAACACGATTATCTAATCTATCTAACAGCTCCCACTTAACATTAACCTTATTCTCAGTTAGAAAATCTTTCATTAATGTTTTTTGATACTGATGGTCTAATATACTATCAGTAACCTCCAGAGTCTTCAGCTTTGTGTTTTGCTTTTGACTTAGGGTTTTTGTAACAACTTGTACATGTGTTGTGTTGTACTTGTTTTGGAAGTACGTTTTAACACGTTTAATTCTTTCTGGGGTAAAGTTCTCAGCAACGTCTTCCCACTCAACTTTAATAAAAGGATTCATATCTGTTAAAGATAATGTTTTTGTTTTAAAATTAAAAATTTTCTTTTACTTAATTCTACTTTCTTCAAAAAATTCTATGACACCATTAATTGCCCATACAATTCCGCAGGTAAACATACCGTCGAAGAAAACACCAAATAGCCAATTAACATCTAAGAATTTTGTGGTTAAACCACCCAAAAGAATTGACATAAAGAAACCAACCCATGTAGATGTACACATCATGCAACTAATTAGATCACCAAAGAATTTAGATTTCTTTTTAATCCAAGCTCGTTGATTTTCAAAAATTGATCCGTAAACTAGAATAGTGGTCATACCGTAACCCATAAATGCCCACAAGATTAAAAGTGATACCATAATTTAAATTTTATTCGTCATATAGATTATTCAAGTCGCTACCCTTTAGATACTTTGCTTTATTCATTTTTTCCAAAGCGTTTGTTATCTTGGTTAGTTCCTCTTTTAGTTTTTCGTTTTCCAATTGTAAGGATTTAACTTCATCATCATTAACGATTACCTTTTCAACGGGAACTTCTTTAATTACTTCTTTGATGATTACTTGCTTTTCACCTTTAACTTGTACTGGAACTTCTTTGATCACCTCAACAATTTTCTCAACAGGAACTTCCTTAATCACTTCAACTGTTTTTATAACTTCAACAATCTTTTCAACAGGAACTTCCTTAATCACTTCTTTGATTACCTCTACCTCTTTTCCTTTTGCTGTTGTTGGTGTTTCACCATATTTTTCTATGGTAAATCCTCTTTGAAATATCTTTTTTGCTGTTCCTTCGATGTCTGTAATATTGTTAAGTTCGCAGTACCTTACAAATTCATCATCCAGCGTTAACGAGTTCTTCTTTTTCATCTTGAATATCGTTTATATCTGAAATGGTGAAATGCATATATGGTTGATTATTTGGTAAATCAAAGAAATCATATTTTTTTGTCACCATATCAAATATCCCATAACCATGATGCTTAACTGTTTCACCAAAGTTTTGTTGAATGAGAGAACCAATCATAACCGCTAATCCACCACCAGGTAATTTAAATGTTTGTCTTTTGTGAATATCACCACATAAAAGTAAATCTAAACCAACAAAGTTTAAACGATCATACCCATCTTCAAATTTAAAGCCAAGATCTGTTGACATACCTTGTATTGGTCCGTGAAACAAACCAATTTTATAACGACCGTCTGCTTTAAAATCTGGTCTTTCATTGTGTTGGTACAATGAATATACAACCCAGTCAACATCTTCATCTTCATACACACCTTTGTCTTTTAGATAAACAATATTTTTATTGTCTATTAATTCTACAACTGGTGTTATACTATCTAATCGCTGCATATTATTTTCTAAGAAATCGTGGTTTCCCGGAATAATAACAACCTTACCATAGCCAGAAAGTTTATTTAAAAACCAACTGGTTAACATTAGTTGTTCGTTTGAAATATTGATTTTCTGATGTGCAATATCGCCAGCAATAACAATACGAATCTCATCCCATTTAACACCTTCAGATGTCCATTGCGCGCTATGTTCTCTAATTTCTTCAATTAGTTTTTCAAATTGCTCTTTATACAAATCATGTAACTGAATTGTTCTGATGTGTAAATCTGCAATGTGTACAATTTTTTTAATCATTTTATTTTGAGTTTAACATGTCGATAATCTCTTTTCTCATGTCTGCACATTTGAAAACTTTGTAATTGTCATTACCTTCAAAAAACCAAACGAAATATAGATCGCCTATCTTTAAGTTTGTGTTCTTTTCAATAATATATTTGTATAGACTTGTTTGAAGGCTATATGTGTTATATTCGCATTCATCTAAATGCGAGATTGGTCTTTTAAATCTATTTCCATAATCACTCTTCATGTTTATGGCTTTGTTTGTTTTCCAGTCCCAGATTTGAATCTGATTACTTTTCTTGTTCCAGAATAATTGATCAACCATTCCGCATATACCTAATTCAGCATCGCCAATTACGAATTCGCTTTTTAAAGGTATCAAATTTGCTTTACTGTCGTTATAAAATCTATCAAATAGTTTTACACATTTGTCATATGCTGGTTTAACAATGTCTTCACCAAACCTGTTAACAGCTGGTGACGAATCGTATGGAAAAATTTTATTATTCCAATGGTTTTCGGCATAATCATGTACCGCACTACCTTTGATAGTACTATAATCTCTTTTGTGATCCCATTCGGCTAACACTTCTTCTTTAACAAGACCGTGTTTATTTGCATATCTTTCAGCTTGACCATCGCTGTCAAATTTGTTTTTGAACTTTCCAATAAAAGTGGTCGCAGATGTCAATAATTGATCTTCAATATAATAGTGATGTGGTTCATCATGATACTTGATGTGATCAAACTTGTTTAATTCTAATAGTAAATCCATATTAATCTAATTGTAGTTTTTCTAAATTTTCGAAATCACCTTTTAAATCAGCGATATCTTTGTCTATAGGCATTTTAACGACCCATACTTTACCAAATAACTTGCCCGTGTTTAATTTATGGTAAAGTCGTTGTGCATCTTCCCAAGCATCTCCATCCAACACAATAACAATCTCTTTTGCATTTGCATAAAGTTTAGAGTAAAGAAATTCACCCATAACCTTACCTAACATAGCAATTGAATTGTCAACAAATATACTATCAAACGCACCTTCAACCAGATAAATTGTTCTGTTCCAATCTATTAGGTGTTCATTAAAAATTATAATTTCTTTCTGAACATCAGGATTCTTATATTTCATCTTGGTCTTAGTTAAGTAAGACCTAGCAACAAAATAATTAAGTTTTCTATTTGCATCATAAGAAGGTATAATAATTCTATTTGCGAATAATCCCTCATAAGCAAACCCAATATTATGTTTTTTAACCATATCATCCGTTATATTTCTACTTTTGATATAGTTGTATGCTTGCCTGTAATGATGTGTTAATTTTAGCCCCATGCTTGCCCCTGAAAATGAAATAAATTCATTTGGAAGGCTAGCTATTTTAGTGATTTTCTGTGGTTGCTCGACGTCTTCGGGACGCATTAACTCATAAAACTGTAGTTGTTTTTTTGTCCCATATTTTTTTATGAGCTTATAAAGATTTCCGTGAGTTTCGTGAGTTTCACCACAAGACCAGCACTTGTAAACCCCCATTCTATAGTTGATTTCCAAGTTACCTTTACCGTCTCCTTCATCTAAACCCTTAATTTCATATGAACAAACAGGACAATCAAAGGATATTTGACCCTTATAGTCATTGTGCATCTTGTAATTTCCAAGAATGTCCTCTAAAAGTTCAACAATTTGATCGAAATCGGTGTCAGTTGCGGTCATATTTTAAATATAAGTAAAAAAAACCGTAAAAAAAAATCCCCAGAGACACCACCCTCTGGGGAACCAACCAAAATGTAAATAAATTTACATTCCCGCCTACATTATTAAATATAACACAAATAAAGTTCTTTATCAAACATTAGTTGCCATTTTTTCTTTAGTCTTCTTTTCTTTGATAATTCCAACAGGATAATAAGTAATTTGATCAATAGTAATTGAGTTTATTTTGTATCCAGTGTTTGGGTTTGTAACATTAATTCTTTTACTAATACTAGTATCATAGATAACATTTTCAAGTACCACTTTTCCGTCGACCATTCTTTTAATTGTTTTTTCCATTTTTTTAATCGTTTTCTTTTATCATGTTTATATATCCTATAACAGCCGTTGCAGCATCAGCCATATCATAGTTCTCTTTCTTTAAATTACCTGTTTTACCATACAACCATTTTACCTCTGTACATACCGCATTAACGTGTTCCCAGATAACGTGTTTTTTATCAATATCTTTTGGATACCCACCGAATAATACGTTCTTACCTTTACCATTGTCACCAACTAAATCTGGAAATGCAAACTTTCTCGCGTTGTATGTTGAAATAAATGTTGGTACAATCTCTAATACATCATAAACTGCTTTGCAGATCATAGTATTATAGCGAAGTAATGTGCCCACTGTGTAGATGTTATTGGAATTTAATAATGGCTCTTCAATAATAACTTTTACAATACCTAGATTCTTATATGCCTCTAGATGTTTTTTAAAAGCATCTGCCTTTTTTATTAATTCTTCTAATTTATCTTCTGGCTGTGGTTTTATCTTTGGAGAAAAGTGTGTTAATTCCAATAACTTTTTTCCGGTTAGGTCAAATAAAGCCCACCCAATTGTCTTGGTTGAAATATCTAAACCAAGAATCTTCGATTTGTTTTTGAATTTAAGGTCCATAAAACAAATAATAAGAAAAAATAAATCTATAGTAAAGTCTTAGAAATCAATTCTAACTGAAAATACCTGATTACCTGTTCTTTCTAGCGGTTTAGCTAATTTAGCTGTAACTAAAGGTTCTTTATTTTCATTTAACAATGCTACCTCTGTTATTCTTTTTGGTTGTCCAGTAACATATGTTGGGTTCTGGCTTGTTAAGAATTGTGTTCCGGGTAAATTAACCATGAAATTTAAAACCTCTACGTCAGTTGCTCTTGTTAATTGAACAGCGCCTGGGAAGGGTTGTGAATCCCCAAATTGTGGTAGTGTTGGTTGATCAATATTTGGTAACGGTCCAAGATAAGTTTCAATATCATATGTTGATGCTGAATCGTACATATCCCCTGTTATCACAAATTGATATCCGCACATGTTTGTTTTAGATATTAAATTACCAACAGTATGACCAGATATTTGAGATGTTAAATCAATTATTTTCCAAGCATCTGAGGACGGTTGATTTCCTGCTTGTACAACCTGAACCAAAGCATAAAATTTATTTGCTGTGAATCCAGTAAAATATGATGAATTGCTTAAGTATTTAAAATCTCCTGTTTCAAATCTAAATCCTATATTTGAATTTGTTGTTCCTGTAATTTTACCATAATAGTTACAGTGCATACCATTTTTATAGGTGTCGCCAGTGTATTGGAACATGTATGTAACCCAAGCAGTTTCTCCTGTAAGAACTACTGGATCTAAATCATAGAATGTCGGTAAGTCTAATGGCACGGTGTTGAATCTAGGCGCTGGTAATGTATATTTTCTATTTGTTTTATATTCTAATACAGCCACCAATTCTTGGTCATCAAATACAATAATTTTTTTATCGACAAATACTTTACCAACACGAATACCTTGTTCGTCTAATAAAAATCTAAACTTAAGATTGTTTGTGTTTGGTTTAGTATTTTTTGCTGATGAAACATAATAATCAGTTGTATCCATCACAAATTTTGCGCCGATTGTTGTTCCTGTATTTCTATGATAAAAAATAAAAGGAATATAAACTTCAAAATGATTAACGTCAGAAACTAAATCATCTGGATCGTATGTATAATATTCTTCATCCGTTTCGCTTCCAATGTAATCATCATATTTAAAAAATCTTTCTGGATCATTAACAATGTCTCCTAATTCTGAATAGTGAATAACAGCAATACATCTTTGATCTTCTGGTTTAACATCAATTTTTTCACCGAATGAATTTGTATATGATGTTGGATTTGAAATTGTTCCGCCAGTTAAATTTGTAAATGTTTGGCCTGTAGATGTATATCCCAAATATTCTTTTAGAGATGCAAATTGAGTTCCAGTATAGCCACTTAATGCCTCATCAGACGCGTCTAAACCAGCTGGCTTTTGTGTCCATATTGTTTCTAAAGTCCATGGATCATGTTGTGCTAAATTGTCAACTGGCAATGGTGAACAAACCGTAGAGCCTGTTGGCGCTTCTGGATATTCTAAACTACATCTATTGCAAATAACTTGAGCATAACCGGTCTCCGCTGAAAGATTTGGCATCGGTCTGTCAAATGTTAATTCTGTAGGACTAACATTTGTGATTTTATAAACTAAACTTTGTGATGCCCCACTTATAACATAATTTTGACTAACAAATTGATTCTTAAATACTAATGTTACAAATTCACACTGTGAATAACCTGTTGCATTTGGGACTGATAAAATATTAGTTCCATCAACTTCTGATAACGATATTTCTTTAACTAAACATTCAACAGTAGTTCCAGTGCAAACATCACTATCATATGGTCTATAGTTTGTAACGAATCCGGCTGGACCCATTGCATTTTTTAATGTGGTTGTTATTGATTGCTCAACAGCGTTACCATAGTTAATTGTATCTGTGCCTGTTAATAGATAGGGATACTTTACGTGTTGATCTCCATCCATAGGTGCCAATACTCTTTGTCTTGGTGTTGTGCCTGCTCCGGTAAATCCACTGAAAGTATAATCAAACTCAGAATCGCCGACCTGAAAATATTTTATAACAAAATTACCTTCAGCGATAGATTTTCTACCCTTTCTGGTTATTCTTGCTGATAAGAATTCTGAATTACTACTATCTAAAAAGCTCATATTTTATTTAAATTTTATTGATTGCTGAAACCACCTTGGCAACTAAATGTACCCACATCTATTAGTTCACCAATACTATTTACTTTAATATAACCTAATGTTCCCGAATTTGTATTTACATCAGCAGTATTTGATATTGCTACAATATATGGAATTCCGTTACCTGTAAATGGTTCTGTTAAACCATAATCATTATATAAAGTCATTCCAGGGGATATGCTAGCATAAGGTACTGATGAATATAGTACACCAGTAGTAACATAACCAATCTGACTACAATATGTGTTTGCTAAATCAGATTGTAATACTTCTGCCGCTCTATAAAAATTATATATTGGTGTTGATGTTATTGTTGGTGTTATTGTTGGGGCCGAAGCACAACTTATCGTTACAGACCAAGCATCTGATGGATTTGGCACTGGTGTTGCATCTGGATTTGCTGCACCAACATCTACTCTTAATTCATATGATGTACCAGCAACATATGTAAATGTAATTGTACCTGTTCCATCAGAATCTATTGGATTACCTGTCCAAGGTCCATTATATGTTGTTCCCATAGCCGGATCGCTACCCGCCCATAAACTACTTGTAACAAGAAATCCATCACCATAAATATTAAATCTATTTGGTCTATCGTTTGCAGTGTATGAAATTGTTATAGTATCCCCATTAGCGGCTTCGCTTAAATCAAGATACTTTATTTGTGTTGTAAATGTTGATGGTGTGTAAGTGTCAGACACCGTATCACCACAACCATAATATGTTATACTTGGTGTAATTGTTGTTGTTGGTGTAATTGTTGGATTAACGGTAGTGGTGGTTGTTGTTGGTGTAATTGTTGGATCAACAGTAGTTGGTGTAGTGGTTGTTGTTGGTGTAATTGTTGGATTAACAGTAGTAGAAGTTGTTGTTGGTGTTGGTGTTATTCCTGGTATTCCAGTAATTGAAATACATTGTGTTGTTCCGGAGCAATCTCCACCATCAACTTTAACAAATAAACTAACAACGTTATCTGGTATTCCTGTTAATGTTTTTGGAAAACTAGTTACGGCTTGTGATGTTGCTAAGCTTGTACAGCCACTCCCACAAGACGCACCTGTACATCCTGATATTGAAACGGTTTGTCCTGTGATACCGTTTCCAACTGTTCCTAAATTTACTGAAGCGTTAAATGCCATATGTTATAAATATTAATTCTTTTGTTTTATTATACTGGACAAACCGCCGCTATCTGGCCATCTTTCCACATTGATACCGAAACGTTTAATGGTGTTGGGGTTACAATATATTCTTCATCTGTTGTTAATTGTGATGGCCCCAATGGCGAACTAGTATGTAATTCTACAGCATTAGTTATATCACAAACTTTAAAATAAACTAAATTACCTGAGCCATTTTGCCACCATCCTTTAATTTTATATGGTAATACAGATTGACTTATGTTTAAGGTCCCACTTTTTCCTGTTCCGGATAGATTAACATTCTCATCTAATAATACATTTTCATCTTTATCATAAACAGTCAATCTACCACCAGCCCCATTACTAATGTTCCAATATAATTGCGGTGTTGTTGTTGGGGTTATTGTTGGGGTTATTGTAGGTTCAATAATTGTTGTTGTGGTAGTTGGTGTTGGTGTTATAATTACATCATATTCAGATGATCCTCCAGTAAAAGTACAATCTGCAGGGGTTGTTGTTGGTGTTGGGCTTGGGGTAATGATTTGATCGCTAATAGCAGAACCACCGCTAAATCTACAATCAATATAATTCGATGTACCTCCAGTAAATAAGCAACAATTTATACAATTATCATAAACCTCCTCATGATTTGTGAAAATATTTTCAATCACATAACCTCCGGTTACTGTATCTAAAATTTTAAACCAATATTGTGTATTATACGACGCCCCACTAAAAATAATGGGGTTTGTATTGTAATATGATCCATCAGAACTTGCTTGATAGGTTGTGCTAGAATTTGGATAGTATGTATACCCTGTTGTTACAACAGATTCATTACCTGCTGTTGCACCAGTTTTATACAATAACTTGAATGGGTTTGGTGAAACAATACCTTTTAATTTTAGATTTAATCCCATACTACATAAATACAACTATTATAAAATATAAATAAAAAACCCCTCGTTTTGAAGGGGTTTTAAAATATTATTTTATATTAATTAATCACATCCAAGTGCACATGTTGAGTTGTTTGTACAAGAGCAACCGGTATTGGTCCAACCGCCTCCAGGGCAAGTAACTTCAATACCACTTTCTACGCAGACAGGTGTTGCATATGTACCAGTATTTTTAACACATATATATGCAGTGATTGTATTATTACCATTATCAATTGACTCAAGATCGGTTATTAGCATTGTTTCTGTTGCACCATTAGACACGTTTGTCCATCTTACCGATACACCAGTTGGTTGATTAAATGTTGAGTACGTAAAGGTCCAACAAGTACCACCTTCTGCTGTTGATGTAGTTGTTGGGGTTGGTGTTGGCTGTGATGGGAAAGCTACCCATTGTTGAGTGTTTGTACAAATTCCAGTACTAGCTATAGTTCCACCAGTTACAGAATCGCTAATACCTGTTATTGTATATCCTGTTAATAGCTGTTCTTTGGTAATTCCAGTTGCTAATTCTGTTGTAGCATTGGTGTCAGTTGTTCCCGAAATATTAAAAGGTCCTGCCACATATAATGGATCGGAATATTGGCTTTGTAATGTGAAAGTAACTATCATTGTTTTTTCTTTTTATTATAAATATTAGTTTATTTTAATTTCTTTATTTTTTAAAATCCACCCCCTATAAGACATTCACCATCTGTTTCGCAAATACCACCCTGAATCCAGCTATCGAAACAAGTAACTTCAATACCACCTTGTACGCAAACCGGTGTAGAGTATGACGAACCAGGTTTAACACATATACCAACAGTGTATGTTCCGTTACCATTATCCAATGTTGCTAAGTTTTGAACTAATACGGTTTGTACAGTACCTGTAACGTCTCTATATCTTACATATAGGTCACTAGGAATTGTTACATATGTCATAGTGTAGCAATATCCAGGGGCGTCTCCATCTGTTAAGATTGTTATACCACTATTTGTAACACAACCATTTGCGTCTGTAACTTCAAGACAGTATCCACCAGATGTTAAACTTGTCACAGATTTTAACGAATCTCCAGATGTAACATTAGTATATGTTGCTCTTAATGTACCACCACAAGTTGTGTATGGTGAAGTCTCATCTTCATATAATCTATATGTCTTAGGCCACACACCACCACTAGAACTAATATCTAAACTACCACCTGTAGGTGTTCCGTACGGAGGATTAACAACATTACTAATTGTTGCAAACTGTTGTGTTGGTTGTGTTATTTGAACTTCATATGTTGATATACATCCATTAAAGTCTTTAATGTATACTGTATAGTTTCCTGAAGTTAAGTTAGTAAATGCTTTTGTTGGTACACCACTAACTAAAGTAAATGAATACCAGTCAGAGAATTCCCCAGTTAATGAAACTGTTAATGCTCCACTATTACCACTTGTTGGATTTGTTATTGTTATTGATCCGTCAGAACCACCATAACAACTTACATTGGTTTGTGTTATTGTTCCACTTGGTGCGGCCTTAGATAAGTTAGCGGTTTGAGTTGATGATAAACATCCATTACCATCTTTAACCCTTACAGTATATGTAGTTGCTGCTAGTCCGGTGAAACTATTGCTTGATTGCCATGTAGATCCACCATTAATTGAATATTGATATGAACCGACGCCTCCGCTTGCGGTTACTGTAATTGAACCATTTGAACTATCATAACATGTAGGGTAACTCAAGCTTGTACTAAATGAAACTGCACTTGGCACTGTGATTGTTGCAGAATATGTTTGCACACAATTTGATCCGTCTCTCACAAATATAGTATAACCACCATCACCTAAACCACTATAAGTTTGTGGTAAATTTCCATATGTACCACCACTGTTTAATTTAGATTGATAAGTTCCCCCATTTCCACCAGTGCCGTTACTAATAGAAATACTTCCGGTTTCACCGGCACAATTAGGATTTGTTATTGATATTGTAGCGTTTGGTGCTGATTTAGATAATGTTTGAGTTGTTGCTGCGACACAGTTATTTGCATCTTTAGCATATAAAATATATGTGCCTGTTCCTAAATTACTAAATGTTGCGCTTGCTTGAAAGTTTGTACCATCTTTTGAATATGTTTTTGTTCCAGTACCTCCGGATGCTGATACTGTTATTGAACCATCAGTACCATCCCAGCAAGTTGGGTTTGTTGCGGTACTAACACTTATAGTTAATTCAGATGGTTGTGTTATTGTATATGTATAAGATGCTTTACAATTTGTTGCATCTTTAATATATAATGTGTATACACCGGCAGATAAATTACTAAATAATTTTTGTACCGTATAGTATGTTGAGTCGTCCAACGAAACAGTATATGGGCCGTTATTACCACCACTTGCGCCAACAACATTTAATGATCCTGTTCCTCCGTTACAAGAAATGTTTGTTTGATTAACTACAGGCGTTGGCGCTGATTTTGTTAGATTAACAACTAGTCCAGTTGATTGACAACCACTAGCGTCTTTGGATTTAACAGTATAACTAGTAGAAGATAAATTATTAAACGTTGCACTAACTTGCCACGTTGATCCATTATCAATAGAATATTGATATGTGCCTACACCACCAGATGCACTTAAGGTAATTGAACCGTTTGTACTATTCCAACAAGTTGGATAACCTACTGAAGATGTTGAAACTGTTACTGCGCTTGGTTGTGTTATTGTTACAGCATATGTATTTTCACAACCAGCACTATCCTTCACATAAATTGTATATGAACCAGCTGTTAGTGATGAATATGTTCTTGAAGTTGTAATTACTTGATAAGTTCCACCAGCATTTAATTTTGTTGAATATGGGCCACCTTGTCCACCAGTTAAATCAGAAACAACTATTGAACCATCACCACCACCATTACAGGTTACGTTTGTTTGTGATACTGTTGCGGTGACTTGTGTTCTACTTAATGTTACTGAAGTTGATCCAGTACAACTATTACTATCTTTCGCATAAATTGTATATGTTCCGTTAGCTAAATTACTAAATGTTGTTCCAGTTTGATAATTTGTGCCGTCTTTTGAGTATGTGTAACCACTTCCAGATCCGCCAGAAGCTGATGAAACTGTAATTGAGCCATCGGTGCTACTAACACACGTTGGGTTTGTTCCAGATGCACTAACCGATACCGCCGATGGTTGTGTTACCGAAACGGGTGTGCTACCAACTTCGCCATATGAATCTTTAGCATATATTGTATATGAACCAGCAGTCAACCCACTAAACACATTTGACGATTGATATGTCGATCCGTCTTTAGAATATGTATAACTAGCGGTTCCACCAGTGGCACTAGACACTGTTATTACACCATTTGAACCACCATTACATGTTACATTTGTTGTTGCAGACGCAGTAACAGTTATTGTTACATTGGTTATGGTTATTGTTAATGTTTTGTCATATGTTAACCCACCTGCATCAGTCGCTCTTACTCTAATAGAATAAGAAGATTTTGTTTCATAATTAAAAACAACCGCACTTTTTAGTGTTGAGCTGTCAATTGTAAACGCAGCATTATCGGGATATGTAACCGTATCATATAACTGATATGTAAATGTATCTCCTGTATCTGGATCTGTTGTTGAGAATGCGCCTATGGTTGTTCCTGTTGGAACATTCTCTGATATTGATGATGAGCTTAGTGTAATATTTGTTGGTGCCTCATTAACATTTGTAATTGGTACAGTTAATGTGCCATCATATGTTAGTCCACCTGCATCTGTTGTTCTCACTCTAATTGAGTAAGAATTTTTAACCTCATAATTAAAAATTACTGAAGATTTTAAAACCCCTGCAGTTGTTAATGTGAAATTGCTATTATCTGGATAATTTGCGGTATCATATAATTGATATGTAAATGTATCACCAGAATCAACATCCAATGTTGTTATTGTGCCAACAGTTGTACCTGTTGCTGAATTTTCAGGAATTGAACCACTGAAATTCAAGCCATACGGTGCTTCGTTTACATTGTTTACATAAATTGTAAATGTTTTATCAAAGAATAAACCACCACTATCTGTTGATCTGATTGTTACCGTGTATGAGGTTGCTGCTTCATAATTAAAAGATTCAGATGATCTTAAGCTACTACCAGATATATTAAATTTAGACCCATTACCACCTGGTTGAATGCTGTACGTATGTGTATCACCCGGATTTGCATCTGTTGTGCTCAATGTGCCAATAATAGTGTTTATAGCACTATTTTCATTTATACTATCATTACTTAATGTAATATCTGTTGGTGTTGAGTTTGTTGGGGTTGGTGTCGCGGTAGATGTTGGTGTCGGGGTTACTATTGTAGCCGAAGTGTCAATAATAAATTCACAATTTGGGGTATAGGTTGATGTTGGTGTAATTGTAATTGTTGGGGTAGGTGTCGGTGTTACAGTTGGGGTTGCAGTAATTGTTGGTGTTACTGTTGGTGTTGCGGTTGGTGTTGGTGTTGGTAAAATTAAATCGTCCCCAATTAAACAATATGGGTCCGTGTTATATAAAATTATTTTATATGCGTTATCTGGTACTGATACCAATACACCATTTATGTCTGTTAACTCTGAATATGTTATTCCTGTTGCAGGTAATGACGTTGAAACTACAGTAGCAATATTCAATGGATCAACAACATCATAATAAATGTTGTATGGCCCTGGTGCTGTCCCTGAAGATATTGTTACTGTGAATTGTTTTGCCATTATTTTATATAATTATTCATTAACTTTGATTACACAGGTTTAAATTATACCCTAATGTGTTTAGTGCTGTTATTATTTGATCTGCATAGTACTGAGCATTTGATCCCGCTGTAACATTTGAAATATAGGTTATTTCACTCTTATCTGATAGACCATTTGTTCCTGAGTATGCTCCGGCCCCATTTTTAACGGCCGCTAAGAATTGTCTAAAACCATCATATGAATCTGGTCCTGTATTAACTCTAAACACAATACCTCTATAATAACTGCTATTCGGAACATTGTCAAGCGTTGATCTTAAACCACTTATATCAGCATCATATGTTCCTGTTCTGACGTTAATATTAAATGAACTACCGTCAGCTGCGTATGGTGAGGATTCATCTTGGAATACTAAGTTTATAACTTTAGTTATGCCAGCTGTTGTTCCGGTTGTGTTTAATATGTACATTGTTCTCTCCGTACCTCCGGTTTTACTTGAGAAGTTACTTACCGTTACGTTTTGATCATATGTGTTATAATCATTATTGTAGAATTGAACAAGACAATCTCTTAAAATGGTATCTCTCATGGTTTGTAATGGCGCTAATGTTGAATTCATTGAACCACTGTCATCAAACCAGATGTTAATTTCAGTATTTTCATCAACAACTAAAGGTGTACCTAATGCCGCTTCGAATGCGCAATCAGGGGTATAAGTTGATGTTGGTGTTGCAGTAGGTGTTTCCGTAACTGTTGGTGTTGATGTTTCGGTAGGTGTTGGTGTCGGTGTACTAATTACAGCAACAGTATCAATCACAAACTCACAATTTGGTGTGTAAGTAATTGTTGGTGTTTCAGTTACAGTAGGTGTTGCTGTAGATGTCGGGGTCGATGTTATAGTCGGTGTTTCTGTTACTGTTGGTGTTTCAGTTACAGTTGGTGTAGAAGTTGAAGTCGGTGTTGGGGTAGCAATTACCGCAACAGTGTCTATTACAAATTCACAATTTGGTGTATATGTTGGCGTTTCAGTTACAGTAGGTGTTTCTGTTGTTGTTGGCGTCTCAGTTAGGGTTGGTGTTGTTGTGGCTGTTGGGGTTGGTGTTGCAATTATTGCATTTGTATCAATTATAAATTCACAACTATCTGAAGATGTCACTGTTGGTGTCTCAGTAGGTGTTAATGTAATTGTTGGTGTTGACGTTGGGGTTGGGGTAGGAATAACCTGTTCTGGGCAGTAAATTACTTTCCAGCAATTTCCATCACATTGAGCATACTCATAACCGCTTGGGCAAGAATAACCGTTAGCTATATAATCTCCGTTAGTGTTTTTAACCACCGGAATAACTTGACCGATAAAGTCTGCGGATGTGAATATTATATTAAGGTCGTTTATAGTGTTAGCATTTGTTAATTCACTTAATGTATTGTTATAAATTTCACAACCAAAACCTGCTGGGTTAGTGCCTGTACCTGCTAAGTTATATCCATATAAACCAATAATGTGATCGCCGGCTGTTAATGTTATTGGATACACATGCCATTTTCTAAATTTAGCTAATTCATTAAGTCCAGAATTATTAAACGTATCTAATATTACTACACCATCAATTTCCAATCTAAATTCATTATCTGCCGCTATACCAATGTAATATTGACCACCTGTTATTCCGGTCATACAATAGTTAAAACCTAACCACGTTTCCAAAGGATAATCAATTGGATCTGCGGTATCTAGATTTGCCCAAAGACCAGTTCTATTTAATGGTCCATTACCTGGAATCGATCCATTAACACCAGTAGTATTTCTCCACACATCTGCTGTGTTTAATTGTACTTGTGTTACGCCTGTTCCATTTATATTCCAACCGGATTGATAAACAGTTGTACCACTTTGGCTATATTCAAAATACTTTCTTTCATATGCAGTATAAGGCGATGTCGGTGCTGTGGCATTAACAACATCAATAGATGTACAAACACCATCTCCTATGTATGTCCATGTATAACCAGACGGACAATCCACACAATAGTCAATAGTGCTAGTTGGTGTTGGGGTAGTGATGATTGCATTAACATCAATAACAAATTCGCAACTATCTGATGATGTTGGTGTTTCAGTTACGGTTGGTGTTGTTGTGGTTGTTGGGGTTGGTGTTGCAATTATTGCAACTGTGTCAATAACAAAATCACAATTAGATGTGAAAGTTGATGTCGGTGTTATAGTAACACTTGGTGTTGGTGTCGCAATTACCGCAACCGTATCTATTGCAAACTCACAATTTGGTGTATAAGTCGATGTTGGTGTTATAGTGACACTTGGTGTTGGGGTAGCAATTACCGCAACCGTATCAATAACAAAATCACAATTAGATGTGAAAGTCGAAGTTGGTGTTATGGTAACGCTTGGTGTTGGGGTTGGTATAATAGCAATAGTATCAATTACAAATTCACAACTTGGTGTGTTTGTTGTTGTCGGTGTACTAGTTGGTGTTTCAGTTACAGTAGGTGTACCGGTACTAGTTGGTGTACTAGTGGATGTATTTGTTGGTGTTGGTGTAGATGTTGGGGTTGGCGTTGATGTAGGTGTGTTTGTAGAGGTTGGTGTACTGGTAGTAGTTGGCGTGCCAGTGGATGTATTTGTTGGTGTTGGTGTAGATGTTGGGCTAGGTGTAACTACAGGGTATGTACTTCCACAAGGTACTACTGGTGTTATAATACCACATTCAGTTGTATAATTTCTTACAGCATCTTCAATTTCAGTTTTACAGCACTGATTATCAATATAATATTGACTTAAACTCATATCAAGTCTATTAAACTTAGTATATGAGTGTTGTATTAAAACTTGTGTTCCGTTATTACCGTTAAATAATATTAAATTTTGAGGCTGTGTTCCTGTTACATTAATGTTATAATAAAGATTATTTTCACAGTAATTTAAATTAACCGCAATAACCTCTAATAATTCGCCTTTTTCTGTAATTAAAAAATCCCCAGTATCATAGTAATCTGATGGATAATAACAACAAGGTTCTTCAGGTGTTTCTGGTTTTAATTGTAAAAACTCTGGAGATCTAGAATCAAAGAAATAACCATCTCGTTTAGATACTCTATACGTTGCTTCATCAACCTCTTTATTTGTGTAAACACGTAGTTTTGTTGTTGGTAAAACTTCGATAACAACCTGTTGACCATTTGAAGTCATACCTGTTATTTCACTTTTCTTTACTGATCCCAAACAATCAATATCACTAATTGTATGTGTTGAATAATCATATGAAAAAGAATAATCATTGTTTTCACTAGCATATTCAAACATGCTTGATGAAAGTGTGGTGCATGATAAGTATGTTGCACCTAATATGACATTTCCATTAACTAAATCTTTAACATCTTTCCTAACAAGAGTTCCAGCAGCTAAATAACTAGCAATATTTGCTGGTGTTGTAGATGAATTAATTGTAGCACCACTAACAACAATAACTTTAGTATTGTGTTTTAAACCATAATTGTATGTGTTTCTATATTGTACTTTTGGTACTAATGTATAGCCAGTGTTAACAACTAATGGTAAATCAGGTACTTCAGATGGATACTCAACATATCTTAATGCTAATCCTTCAATTTTTACTTTTTTATCACAGTTTGCTGCATCAGTAAAAATTAAATCAATAACTTCATCTTCTCTTACATTAGTAAGTTTAAATTTGCAATTTTCTCCAACAACTTGGAAGAAACTCGTATCTGTATAGGTTGGGTGGTATCCTGTGCTAACGTTATTTCCAGGTGTACAATTTCTTTGAACATATACTCCCCATCCACTATCGTTACCAGATTGAACTGTAACACCTGTTAAGCTAACAATAACGTCTGTTGCAACTTTACAAGTTGGATAACCAGAATAAACATCGCAAGGCGCATCAAATGATAAATCTAAATGACATTTCGGTTCAGTATATTTGTAATCAACATCAAAATAAAAATCTAAATTATCTTTTACCAAACATTCTCCAGAAGAGTTTGTGTGTGCAATAAATTTAGCTTTTTCAACACCATTGTTATCTGTGAAAAATTCATAAGATATTAATTGTGTTTTTCCTGATAATATAGCATTTCCAGGAACGTATGAAGGTGTGTTAAATGCGCTGTACTGTGTTTCTGTTTGATTAATTTGATTAACAAGTGCAGCGATTGCATTTTTCCATATATTTTTAAATGTTTGTGTGTTTGTATAACCTGTAACTTCTAACCAATTTTTATATTCACATATTAGCGGTATTTTAGTTGTTGATTGTGTCAACACACTACAATTGTCTGATGGCGTAAATCCTGATGGAAAAATATTTTCACCAAGAATATTAACTTGTGTTGTACCGCTATAATCAGTACCATCAATATCAATGTGTAATGTAAACGTTACACCGCTAAACTCAATTAGACCTCTTAAATTATCCGGATCGCCTAGTATTGTTTCAAGATCCTCTTCAATTACTGTTTCAAAATCCGGATATAGGTTTTCTACAATCTCTAATGGTTTACATGGTTTTCTATATGAAAACTTAGGTCTTCCAAAAACATTGTTTTCAATTAAATTACCACCCATCCATAATGTTGTTGATGGTATAATTTGTTCTAAAACATTTGACCAATATGGGCTCATCTGATTAACAAAATCAGATGTTGATATCATATCATAAGTTGTATATCCAGATGCTACTAATTGATTTATGTAATCCTGATAAACATCTTCTAAAGCAATATAATTCTTCTTATATCTTATTATGTTTGAATTGGTTATTTGGTTTGAGAAAGTATTTTCTAAGTATTGTGCAAAAGTTACGCCTGTTTGTGGCGGTAAACTATTTGTTCCAAAAGTTACTTCAAGTTCTCTAGACTTTCTCCAAATATCATAGTTAACAGCATTTGCTGCAGATACAAAAACATTTATGTTTTTTCTATTAAGAATTAAATTTGAAAGAGATTCATCTTCTAAGATTTGCCCTTGCTGGTTATCAATTTCACTTTGTATTGTAAAACCATAATCCAAACCAGGTAGTGTTCTATAGTTGTCAAAAAACTCTTCACCATATGAATATGGTTTTGCTGTTGTTAGTAAAGTTTTAGTTCTACCTGATAATACTGAATTTTCTGTATCAAGAATATCTGAAGATCTGTGATCTAAAGTGACACTTGACCAACCTGAGCCCATTTGAAAGAAAACATTTTCTTGGTTTGTTGTTGGGGCTTTTGGTAACAATGTTGTTTCGTCAATAGGGTAATCTGTTAATTGACTATTTGTTGTTAACCCTGTTAAAGAAGAAACGGTATATGTATATGTTTCACTATTAAATGTTACATTGTTGCTAACATTAATATTATTTAATGTGTTATTTAAATCATCTAAAGTAGATGGTGGTAAAGCACTAGTTACTTTATAAACATATTCGTTTATTTTCACCATTGGATCTGGCGCACCTATAAACTTTAAGAAAAATTCAATACTACTTCTAGTACCTTTTGATTTGTATATAAATGCTAGATTAACTAATAATCTTCTATAAAATTCAAGTTCAGCTTCTACTAGGTTTTTACCAATAGCTTGTCCATTGTAAACAGTAGAAGATGCTTTATATATTTGTTCTTCTAAACTTTTTTGATCAAATAAATTGATAGTATTAAGACCAAGTGTATTTGCTAAATTTTTAAGAAAAACATCTGGAATATTATCGATTGCGTCATAAGAAACATTTCTCATGTTCGCAATATTATCAATATAAGATTTTACCTTATCAAAACTCTGGCCATATAATTGAAATATCTTATCAATTTTTTGATCCTCTGTGTCAAATTCAAATAATTGTGGGGCAACAAGAAATCTTGTAACTAGATTAGATTTATAGTTATCAATTTCAGTTGCTAAATCACTTAGACGTGTTATGTATTCTTCGAACTTAAGACCAGTAATTTGAATATTGTACCCATCTTTTGATGTTGGCCAGTTAACTAATATAGAAATTAGTTCTGTTTTTGTTTCATCTAAACTAGTCCTAGGAACTGTAAATCCAGCTTGATATATTGGATATGTCTCTCGATTTAGTAATGTTTGTTCTAAATCGTCTAATCCTAGGTAGAATTCTTCAACAACACTATCGTTAGGTCTTAAAATAAAACTATCTGAATATGTTGATCCGCTGAACGGTTTACCATCAACAACAAGTGTTATTTGGTTAAACTGGTCTGGTTGTACATAGCTTGTTATAGTATATGTTTTATTCTCAATTACAATACAATATTTTGTATATGATGAGAATAAATTTCTTATTTTATTTTCAACTTCAATTAATTGGCTTGCTGTTGGCTCTTTTAATACTATATCAAAAGGATTAAAAAATCTACCAACTTGAGTTTTAAATGTTGTTGTGTTAGTTGTTGGATTATATGATATATTTTCAGCAGTGTAACTGGTGATTGATGCTAAAGCATCTTTATCAACAAAAATACCGCCAGGAAAATTTTTAGCTATTCTAGCAATAGAAACCCTGATTCTTTCTCTTAATGAACCAAAAAGAGATTTAGATGCGTCCCTTTTATTTGTATTAAATCTTACTGGTCTTTTTTTACCATCAGATTGTACAACCGTTGTTGGAACATCCTCTTCGACCTTAAGATTTTCTAATGTAATAAAATCTGAAAATGGCGCAGTTTGGAATTTTTTTGAGTCTTTCTCTGGGACAATAGTATCAAGAGCGAAGTTCGTATTAGTCAATTGACTAGTACCGTCGGTAATTTGTCTACCAACGAGACTATCGCTAAACGTATCAAAACCACTAGCCGCCTGACTCGGAACTTTTCTTTTTGCCATTATTATTCAGTAATATCGTCAAAGTTTAACGTTTGGTCTATATCAGTCCTTCCCTCACGAATCTCATATAATGTCTCATTAAATTCGTCTTTAACTTCGTATAGGTTAAACTGTTTATAAATGTTATTTGAGCCATCATAGATCGTGTAGATACCTGAAGATACCGCCTTACTTTGATTACCATAAAGAGCAAGTGCAAGCGTAGATGCGTCATGTTCAACCATTTCTACCTCAATCGTAGTTGGATTAAAATAGCTGTTTGTTAATATAATTTTTTGTAGTGGTTGACCAATAAATGGAACAGTGTTTGGTTTGTTGCTAGGAGCAGAAGATGGGGTAACAGTCAAAAACACCAAGTTTGTTGGTGAATCTGAATATCTATATCTAACTGATTTTTGTGTGGTGTTAGTTAGATTTGTTGTTACCGGTTCACAATAAAATGATGAGGTTACAATTTTATAAAAATTTGGAACCTTTTTGTTATCACTAACACTTATATACTCAACTCTGTAACCAACTAAGCCCTGTGGGGTGAATTTAGATCTATCCTCTTGATCAACATTTCCAAGATCGATTACAATACCCCTAACTGAAGATAATGATGCTAAAACACCACAATCTGTTATTTGTGTTCTTATTTGTTTTGGTCTTACGTGAAGTGTGTAAATTCCTAACTCAGAGAATGTAGTACTTTCTAACCTTAATGTGTACATACCACCCAAAACCTCCACATTTGGAGCATTTGTATCGTCAGTTGTATTTGCATTATGATATAATGGTGATAAGATAGCTGCCGAGTCCAACTTTGTTAACGTTGAATCGGTAGTCGCACCCCTATCCGCAGCATAGTGAAGTAGTATTTCTACATCTTCTGGTGATACATCCGCTGGTCTTATTGTTCCGTAACTTCCTACTGCCATAGCATTTTATTAATAAATATAATTTTATTGTTTTTTCACAACGAAAAATCCATTTCCATATATGTCTAATTCGCCAATATTGTCAATTTCTCCTAATCTTAAATTAAATTCAGATACCCCCATCTTACCTCTTTCAACAAATATGTCAGAATAAACCGATGGATC
>JACCDX010817147.1_pt1 | contig 24211 bp, 22 predicted proteins | sample 7449681 | NCBI WGS metagenome assembly JACCDX01 (sample SAMN15323450, study PRJNA562643) | freshwater metagenome | isolation source: river surface water | place: USA:Blue River Watershed | collected 2017-08-18
ATTATAATTTATGGATTCACAGAGGATGATAGAGAAAACCACATATCATATGATTGTTTAGAGGAATCGGGTCTTGAAATGTACGCATTAGATGTTGTAAGAAATTACATGGGAGAAGCGGCTTATGGTGTTACTTGTCAATTTGATAAAGAAACAGGTCATGTTATTCCACCCTCTAATGAAGAAATGAAAAATGTGCAAGACCTCTATAGAAAATTTATGGACTATCATAAATCAAAAAAATCATCAAAACTTGGTTACTATTTAGTTGTTGCAGGCGATTATAATAACTGTCATACAAGTTATGATTTGCAATAAAATAATTTATAGGTAATACCATTAACACAGTATGCCCATTATAATTCCATATACAGCAACATCTATCTCTATTGCTGGGCGATTCATATTTATGTATTTATTGTGGAAAAACAAAAGCACAAATATATTTTCCCTGATTTTTTGTTTATTGAATACATGTTCTAACGGCTTTATTACAGTGTTCTCAATAAAGATACACCAATGATTAAAGAGATTTCTTTGTTATTGCTATCCGCTGTACACATTGTTTGAAATAAATATGCACAAGTATTACCGCAGTAATTTACATATAAAGCAGGTTCCCTTAAAAATTGAACCCATTTTTCCAATATTAAGTTAAAACAAACACTTAACTTAATAATAACACTTTATCATAATCATAATGTCTCTCCTCCATTTCTGGTTCACTTTTATGCGTCCTTATTGGTTCGGTTGTCCCGCCTCTATCGATGACCTTATAAAAACCAAATACAAAACTCTTTTGCAAGATACTGTTGCTAATTTACCAACAGAGCCATCCATCGAATTAATCATTTTGTTTGACCAAATTCCCCGTCATATTTACAGGGATAATAAAGCAGCCATCAAACAATATGATGCTGTTGCCCTCAATTATGCAAAACAGTTGCCTCTTGATGAATTGGACCCAGAACAACGCTGTTTTGCCCTTCTTCCTTATCGGCATACTTTTGAAATGCCAAATTTACAATATTGTTTGCAAACCGTCAGCACATTTTACCAAACGAATCCACATCCAATGTATAAGCGTTTTCTACAGGCCACACTAAAGGCTATTGCAAATATCAATAATACCGAAGATTTACTCTACATAAGTGATGGTATATATGATACACAAATTCTTGACAATTCATCGCCATCCGGTTCCACAATAATAATACCCCAATCAACGGCATCTCTATGTGCCATATTCAAAAAACATATTAATTCGAGGTCACCCATTATTATAAGTGTATCAGGGGGTGTAGATTCTATGGTTTCCCTGCTGTGTGCATATTCACTTGGATTGTCTGTTATAGCAGTCTCTATTGACTATGGCAACAGACCTGAACAAGCAGAAGAAATAAAGATGGTAAATAATGTATGTAATGTATTGGGCATTAAACATTATGTACGCAGGATCACAGAGATTCAGCGACCTCATCAAAGTCAAACAAACAAAAATGAGTGGGTGACCCGCGATTTTTACGAGACTTTCACCAGAGATATTCGCTTCGATACATACAAAAAAATCATAGAATTGACAGGCGCACAAGGCGTTGTACTTGGACATAACCAAGACGACACATTAGAGAATGTGTTTTCAAATATAAAAAAACGCAAAGGTTACAATAATTTGTTTGGGATGACACACCAATCAGAAGAACGCGGCGTCACTATTCTAAGACCTCTATTGGATGTGCCAAAAACAGATATCATAGCCTTTGCACAAAGCAATGGCATACCATACACATATGATTCAACGCCTGCATGGAGCGAACGCGGACAAATGCGCGATAAACTCATACCAGCAATAAAGAATTTCGATGAATCTTTATTGCCGGGTCTCATAGATTTGGTGAAAAACTATAATCAAATCTATAACATTTATAGCAGGTCATTGCCCACCATTCAGTATGCGGTGGACCATTGTACATTCAACTTAGCCAATAATTATCTATATGATTATGTGAAGAAAATCTTCACACAAATCGCGCTGCATTATGGTGTGCCATTTGCGAAAAACAAAAGCATTATTCATTTATGTGAACAATTGCAAAATGGCAACGCGTCGCGACTCACCGTATCAAAAAACATGGTTATGCAAAGGCACGAGTCTTGTGTTGTTTATTTATACAAAAGTTGAGAATACATGTATAACCCGGCAAGCGCCAATGTTCCAACAAAGAATTTGACACCAGGATCCATAGGGGCTTCATAAATAACTTGTGGTTCAAAGCCCTCCTGCACAATATGTTTATCAGTTGTGGTTTTTTTATTGCCATATACATCAATCTCTGTGATAGCCACCTTGCTGCATCTGTTGCCTGGATTTGCAAAAATATTGGCGTTTTGCACATCATCCAAATCCACTTCGGCGCTTCCCAAAAATCCCTTGCCTTTTTTGGCATTTATAACACTGTATCTAGGCACATATGACCCTGAAGAAATGTCTTGACAAAGAGAACCAGTATCTTGTGTATATACACGCCCTAAAGGTTGATCCATAATTGGCTTTGTTATCATAGATGAATTTTGGTTTTTCAATAATTTTCCATATTCATTAATAATCATCATGTTTTTTTTGTTGTCTGTATCGCTATATGTAGGAGGCACGATTAAAGCCTCATATGCATTTGAATCAGCCATTTCTATATATAATAATATCATTATTGTTTTTCCTCATCTCTTATTCCTTATCCCTGTTTTTGTAAAACCTTGTCAATAATGGTTTGCTGCGAATTTACAATAATGGCGACTTTGGCAATATAGTCCGCCTCCAATTTACGGTCAAATTGTTTGTATATTTTTTGTATGCATACGGCATCATTACATGCATCTGTTGGTAAAGATTTGTGTTGGTTTGCAATAGTTTGTTCAGACAATAATCCCAATTCGCTTATTAATTCATTGATTGACTCATTGCCTGTATATTGATAAATTTGTGTGATTCCAACATTGGATTTTAAGTCATCATCATTGGGCTTTATTGCCTGTTGCAATAAAGTTAATAAATTATTAAATACATTCATGTTTACGCCAGTGGGGGAATCCGATGCAGAATATGAAACAATATTTGCTTTTTCTGAATATGGGACTTTGAGTGTTCTAATAATATCTGTTTGACTATTTACTTTATCATAAAGTTCTGAAATATTTGTTGCGTTTAATGTAGCATAGTCGGTGCCATCAATAGAGGTTGCATCGAGTTTTTGCTCAGATTTTTGCTCAGATTTTTGCTCAGATTTTTGCTCAGGTTTTTGCTCAGATTTTTGCTCAGATTTTTGCTCAGGTTTTTGCTCAGATTTTTGCTCAGGTTTTTCTTCAGGATTTTGCTCAGGTTTTGGCATAGCATCTTCTTCATCCATTGATTCAAATCCCTCTGTAAAAACATTTAACAAATTGCGTGCAGCTTCATTTATATGTCCAGATACAAATAAATCCATAGCGTATTGTAAAATAATAACAACAAAAATCACAAATACAATAGAGGCTACAATAACATTCATCACATCCATGGGTAGGTATAATGTATAGCGACAAAAAATTGATTTGATAGAAACCAAATCTATAATAAAGTAAAAACACTCTATTTTACTTTATTAATATTAATTATAACCATGTCTAGACCATATATTATTTCTATTGAGGGCAATATTGGCACTGGAAAATCAACTATCCTGGCTAATTTAGAGAAACATTTTGGCGGTGAAGCATTATTTCTAAAAGAGCCAGTTGGTATCTGGGAAAGCATTACTGATGAAGCGGGCAACACAATATTACAAAAATTCTATGGAGACCAGCGCCGATATGCTTTTACATTTCAAGTCATGGCTTATATTACCAGGTTATGCATGTTAAAAGAAGCGATAAAAGCGAATCCGGATTACAAGGTAATAATTGTGGAGAGATCATTAATAGCAGACAAAAATATATTTGTCGAAATGTTGCATTATGACGGGTTTATTGATAAATTGGAATATGATATTTACAACAAATGGTATGATGCGTTTATAGATGAATACAGGGTGGATGCAATTATCTATATGGATTCTTCGCCGGAAGTATGTCATCAACGCATTAATAAGCGAAATCGCCATGGCGAGGAGGGCATTCCTCTATCCTATTTGGAAAAATGCCGTGATTATCATACAAAATGGCTTGTAAATACAATTGTGAAAGAAACATATCATGTAATGCATGATGGTTTAGCAGCCACATACAAAATAAAACATGAAAATCATGAATATAGTGTATTGCATATTGATTCAAGTGATGATGTATCATATGATGGAGACGATGATAAAGGTGTTAGATGGATAAATCTTATTAAATACTTTTTGGAAGCGGCATAGAAATCCATTAAATAATAATTATAATATGTTTTTTTACTATATACAATCTAAAATGGATATTGTAAAAGCATATTCAACAAATGTGGTTCCCACGCCGCATCCTATTGGTGTAAATACCAATCCTCAAAGTTTTGAAAGCAAAGTGGGCGGTGGCAGAAGAAGAAAATCCAATAGAAAGTCAAGAAAACAGCGGAGAAAATCGAGAAGACAACGACGCCGTTAACCTTTATTATCGAGGCAATAAATTGACTCGATAACTTGTATTTTTTATTACCACATGTGGTAATTAAAAATATAAATGCATATGTTAATGTCCGAAATCGTCCTTAATTAAGGACGATTTTGAGAATTAACATTAAATGCGTTTTTTTTGTTTCCTCGATTTTCGTTGTTTTTTCGATGTTTTTCTGGAAAACCTTCTACGGCGTTTTCCTCCCAATAGGTCATCCATACCATTATCCCGTTGCCAATTATCCCATTGCAAATTATCAAACGAATAATTACCATATTTATTGGGCAATTGACTGTATTCATCACTCAACATTTCACCTAAATAATTATTGTTCGAATTGCTTGGTAACATACCAAATGCGGTTTCAATTTCCATTGGTAAAACTCTATCATCTTCTTTACAATTCGCATTATATGTTGCATAACTATCAACATATGCTGATACAAATTCACTGTGTTTAAATGATACGATATTTCCGTAATGGCATGTATAGTTGTTTTTATTACCCAATATAGGAATTATGGAAACTTCTACGAAATCGTAATAGGAATCGTAATGATAAGGGTTATTGGGATTCACAGCATTTTGACGATGTAATTGCGGACGCGCTAAAACACCCTTGAATGTCTTTTGACCTCTGTGATATTTTTGATAAACAATATCATAAACAATGCCTGCTTTGAATTCTTCAGGATTATAGATAGGTCTATTATATTCATTTGGACTATGTGTTATTGGTGCAGAAAATCCACTCATGGTTTTACTATAATAATTGTGGGTATTATAATAAAAAATAAAATAAATTTCAAAAAAATATTATTTAAAAATAAATGATAGTTCTGGTTGAAAATTTAAATTAAGCAACATATTATACTATAAAAATATATAAGGTTAAATATAAAAAAAGGGAAGGGGTTATAGGGGACACAACGGCTCGGACGCGTCCGAGACGCGCCCTTGGAACCGTAGGTTTCCCTATAGTTTAAAACGCAAAAACAATTGGTAAGCAGCAAGACCACCAAAGAATTGAGCAGCCATATAAGGAAGCATTTCAGCAGTGGGCAATTTACCGGCAGAAACCATAGCCAATGTAACAGCAGGGTTTACATGACCACCGGAAGTATTTTTGGCCAAAAAGATGACGAGAGCCAATGCAGCGCCAATAGCCAAAGGATTACCAGTGGCTAAAATGACATAGATGAAAAAGAGAGTTCCAACGAATTCAACTAAATAGTTGTACATTTACTATACTATATCAAATATAAAATTATTACTATATAATTTCACCAACATCATTCATAAAATTTTGTGAATTTCGTTGAAATCCAAAAGGAATATAGTAAGGCATCGATTTTTTATGTTTTCTTGTTTTTTTTCCACCATTTATTTGACTATATAAAGGTATTGTCCATCCTGAATTTGAAAAAACTCTTTGTAAATAATGTTTCATAAAACGGTCAATCCATGGTCTTAATACGCGACATCTGTCTTCTTTTGGTATTAAATTAAAGAATTCACCATATGTTTTCGCATTGGAATAATAATTGCCAATTTCATCAAATAAATTTTGCGGTAATGCGGTTATTTTAATAAACTCGGCAAAATTTGCAGGTTTTATTTTTTCATCATTCAATAAAGAATTTACTCGTTCTTTATATGCTGTATGATTTTTCTTTTGAACTGCATTAAAATGTTTTTCATACCATGTTTTACCGTTATAAGCAATTGATAAATAATATAATGGCAATGGTTTAACATTTGTTCCATGTTTTTTATTTGTGGCAGCAGATAATTCAGAAGCAGATGCGCATTCAATAGAGGACATATCATCAAAATCGATTTCTTTCACAGTTGGATAATTTGTTTTAATAAATTCAATCAAAGCATTTATCATTATTACCGAGCCTTCACCTTTTTCAAGTTTTTGTGATACATCACAATTTTCATCATACATAACATGTGGCATTGAAGCTGTGAATTTATTATTGTTATTATTTATAACAATATTAACACAATCTGGATATAGACCACCCATTTTTAATGTTATATACATAATTTTATCTTGATACCAAACTATATTTTCTTGAATATTAAATGTATATTTGCCATGTTTAACATTATGTGATGTCATTATAATATAAAAGCAGCAATTATTATAAATGTTATATGATTATTTATAATAAACACAAATGTTATGGAAAACATATAATTTATGATCTTACACGACGCAAAGCACTTTGACTGGAATTTTGAAATCCACCCATTGTCACATCATTATAGACATGGTTATAGGCGCGTTGTTTTCTGAATCGGATATATTCAGAACTATCAGCAACAAATTTGGTATTGCATGCAGAAGCAGGTACACCAGTGCCATCACATACGGAGAACATACCACCCATATTATATCCAGGTTTTTTGCCTCCATCATAGGAGGGGTTAGGTCCACCACAAACATAATTTTGTCTGGCCAAAAAATCACCCGAGTTATTCACAGCGCGAAAAGGAGTAATTACTCGTTTATGTCCATTATATGTGCCATTAGCATAGGCAGTATTCCAGCCGCGTCTGAGCAAAGTTCTTACAGAAGCATCTTCACATGTTTTAAAACTATTCACTGTTTGTGGAGCACTATATCCATTAAAAGGTCCACCTAAAACATTACTTGCAGTAGGTCTTGGCATATTTAGGTTAATATAATAAAGAATTATAAATTAATTGATGCCAATAGTGATAATGTATCAATAAATATATATAAATTCGCAATAATGGATACACATGATTCAACAGAGTCAGGCACCTCAATGAATTTGGGCGATTATATTGCCTCTGTAAATCCTGCGCCCGATGATTTTAATATAACCTACAAAGCAGATTGTGTGCAAAAATTGGGAAATTTTGCATCACCTGATTCACGATATTTATTTGAATATGCCGGTGAAGACCGCGAGCATTTGAATTGGGATCGTGTGAAACATATTTCGCCTAAATTGCACAAGATTTTAGAAGAAATCCGAACACAAGACGCGGAAGATATGCGTACGCATGGGCGCAAATTCAAACACTTTATATTTTCCAATGTAAAATCCGGTACTCATGGAGCCAAAATCATCGCCACAGCATTAATTGACATATTTGGTATGCGGCTCGGTTATAGTGCCGCGAAACATAAGCGTGTATTGAAAAAAGACAATCCTTGGGGAAAAATAACTTTGACAGACACAGATGTATTAAGTGCAACTAAAGGTGAGAATTTCTATTTGCTCAGTTCTGTTGGTGTTTATAAACAGCCTATACCTGTGCCAATGCGCAAGGAGATTCTGCGTCGTTTCAACAGTCGTCCTGATAATGTCTATGGTGATGTTGCGCGTATTATTATTATGGATGCCGGTTTCAAGGAAGGAATCGACTTGTTTGATATCAAATATGTGCATATTTTTGAACCGCAAAGCACGATGGCTGACCAAAAACAGGTGATTGGGCGCGGCACCAGAACATGTGGGCAAAAAGGCCTGGATTTCCACCCAACTAAGGGCTGGCCATTGCATGTAAATATTTATGATTTGGAATTTCCTGAAGAAACCGCGTTTAAGTTTAATGATGCGCGCACAGTACATGAACTTTACTTGAAATCGATGGGGATAGATTTGCGTATGTTGAATTTGGTGAGTGATATGGAGCGGGTTTATACAGCGGCTGCCATAGATGCGGATTTAAATCGCAATTTGCATGAATTTGGAACTGTGAAAGGCGGAGCTGCAAAATGTGGCATAGATATTGTTGGCGATGATATACAAGAACAATGTGCCAAGGCGCTTATGGGTTTGGATTTACCTTACGACAAAGAAGAATCACAGGATATAATAAATCGGCGATTTGCGAATTTAAAATGGGAAAAACCAGAGATGAAAAATATGTGTGGTGGTGGTGACCCAGATATGGAACAATTCTTGGCAAAGGATGTGCAAAGGGGTGGTCAAGAACAATTCTTGGCAAAGGATGTGCAAAGGGGTGGGGATAAAAACGGGGTAACGTGTAGGGGCGGAGCCCCTCACGCGAGTGTGATCAATTATAACAATACACAAAATTTTATCAGTCAGTATTTTACACCTGCGCTGAATCGTAAAGGTGTTTTGCTCAGTCATAGTGTGGGCACTGGTAAATGTCATGCGATTAACACACCTATTATAATGGCAGATGGTTCTATTAAAATGGTTCAAGATATTTGTGTAGGTGAGTCATTAATGGGCGATGATTCAAAGCCAAGAAAAGTATTATCTTTAGCCACAGGTGAAGATACCATGTATAAAATTATACCTGTGAAAGGAGACTCATACACTGTAAATTCTGAACATATTTTGTGTCTTAAACCAACAAATACAGGTGTAAAGTCATTAATATCAAAGGCAGGTAATCCAACTTATTGCGCAACATGGATTGATGTAAATGAAAAAACAATAAAATCAAAATATTTTGATAATAGAGAATCTGCAATTGAACATGTAAAAATAAAAATGAGTGAAAACAAGGTTATGGAAATAGAAGTTAGAGATTATCTAAAATTATCAAAATCAATTCAAAATAATTTGAAAGGGTATCGTGTAGGTGTTGATTTTGAAGAAAAGGCAGTATTATTTGATCCATATGTAATTGGATATTGGTTGGGAGATGGTTCCAAACGAGATACAACTATTACAACACAGGAATCCACTGTATTACATTATATTAATCAAGTTGCTGTTGCAAATGATTTGCAATTAAACTACATGAGTCAATATGATTATAGATTATCATCTAAAAATGGAGATAATAAATTCTTAAAAGCATTACAGAAATATAATTTAATAAATAATAAACATATTCCCTTTGATTTGAAAACAAACTCAAGAGAAATAAGATTATCTTTATTGGCTGGTTTAATTGACTCTGATGGATATTATGATAAAAAAGGAAAATCATATGAAATAACACAAAAGTCAGAAGAAATAGCAAATGATATTTTGTATTTGTGTCGTTCACTTGGTTTTGCCGCTTACAGTAAAAAATGTGAAAAAAGTTGCATGTATAAAGGAGAGAAAAAAACAGGAATTTACAATCGCATTTATATAAGCGGTAATGGTTTACATGAAATTCCTTGTAAAGTTATTAGAAAACAAATAACAGAAAAACGCGAAATAGATAAGGATGCTTTAGTTACTGGCATTAAAATAGAGGAACTAAGTAGAGATACATATTATGGTTTTACATTGAATGGTAATAATCGGTATTTATTAGGTGATTTTACAGTAACCCACAATACATGCAGCGCAATCGCTGCAGCCACGAGTAGTTTTGAAAAAGATGGATATACAATTTTGTGGGTCACTCGTACAACTTTGAAAAACGACATTTGGAAAAACATGTTTGACCAAATTTGCAGCGCCTCTATCGCAAAAGCCTATAAAGATGGTGTTATTAGTGATTCGGACTTGGCCGGACCCAAACGCATGAAATTGTTATCCAAAGCCTGGGCTATTCGCCCTATGTCATACAAACAATTCAGTAATTTAGTCTCTGGTAAAAATGCCTTATATAAAGCCTTGGTAAAACGCAATGGCTCTATTGACCCCTTGCGCAAAACCCTGCTTATTATTGATGAAGCCCATAAACTCTATGGTGATTCCGACCTGTCCTCTATTGAACAGCCTGATATGAATGTGTTATATGAATCGCTCATGCGTTCCTATGAAGTATCCGGTGAGGACTCTGCCAGGCTTTTGATTATGACCGCAACACCCATTACAAAATCACCTATGGAATTAGTGCAACTTCTGAATCTTTGTCGAGAGCGTCATATGCGCTTACCGGATGATTTCAATGTATTTGCCAGCACCTATTTGGATGACCGTGGTCTTTTCACAAAGGCTGGTGAAACCAAATTCAGCAATGAAATAGCAGGTCATGTAAGTTATCTCAATAGAGAACGTGATGCACGCGTGTTTTCACAACCCATTGTGGAACTTATAAAAGTTCCTATATTAAATGAAGCGCCTCTTTATGAAAGTTATGATGCGCGATTGGTGCGCGGCATAGACAATGATAAACTTGTAAAAGCAAAACAAGCGATAGAGGATATTGCCCTTGTCACGCAAACTGTGCCAAAGGTTGTGAAAAACACGGTTGCAAAACTTAAATCTATCTGCGATGCAGAGGAGGAGCCTCGTTTGCAAAAAATATGCAAAAAAACAGCCAGAAAGACATTATCTAAAATTCGCGAGGCAGCCAAAACACAAAAGGCGGAATTAAGTGAAAAAGTGAAGTCCATGCGTGAAGATATGAAAAATCTGCGAAACTCTATTAAATCCAAAATTGATAGTGTAAAAAACATGCAAGCAGAACGCGAAGAGTTTTATAAAAACATGTATGGATCTGATTCTGATAAAAGTTCTTCAGACGATTCATCTGATGAGGAATCTTCTTCATCCAAAAAATCAAGTAAATCAAGTAAATCAAGTAAATCAAGTAAATCTTTAGAAGGAGGTCAATCCTCAAGTGACAGTTACAAATCCCCACCATCATTGTATTTCGAGGATTTCAAAAAACCCATTATTGGATTAGATGACCCATATCAACAATACAAACAATCAGTGTTTTATAATGTGATGAAAAAATGCAAAGTGCCACCTAAACGCCAAGTGTTTGATAATTATCCTGCAATCGTGCAGAAAAAAGAAGTAATAAATAGTTTAACAAATGCTATCATAGAGGATAAGAAAAACTATGCACAAACAAGGAAAAATATGGGATTAAAAATCAAGCAAATGAAACAAAAAATGGTTGCTGAGAAGAACGCATTAGAGAAGGCCCAAATAAAGGCGCAAATAAAACAAGAACAAAAGACAACAAAGCGACAATTGCGATTAATAAGATCCCAAATGAGTTTAACAATGAAAAACAGAAAATCTGAAATAAAATCCCATTTGGCAACGATAAAGAAGATGAAAAAGAAATTGGAAAAAGCCTATAGAAAGGCCCAAACACAAAAACGCAAAGAAGAAAAGGCATTGCGCAAAGAACAAGCGGTTGTAGATATGCAAAGCACAGAATTAATTACAGATGCACAGAAGTTTAGTAAGACCATGATAGAGGAGCAAAACAAATTGATGCATCAAATAAATGAGAATATGGCTGAATTTAATGAGAAATATAATGAAGAAAAGGCGGAGATAGAACATTTGGTAAAAGCCAAAGAAGAAATGGATAAGGCATTGGCTATTGCAAAGGAGGAAAAAGCAAAGGCCAAGGAGGAAAAAGCCAAAGCAAAAGAAGAAAAAGCCAAAGCAAAAGAGGAAAAACAAAAGGCCAGAGAAGAAAAGAAAAACAAATCACCCAAAAATAAATCACCAAAATCGCCAAAATCACCAAAATCACCAAAAAATAAATTACAAAGAGCACCTTGTCCAAAAGGTACCAAGAGATATGCACCTGTGGGACCCGATTGTTATACACAAGAATATATCGAGGCATGGCAGAATGCCAGAAGAGACCAGAGTGCCAGAAGAGACCAAAAAGCAAAGAAGGAAGCCTAAAAAAGCAAAGAAGTAAGCCTAAAAGGTCTGATTGGTTATGTATGTATTATAATAAATATAATACATAAAAATACACACATTAATGTTTTCTGCGTCTTTGTTTACGAGATTTTTTTCCACCTTTTCTGTGACCTTTTTTAGTATGTGATTTTTTGAGGGATTTTGTTTTGGGTTTATCAAATGGATTTACACCATTATATACATAATTGCCAGGACCAGGAACATTAAATTCTTCAATAGGTTCATGCATTGACGGCATAGCTTCATGATTATAATATGTTTGCATAGGCTCAACATTATAATATGGATATTCAGGATGAGCATCCATATAATCTGTTAAACTATCTGAAAAATCTTGTCTTGGCATTGGTCTCACATGTTGATATAATTTTTTTGTATTAACTTGGTCAATCTGCATAGGAGGCTCATATCGATCGCCTCTAACACCAGAATAAGAAGCAGGTTCAAAATCAGTATTGTAAAAACTGTTCATTCTATATATTTACAAGTGAAAAAACAAATGATGAATAACAATAATTATAATTTTTTTTAATATCCACGAATTTTCTCATAAACATCGTTTAATTTCAAACAAGCCTCGCGTATATAAGAACGCACCAAGGCTTTATCGGCCTTTTCCTTAAATGCCACCCGAATCCTACTAGAACTATCATGTGGATGCAATTTCTTAAATCCGCAAAATGTCAATGTTTTGGCTCCTTCATAATAGGTTGCATACAAATAATATTCCAATGCTTTACCCAAGGTATAATCTTCATTTTCAAGCACAATATCATAGCAATTTTCCATTGTGGTTTTTACACTTGATGTTTCAGTAGGCAAAATAGGCACTACATCCGATTCCACTGCTTCTGCAGTTGTCATTAATTTGCGTTGCATAACAGCACATGCCTTTTTCACAATGGTATTGCAATCAAATACGCCCACGCTGCGCATTACAAAATCAAAACTGTCTTCCACATAATATCGTTCAGCATCCAACATCATAAAATTGCTTTTGGCGAATTCGATATCCTGTTTTGAAGCACCGGCCCCCTGCATTTCGGCTTCTTTTTCAGACCATATTTGTTCCACTTTTGCGGCATCGCGCGTAAACATATAGGCGCATTTGCTTACCACATTAAACATACTATTGACAGCCACGCTTGCAACACTGAATTCACAACTTAATTTAAGTTGTTCACCCGGAATATCGCCGATTTTAGGGCGAAGTCGGGCAAAATCAATAAAACGCCCTGACAATTTATCAGCGGGAAAGATTTTCCTGGTTTCCTTTTCCGTCAAATAGTTGCCGGTGGTTTTGTTTTTAATGCGGAAATCCTCGGTGGTAACAATCATAATATGCTCTGTGTTATTAGTTACATCACATTCCATGATATAATTGCCGGGCAACTCCTTCAAATCAGTACTATGAATAGGAATACAACTCAGCCTTTGTTTCAAGATTTCATTATGCAGCCGACTTGTATTTACACTGATGGTACATTGATTATCATTGTATGTTTCCGTGCGAAAAACCACAGTGTCAATATCATTTAATATAATTCTGCGTAGGGCATTGGCTAAACTGAGATTAATACCACTAAGACGAAATTTGTAAATATCAGCGTCTTCAGTCTGGTCAGTAATACGAGGATTCATTGTAAAAATTAATATAGTATAGACAGAGATAATTTATATATTGTTTTTAATTTACATCTTATATCCACCATCAATTTTTATTCACCTATTTTATATGAGTGGCGATAAACGAAAAAGAACACAGGAACAAGAGTTGGAACAACATAAAGAAATGAAAATCGCCGATAATACTGTATATGAAGTAGAAATCCCTATTCGTGCGACATTTATTCATAATGCAATACGCAATAAAGAATTACTGCAAAAAACACAATTAATGCAATCTCCGTCACGCAAAAAAGAATTAAATATGAATGATTTTTTATCTTTGAATGGCCATCACCTCTACGATTTAATGAAATTGCAAAACCCAGCGCAAAGGTCTTTTCGCAAAAATATTGAAAAAATACAAGCAAGCAAACAATGCAAAAATACTATTGGTGAATGTAATAAATCAAAAGACCTTTGTTGGATATGTCAAACAACTATTGAATGCGACGAAAAAGTGCATTGCGAACATGTAATTCCTGTGATATTTGCAACTATGTTTTTAGGAATTTATGGAAGCAAAATTAATTATGATTTGAAACGCGCATTTGAATTAAATTATGATTATGCACATGATAAATGTAATATGTCAAAATCGTCTTTATTGCTTATAAAATGGGATGATGAAATGAACCGCATGGTTTTTAATACAGAAACAGCAAATGAATTGTTTGAACGCATTTTACGCACAGGACGCATTGTAAATGATGAAAAACCAAGATTTATAAATAATTTATTGGCAAAAATCAACCCTATATGTAATTATATTAACGATGAATACAGTGCATTTTTGGAAATGAATATGTCAATTACGGATTTTATTAAATATTTATTAGGTACCACACAGTTATATTTATCGGAAGAAAACCAAAATAATGTAGCAACGCCACAACAAATACGCGAATCATTAGCAAATACAATCATTAATCATATTAAAAAAGAAAAGAAATTTATAAAATTCAAAAAAGCTGGAGAAATTTATGATTTTAATAATAAATCCAGACATTTTTTAACAAGACTTAGAGAGGGCGCAATCCGATTTTCACGAAGAAATTATCCAGCACCTGTTTCAGAGGATAAAGAAAAAATCACAGATGAAGAATTAGACGATATTAAAATAAGATTATTTAATGATAATGAAGACATGCCTCGAAATAGAATCACAGGCAATGTAAATACAGATAATTTGCAAACACCGAATATTATAAGATATGCCAGCAATATTGTTGCAGAAACACCATATCACAATGCATCTTTATTGGCTGATATTCAAAAAGCAGGGAAAACAAAAAAACGCAGAAAAAATCTCAAAAAATCTCGAAGAAAACAATAAAGCAAAACAATAATATCAATCATAAATATATATTTGTATTTATGTTTGGGGGAAAAGATTTACGAGAAAATAGCATGCGAGTAAAATCACCCATATTAGACATGAAATTTAATCATAAAAAGGAACATAAAGGCTATGATTTTTTCCGTGATTTAACAAGGGCGCCATTAATCACTTATTATAGCAATAATCGTACAAGTCAAGTTGCGTCTTTAGTTAAATATGATACAATGATGTCTGTTATAAAAAGTCCTATACTCAATGATATTATTAAATATTTTGTGCCATTATTATCAGAATTATCTTCGTTAAAGGTTTCTGAAAATCATGTGAAAAAAACAATTGCCTCTATTATTAAAGATGAAGATACCAAATATGATATACTTATTTTGTTGAATTTGATGGCGAAATACAATACAATGTATGGTTTATTCAATAAAAACAAATCGAAAAAATCCAACAGATCTAATAAATCCAAGAAATCCAAGAAATCGAAGAAATCCAAAAAATCATCCAAAAAACGCTCTACAAGAAAGGGTAAGGTAATGGGCGGTAGACTTACACAACAAACACAACAAGATATTAATAGAGAATGTGGTGAAAATCCATCCTTTATTGACAACGATGTTTTATGGAATTTATACAAACAACATCAACCTCATGATATAGATGCAAATGCGCAGAGATGTGTTGTGAATCCTCTGTATAAAAACGACATTGTTGGTGAAAACGGGGCCATTGACCAAAATTATATACAGACCTTTAATGACAGACTTTTAATTGAAGGTCAATATGTGCCTGTGGAAACCGCCAATAGAGAATGGGAACAAATCAATTATGCATATAATGCCAAATGTATTCAACCAGGTTATTTGCGACATGAAGGACAATGTTTTAATAAAGGTGATGGTGTTCCAGGTGAAATGACGCTCAAGCGATATCTAAGTATGTTTAAAGTGGGTGATGCATGGCCTGAAACATGGCCTACCCGGGCTCAATTAGATGCCAAAATAGAGGAATTAGGTGCCTATGGTGATGGAGCGCCATTAACGGACTTAAATATGCCTGTATATGAAGGGGTGATTCCTGAAGCGGTTCGCGTATTTGTCTCGTGTGACGCTTTAACAAATGATATGCGTATATGGCCTGATACAGCCAATGTATATCAAAACCTGCGTGGACAGCCCGTTACCGACGAACATATGCGCATATGTGGCATAGTTCAAGCCGTTGTCCAAAATCAAATGTCATTAATGGATTTTTCACATATGAATATTATGTTTGCATTCAGCGTATGTTTGAATGTTGTGATGGGCGCCTATATTGTGAGTCCCAAGAAATTAATAACCGCATTTTGCATCTTTATTCCGCTTTTGTGTGCATACGCTCAACGAGAAGCCATTGCCAATGGCGCGCGCATTGTTCAAGATGCATATATTATTGCTGTGCCGCGACTTCTATCCGGCGCCTCTGCAAGAATACAATATATGCGTAATGGTATTATTATGGTGCGACAAAGACATCAAAATGCATTAGTTGTTTTGAGAAATGCACAGCGGCCTCGCACAATTCGACAAGGGTTGCGCATTGTAAATCATGCGCCCGAATTGAATTTGTATGAACGGTTGCGCACCTATATATCTGGCTTGCAACAAGAACAAGTACCAATCAATGATAATATAGCACGCATAAATGAACAAATTGCTGCACTTCAAGCACATCCAGTGCAACAATGGCATGATATACAACATTTTATAAATGATTATCGGGATTTTGTGATGGCATCCGTGGCTGCAACAAATAACCAAGTGCGGGTATTTGCCTGTCCCGTTTGTGGGACAATGAATTCCAACGCGCATTGCACAAATCGTTTAACACATCATTTTCCACGGGATCATACACGCGCCGGAACTATTGTGAATCAACTGGTTGATATATACGGCGATGCACATTTAAGACGCGAAGGTGAAATAACAGATAATAGATGCCTTGTATGCAATTATTTTTGCCCCTCTGATATAGGATATATACCACTTAATCGCAATGCATATGATACATTATGGAATAATCCGGACTGGTCGTTAGTATATACATGGTCTCATGGACAGGGATCACAGGGATATTATGTATTGGGCTATCCAGGTCATGTTGTTATGGATCCCAATGACCAACGGTCAAACAGGTCCGATAGAGGTGCTCCTATGTATGATAATATTTCTATGACGCCTCAATACAAACAGAGAATAGATAATTCACTTAGACAATATGGAATACAAGGCGCCAATGAAAACCAACGAATAACAAATGCAATGATGTATGGTCCTCTATGTGGAATACCAATAAGCGCCGAATATAATGGTGTTAGACAGGCATTACAACCCCAATTATTTGGTTGGGCCAATGATTTATCAAGGCGCATATCCAATCCCAATTGGGATAACATCAATAGAACTGTGTATGAACAAGTGATGGAAATAAGACGAATTTATATTCGTGGTTTGGACCGTCAAATAGAGCCAAGAATTGCAGAATTAAGGCAATTACAACAACAAAATCAACAACAACAAGTTGAAGTACATAATGATATATTCGCAGATTTAACACCAGAAGAAATTGCATTTCAAATAGCGGCATTAGAGGCATTTAATGATAATATAATTCCACAACCACAAATAGAAGAACGCATGGATAATTTACAAAGAGAATTTAATCGATTGCCTGACGCAGACCCTATGAATGAAGAGGAATTAGCGCAATTAAATGCTATGTTGGAAGCAGAAGCACCAGCACCAGCACCAAGAAATAATAATACATATCGATTTGTTTTACCAAGACAAGATGAGTTACCAAGACCTCCTCCTAGAAATAGACACAATTTCTGAGGCAGTCCATTGGATACAAGTTCTAAAGGCAATAAATTGCCTTGAGAATAAAGGTTAAATCTCCAGGATTTTTCTTTACAAAATTATAGCAATAATTTATAATTTTGTATTTGTTTATTTTTTTTTTATTGTGGATCGCTTGGATTTTTTGTGTTTTTTGCTGCGTCTTTTCTTTTTTGATCCTCCATGATTATTATCATCATCCTCTTCTTCTTCGGATTCATCATCTTCCTCCTCTTCTTCAAATTCAGGATTTCCATAAAAATCAATAGCAGTTTTTGTTGGGTGTTGAAATTCTTTCGGCGTCATTTCATCATAAACAGTTGATACAATTTGGTCCACAGTTTTTGATTCTAAAACATTGGGTGCCGTTATATTCAATGCATATAACAGTGATGAAACCATTTTATCAATATCTCCAACAATTTTTATTTTTCTAAAATCATTCAGCAATAGAGTTATTGGTTCCGATACATTATATACTTCACCAGTATTAATATTATGAACAATGCATTTATCCAGAGTGAATTTTGAATAATCAGTGCCTTTCCAATAATATGTTTGAAATATAATTCTTCCAAATATATGTCTCTCTATATGATCATCATCAGACGTCATTGACATAATGCAGTAAATTCCAACATGCAAATCCATTTTATTATATATATATAATACTTATATTATAGAGGCTCCACATTTGTCCATGGAAAAGACTTTGATAAAGAGTTTTTATTGCAAGGTGGCCCCATTCTTCCAATAAAGGTCATGTTGGATGCCATCGCTGAATCCACCACTTTTGCATCTGTTGCCCCCGATTTTTTCGCATGTTTACAAATAGTGAATTTACTGGGTCTAACACGGCGTGTGCTATTATCATAATGATCTGTTAAAATGCGTTTTGCAAATGGCACCGATAAAGGTTTATCACCATATAATAAATGCGCCATACGCATATAACGCGCGCCAGTTGATGAAGCAGGATTATTATGGTCATCTCTAGTGGTTGCATGTATTAAAGCCTTTGCTGTACCGGCTTCATTAGACGCAAAAAACACACCATCTTTTGTGCGTTTATAGTCAGAGAACCCTAATACATCATCAATCATGCATATTTCATTTGTTTTAGTATCACCGATAAACCATGTGCAAGCATAATCTCCAGCGGATTTATGTGTAATAATGCGTATAAAATCGTCGATAGATTCGCCGTATTGCATTGCCTGTCTAATGCGGCAAAAATATGGAAGATGGCCGTCTCTATCGTTCCTTAGGCCGGTTTGGAAGTCCGGTTTGTAATTAAGGTTCGATATCGTGGTTTCACAACCTATTATACCATTGGCACATAAAAACCAGTCCGCGCTGCTGCATACAAATCCAGGCGCGGTTTGCATTATAAATCTGTTGCCCTCTGTTGGTCGGGTGTCCTGCACGATTGATAGCATTGCACCTGTTTTATAATCACTGTGTGTATTATGCCCCATCACTATTTTACCGTCCTTCGTTTTCGATCCTGTGGCGATAAAGGCACAACATCTTACATGATTTTGTTCATAATATGTACACATTGATAAAAATGCATTCCATCCAACCAATAATTCATATGTTATATCCGGGTTATGTGTGCCTGCAACCATACCTTCCAGTTCCTCCTTTATTGGCGGTGTTATTAAAGGCTGTATTAAACGGGCGCAATCTGCCATGTATTTTTTAAAGGATATTTTCAGTTGTGTTTTTACAATATGTTGCAAAACACTTGGGATTTTCGCCATATGTTTACGCAATTGTTGTCCATGTAATAAACCTATATCATATGAAGTGCCTGACACAATAATTTGTATCCAGCCTTTATTGGTTTTCATGTTATTATCTTTATAATAAATAAGGATAATAAAGACTCACTATAATTTTCTAGGCAATTGATAAATAGAAAATGCCCAACATAATAAAGGCCAATATAAATGGTATAAGCACTAAAAACCATGATACGCCAGGCGCACCTGCCTTGCAAATAAGGTTCAATACATATGTCCAAAAAAGCACAACGATAATCTTTACTGCGAATATTATACCTGTGTTTGCCACTTCGCAACTGTAATCACCTAAACAATACACTTTGCTATTGCCGAAATTTTGAAATGCCATTAATGTAAGCGCAATAGCACTTATTACTAAATAAAAATATGCGGGTGTGCATAAATTGCTTATCGAAAATCCCATTATATATAATACAAAGTATATGCTCTATACGCGATAATTATTAATCTCTGTGAATTTGGAAATAATGGGTGTATCATTCAAATTAAATGGATTCATTATACTGCTTAAATTTCCACCTTTTATATTTACGCCTTTCAAATTTTTCAAATATTTGCGAGACCTTTTGCCACCTGTCATGCGCGAATCAACAGGGTTTGCCATTACATTATCATTTAATGGATAAATATAACGCGCGGGAATTTCATTATATGCATCACCGCCTTTAATTAAACCGCCTCTAATTCTTTGTGTTTTTTGATGTTTTCTGCGTTTTACACTGCATCCAATTTGTGTTTTTTTGCATTTGGTTTTTGGCATAGTTATATATAACTATATAGATATACTCCGCCATACATATTTTATGGAGGGAACAATCATAGTAATAAAACATAAATATGTTATACAGGGTATAAAATACCATCTGATTTCAACAGATATTTGCAATCATTTGTTACCAGGCGATAGAGTTTTGTATAAAATTAACGAAAATAACACAGTTATTATCGAATCTCTATTGGACAGGTCTGAACAAGTTCATCTAGGTATTATAAAAAACATTGCTGATAATTTTGCCTATGTATCTGTGCCTGGGTTACCTAAACATGTGGAATTTGCGTATCCTTTATTGGAGGGTATGAAAGAACTTAGTTCATGTGTGTTGTATTTTTCCATGCAAAATACACGCATATTGCAACACTTTGATTCTATACGTAATAGAGCCCATGATAAAGACCTGTTTTTGACCTTGTATAATTCATCTGTAAACCCTGTAGAACCTATTTACAAACCCATTGAGTCATTTGTTGACAAAGATACAATATAGGATCTCACACATTTACCTTCATTTACTGTTGACCCGCCTGGATGCAAAGACCATGATGATGCAGTTAGTGTATGCGACAATAAAATTTATGTTCATATTGTGGATGCGCATAATTTATTAGAGCCTCTATCGACCATCGATAGAGATGCATTAAAACATAGTTTTACTTTGTATTTATCTGAAAAAATCCGCAATATATTACCACAGGAATTGGCTGAGAACCAATTCAGTCTTAAAAAAGACCAAGTCCGTCATACAATTACTGTTGAATATGTTGTAAACCCTGTTACTTTCAATATTGTTAAGTCCTCTATTTATAGAGCAACAATAAAGGTGAAGGAAAATTATACTTATGAAGACTATGTAAAAAATTTGAACCCTTTTTTGTTGGCCTTCTGCAATCATTGGAAATATTATACATTACCTTTACCAAACATACAGTATAATGTAGATGAAAAAACCGGTGAACTTATTAATACACAATGTATCTATAATGACGATGATGCTCATAAGATCATAGAGACACTGATGATATTAACAAATTTGACTGTGAGTAAACATACTAATTCTACCATACCACAGAGATTCCATGATAAAGTGAAAAATCAAGTACCTCTATTAACCTATACTGATAACTCCACAATAAATGCATTATTATCTGTGAAAAATTATCGCCCAGCCATTTATGATGACTTGCAAAAAGGGCATTTTGGATTGGGACTAGATACATATACACATTTTACATCCCCTATTAGAAGATATGCGGATGTTGTTGTGCATAGACATTTGTTTGGCGTTGGCTATGAAAATCTAACAGAGGTTCTTACACATATTAATAAACAAGAGGCATTTGTAGATAAATTGGTGAATCTCTATCGTTTAATAAAATTATTGGGATATTTTGAGAAAAATTTGGAGAGGATATGGGATGCATATGTATTGTATATGACGCCTGTTGGGGCATGTGTTGTGATTGCCGACAACCTTTATGAGGGTTTTATATTTAGCCAAGAAAAATACCAAACCGGATTCAAATTACAGGTGAAAATAAAGACAGTGAATTGGTGTATGTTAACAACCAAAATGGTGTTGGTATAATTACAAAATAATAATTATAATGGTTTTTTACAATATTTAACAAAGATTGTAAAAAAAAAATAGAGAAAATACAAATAAAAGGAAACACAAATAAAAGGAGGGATCTGAAGGGAACCATCGGTTCCCTTCACTCGATATCCACATGTGTCAACATATGTCGTCTGCAACAAGGGTCAATAAGTCGCAAATCATCCAACACTTCCGCCTCTATGGTTTTCTTGGTGTTTTCCGCGGATAAATACACAGTCCTGGTGTCTAACACGCCCTCGCTTGACCCAAACTTCTCCAATTTTCTCTTCCTTACTTCGTCTAAATAATAACGGTATTTATCAGCTAATACCATACCACAAGTCACGCATTTCACAGGAATAATCATTGTATATAATAATGTGTTGCTTTGTTTCTATTTTGTTTTTCTTTTCTTTCTTCTTGTTTGTTTCTTGTTCAATTTTTTACCGCCATGAACCGCATCCTTTAATGCAATAAAAATATAAACCATATCCGGACCATATTTGGGATCTGGTTGTGCTATTAAATTATCATAAACCTCCAATTTATTTCTTGCAGAATTTGACAACCTTTTTCTATTTTCTCTTTTTTGTTTTTTATATGATTGATAACCACTTGAAAAATTCACAAATACTTTATTGCCTTTCTCCATTTTATATCTTCCCAAAATTATTGAATGTATCATATCCGGCATAATCCTCTCATATTTATTGTTTATTATTCTATAAACTGGTTCATCCTCATCATAAAACAATTCATCGATGGATTCAATTGTTTCCACAATTCTCTCATCTGGATACAAATCTAAATTAAATGATTTTCCATCTTTACCATAGATATCTGAATCCGGCATATTATTTTGTATAACTGTGAATACACCTTTATATATGCTTGGCATTGAACTTCTTGTATTCACAGATACAGATGCATCCGCTATTGGTTCAACAATTTCAGTATCGCTTAAATCATAATCAGCATCTCTTATAATAGGCGTATTATCTATTTGTAAAGGGGCTGTTTCATTTTCATCTTCTAATGCGTTACTGAATGGAAATTCCGTTTTGCTTATGGATTTTAAACCAGTTTTTGGTAAATTCCTTATTGTTTTTGATCCAAAACTAATAGATTTCTTTTTTGTAACTGGTCTGTTTGAACTTTTTGCTGCACTCATCATACTAAACGCACTCATAAAAAACTTATTATATATATAACATTATATTATATTTTATTATAAACCTCTAATGGCCTCTAATAAAATAGTGATATCCATCATTATAAAATCCATGTTTCGTTTTATAAAGACGCCTGCAAGTATAGTAAATGCAATAATAAACCTGAATGAATATACAGGCGGAACCATTCTTAACACGCTGTAATATATCAAAACCATTATTTGAAATTTTACCAAAAACGAGATAAGCATATAACAGGTCATAAAGACCGCTAATAAAATTGAAATTAATAAATCCTTTAATGTTGTCATAATTGTTGTTTTTATTTAAACTTAACCTTCTTAACTTTATTATTCAATTTTTTTAGCTCCATAAACCGCCAATGCATGCGCAAATGAATTGCCAAGGCTATGCAAGTCAGAATTTGTTGTTACATGCAATAGAGACAGTGGATATTGTGCACGGGCATATGCAACCCGCATAGGATCATATAAATCCAAATTTGTTTTTGGAATGGATTTGCCGGTAATGCCATGAACCGCTGTTAATGAATCTGTATAGATAAAGGCAGGGCGTTTCAAATAGAGACAAATAGCCATTGCACGATAAATGGCCACTAATTCACAACGATGACTTGTAGGAGGGATTTTTGGTTCCCATGTAGCATAATTTTCAGCAATATTTGCATGTTCTCTATTGGGGAAAAAGAGACCTATGCCACCATAAGGCTTTTTCGGATGATTATAGAAAGAACCATC
>JACCDX010099781.1_pt1 | contig 24206 bp, 15 predicted proteins | sample 7449681 | NCBI WGS metagenome assembly JACCDX01 (sample SAMN15323450, study PRJNA562643) | freshwater metagenome | isolation source: river surface water | place: USA:Blue River Watershed | collected 2017-08-18
ACTCTTTACAATGTTGTAAATGTGCATGGCCACCTGTCTATGTGGTACAGAGTACATGGTCAGATGCTACTGTCTGCATTTGGTCGAGAAAAGAAAGTGTAACATTTTTCTCTTGTCAGAGTATAATATTGCATACAAATGGCAACAAGCGTGTCATTGAAGCTCTTTATGATCGCGGCGGTGCTGCTATCCGGCGTTGGCTGGGCGCTGGCCGCAACGCTCTCCCGAGATATGAATATCTTTTTACGTATTACAGCAGTGTTGGTCGGGGTCGTCGCCATCATCCTCATCTGCGATCGGGACACGTTCCTACCGTTCCTGGGCGAGTGCGCTTTCCCAACCGACCTCTTGGCGCCTCGCAAGCCCGAGTACTCCAATGCAAGCATCAAGTTTGGCGGTCTCCCCGCAGGAAGTAAAGTGGTCTATTGGGCTTCGGAGAGCCTCGATCCGCGTGCGGCGGCGCTGCCGGACTGGAAGCTGGCGTATGGACAATATACAAACAGCGGCGTGGCGGTTACAAACGACAGTGGAATCGCGCACTTGGAGTTGCGGTGCCCGCAGCCGTATCGCGTCTCGTGGTTTGGGCTGTTTGATCACGCACTGCCGGCCCATGTGCATTACCGGTACACGCTGCCCGGAACGTCAGGCATGTTGTCGGATGTATTCACGCACCCGATCGCGTGTTGAATTAAAATTTGCCCAAAGTACAACGAGATATCTTTTTATATTTCCGCGGCCAATTGTCGTCGACGACCCGATTGTTCACCAAGCTCGGGAACACGACGGCGCACGCCTTGTCGTCGCGGTAGCCAATGAGGACGATGCGCCCCCGCATCTCGCCAGCTTGAACTGCAATCAAATGCGGGAGACGCGCACACTCGAGCGAATACGGGCCATCGAGTTTCATGTCTTTGAGCGCGGCCTGTATCTCTTTGGCATCGTGCTCGCGATCCCAGATTCCTTGCATGCTGTGCCCGCCAACCACTTTCAGCGTCCTCCACTCGACGCCGCGTTGCAGTTTGTTGCATACGTCTGGGTGTGCGAACAACAGCGACTCTGTGCATGGCAAAAAGCGCGCGAGCCATGTCCCGCGCATCGCTGTCACGCTATGTTCGGGATAAAACGGCTCGCCAATGTACAACTTGGAGTCTTCCACATCAACGCTTCCGAGCAGGCTCGCGCGCGTCCACATCGCAGAGGCATACGCAGCAGCAGATTTCGCTTGTTTGTCATTCAATGTGATGGATCGTTTTTTGAAAAGATCTGCAAAGAATCCTCGTTTTTGTGTGAGCTCTTGACACCACTCATCGACAAACGATACAAACGCGCGTTCTTGAGCATTCATTTTCTTGGCCACTACGCGGTGTGCAAGACCCTGCAAATCGTTTGAGTCTTCGTGGACATCATCATGGACAGGCGCTGCTGCTGTTTTTGCTTTGACTGGCTTTTTTGTAGCTTTCGAAGTACTACTGCACGCGACCCACCGCTGTACGCCCGTCTTGGTCACAGCGACCTCATACATGCGCCCGTCGTTCCCTTTGCGGCGCGTACCCGGCGCGAACAGCGTCGCGCTGGCGGTAGGAGAAGGCCGAGGAGGCTTCTTGTCGGATTTCTTTGGCTTTACAGTCGACATATGTTTTGCAAAAGAGTATATAGTTCATAAAGAGAAAATTGTCGCAGCGGTCATCCATCCCGCCCTACAATTCCATCAAATGATCGCGATGCTCACGTGCTCTCGGCCACGCTCGTCATCCGCCGCGCTCTTGACAGGAACGCGACCGGGGACTGCTGAGAACGTGTACTCGTGCTCATGCGCTTCGTCCTCGGGCCGCGTGTATTGCAGCCGCACCGACACCTTGAGTGGCGTCAGCGGAAGAAAATCGGCCCACTCCGGCCACTTGACACACAAGGTAGTGCTGACAGCATCGCCATCGTAGTCCTCGCACAGCTCCCACACCAAGCCGTAGCGCAGGCACGTCGTCAAGTCCGTCGTCTGAACGTCAACGGTTGACATGTGCATGGTATCGGCGGTGTACCACACGCACTTGATGACGGTGTCGTCGTCCTGACGCCGCTGCCACGCCGACGGTACATCGACGTTCAAGTCCTCGCACAGCTCGAAAAACTTGGGGACATCCATGTTAGAAGCCCATGGTACTTGGCCGAGCACGCGATCCGCGAGCGTGCGACCGAGCAGCGGCAGCCGAACGCACGCCGACAACATCTCGGCCGTCGCCGCCGCGCACTTAATCTTGTCGCTCTGGCGCGACCACCACAGGTGGCAGAGTCCGACGACGTTGAGCTCCGTGTCGAGGGTGCACAGCCGGTCGTCCGAGAGCAGCGTTGCGACCAAGTCGAGCGGCAATTTGACAAACTTGTCTTTGGCCGCTTCGTTGACGGATCGGTTGCGGACGGGCTGCGACAACATCACCCAGCCGACTTGAAAAATGACCTGCTTGGCCGTCTTCAGGAGGAGAGCGCTGGCATCGTAGTCGGTGCGCACCAGCATCGTCAGCGCCGCGAGAAGCACATGCCACGGGTAGGTGCGCTGCATTCGAGGCACGGCGTCCTCGTCTTGGCTCCACAGCAGCATCCGGCAGACGGGCATAGAAAGACCTTGTGGCGAGGCAGCGGCGCGCACAAGCTTGGTCGTGATGTACTCGGACCACAGGGACAGCGCGTCGACGAGGTGGATGGAAAACTCGCGGCACACCAAAAACGTTGCGATGACGGCGTCCAGCGGCGGCTCGCCAAATTCCTCAAATGAAGCTTGATAGTCGACGCACATTGCGGGACCGATCGCTTGCTTGCTGAGGATCGCGAGGACAGGCAGCACCGGTTGAAATAACGGGTGGCGATCGAGGAAGCGGTTCAACTTGGCAACTTTTTCTTTGCTCCAAATACACAGGTCGGCCACGTCGCGACTGGGCGCGATCGTGACCATTGCACTGCCGCACGAAAGCTGGAAGGGCATGGTTTGGTGAAAGGACGGAAGTGGGAGGGGAGGTGGGCGAGTTAATGCCAATGCGCGAGAGTATACTGGGCTTTATATTCTATTGGTGAGTACGACAATATGAGTACGACATTTGTACTTGCACAAGGCAAACAAGAAGCGCGGTGGTGAGTCGAATGTCACGACTTGAGAGCTGTAAATTCTTGATGCCACTTGGCATCCAAGTCGTCGGAAATTTGTTTACTTGTCATGTATTGGTCGTATCTCTGGATGAGAAGAGTATGCGTATCAGTGACATATTTCTCTGCGCAAACGAGGCCAGCAATCTGCATTCGAATGTTACGTTTTCTCAAGTCATTCAATTTGAGCTCATTTGCGATCAAGGTCGCCCCGCAGTCCGAGACATATTGGACAATTGTGTCAAAGTGAGTAGGCGTGATCACATTCACATTAAAGTTTTGTCGCAAAAGTAATGCCAACAACTCAGGTCGCGACGGAACGTACGTCACGGTGGCATCGACCGAGCGAATCAAAACTTTAAATGGAGAATCGTCCGATAGCAAACAGTCTTGAAATGATCTGGCCATGCGGCGCGCTGTGGCATCGAACGATTTGTTCTTGTTCTTCAAGCACATGCATGAAATGATATGGTACCTGTCGCCGTTAAAACCATGTGCATAAATATCCATTGACCATTTTGCGACATCTCGGTCGGACAACTCATCGAATGTCATCGGACATGGGTATCCAAGAATCTCTCCAATATTTTTGTTGTCAATGTGGTTCGTCGAAATACTCTGTGTAGGCAAATGCAAGAATGTGTATGACTCGTGTTTTGCATCATTTGTTTGGCGCAATTGCGGAAAATTTTTCAAGATTCGTTGAATGAGAGCTGCACTCTTTGGTCCATTTCGAGACGTTTCGCCCATGTTGAAAGATTCAAGAAGCATAGCGGGTCGCACACCTCGTACAACCAAATATGCGTTTAAAAGCGCATCGCCCAATTCACGAAGTTCTCGCGTCCAATCAACTTGTTGAGAGCGTCTGTTGAACCTCATTTGCATGTACTACAGATATTTTACATTTGCTTTGCTTCACGATCCGTCTTTCTTGTTTCGACCATTTTGTCATTTTTGTATGCCATATGCCAAGACGTGCATGGGGTTGTCAAACACCGTATCGCTGGCGACAAACGGGGCCTCGGATGTGCCGAGCGGCGCGATCAACGTGTGCGATTGGCTTTGCGTCGCCGTCTCGAGCGTCGGATCAGCGTCCGTCAAATCTTGAAAGGTCGGGATGCGCACCAATGCAAAGATGACAACATTGTCCAACTGATCCGCCAGGTCTTGAGAATCAAAGCCTTTGATGTAAGATTCAAAAAGGTTTTGATAGCGCACGGTATCCTTGATCTTGAACGCGCACTTGGACCACGACACATATTGAACCTTGTTGTTGAGAAGCGCGTGCTGAAGCGCCGCCGTCCCTTCCGATTTGATCACGGGGACAAAATGAGGCGGCGCGTCAAAGTATTTGATGCTTCGCACCGCGCCGTCGTTGGCCAAGACTGTATAGTACGTTTGCTCGGGTTGGAATTGTGAAAGAAAGCTGCCGTAAAACGAAGTTGAATTTAGCCTAGTCATGAGGCTCTTGTCCACGCGCCACGCATACATGTTGACTGCCGAAGACGCGCCGCCGCTGCCACTACCGTCGGATGGGGCGCACAGCGACATGCATTGTGAACCTTTCTCATATTGTCGAATGCGGTACGCGCAGTAAATATACTGGAGCGACGCGATGATCAGGAGCGCGCCGACGCACACGATGCTCGCCGCCCAGATGAAATCCATGAGGTGTACTTGAATAAAGCAATATATTCATTTGCAAGAAGAATTCTCAACTTTTTCATTTGTAACACGCGCGCGCACGATACATCGCGCTGCCATACAAAGAATTGGTCAACTGCGATGTATTTCTGGTCATTTCCATTGCAAATAGTATCACGATGCACGGAATGATCAAGATGGTGATGAATTTTATGACGAGATCTAATTGGTGGTTGGCATCGTCGATCAATCCGTCTTTACTATTGGCAAAGCCTAGGTCATTTGCATCCACCAAGACGCCGCGTCTTAGGTCGTCGCGGACTTGGATCCAGTAGCGTGTGTTGTTTAGTGTCTGTAGTGGTTTGAGATATATGAAGACACCAACCAAGAGGACGATCAACATGATGACCACGAACAAGTACATGAACAACTCGAATACCGGGAAGGGCAACTGCATGTTTTGGCCAAACAACAATGTATTACAGCGTTGATAGCTTTCTACAATATCAATCAGCTTGCTGCGACACAGATTCATATCGATCTTTTCGGTATTGATCGTAATCGTGTTGCTGAACAAATTTGCATTCGCAATGACCGGGTCGAGCGAATACATTCGGTCCGCACTCGTCAATGCGCTCAGTAACACTGCCGAATCCGATACCCCGCCCACACCGCCCAACGTGTCCAGCATGTGCGTATACAATGTATCGGATGCTTCGAGCATTACGGTCGCGTTGCGCTTCATAATGTCTAGATTGTACTCGGCGACGGCCGTGTACCGATCGGTCGTGGTGCGCGCCATCAGCGCCAGCACGACGACGATGCCAGCAATGACCAAAGCCCAAATTGTATAGTCTGCAATCACATGCGTGCGCGGCAAATGTTTGACTTGGTCTTTTGACATGACCTCGCACATTTCCTTTTGCTTGCCAGTCACGTCTTGTTGAAACTTTGGCAGCTTGTACAATAGGTAAATCGCAATGACCAAAAACCCTTCGATCAAGATCAACAGGAAGCATGCATCTCGCACCCGCGTGTTGATGCGAATCACCTCGGTTTGGTAATCATATAGATCGGCGAGGGCGCGGAGCCCGGCGCACGTGGCAAATACCTCGTACGAATTTGTAAAAAACTCGTCTACGTACTGGCGCTGCGATAAACTGGCCAGTTTCATCGCTAGCTTGGGCTCGGACACATATGCGGTCGAATTGCTCAAGATGGCGGTCGTGCGCTGTCGCTTGACGAAATCGGGTACTTCGCGCAATATGTCAAGTACATACTGCCTTGTTTGCTCGGCATACTTGGGATTCTCCATGCCGACGTCGGTTGCCAGCCGTTCTTGTAGCGCGATCGGCCAGGTCATGAGGCCATGCGGATCGTACTTGTCGAGAATTTTCGAAATGCCTGTGAGAAAAAGGTTCTTGTGTTGCAAAATCAGCGAGTCTTCGTTGTGTTGCACGATGGTCGTGCAGGGCGTGCGAATGGTGTCCAGTTGCATCGAGCGCGAAGCGAGCGTTGCGGTTTTGATGGGCGTGCTCTCGAGATATTCCCAGTAAGGCAGCGGGTCTCCAGGCGCGCCGGTCGTCGACACGTAATGGCTGCCTTCGCAGCCGAGCGCGCTCGAGAACTTGCACATCTCGTTCACGTCGAGCGTCGCGGACGTCTTGGGAGTGGACACGAAGCGCGCGTCGATTCGGACGGGCTGCAGCGTAGACACGTGCAGCGCCGCCGCGACGGGTTTTACAAATAGAGTATCGTTGTTGCTGCCGTGCACATAGATGAGCGGCACCTGCGACAGCGCGGCGTCGTCGAACAGAATGCTATTGCCGTCGTCCGACGAGTAGTAACTCGCGTGGTACTTGGGATTCCGCATGGCCTCCAAATGACACTCGTGTGCGTTTGCAAACCGACGTTGCGCGGGCGCGATAGCGGCGAGGGCGTCTCTGGATACTCGAAACTCTGACGCAAACACGCCTTCCGTTATCAAAAGCGTCTTGACGGCCTGCACGATGGCATCGATTTGAGATTGGGGCAGCGACGTCGCATCCGTGCTACTACTGATTGCCAAAAGATCTTGAAAGTACGAGACCGCATCTGACAGGCGCTTGGCTTGGCCAATCAAGTCTAGCGCTTCGATGTCGCGCTTCATCATGTCGGGTGTCCAATCAGAGCGATCGAAAGGGGGGAAAATCGTCCGTGGCGGAATGAGAGGCGACGTTGTTGACACAAAAGCTGTCGTCTCGTTTACATCGGAAGAAGACGGTGCGAGCTTGGGCAGCCGCAGTTCTAGGGACCGCATCAAAATGTCGTACGCCACACTGTTCTTGTCTTTGTTCAAAAGAGACTGCATCTCGACAAACGCTTCGTCCTCACGCTCGTTTGCGGTCAGCGCGTACTTGATGCGCTTGGTGTCCGATTCCACCGGTAGCACCGGCACGTCAAGCACGACGTCGTGCAGCACGCGCTTGAGCGCGGGTCTGATATTGAAACGGCTCATGTCTGCATTGTGCACCACCTGCGTAACTGTGTTGGACCTCGTCCACATAAGGTACGAAATGTAAACGCCCAGCGCATACAAGACGCTGATGGCGATTCCCTCCACGCCCAGCTGACTCAGCTTGGTCAGTCCGGCAGCGTCGGGGCCTCCGCTCAGGTTCTTGAGTCTTTGTATATACACATAGACGAGTCCGAGATATGCGACGGACGAGAGGATCAACCACAAGACAAAGTAAAACGTGGCATACGACTTTTCGCCGGCGGCGCGCTTTGCAATAGATATGCGCATGTTGTACAGGTCCATGGTATTGTCCAAAATAGTATTTGTCAGCTGGACGACCTCGGCAGCGGGCGCTTCTTGACCATCCGAGTTGCGGTCCATGTTCAACATATCTGCATAAACTCTGCGATCGTGGCGCGCGTAGATATTGCTGTACGCGGCGTGAATGTTGTACAGCGGCTGGATCATAGGGATGATGCTCAGCGCCATGATATATGGTTCTCGACCTTTTCTGTTGTATCTGCATACAACTTGTAAAAAAAATTTATTCGGTTGACTGCAACAACACATGGTACAGGTTCCACAAAAATTGGTCAATCACGGGCGCGACCTTGTTGGCCTTGACGTACCGCTCTTGCGCAGACGCACAAAGTTCCACGATGCGCGCCATTTTGTTATCGTCACCGTCGTCAAGTGCACGCACGATGGAGTGCAACAGCGCATCGAAAGGCAGCGCCAAGCCCACGATTTCCAAAGCCCATTTGTCGAGCGCTTCAATAACTGTGCCGGCGCTTGTCCGTTGCGCGCAAAATTGTCGCAATTGACTGATCATGCCCCGCGCGCGCACGTCGAGAGCGTTGCTATACTTGTCGCCGTCCCGCTGGGCGAACAAGTCAAAGCTCGCGCTCATCAAATCTCTGTTGTGGCGCACGAGAGCTTCTTCGGCGTCTTTTGTCGTCACCGACGAAGATCGCACGCAATGCACGAGGAGTTTGGGCTCGTCGCACCGAACAGGCACGCACACGCCAGCATGCAGCGTGATGTTTGTCGCGATCGTCGCAGATGAGCAAATTAGCACGGCTTGGGATTTGACGGTCTCTAGTATTTTTTTGAGAGATTGCGTGAGCGATTGATTCAAGGCGTGCACATTGTGCACGACAATGACGTGCCGGCCGCCCAGGACGTGGCGGTGCGCGCACAGGTGCCGGATGACGTCGAGCAGCAAGCGGCGCTCGGCGGCCGACCAGACCGAGCAGTCGATATCGAAAAAAACATTGTTCGAGCGGTACTTTGCCGTCACCTGCCCCTGCACGAATTCATACTCGCGGAATTGCAAGGCTTTAAGATTATCGCCACCATTTTTTGCGATCGAGAGCGCGAGCTTGCGGGCATATGTGCAGCGGATGATGTTGTGTCGATGTGCTACGAGGATGGAGTCGAGGTCGTCTGATGTGCAACTACACATGTGCAACATTTGGTGCGACACCGAGGCTTTTGTCAAGAGTTGGGGCAGGTCGGCCCACAAACACTGGCGCATTTGTTTGCAGATTTGATTCATGGACTGCGTCACCAAACTATAGTACAACTACTATATGGACGCAACTACTTTTTATACATTGTTCATTTTCACAAAAAAAAGAATCACCTGCGATTTTTTTGGTCGCAATATGAAAATGAAGGGTGGCAAGTCTCGTCGAGCGCATCGTAGACAACAGCTGCATCACGCAACCACAGATTTCAGATTGCTGTGTTCACCCGTCGCGTACTTGGAGCAGCAACTTGCGCAAGACGCGGGAGCCGACAATGACAGCAGCAGCTACGACGATTGCACGGTGCTCAACGAAAGCTGCGATTTCTCGTTGGCTGCACGCAATCCGCATCAAGAATCGTACTTGACGGGGCTGCAATCTGCAGCATTTCCCATCTGCGTGGCATACGGTGAAGCCGGTAGTGGCAAGACGTTCATGTCGGTTGCATATGCTGCGCAGTCACTGATCCGCGGTGATTACCAGAAAATCGTGCTGACTCGGCCCATGGTCTCGGTCGAGGACAAACATTTTGGCGCTCTGCCTGGCGACATACAGGCCAAGATGCTCCCTTGGCTGCTGCCACTATACGATGTTTTGCACAAGTACTTTTCGCACTGGAAGCTCCAGTCGCTGATCAAACGTGGCTGCATCGAGATTTGTCCGTTGATGCACATGCGAGGGCGGTCGTTCGAGAACACCATTATAGTCGCGGATGAAATGCAAAATTCCACCCCTGCACAAATGCTCATGCTGCTGACGCGCATCGGTCAAGGCAGCAAGATCGCCGTGACTGGCGACCCGAGGCAGCAAGATTTGCATGTTAGCGCGCTGAACGGATTGTCAGACTTTTTGCAGCGCGTGCGTGCTGCTTCTCCTTCAAACACCGGTGGTGAAAGCAAATTTCATGTCACCGAGTTTACCGGCGAAGATGTGCTGCGCCATCCGGTGGTCAAAGACGTGCTTTCTCTTTACAGGTGAGTGTCCCGTACGCGCGCATCTTCAGACCATCAAATTTTTTGTACAGCGTATATACAAGAAAAAAAGACAGATGGATGGAGGAGGTGCCAAAGTTTCTCCTTGGACACACGACAAACTGTTGAAGAGCTTGACCCGCAAGATTTCCATGTCTGGCAAAGTCTTGATGGTCTTTGCCGCAATCTGCCTCGTTGTCATTGCATTCTTTATATTCTATACAGTGATGTTTGCGAAAACCGTGGGTAGGTACTTGGACGAGCGTGCGTCCATGCGCCGCTTGCGCGATCATTCGGGCGACAATGTGTCGAATCCGTGGCATGACAACACCAACTACAAGGCAAACTCGTATGCGCCCGACGACGGCGAGGTCGCTGTCGCAGAAGCAAAGCAATACTTGAAGTACAAGCAAGACTTTGCCAAGCGCAACGACTTGGTCAATGCAGACGCGACGCTGCGCAAGCTCCTAGATCCTCGGCACGATTGAAATTCAAAACAATCATGTGGCGTAAAAGAAAAAGTGTTGTTGAACCACAACATGCTGTTACGCTCTTTCGGTGGCTGCTGCTGTTGCTGCGTCAAAAACACACAAGTCGCGCCAGAGCCGCTTCCGCAGCATCATCACCTCGCGCATCGCTCTGGCAGCAGCGTGACGATCGAAGAACACAGGCATCACATTGCAGATATTTTGCGTCGTCTTCGCACGCTGTTGAAACAACAAAATGAAGTCGAGCGCGATCACGTCACCAAGCATGTGTACGTCATGGAATCCCTACTTCAATTCCAGAACGATCCGTACGTACGAGCGCAATATGAGCGGTACCTAAAAAAAGTGCTGCAACACGTCAATCCGCCAGAGCAGCGCCGAGCGGCGCTCGTGGCACTCGTCGAGTACGCGTACTTTCTCACGACGACCTTGCAAGGCGACGACGACAATGAAAGCTTATCTTTTCCAGGTGCAATATATTCGCATACCAGCGCAGTCGGATGAGTTGTTCAAGTTTCCACGGTGACCCCGTCAACGCCGATGCATAAACGCTTCACGTGAGCGTCGCCCAATGTAAACGTCGAAGCCTGAAAGTACACGTTGCATGCATGTCGTTCCAGCTCTGCAAACAACACGTCGCGACAAATTGCACGCACAATCTCCACGTTGCAAATGGTATTGCCGAGGCCGAGCAAATGGCAGCTGTCCAAGTGCGCGACGGACGAATGAAACGTCGCGGGGGCGTGTACATCGAGCACGTTGCAGATGGAGCACTGGCCCAGCACATTAAGATTACTGTGCGCAATGAGAGGCGCACGCACATGCACTATGTCGTCAAATTCGACGTTGCAACGAACGTACATGGGACCGGTGACATTGACATCATCGGCAGTCACGGTCAGCACGTCGTTGACTTTTAGACTCGATGCGGCAAGGTCTTCGATGCGCGCATTCGAGCTTTGTATATTGGAAGCGCGCAGGGTTTGTATTACGCTCCCGTCGGTGACCGATAGACTCTCTATGTGAGCTTGCGCGCACGCCAAATTACACAGCGCGGCCGCTTGAATACTAGCGTTGCTGATTGCGGCCGTGTGAGTGAACGCGGTCGTCGCACGGAGCGTATCAATGTCAGCATCCGCTGCCGTCAAATTGCTCGTAAACAGGTTACAAGCACTTAAATTCGTCAAGTTCAAAGTGTCTAGATTTAGGTTTCTAAAGAACGCATCGCCTTCGCATACAAAGTCGCCGTTAAACAACGCTTGACCATCAAAGATAACGTTGCTCAAGAAATGTACAGTGTTGCTCGCCACGACGCTGGCCGGAATGACCATGCGCCCTGCGATAAAGGTTTCGCCATTTAGAAGAGTGTTGTTGCAGCTGGCAAATGTATCGGATACAGACACGCGTTGGGCGGCTATGTTAGAGGCATTGAGAACATCCCCAGTGACGTCCACGCGACCTTGCAGCAGCGTCGAGCCGCGCACCGTCAAATCGTTAAACACGGCTACTTCGTCAAAGCTCCGATCGATATACTTTTTGATGGCCCACTCCGTGATAAGGCTGTCGCGGCTCTTGGACACCGCCGCCGAGCGTTGCAGATCGTCTTGCGAAATCGCGTACACGATCTTGTCTCGCCAAGCGATCGCGCCCAAGTCGCCCATCGTGAGGCGGTATGCCACGTCCACATAGTCGGTCGTGCTTTGGGCGGCGTTGGTAACAATGTCGGTGCTGCGGCCGATGCGCGTTACGTTGTTATCTCGAAAACTGACGTATTCTTGGTATGATTCGGTGTCCGACAAGGACGCGGATTCTGGGTAGAGCAGTCTGTACAGCGGAGCGTTGAACGTCGGGTCGGGCACATTGATGCTGTGGGGCGGCGGGACGAGAGGTGGCGGCGCGAGCGCGCGCAAGTAATTAATCTTGCCTATTCTTTCCACATCGACCACTTTGATTCCGAGGACAATGTACTGCGTGCCGACGTCCCCCAATCCGATATTTGGCGACAAATTGCTGAGCGCCAGCTCGTCCGATCCCGACACTGACAAGACGGCTGCCACTTGAGGAATGGCTGCGGCAAACTTGCGCTTGAGCAAGACAATGTCCCCACTGTTGACGTTGCTCTCGCTCAGCTCGATGGTCGTCGTATTCGACGCCGAGCCTGCGAGATAATTGAATTTGATTTGTGCAGTATTGTTGCTTTCGACGACATGGTCGACGATTGCATCTGCAAATATGTTTTGGATAAACGTGGCGCGCGACTTTAACTGAGCTTCGTCAAAGCCTTCTTTCAGCATGGCCGTCGTGATGAGTTGGTTCAACGCGCTGACGTCTGCAAAAGCTTTGTAGTCGGTGAGGAACAGCGCGGCATCAAAGTCTGGCGGGAGCGCGTCGTCTTCGTGAATGTAATCATTACTGTTAACATTATTGCTCTCGAAAAAAAGCTTGACGTCGCGGGGCGTCACCAGGTTTGACACGGCCGTCAGCTCAGGGTTGTAGTACAACAACCGCGCGTAAATGTCCGCATCCATATGGAGTATATCACTATGTATATAGTCTTGCTTGAGAATTTTGTTGAACATCGATACGAACTTGTTGTTGCATTTTTTTTGTTGTGACAACAATACAAAAGAAAAGAGATTCAAATACCATTGAGCCAGGCTGTTTGCTCCGACTCTGGCACACACGCGTCTTCGAGAACTTGCATCGCTTCTGGCAATGCTTCTGCAATATACTTGAACATATCGGTTCCTGCAATTTGCGCCCATTTGTTGCGAATGGCAATCAATTGATTTGCGAGATCGTCATTTTTATCAATGCCCACAGCAAAACCGTCGACAAAGCCGTTCAAACACGCAAGCAGATGCGTGACCTTGCCCGTGAAGCACACTTTTGCGTTGCGTGCGTACTCTTTGCCCATGATGTTGAATATTTCGTCAGCAGCCGGTTGCACACTCACGAAACTCAACAAGCGCTCGCACATGTTGCCAAACGTCACATGCAATCCGCTGTGCACCGCGGCGGACGCGCAATCGATGCGGAACTTTGCCGCGACTTTCCTCGACAATCGCATCTTTTTCACGAGTGTTTCCACAAAGTTTGCGTCAAAGCTGGTGTTTTTGTCATCAACATCATCCATTATACGAACAACAGCATCCATGACGCTTGCTTGGACAGTGATCTTGTGCACGTTTTGCGGGTCTTCATACGTGGTCTTGTGCCGCGCGATGTTGTATGGCCGGTTGATGGTCATGCCGAGTGCGCTCATGGCGCGCTGAAGCTTGCATGCGCCAATGAGGCCCCAATCATGTGCCCGCGTCAGCTCGACCATTGTATCGCGGTTTACGCGTCCTAGCGGAATGTCGTAGTGTTCGTTAAACCAAAAGTTGTTGTTGTGCACGTTCAATCGGCAATGATGTTCATGTTGCTGTTGGGGTTGCTGTTGATCATCTGCGCGGCGAAGAACCAAATCACGGATGTTCTCGAGGCAAGCGGGCAGGCGCGTCAATTTGTTGAATGAAAGATCCAGGTCGCGTAAGCTTCGCGGCAAAGCGACCTCGAACTCTTCCAAACAATCATATGTGAGCACCAAACGTGTGAGGCGCGGCGGTAGCGTCAAGTCGTTTGAAAACAAGCTCTTGATGCGACAGTGGCTCACTTCGAGCACCGCCAACCCTGGCATGCGCGTGCTCAAATCCAAGCACCCGGACCATCGAACAAAACCTGGAAGATCGTGCAAGCGCACGGATTGAGGAGGATGTCTATGTGACAAGGACTCGAAGAAAGTTCCGGCGTCAAACGGCTTTGCTCCGCGCGTCGCAAACATGACATCCACGGTGTCGCCGACATTGTCCAAGTCATCATTGTTGTTGCTTTGATCATCGTCCTCATCCTCATCACAAGTATCGTCATCTTCAATGAATTTTTTGTCATCTTCGGGATAGTCTAGCTGTTGTGGCGCGTCGAGTACTTCTTGGTTGTCGGCAGTTGATACTGACGAAGTGCATTTACTCTTGCGGCACGGCCTCATTCCTCGCACATGTACCAAGAGCCGCCCCAACGCTCTGGTGACCGCATGTGCAAGGTGGCACATGTATGTTCAGGTACACCATTCTGCAAAGATGTATCATTTGATTTTTGGACAATCCGACGCATGTTTGACTACTTTACAAACTGATCCCCAGCTTTTTCAGCAGCTTTTTGAACTTGGCATCTTTCGTATCTACCGGAGCCATGCCCATGGCGATGAAGCGCTCCGTGATGGCGTCAAAGAGCTGCTTGCTGTTCCACTTTAGCAACGCCACTTCAGACTTGTACGCGCCGAGCGTGCTCAAGTAGGCGTACTTGGCTTGCTTTTGCAGCGCATCCGTCAGTTTTAGCGCGGGGCTCTTTTTTGCTGAATTGTTCGCACTGCTATTACCCTTTGCGACAGGCGAGATCTTGTTTACCTTTTGCAGCGCCTCCAGCACCTTGCGCTCGTCCGTGCCAAGGATGATGACGCTCTCGCCGGTGCGCCCGCCGCGGCCCGTGCGGCCGATGCGCTGCTTGTAGACCACAGTGTCGACGACGCCCACCTGCACGACGCACGTCACGCCCGGGAAGTCGACGCCGCGCCCAGCCGCGTCGGTGGCAAACATGATTTGCTTCACCTTGGCGCGGAACGCGTCCGCGCTTCGAGTCCGCGCGCTCTGCGGCATGTCGCCGTGCAGCTTGAGCACGTCCATCTTGTAGACAGCTTTGAACAAGGCCGCAAAGAAATCCACCAAGCGCTTGCTCGGCAAAAACACCAGAATCTTGTAATCGCCTTTAGCACGCGCGCTCAGCTCGGCGTGTAATGCAGCGTGTGTGGTCCGCGGGTCCACCTCGGAAAAGTACTGTGTAATTTGTTGTTGATCTTGTGCATTGCTCTCGACCGTGTCGATGTACTTGTAGTCGGCGCGCATGAAATCCTTTGCGATACCCTTGACCTCCTCGGGCACCGTGGCCGTGACCAAGATCATGCGCTTTGCCTTGGGCAACGCGGTCAGCAGTTTCCGCAGCGTGCGGAGGAATCCTTGGTCTAGCAGCCGATCCGCCTCGTCGAGCACGACGACACGCACGCCCGCAAAGCGCTCTGGCAGCGCTTGCATCAGCTTTTCGAGCCTGCCCGGCGTGGCGATCAGGATGCTCGGCGGCGTGGCCGAGACGAGCTTCTTGTCTTTGGACTCGGAAGTGCCGCCAATCACGCATGCGGTCGTGATGCTAGGATGAAATTTGGTCAGTTTTTTTGCCTCGGTCATGGTTTGCAGCGCAATCTCGCGCGAAGGTGATAGGATGATAGCTTGCACGCTCTTGTTGGCAGCGACGTCACCACCTTTTGCGGGCGATTTCTTTTTGGCAGCAGCACTCTTCTTTTCCGCCGGTGTCTTTTTGGCGACCACGTCGACGTTTGCAACTACCTTTTTCTTTGCCGGCGTCTTTTTGGCGACGACATCAGTAATAGTTGTTGCTGATTCGACAATCTTTTTTGTTGATGCCTTTTTGGCGAGAGTTGCTACCGTGGCAGACGCCTTTGTGGCTTTGGTGCTAGTTGATGTCGCGGGTTTTTTAGATACAGTGGCGGCTTCGACTGATGCCTTTTTTATTGCTGATGTCCTCTTGTTGGTAGCAGCGGCATTCGCGATTGCTGGTGTAGTTGTGTTGACACTTGCTCCTTTAGCAACAACACTTTTTTTCGCAGATGATGCATTTTGGTCGCCGACCAGCATTTCGATAACCGGAAGCAGAAAGCCGAGTGTCTTGCCGCTGCCCGTGCTGGCCTTGATGAACGCATCAGGTTGGCTCTTGTCCAAAAGCTGCGGCAGATACTTACTCTGAGCCGCAGACGCAGCCTCGTATCCAAATACTTCATTGAGAGATTTCAAACTGTTTACATGGATGGGCAAAGATGCAAACTTGACTGTCGACGAAAATTTTGAGCTCATGAACGCTAGGTTGTTTTTATTGTCTTGCCAGAAAAATATTTGATCGTCGCATGTTGATGATGAAGAAAGACAAATGCAAGAGATTCGGATACCACACCGAAGCAAAGCTCTCGCCTCGTCAATGTCATCAACTCAATTGTCAAAAGCATCGCGAATGCGCTCGAGGATCGCGCCCAGTTTGTTCTCGCCGCGCATGAAGCCCGTCTTGGCGTTGCGGTACACGCCCCAGACGCGGTCCGCAAACGCCGACCGAGCTTCAAAGAGCCGCGCGGTCCCCGTTGCCGCCAAGCACGCGCGTACTTCAGCTTTGGCAAATTTGGACCGTAAAATGTCCTCCATGACGCGCTCCGAGGCGTTCGCCCACGCCGCCAGGGCATCCGGTGACATTGGCAAGGACGTCTTGCCGCCCAGCTTCTTGCACTTGCGCGGGTCCGGCTCTTGCGCAATGGCCTCGGCGATGCGTAAGCACTCGGCTGCCAAACCCGACCGCCCGGCATCCGCGTGCATACGAGCCGCCAACCTTGCCTTGGCCGATTGAAATGCCGCTTCCGCATGATGGTATGTGTGTCCATCGTGTTCAAACGGCGAGACGTAAAAATTAGACAGCGGGCGCCACCGCGGGTCGCCTTTGGATGAAAAGAGCACGTCGTCGGGTTGTGGCAGAAACCAAGACTCGTCTTTTGCAATAGCTTTGCGTTTCATCTTTTGCTCGATTCGCAAACATCGACAATCGGTCGAGGTGGCGAACGAAATTGATCACCAATCCATCCTTATATGCTCCGAATGTGGGAGTTAAAGATTGGTACGACACAGTATTTGTACTACAAAAATCCAAATCGCTTTTCCGTCTTGGTTTCATTATATGCACACAGTGGCGACATGTACTCCCGCATAAAACATGCGCAGATGCACAAAAAGCGCGAATCCCGCGGTCATTATTTGACTTTCATTTTCTTGGGTTCAGAATACTGAGAGAACACATGTCATCATCCCCTCTTGCTGCAGATATTGAAATCAGCGATACATCAAATAGCAAGTTTACTGGTGAGAACCGGGGCGATCTCATCCTGTACACCGAATCGCCGCAACAATCTATTCTGTTCGGGACGGTCCTTGGCTCGTCTCCGGCAATTCGCTTGAGCCACAGCGATGTGGCCGTGTCAAAGAGCATCGTGCCACGAGCCAACGGGCTGTGTGACCTTGGCACGCCCTCTACAGCATTTTCAAATGTCTACACGTTCAATGTGGATGTACAAGATACGGTCAAGACTGCGGGAACGGTCCGATTGGATGCGCTCGGCATCTTGTCCAACGTGAGTATTCCTGCATCGGCTTCGTCCGTAAACATTGATGCGACGCGCTTGACTTCTGGTGTCGTGAGCAATGCAAGATTGACAACGGCTTCGACTGCAATGCCAGGCATCGTCCAGCTCAGTGACGCAATCAACTCGGCCGTATCCGATCGCGCATCCACACCTCTGGCGGTGAAAACTGCATATGATTTAGCCAACGCGGCTCTGCCCAGGGCCGGCGGGACGCTGACCGGCCCTCTCAATGGTACTGTTATCAACGCTTGCAATGTGTTGCAGACGGGCGGCGTAGCGCGCTTGGACGCCACCGGCGTGCTATCCAACGTGACCATTCCGTCAACAGCCACTAGCGTCAATATTGACGGCACCCGCATTACTTCTGGCATCATCCCAAACTCGCGCTTTACGCTGGCATCGGTATCTGGGCCTGGTATTGTGCAGCTCAGCGATTCCGTCAATTCAAGTAGCTCGAGCAATGCCGCAACTTCGGCAGCGGTACAGAGTGCATATGATTTGGCAAACGCGGCTTTGCCAAAAACTGGCGGGACGCTGACCGGTCCGCTGAGTGTGCCGAACCTAAATGTGGATTCCACAATTTCCATTAGCGGCGTGCAGCGCATCGATGCGGCGGGTGTCCTGTCCAGCGTGAGCGTGCCGAGTACCGCCACCACGGTCAACATTGATGCTTCGCGCATCACATCTGGAATAGTCGACAATGCGCATTTGACTTTTGGCACAACGAACGCTCGGGGGATCGTCCAGTTGAGTGATTCAGTGTCGACCCAGAATTCTGGGACAGCCGCGACGTCGACGGCAGTCAAAAGTGCATACGACCTCGCGAGCAATGCTCTGCCGAGGAGCGGAGGAAATCTGACCGGGCCTTTGGCCGTACCCGACCTTGACGTAGCAAACAGCTTCTCCACAAATGGAATTGTGCGTATCGACGGCAATGGAATGCTCGATAATGTGACGATTGCCGAAACCTCTATGGTTGAAATCGATGCCTCGCGCCTGACATCAGGCATCGTCGACAATGGGCGTTTGGTGGGAGCATCCACTACAGTGCCAGGTATCGTGCGACTCTGTGACGAGTGCAACCTTTCGGATTCCTCGCTTGCAGCCACGTCAACTGCAGTCAAGGCCGTCTATGATTACGTTACGAGCGTTACGTCCAACTTGTCGGCGCAATCGACAGAGACTGTACAATCGAATGGCATCATCCGTATTGACAAAGATGGCATTCTATCAAACGTCAGTGCTCCAGCCGGCGCAACAACCGTCAACATCGATGCGACACGCATCACATCTGGGACACTTGGTAATGCTCGCTTGACTTTGGCCAGCACTGGTACCGCGGGCATCGTGCAACTGAGCGATGCTGTGAATTCCACAAGCTCATCCACCGCATCGACATCGGCCGCCTTGAAAACAACGTATGATCTGGCCAGCAACGCGCTTCCACGCTCGGGTGGTACAATTACCGGTGCATTGACGTTGAACAGTAATCTGTTTGTAGGTAATCATGTGATTCCAACATCCAATGTGGTGTACGATTTGGGTTCTAGCAATATGCGCTTCCGCGATTTGTATTTGAGTGGCAACTCGATTAATTTGGGAGGGGCAACGATTAAAGCACAAAGCAACAATAGCGTGTCCTTGGGAGGTGTAAACATCAAAGTGTTGTCCGAGATGAATTCATACAACTCTGCGATCCTTGCCAGCGGTGTTAGCAACTGGGCCACGGTGCCGGCGGCCCCGGATAACACTGCGTGGCGCGGCATGTGCTGGTCCGGTGAACTGTCAATGTTCGTTGCAGTGACAAACGCAGCGGTGCTCAGTAACGTTATGACCAGTCCCAACGGCGTTAATTGGACGACACGCGTCACGAGCACTTCTAACAACTCTTGGGATTCCGTTTGTTGGGCACCCGAGCTTTCGCTCTTTGCAGCAGTAGGCTTTTCGGGTACTGGCAATCGCGTCATGACCAGCCCGGATGGGATTACATGGACGTCGCGCACGAGCGCCGCAGACAACAGTTGGAACAGTATTTGCTGGTCGCCAGATCTGACATTGTTTGCTGCGGTCAGTTCTACCGGAGCTGGTAACCGTGTCATGACCAGTCCGGATGGGATTACGTGGACGTCGCGCACGAGCGCAGCAGATGTGCAGTGGACTTCGGTGTGCTGGTCTTCAGAGCTGGGGCTTTTTGCAGCCGTGGCGAATACGGGCACAGGAAACCGCGTCATGACCAGTCCCAACGGGATCAATTGGACATCTCGAACATCAGCCGCGGATAACAGTTGGACTTCTGTCACATGGTCGTCGAAGCTCGGGTTATTTGCTGCAGTTTCAACCAACGGTACGGGAAATCGCGTCATGACTAGCCCGGATGGAGTCTCGTGGACAAGCCGAACCTCTGCAGCCGACCTTTCTTGGGCGGACGTTTGTTGGTCGCCTCAAATGTCCATGTTCGTAGCAGTGTCAAGTTCAGGCGCGGGAAACCGAATCATGACTAGCTTCAACGGTGTGACTTGGACGTCCCGAACTTCGCCGGCCGACAACGGCTGGTTATCGGTGTGTTGGGCCCCAGAGCTTGGCATTTTCGCAGCGACCGCGAATTCCGGTACAAACCGCGTCATGATCACGTCGCCTGTGGTGTCGGGCGCCAAGAACACCTTGATAGCGAACCCGGCGTATGTGTCGATGTCATCCAGTAACACACTGGCGGTACCAAATGTGAGCGTGTCTGGGCATATTGTGCCGGCATCCAACGTCGCATACGATCTTGGCTCGAGTAACTTTCGATTCCGAGACTTGTACTTGAGCGGAAACACGATCGACCTGGCTGGAGCCAAGATTTCATCTTTGAACAGCAACGTCATTATCGGAGGGATCAATCCAAAAGCTCTGTACCCAATAGAGGATTACAATGCTGTGAAAAGCATGACATGGTCATTGACCCCGTCTGCAAATGATACACTTAGTTACAGCACTGGTAGTGGAGTATGCTGGTCGCCTGAGTTGTCAATCTTTGTGGCGCTAAACACATCAGCTACTACAAGCGGTGCAATGACAAGCCCAAACGGCATCAACTGGACAGCACGATCTACTCCAACCAACCAATGGAATTCTGTGTGTTGGTCCCCGCAGTTGATGTTATTTGCGGCTGTCGCTAGTACAGGAACAGGCAACCGTGTAATGACAAGCCCAGATGGCGTGACATGGACTTCTAGAACGTCTGCGGCCGACAATGCCTGGGCATCGGTGTGCTGGTCGCCGGAGTTGGCGCTATTTGCTGCTGTCGGTAACACGGGCACTGGAAATCGCGTCATGACTAGCCCGGACGGGATCACGTGGACGAGCCGCACTTCGGCAGCGGATCATACCTGGGTTTCCGTGTGCTGGTCGTCTGAGCTGAATCTATTTGCTGCAGTGGCGACAAACATAGTCAGTACACAAGTGATGACAAGCAGCGACGGCGTGTCATGGGCCCTGCGGACAAGCGCGGCGAGCAACCAATGGACAAGCATATGTTGGTCTGCAAAACTCATGATGTTTGCGGCAGTTGCCAATAATGGTGCAGGTAATCGTGTCATGACCAGTTCAGATGGACTTACATGGACGGCGCGAACATCTGCGGCTGATAACGGTTGGTCATCGATCTGCTGGTCTCCGCAATTGTCGCTGTTCACAGCAGTTGCGGCCACTGGACTAGGCAGTCTTGTCATGAGCAGCACCGACGGCATTCAGTGGAAGCCGTACGCCTCTGCAGCCGCCAATAATTGGAGGTCGGTGGCATGGTCGCCTGACCTGAGCATTTTTGTGGCAACAAGTTCGAGTGGCACCAATCGCGTCATGGTCACGAGCCCCGTCTTACCAGCACCCCGGTCGACGCTCATCGCCAATCCTGCATTTCTTTCACTGACGTCTAACAACACACTTGCGGTAAATAATTTGAACGTTGCGTCGAATGTACAGACCAGTGGCGTCGTGCGAATTGATTCATCAGGTGCGCTTTCAAATGTGACAATCTCCAGTAATTCTAGCACGGTTTCAATCGACGCTTCGAGGTTGACGTCAGGAACTCTCAGCAATGTTGTAATACCGAATTTAGATGCGGCCAAGATAACCACTGGGACGTTTACTACGAATCAAATCCCGAGCTTGGATGCAGCCAAGATAACTACTGGGACGTTTACTACAAATCAAATTCCAAGCTTGGACGCTGCAAAGATAACTACTGGGACGTTTACTACAAATCAAATCCCGAGCTTGGACGCTGCCAAGATAACCACCGGGACGTTTACTACGAATCAAATCCCGAGCTTGGATGCAGCCAAGATAACCACTGGCACGCTGAGCAACGCGCGTCTGCCGCTGGCAACCACCACCAGCGCGGGCATTGTTCAACTGAGCGACTCTGTGACATCGTCGAGCTCTTCGAACGCGGCCACGCCTGCAGCAGTCAAGACAACATACGACTTGGCCAACAACGCGCTGCCGCGAACAGGTGGCAACATGACGGGGCCTCTAGGAACACCTTCTGGCGTATTCTTATTTGGTACTAACGACAAAGGTTGGGGCGTGTACGCTGCGAGTCCATCCGCAGGGGCAAGCTTGAACAGCACAACGCCACCTGCCGGCAATGGCTTCAGCGGACCTGCCACTCGGATTAGATGCGGCGGAGCCTCGGACCAAGGTTTCATACTGGAAAATTATAACGATCAATTACTGATCAGCACGAACGGGAGCACAGGTAATACATGGATAAGAGGCGGATTGACGATAGGAGGTCAATTGAATGTTTCGAATTCAATTGTACCGACATCAAACCTTGCGTATGACCTGGGTACGAGCAATGCAAGATTTCGCGATCTGTATCTAAGTGGAAATACAATTGACTTGGGAGGCGTCACCATCAAGGGCACAGCCGATGCAGACATCGAAGTCGCCGGTGTAAAAATAAAATCTATCACGCAGCGCACGCGTCCAACATTGAACAACTGGTCGATTCAACGTTGTTCGGATGGTATTTGGAGGAGTGTATGCTGGTCCCCTGAACGCGGCATTTTTGTGGCATGTGGAAATGGCTCGAGCAGTGGCGCAGAACGCTCGTACGTGATGACTAGCACGGATGGTGTCACATGGGCCGACCGAACAACATCAGTCAATAATTGGGGTTCGGTATGTTGGTCTAGTGAGCTCGGGCTTTTTGTTGCAGTAGGTAACAGTATCATGATAACAAGCCTGGATGGTATTACGTGGACAAATCGGGGTGCACCAAACGCCGTGTGGCAATTTGTGTGTTGGTCACCCCAACGAGGCATATTTGTAGCAACTTCGAATAGTCTTTTTGCAACAAGCCCTGATGGTATTACATGGACAAGTCGTACAGCCCCAAATACTGCGACATGGGCAGGGGTATGTTGGTCACCCGAGTTGTCACTCTTTATAGTGGTAGGCAGCACTGCATCGTCCAATTCCATAGCTACAAGTCCTGATGGCATCACTTGGACTGCTCGAAGTGCACCTGTATCCGGTGTAGTTTGGTACAATGTTTGTTGGTCGCCTCAAGCATCTATCCTTGTTGCAATAGCAACCTCGTCATCATCGACAAATATCATGACAAGTCCTAACGGCATTAATTGGACCCTCCGTACAGCGCCAAACGCGCTCTCTAGGCTCGGTATCTGTTGGTCACCGGAACGCAATGTCTTTGTCATATGTTGTGGGAGCAGTCCAGGTAACAGTGTGCTAACAAGTCCTGATGGCATCACGTGGACTGCAAGAAGCACACCTTTGGTTGACAACACTTGGTCATCTATTTGTTGGTCATCCGAGTTGGACATGTTTGTCGCTGTCAGCAATACAGGGACTCTTAATCGTGTCATGACGAATCACATTTCCTTGACAGGATTACCTACCGCATCGTACTCTCTTCCAGGAATAGTACGTTCAACGCCACCCTATCATGCCTTATGGGTTATAGGTGTCGTCGGACAAAATCCAAACTTTTCAATCTTTGACCCTTTGTACCTCGCCAACACTAGCAACATTTCCGGCTCGTTGCAAGGACGGTGGAGCGGATGGACAGCAGCAGAGGCGTCATCGTACATTTCGACCGGATCGAGAGGCTTCTCCGTGCCGGTGTCCGGCATGTGGATGATTTCAGCAGCCGTGCATCACGATTATACATCCGATGGCGTGCATGTATTTGTCCATGAACAGAATGCAAGTGCAAATAACACTTCCAATTACATTGGTCAGCAAGTTGCGCATCCAAGGCTGTGGAACGCGGTCAGCATACCATGCATATTGAGTGCGGGCAAAACATACGGGCTCTCCTTTTACAACGGTGTAAACGCAACCTACTTGAGCTACAATCGCATGTTTGGAATGACACTCATGTACGAGGTGTGAACATGCGGGAGTACACAAGACAACATGTATGAAGTACTGTAACAAAGCCTTCTTTTCTCGACTAAATGCAGACATAGCATTTTGAAACCAAAAAGAAATGAAAGATTTAATTTGACCGCGGCGGTACCGCTACATCAATCCTTGGTCGTCTTGACAGTTCTTGTGCAAACCTGAGTCGCAGAGAATGTCAAGAGCGAAAGAAAATCCCTGAGGGTTTTGTGTCCTGAGGGTTTTTCCCAAAGAAAGCGTCTTGCC
>JACCDX011050878.1_pt1 | contig 24198 bp, 48 predicted proteins | sample 7449681 | NCBI WGS metagenome assembly JACCDX01 (sample SAMN15323450, study PRJNA562643) | freshwater metagenome | isolation source: river surface water | place: USA:Blue River Watershed | collected 2017-08-18
AAAGGTATATCACTATTATTGGTCTTTATCTGCCACGTCATAAAAATTGATTTACCAGTTAACTTATCCTTATTTTTTGATAAATTAAACCTAACATGATACTTACCGCCACTAACCTCATTTAATAACGACTCAAATATATTACTTAATTTCATTTTACTATTCTTTATATATAAGTATCTATATACCCCTAAAAAATCAAACCCAAAATTTTACATATATTAAATAGTTTTTATTTTATAAAATGAATATATTTGCATTAAAAATTTTATGGAAAAGATATTTAAATGTCAATGTGGTGAATCTAATGAAATTAATTTTTACCCTTATAGAAAAAATAAATGTAAACGATGTGTTACAAAACAAGTTTCAACTAGGTATCATAACCTTACGTTAGATGAAAAAACTAATTATCAAAGTGGACATAAAGATTGGGTGACTAATAATATATTAAATTATAGATTAGTCTCAGCAAGAAATAGAGCTAAATATAAAAATTTAGAATTTAATATAACTTTAACAGATTTAGAAGATTTGTTTAAAGCACAAAATTATATTTGTCCGTATTCAGGTTTTGAATTAACCCATTCTTATGATGGAAATAAACTTAATACAATTTCATTGGATAGGATTGATTCTAATAAGGGATACACAAAAGATAATATACAAATAATTAGTTCATTAGTTAATGAAATGAAAGGTAGTCTGGATAATGATGATTTTTTACTTATGATAAAAAAAATATATGAATACAAACGACTCTAAAAAATACTCCGATTTTTACAAAAAAAAATTTTTACAAAACCCACTTCCTAAAAAACTAATCCGATTTTTACTCAAAAAAATTTTTTCACTAAAGGGGTCCTAAAAACTTAACACCCGAAATTCCCAAAAAATTTTTGAACACAAATCCGACCCCCAGTTTGGGTGCTGCCCATACCCCCTATTTTAGTCGTTCACATACCTACCCCTATGTCCCCTTATTTGCCCCTACCCCCCTATGTAATGGCTTATCTATCTTTAGATGAATAACTATATACCTGAACCTATAAAAGTGTCTTAAAACGCCTTAAAATGCAAATTTTCTTATTTAGAATGATTCTAAATAATAATATAGGGCAAAAAAAAAGGTAGCCTTTTGGCTACCTTAATTTTGTTAGTTTTGAATAGTATATTCAACCCCCCCAATTTTTATTCTAATGATTTTTGATAGGCTCAAAGTTATCATTTTAAAATCATCATCAACACTAACTGAACCCCTGCCCGAAGTAGTTTTTTCAGTTGGTTTGTAGTAAGCGTCTGCCCACAAATTTTGTGCTACTGCTTCTGCTTCTGTTATTACATTTCCATTGTGGAAATAATTAACAAGTTTAACACTTTCTTTCCACAAAATCTTTCCGTCTAACAAGTATTCACTTGTTTTATCCGACTGAACAATTGTAGATGAAATTCGAGTTTTACCTTTCATTTCGTATGCTTGAAATTCAGTATTTCCTGTAAGGTTTCTAACCTTATTTTCGTATTTATGATTCAAAAATAAGTTATTAATAATAACTTGCTTTTGTAACTGCTTTTGCCCTTTAACTTGACGACTTCTATTTTCGTCTGCAATATACTCAACTTTGCAAGTTTCGGACTTTGTTCTTACAACTAATAAATCAAATAATTGTTTAGTTGTTAATACGTTTGAGTTAATGTTTAAAGTTTCCATAATTTCTAATTTTTAATAATGTAAATAAATAATGTTTAACAAATTTCAGTTACCTACCTGATTTTCAGTAACTTACGACTTCTAACCGATATTTCAAAGAGCGTTCAATACCGTTGTATTGTGATACAAATATACAGCGAATATTTGAATTAGCAAACTTTGTAGTAACTTTTTTTAAAAAAAAGTGAAAATAATTTATAAAATTCTGGTTATCAATACTTTACAAGTGAAACTTTTTTTATCTATTATTATACTATCTTATATTACTATTATATAATACTATATTTTACCCTAATTTGTATTTTAAAGCGTTTTAAGGGACTTTTTTAGTGTTTAAGGTATAAACTATAAGCCACTATCGAGAAAGTGGCTCTATCAAAAAGTCAAGTAGTTTGGTAAAAAGTTATTCACAAAATGTATGTTAATAAAATAAATTAGGATAATTCATTTTTTATTATTATAATATCGCGTATGTATGCACACAAAAAAAAGTTTAATTTTTTTTTAAAAAAGATATACAACCTATTGTTTTTTTTTGTAACTTTGATTTATCAAAGTTTAACAGTTGGTGTTGAGATAGTCACCGAGAGAGTAGACTCCAAGGTGCTTTTTATTTTTTTTAGAAATCCCCAGTGCTTATTTAGAATGATTCTAAATTACAAATAATGCTATTTTATATAAACTTTATTCGTATATTTGCATCAGTTCTTTATTTATTAATCATTAAACTTATCGTTATGACAAAGTTACAATTAGACATGTTTTTAACTAATCAGTTATTAGTTTTAAAAACGGGCATGGAATTAACACGTACTGCAAAGCAATTTCGTGCTAATTTTAAACGTGCAATGGGTTTACCTAAAAACACTAGTCACAAAGAAGTAGTGTTTTATATCGGACACGTTTATAATGACAATGGTATTTTCAATGAGTTCGTTGAAAAACTAACTAAACACAAAATGGAGCATCTGCTTAATGAAGTCCAATATGTTTAAACCACACAATTGTGTAGACCATCCCAAATCGGGATGGTTTTTTTTTGCTATAAATTCTGGTAACAAAAAAATATGCATCCAGCTGGATGCATATCTTAATTAGTGAATAGGACTTTTAGAAGTCCAATTCCATTGTATTAGATTCAATCATTTTAATCGTATCTGACACACAATTTTCGATAGTGCTATACACAATATCATCATTGTCTATGAAGTGCTCGCAAATCGCATCTATCATCGCTGTTTTAGATAATCTACTATAATTATCTTTTGTGTATTCAACTATGTAATCTCTAATCTCATTACATTCCTTAATGAAGTCATCAGTAAGAAATTCATAGTACATTGGAAATTCCTCATTAACGTAATAAGTCCAATCTCCACATTCATAAGAACTATCAGTCCAATTCCAATACCACGTTAAAAACGCTCCTATTTCACGTTCCTCATTGTTTTGAATACTATTTATCAAATCATCTACATTGTTATCAGTAAACGAAATAAACCCGTCATACGAAGTATAATTATCTTTAAGGAATTTAGATAAATCAGCAATCTCATTTGGCTCTAAATTATTGATAACGTCAATAATGTTATCAGTGAAATTTTCATCAGTAACTAAATCAAAATTTAGACTATCAGTAGACCAATTATAATACTTTGGGGAATGTATATCTACTACTTTAATATCGGTAATACCCAGTCCTAAATTAATCAATAAAGGTTTTACATTATCAGTAATAAAATCAGTTGCACGTTTCAATATAACTGCTTTGAATTTATCATTATCAAAGTTACTCCAAAATGTATCTGCATCGTAACTAATTAAACCCTCATTAAAGTCCTCATCAATTAGATATGAATTGATAAGGTTATCAGAATCACATATACCATTCGTATACATATCTACGTCTACGATAGGAAATAAGTTAGTGCTCAATTCAAAAGTGCTCATAAAAAAAGTATTAAGTGAATAAATAATTTAACATTGCAAATATACAAAATAATATTAGATAAACAACTACTAAAAAAAAATTAAATTATTTTAAAAAAAATGATACAACCTATTGATTTTTTTTGTAACTTTGAAGTATCAAAGTTTAAGGTTTGATGCTCGCAAGGTATCAGTAAGTAGACTCCGACCTACATATATATTTTTTTTAGGTATAAAAAAATGAGGTCTAATGACCTCATCTCCAGACTTTTAACCCCAATGCAACCCATCAATTAAGTCCTTAATACCATCGTAGTTAATGTCATTCAAGGCACACATTAACTCAATGTTATTTGAGTCAGATTCCCCACCACAAGGTTCTAACCACCCATCTTCATTTCTATGGTTCGGAATACAATGTTTGTATTTACCATAACCAAAAACTTCAAATGAATTGATTTCTCTCAAATCAGCGTTAGACTTGTCAGCATAGAAAAACTCATACCAAGCATCATCTAAACCATCTAATTCAGCTTTTTTAGATAGATAATAGTCATATCTCTCCTGAGTCATAGACTCATTAAAACTCGCGTTATATAACGCTAATGTAGAAACACCTTGTTTCTTGTCAGCAAATAAGTAAACTCCCATAATCAAAAGTATTAAAGTGAATAATAATTTAACAATACAAAGATAGTAATAATTCAATACAAAATACAAAATAGGATAATTATTTTTAAAAAAAATTCATATAATCAAATTAGACGTTTTAAGCATACTTTATCGGATAAATGAATACAATATACCACCCAGACTTTAAAGCATCTTAAATCGCTTTATTTTACCTTTAAACGTAATTATTAGACATAAAAAAAGGCAACCAAAACTGATTGCCTTATAACATACAAAGTATATTGTTACATATACTTTGCACATTCAGAGCCTAACCCACGCTCAATACTTTGAGCATCGGTTAATTTGCGCCCACAACGAACGCAATTACCTAAATGTAGGACTTCAACCGACTCATCCAATAAGTCGAATTTACCTTCTTGCACCTTTGCAAGTAACCAACCAATTGCCACTGCTGATGGACTTGAAACAACTTGTTTCTTGTGGAAAATTTTTCCGTTGAAAAAAGTCCCTAAATACTTAAATTTTAAGTATTCAGTTTCAACTGAAACGTGCGTATACGTTTTTCCGTTCCAACTTTTGTTGGCAACCTTGAACGTATAGTCCTTGTTAGTTTTTTTACTAACAACAGTAAATTCCCCACCATTGTTTTGCTTATCTCCAAAGATAGCACTTAAAGTTTTAGAAGCGATAATAGTTTTCATAATCATATATGTAATAGTGAATAATAATCTAACACCACAAAGGTATAATTAATATTTGATAAAACAACTAAATATAAAATAATATTTGTTATTTATATTCATTCTAAATAAGGTTATAAAAAAAATATAAGGTAGGTCGGAGTCTACTATCTCACTACCTTTGGAGTAGCGAACCTTAATCTTTGTGAAACAAAGATAAGTAAAAAAACCTTTGGTTTTACATTTTGCAAAAAATAATTGCAAAAAAAAGGGGAAATTATTTTCCCCTTTAATTTTTACCATACTTGAATGTTGTTGGTTAATTCATCATATCTCTTTTCAAGGTCGTGTGCCATAAGGGGATTAGACTTTCTAATTTGCCCTAATAAGTGGTTTATATCAACTTCACCTACTTTTTTGGTTTTAAGTTTTAAACCTACTAAAAATCCTTCTACTTTACGGATATACAATTCTTCTGCTGAAATTTTCATAATCTTAAATTTATGAGTGAATAAATAATCTAACACCACAAAGGTATAATTAATTTTTAATAATACAACACTATATTTATTTTTTTTTTATTTTTTTTCTCTTCCAGATTTATTGTTGCATATTAAATATTATTTTGTATATTTGCTGAACATTAAATTATTTGTATTATGAAAAAGCAAGTTATTGGATACGTTATGTGCGTATGTTTTTTAGGTATCTTTCAAGGTGTCCTAATGTCTTTTGGTTCTCATATTGCTTTAGCAATATTAGTTAGTTGTTTATTTTGGGCTGGAATGTTAGCACCAATGTTGGTTAAGGAATAATCCTTAACCTTATTCTTTTTTTATATATGGGATATATTATTATATCCCATTTTTTGTGTATATACGTGCGTATACGTGAGTATATATGTATATGTGAGTATATGTATGTGTGAGTGCGTAATAGTGCGTCTATGCGCTTGTGTGAGAGCGCTACCACACAAATGTGTAGGTAATAAAAAAGGGACTTGTTATAGTCCCTTATTTATTAGTTATTACATATGGTAAATCCCCATACTCCTTGAATGATAACTAAATTAAATACTCCGATTTTTCTTTGGTTATCTCTTCTTCTTGCTTCGTTTAATAAGTCTTTCATAATCTTAATGTATTAATGTTTGAACAAATTTAATAATAATATCCCATACTACAAAATATAATATAGGATATTTTTATTTTTTTAATTTAATAAACGATTATTAACAAAATCAAATCTTTCTTCTAATTGAGCATCTAATATTAATACAACATCAGTTCTTACTTTATGATTAGGTATTATTTCTATTTTACTACCTTTCCACGGTTTTTCAAACACTTTATTATTTTCAACAATAATTTCCCCTACATCACTTGTTTCTTCTCCACTCCATTCTACAATACCATTTAACACATATCCGTTTGGTGCAAGTATTTTATTGATAATATAAACCAACCATTCAGTATAGTAGTAAAACTTTTCTGCACCATTCCATTCTATTGCATGATTGTCTTCACTTGGTGTCCAATTGCACCAAAGACTAGGCTGAGTGCTTGGTTCTATATTTTGGTCAATTACATTCGATTCTTTAAAATCACTACCAAATACAAAAAATTCCCCTTGTATTCCAAATACTTCATCAACATTTCTTCCCATTCTTCTTGTTTCACTGAATAGTCTTAAGTATTGTGCCATTTTAGGTGTTAACTCTTTGTTTAACTCAAAACGACCATTAAAATTAGTTGTGTAACCCATAACTTTATAATTTAATAATTTAACATAGGACAAATATAATAAAAAAAATCCCATACTAAATATAATATGGGATAATTGTTTTTAACAATTTTGTGAAAACTCAATTTGTGTTTCCATTTCTTCTTGGTATAGGAAATTCTTTTCATCATCAGATAATTTCCCATAGAAATTATCGTGGTATTGATTATTAACAAATCTTAATTCATCAATATAGATTTCAGTAGTAGTTCTGAAAACCATTAACACACCTATTAATGATTGGAAACCCATACCATTGTCTAATATATTAGACTCAATCATTTGATTGATATTAGACTCAATCTCTTCAATAGACGAACCCTTAACTGCTCTTGTTGGATATGCACATTTGCTACCAAACCAATCGATACCTAAAACGTATCCTTTAGCAACATAACTTAAATTCTTCTCCATAATCATAATCTTTAAAAGTTTAACATAGTACAAATGTATATATAATATTTTAATTATACAATAGTATATAAAAAATAATTAAAAAAAAAATGAGAGCAAATTACTGCTCCCATTCTTTCTTTGTTTGTTAAACTATTTACACTACTTGATTATGAAACAAGTGAGGTATAGATAGGATTCGAACCTACGTATAAGTGAACAACATATAATGTTATTTACCATGTGTTAAACCACTTCACCACTATACCTATTTTTTAATCTAATCGTTTGTTACCATTAAAACTTTTATAAGTAATATATGATACTTTCAACCAATATAAACCGATTTGTATATACATAACTACTCAACTATTTCTGCTTTATCAAAGTTATATAATGTTTTATCAACATCAATTCCTCCGTGTTTATCAATTACTTGTTGGATAATTGTATTATCAACCCAACCATAAACCGTTTCAGTTGGATTATCTCTGTCCTCTGCAAACTCTAATATTAATTCTTCTCTATTACTTGGAAAACCAATTTCCATTGCCATAAACTCTTTATCATTTCTTCTTGGTGTTGAATATTTTCCATCTCCACCTTGAACTGAAAAGTTAAAACCATCATTGCAATAAATTCTTGGTCTTATATAAAACATATCAGTCTTATACGTTGCTCTTGTAAATTCGTTTAAATTCATAACTCTTAATATTTAATGTTCAACAAATGTAATAATAATAATTTAATTATGCAACAATTAATTTAATAAACTATTCATAATATCTTTTGCCAACAATAATTCACTTTTGGTAAACTTTCTAATATCACGAATATCAGTATAATCATCTTGTTCAACATCTGGATATTCCATTAGTCCTAATGATACTTTGTTACCATATATATCGTGTATCATATATGGGTGTTTAGTTTCATCATCATACATATAAACTAATTCCCCTACTTTAAATTTGCTCTCCATAATCTTAATGTTTTAATGTTCAACAAATATACAAAATAATATTTTAATTATGAAAATATTTTACTAAAAAGTTTTCTACTATAATATTCAATATACATAATACTTGCAATTACATATTTTGTTGTCTTACTTATCTTTGCCATAGTTTAATCTATTTCAACTTGTTCTTTTCTCATTTTAAGACAATATTCACATTCGTAAACTTTTACCCAACCTCTTATGTTGTTTATATTACCTCTCCAAACTTCACCTTTTTCAATAAGTTTCCATTTGTGGTTACATTTAGGTTTAGTTGAATGGTATAACAATGTCCCTAATAATGTCCCTATGCCAAAACATAGTAAATAAAATAAAATTCCCATAATCATAATGTTTTAATGTTCAACAAATATACAAAATAATATTTAATCTGAAATACTTTCGTTAACTAAATCATCAATTTTTTTTAGTTCTATTCTTGCACCACTAATCGCTTCAGAATTAGTCTTAACGTGTTCGTGCATAATGATAACATCTAAACAATCTATTAAAGACCAATACGCATCTAATTTTAAAAATTCTTTTTGGACTGCTTTTACTTCTGCAACCAATTTTTTTGTAGTGTTTAAATTTCTCATAATCTTAATGTATTAATGTTCTCAACAAAGATAAAAAAAATATCTTATATAATACTATACTATATAAGATATTTTTAAATTATTTTATATTTGTTCTAATACCAATTCTCTATCTTCTGAACTTACATAATCTAATATGCCATTCTTGGTAATATCTGAACCATAAAAACCACAACAACTATCTTCTTGTTCTCCATTTTCATCAAGTATCTCAAATTGGTAAACATCTCCACTTATATATTGGTCATACGTTTCAACTTCATTAGTTAAATAAGTTACCAATCTTTCTTTTAGTTTTTTACCAACTTTTTTACCACCATATTCTTGTAATGCTTTTTGTTTACTAATAAAAATAAAACCTACTTGTCCACTATCCCAACCACAACTAAAACCAGTAGTATTCATTGTAATACCACTATGGTCATACAAATATAATGGTAATATTACTGCTACATTTTCATTCTTGATAATTGCTCTTTCCATTTCTTCCCAACTATCATAATCATTATGGTTATAGGTATGTTTATCCCCTAAATCATAACGTCTATGGAAACAAACCATTGTTCCCAAATTATCCCATTCTCTTGGACTTTCAGCAAAGTCAGAATGTTCCACTACTAATTTTCTTCCGTTTCTTAAATCAAAAGTTTCCATAATCTTATAATGTTTTAATGTTCAACAAATGTAAATAAAAAATACCATACTACAAAATATAATATGGTATTTCTTTAAAAAAAAATTAGAATTTATTTTTTAATCTATTTTCTTCTTGCTTTTTATCTACAAATAATACCCCACAAGCAAGTAAACTAGAACCTAGAAAAAACCATAAACTTGTCATTAATTCATTGGTAGACTTTGAAACCAAAATCCCAATGAAACTTATTACCATAATGGTAACACCAATAACATAAAAAGTAATGTGTGCCTTTTTCATAATCTTTAAAGTTTAATAATTAATATCTGAATACAAATATAAACAAATTATTTTAATTTGATACTATCTAAATAAATAATTGTATAATTTAATATTATATAATGTCTATAATCCATTTCAGCATCATACCATATCTCACATTTACCAATATAGAAATCATCTACATATAATTCTATATAATCTTCATCATATAGTTGGTAACTTAAATCTTGTTCACTATTGTAAACAACCTCATCTTCTTCCGTAATTAAATCCCACATAATATTATATTTAAAAGTTTCTACAAATTTACCATATCAATTCCAGACACACAACCGACAATTGTCTACATATTACAATCTTTACATAAATCTTGTCCATTCACATCAAAATCCATTTCTTCTTTAATGAAACCACCACCACAATTATCACACATATATTCATTCTCATATCGTTCCCATTCATCTTCGGATAAGAAACCTATTAAATTTTCCCTTGGTACAAAAGATAATAATTCCTCAATACTTTCTTCCCAACCATTAGACAAATCACTCTTAATTTGCTCAACTACTCTTTCAATTAACTTGCTCATAATATATTGTTTTAAATTTATATTACAAAGATAAGTTACCAATTCCAGCACCACAACATACTAAAGTTAGCATATTAAAAAAAAAATTATTTTTTTTACATAAAGCCATTGTAGATTCAAAAACATTTTGTACCTTTGATATATCAAAGGTTAAGGGTTGGATATCAAAAGTATCCGAAAGAGTAGACTCCAACCTGGCTATAAATCAGCTACTTACATAAAAACAAAAATAGCCCCATTAGGGACTATTTAAGCGTACTTTATTCACTACTCTATCACATAGTCTTTCTTATTGATTTTAAGCCTTGTAGCGGTCTTAAAATTAATCATTCGCCATTCCAACTTACCCATATCGTAAACCGATTTCATTCCGTAATCACTTGGATTATATTTCATCCCTTGCCCATTAACCCCTTTCTTAACCCCAGTACGAGCTGTCATACGTCTTTCGGTATTATCTTTCTTTACAAAAGTAATTGTGAAAAATCTACCTTTGCTTGAATTTACTAATTCTACCGCTTGTTGTCTTGTAATCGTTTCCATAATCATAATCTTTAAAAGTTTAACATAAACAAATATAATAATAATATCCCATATACGCAATACCTATATGGGATATTTTTTAAATTAATTTTCTAAACAAGTATCAGTAAAATCAATCTCAACATCAGAATAATGTTTATCTAAATAAGCATTCAACCTATTTACATTTCTAAACCTTGTAATCGTTTCCTCATCAGCCCACGCATTTTTAAAACGATTTTCTTTAATGATTGCAATGTAACCACCTTTAAAGATTTTACCTTTATCAGCAACAATAAGAATGTTATCAGTTAATACATTCTCTCTTAATAAAAATTCTCTCATAATCGTAATGTTTAATAATTCAACAATGCAAATATATAAAATAATATTTAATTCACAACTATAAAATAAAAAATAATATTAAATATTTTTTACTTACCTTTGCATCCAGCATTATGAGAAAAGATATAAGGTAGTGAATAACTACCCTATATCCTATTTCATATGTTTACCAAAACATACGTTTGTTTAGGTCTGACTTACTTGCACACCATTCAATAATTTGGTCGGTGTAGTAACTTGTAGTTAGGTCTAATAGAAACATAGTTAGTTTTCTATCAGCATCACTAATTCTTGTTAATACTTCTAACCTTGTCCATTCCTTTGCATTGCTTTGGTCTGAACCCTTATTAAACCCTTTTGAAGTATCCCATTCTTTACCAATGATAATTACTTTCGTTTTAGTAGCAATAGCGGTTATAACTCCACCTTTCGCATACTCACCAATCTTCCAAGTCTTTGTTGCCATAATCTTTTTTTTTACGCGCCTACCACACAAATGTGTAGGCATGGTTAATAATGTTTATCTGAATACAAATATACAAAATAATATTTAATCTACAATAGTCTAGATAAAAAAAATGAGAATAATTTCTTATCCTCATTTTTCCTTTGTTAAACATTAAACTATAGATTATGAACTTATAGTATTTTTATGCTTTGCTTTACGTGAATAGGTCTTCTTGCTCTTATGAACCTTATGAACCGCCACCCAACCAACTGAATTGGTTAAGTCTTCCTCACGTCTTGCATTGCGCTCCATTTTTATAATTTGTTCCGTGGTAATAGTACCACAATGATATTTCTTTGCCATAATTAATAACTTACAATTTCATCAATAAATAACTCTGCGTCTTCCTTACTCTCAAATTTAAATAAGTCTTCTACATTATTCTCCTTATACTTTAATTCAATCCAAGTTGGTATAAACCAAAACTTATATTGCTTTACTAATATTTTAAATACATTACTCTCTTGTTGTATTGTAAAATCTTTTTTAGTTAATTTCATCGTATTGTAGTTTATTTTTACAAATAAATACAATTAATTAAGCAAAAACAACTTATTTATATCAATTTCTTCTACTTTTTTACCAAAAATATCCAAAAAATCATCAATTTCACCCCCAAATGTCACTTTTTTTACCTCTTTCCCAGTATTATAATCAATTAATTTACCTTTAGAATTCACCTCAAAATCACTTAAATTTGCATCTCCTTTGATAAATTCTACCTCAATTTCATCAAAATCTACATAACATTCTTCTGAAATCATAAATTTTATAGTTTCAACCACCTCTAAATCTAAATTCCCCTCTTCAATTAGCACAATATCGTTACCAATTTTAAATAAAGTTTCACTTCTCATAACTAATAGTATTAATGTTTCAACAAATGTAAAAATAATATCCCATATAAACAAATTCTATATGGGATATTTTATAAGATTATTTGTAATACTCCTCAATAATCTCTGCATTGGTTAATACAACCTCATCTCCGTTCTCATCAGTTTTAACCCAACCAAATTCTCTTTTCATTCTATGGTCATTCTCTCTGAATGTAATATCTTCACTCATTGCTTGAACGTATGCTTTTCTTGTTTCTTCATCAGTTAAACTTTCAAACAACCTTTTATCTCCAAACAAAGACTTATAGTATTTATGATTAGGTATTGTTGATTTAATAGCCTTTCTTACTTCTGAATCATCAATACGTAAAGAATCAGCAACACTTTGCATTCCGTGTTCAATTAACCCTTGTCTGAATTTACTGAAATTATCAATAGGTAACCCCTCAATATTTTCTTTATGACAATCAAAATCTAATTCATCAACTCCAATGTAATCTTCCATTTTATACATTGTGCAAACTCTTGCCCACCAAGTATACTCTACTGAATATATTCCCTTGTTAAGAGTAATTGTTCCGTTTAATTCGGGATATACATTCTCTTTTACTACATTAGTAGTTACTTCTGCATTCTTAATGTCAGATAAAAATTTAAAAATTTCCATAATCGTTTTGTTTTTTAATGTTCTACAAATCTACATATAATATCCCATACTACAAAATATAATATGGGATATTTTTATTTTTTTTTATTCTTCAATAGTTTCTTTAATGTTTAACCAACTTTCAAACCCTTTCGGACTACCAAAATATAAGGTCTTCTTACCTTTGCAATACTTACCCTTACTATTCATATATCCAACCTCAATCACTTTTAATTTAACTTCTTCGTTCTCGTGTTGAATAATCTCGTATTCATATTCTTGCCAAGCATCTTTTACATTGGTAGGATATAAATAGTAACCGCCAGCACCATCTTTGAAATGAGCAACCAATTGTGCGGCTAAACAACCTATTCCATTAAATACTCTTTCGGTTTCCCCTAATGAAATACCATTTACCATTTTACCACCATTCAGAAATTCTGCTAAATCTGAACCCATTCCACTTGGATAACCATCCATTTGTCTATACATACAAACGTATGTTTGTTTCTTTAACTTGTTAGTGGTTTCATCATTCCAAGTTGCAATCACTCTTGTTAAACTTCTTGTTCCCATAATTTTAAGTTTTAATGTTTATTAATCTTTTACAAATATAATAAAAATATCTTATATAATACTATACTATATAAGATATTTTATATTTTTTTTTACAACATTGATAATACTACCTTGCAAACCGATTTCTTATAACCTCTTGCTCTTAATTCTCTCCATACGTGGTCGCTATCTAATAACTCACATTCAGCCATTAAATTACCATTACTATAAATGTATATCTTATAACCATAATCATTCGCATATACTTTTAGATTAGTAATACCTTGCTCAATGTTACCTAAATAGATTTCTTCATCTTTAATAGGTTCGTCTTCATCGAACTCACTATTGTTTTGGCAACCCTCATACCATAAGTCTGGACAATCACAAATATCCATTACTGACTTGCAACTTGCACACTCAATACTTAATGTATCGTGTAATAATACACAACCACAATTACCACAAGTTACAATGTTGATTTTTGCCAATGCTAATACTTTGTTTTGTAACTCGATTTGTTTTTTTGCTAATTCTCTTTTAGTCATAATCATAATGTTTTAATGTTCTCTACAAATATACAAAATAATATTTAATCTGCAACTACTAATTTAAAATTAATGTAAAAAAATGGGAATATTTCTACTCCCATTTTCCAAACATTAAACATTAAACATACTTGATTATGAAACAAGTTTCCTTTGTTGGTTAACAACCTTGATATACTCATCAAGGTAGTCTTCTGCTAACCCACTATTAATTTTTTTCAATCCATTCAATAATGTATGAATCCTATCATCATCAGTTTGTTTAGTTCCCATACGAACTCCTCTAATGAATCCCTCAATTTTTTTTCTATACGTATCTTCAATTCCCATAATACTATTTTATATAACCTACTTCATTTAAAAACTCCTTACAAGTAAATTCGAACTCTACTTTACTCCACACAACAACTTCATCAACATAATCAATTAACTCGTCTTGGTCTACATTCTTTACAATGTTTGTGAATTGATTTAATAAGTCTGCATCATCATCAGCACATAAATATTGTTGTGCTTTTGTTAATACTTTAACATTATATCCACCAATAATACGTGGGTATTTTTCTTCCAAATAATTAATCATACATTCGTATGCACCTTTGGTATCCACATTGAATTTACTATTATCATATTCTTCGTATAAACTTGGTAAAGTATCCCATTGTTCATCGTATGGTAATTCCTCAAATTCAGCATTAAATAACTTAATTAAGTTACTGAATAAATACATATCGTAATCCATAATCATAATCTTTAAATGTTTTAACAAAGATAAGTATAATTCCCTTACCAATTACATAATAAGGGAATTTTTTTTTTAATTAAATTGATACTGCCCTTAATCCAATATGAATAGGGTCTTTGATTTTAACTCCACCACCATTAGGTTTTCCCCAACCTTGGTTTCTATCATCTTTACTTCTTGTTGTTGGTATGTTACCTTTAAAATATTTCTCCAATACAACCGCAATACCATTGCTCTCATCAGAATCAAACATCAAATCACATACTTCACTCCATGGTGTATCCCATTCAAAACTATCATCACCACTCGCATCAAATACTCTACCATAAGAATCATAATGTCCTCTCATTTCTTCAATGACTTTACCATTCCTTAATAGATACATTCTTACTGCATCCCCATCGAAACTACTGCTGGCAACCGCTTTACCACTTTCTTTGCACATAAAACTGAAACAACCCATAATCTTTATCTTTTAATGTTCTCTACAAATATAATAATAATTCCCTTACCAATTACATAATAAGAGAATTATTTTTAAATTATTTTATAAATGTCCTCCGAAATTATTTGTTGGGTCTTGAAATTCCCATTTATCATCTCCGCCATCTAAATCACTTTCTCCTAACTCATTCTCCAAATCAGTATCTAACTCCTCATTATTCGTTAAATAAACAATTAACTCATCATCTTTGATGTTCTCATCAACTTCAACTTCAATTGTTGCCGTTTTATAATAAGTCCTTGTTAAGGTTACTTCTACTTTTCTTGTTGCCATAATCTTTATCTTTAATGTTCTCTACAAATATAATAATAATTCTCTTACCAATTACATAATAAGAGAATTATTTTTAATTAAATTGAACAATTACAATCTAAATCATCACAATGGTGCGTTCCTTCCAATCCTTCAATTTCTCCAAACTCTCTTATACTGAACCATATCTGCTCCATTGTTGCTTCATTGGTTAACGACTGCTCTAAAACATATTGTGCTTCTTCATCAGTACAATTGAATTTAGATTTAACGTCTTCTACGTGCCAAAGGTTATCAACAAAATAACCATTTGCTTTTAATACTTCTTTTGCTTGTTCTACGTTCATAATCGTATTTATTAAAATTCTAAAAAATGTACTCCTTCTTCAATTAATTGATTGATTAACTTTAAATCATCAGTTAAATCAAAATCTTGCATACCTTGTTCAACAATATCATCTAAACAATCTTTGGCAAAACTAATCTCATACTGACAACTTGTTTCATCGTTACTAACCATACTGGGTGTAACTTCGTTTCTAATAATCTTTTGTACTCTTACCGATAGTGGTGGTTGGTACTCTACAATAATTCTACTCATAATGTTTATGTTTTAATGTTTCTACAAATATACTAAATAATATTTAATCTACAACACCACCACCATAATATAAATTAAAACTTCTTGCGTGGTCTAAACCTTTAACCCAACTTCTATATCTCTCTTGGTCTGCATTATCCACAAACTCATAGTATGAACCATTGCAATATCTTAAACGATTATTCTTTTTATAGAATAACTCAAATAAAGCATCCTCATTCTCTGCTGACAAATCTTCTACTCTCTTAATTTCAGAACTGCTACTTGTGTAACTAATTCTATCCCAATAAGCAATCTTTAAAGTAATCATAATCTTTATCTTTTAATGTTCAACAAATATAATAAAAATATCTTATATAATACTATACTACATAAGATATTTTTAAAATTATTTTTATGGTCTTTGTATTACAAAGTAACCATACTTATATGGTTGGTTTCCGAAATCAACTTCGCCCATATCAACAAAGTCTTCTCCGTCTTCGGTTTCGTGTATAGATACAATTTGATATTCTTCCGTATCATACTCTTTTACCCTATCAATTTCTTCGGGGTGTAAGAATAGGAAATCTCCATACTCAACACTATCCTCTTCTGCCACTACCAATCCACCACCATACTTCGCAAAAAAATCTGTCTTAGTCATAATCTTTATGTTTTAAATGTTTAACAAATATACAAAATAATATTTAATATCCTAATATATTTTTTATAAATGTGTTAACTCCCCACAATTCATACATTCTATATAAGGTTTACCACCTTGGGATACTGCCACACTTTCTTTTGGTAATAGTATCCATTCTGAACCACCACATTCACAATTACCCTCTGGGTTTCCTAATCGTTCTTCCATTGTTAATTGTTCCTTACCTTTCAAGTATGGGTAAACGTGGTCTAATACATTACCCTTAACTTCTTTCAATACTGCTTGATAAAACTTTGCCATAATCTTTATGTTTTAATGTTTTACAAATATACAAAATAATATAACATATACAACAAATAAAAAAAAATAAATTTATTTTTCCTATTTTGTATTTCGTATTGATTTTATGTGTACATTTGTTTTATGGAAGTTTAAGGGTCGCTACTCACAAGGTAGTGAAAGAGTAGACTCCAACCTACCTATATATTTTATTTTATACACTAGCAAAAAAATTTGCAAAGGTACAAAATAAATTCGACCCTTGCAAATAAAGTTATTAACAATGTAATGTGGGGATATTGCTATCCCCATCTACATATTATGCCATCACTAATCCTAATTTCTTCATAGTGAATTCGTATGCATCTTGGTTGGTCTTATTGTTCGTTCCTACCATCATACTTTCCAATCTACCATTCTCTCTCCTTGGTGCCGATTTAGAATGAGTAGTCCAACTTGTAACCCCACTGAATAAACCAAATAAGTTATCCCCTTTCTGATTCATCTCTTTATTCATATGACCATACAAGTCTTCCATCGCATTCAAAGAACGAACTGACAATTCACTCTCTTTACGAACTGACATTAGTCTGTCAAAACCTAATAAATGTTTTACCATTTCATCTGCCATCTTTCTTGTAACTTCCGTTGATTGGAATTTAGCATACGTTTCAGTCAATTTAAGACTCTCTGCTAACGTCTTCTCTATCAAGTAAGGTAATTCCATCACTCGCTGTCTTAAAGACGCTGTATGACGATATTTTGATTGACCATCACGATAGAACTTAAAGAATTGGTTTTGGCAACTCATTACTAATTCCCCTAATCCAACTGATAAAGACGTAGTACCATCGTTACTATCAATAATAGTTACATATCTTTTGATAGTTTCAGTACCAACTTTACTCATTCCCTCAATTCCTAATTGAACAAAAGTCTTTCTACCATCGTTCAAAGAACCTGCTTTGGTAACTGATAATGTATCCCCAAATGGTTTCATTCCCTCTAAAACCAATTCCAAAATTTCATCGTTTTGAGATACTTCATAACCACCTTTCACTTGGTTGATAATGTTACCACTTTTAGTGTTTAACAAACCATAGTAATCCGTAGGAACGTCTTTATACGTTACTCGCTCAACTACTTCTTCAATACCATTGTTAATGATAGTTTCAGATACTCTACCAATTGGTTGCTTTGCTACCATTTGTAATTTCTCAATTCTGAAATCCAAACCATATTGTTTTAAGATTTCTTGTACTCTTGCATTTGTGTCCATAATCATTTAGTTTTAATTATTATTAATTGTTATCTGAGTACAAATATATAACACTATTTTATATTTTCCTAATGTTATTTTATATTTTTTACATTTTTTTTGTAATTTAGACTCATTCTAAATAAGGGTATAAAAAAAATATAATGTAGGTCGGAGTCTACTCTCTCGCTATCTTGTGAATAGCAACCCTTAACTTTGATAATTCAAAGTTAAATAAAAAATCCCATACTACCAAATGTAATATGGGATAATTTGTAAAATAATTAAATTGATATTATTCGCACTAATTCAGTATCTATGATTTCTGCCAAATTATTTACTTGGTCTATCATACTTTTGCTAATTCTGAATATTTGTCTATGGTTTTCATCACTCTCAATTAATTCTTCCCACTCACAAGCAATGGTTTCAAATACATCACCACTATACAATTGTTCATTGAACTCATCATCTTTCATCATTTCTCTACCTTGTAACTCTTCCAATACTCCCATTAGTAAACTATCTCTAGGGATATCAGTACAAGATACTACCTCAAAACTTTCTTTCGTAAACATAATCTTATATTTTATTAATGTTCAACAAATGTAAATAAAAAATACCATACTAAAAAATATAATATGGTATTTTATATAAAAAAATTAAACTAATTCTAAATTCATTTTAGGAAACATTTTTTGTATCTCCTTTAAATTTAATATAGGAAATCTTTTAAGTTGGTTACAACATAAAATATTATCTCTTACGTGTTCCGATTCAGAATAATAGCAATTAACATAATCATCTGCTGAATATGGTAACATACTTTGTAATCTATGCACATCAGTATATTCAGGACTATAACTTGATATATTCATTAAACAATACTTACGTTCAATGGTATCAATAATAGTAATTCCGTCATTATTATCTCCATACGTAAAGTTTAATCTAATATCCCATTTACTATCGTATTTTCCGTCTTCATCAATACAATCTGAATTTAAGAAATGCATTCGTTCAATACCTGTTCCCCTTGGGTGTAATGGATTAGTTTGAACTTGTAATAACATCATCACTTCCTTAATGTATTGTTCCAAACTATCAAATGAATAATTTTCTGAAAATGGATTGGTATATTCATTCATATTTTCGGTTAGGTTTAAAATATGTTTGATATTATAAACTGCTGACCTACCATACAACCATTGGTGGTGTATTGCTATTATCGTATGTTTGCCACTACCAAACATTTTTCTTGCTAACTTCTTATCAGTATCAGTAGCATAGTTTCTTTTTAATTTCACTGGGTTTAATACCTTAATGAAAATTTGATGTCTTTGTCCCATAATATAATCCTTTAATGTTTTAACAAATATAATAAAAAATCCCATATAAAATACTATATGGGATAAATTATTTTTAATCTACTAAATTGTATAACATACTCTCAACAACTTCATACCACATTGAATATTCATCATCTGCTTGTGCTGACGGATATTCTCTCATAATTTGAGTAATCTGTTCATCAGTTACTTTGATTTTAAATCTATCTGCTACTGACTTAATATCATCTCTACAAATTACATTCTTTGCCATAACTTTAATGTTTAAATTAATACTTGAATACAAAGATAATAAAAAATACCATACTACAAAATATAATATGGTATTTTATTAAATTATTTTTAATCCCAAACTCGTGTTGTATCTCTCGTGAATGGGTTAAACTCCACTTGCAATCCCATTACCCACTTACCTTGCTGAACTCTTAAACCTTTATGTTCTGCGAACTCTCCATTAGGTTTCTCGTGTTTAACAATCGTTTCTCCTAATACTTCAATCTCTGCAAAGTCAACAACTTCGGTATTGCTTTTAAAATCTCCGTATAATGTATGTTGGTGAACTCCCTCACCAACTAAAATCGTTTGTTTCTTCATCTTTTTCATAATCTCTAATTTTAACTTTCCAAATGTAACAATTCCAAATATTCTTTACCACTCAAATGTCGTGGGTTCGATAACCTTTCTTCATCAGTTGGTTTTACCAATATGCAATCCCCTTGTCTAATAATCGTTTCAATCTTACCAATAGGCACATTAGTTTGAATAGTCCAAGCAATACTATTAATTACATCTAAATCAATATCTGAACTACTAAACCAACCTCTATCACTATTGTTTGCTCTGAATACTCCATTAGGGTTTACCCAAATTAAATACTCTCTATCAGTCGATGTATCTTTACATTTAACGTAATATACATCTTCATTACCCCACCTTTGATTAGGAAATAATATCTCTCCACTAACCTTGTATAACTCGTATGTATCTGCAAAGTTAATCGTTTCTTCAATACCATTCTCGTTTATCCAAGTTGTGGTCTTATTAATAGTTTGTTTATCTATTAATACTGGGTTTACTTCGTTAATTAATCTCTCTAAACCAAATCGTTTAAAAGCAATTCTTCTTAACTCTGTATTTTCAATCTCTGCAATCTCTTTAAATGTAATTGGAACAATATCTTCCCAAAAATCTTCCAATCCACTCATAGGGCAATCTCCACCACTACATTTTAAAATCTTGCAACCTAAATTGAACTCAAACTTTAAGTTCTCAATAATTAAATTCATAATTTCTATTTTTTAATGTTCTACAAATATAATAAATAATATCCTATACTACCAAATATAATATAGGATATTTTTAAATTATTTTTTAATCTTCACTATTAGTATATACATACGTTTCATTGTTCATTTCAACCAACAATTCGTTATGCTCATTGAACATCGGTTCTTCATTTTGATAACTATACCAATCGTTAACCTCATTATCAGTTTGTGGTGTATATCCACTTGTGGTATTGTCAAGTATATTTGCAATTTCTTTTTCTATTCTCTCGTGTTCATCAGTCATAATGAAATCTTTTGAATAGTTGAAATTAGTAAATTCATCAACACCACCATTAAAACTACTTACATACTCTTTAAGATAAGCAATTTGTTCATCAGTCAAATGAATAGTTAAAGTATTGGTAATAGTTTCTTGCCACTCACTTTGTGCCGACTTACTATAAGTGAAATCAATTTCTTCTCCGTATTCTTCTTCATCTTCAAGTTCAATATGAACTACTCCACTTTCTCCCATATAATGTCCGTCTGAATTTACATAGAAATCAACTCGGTCAAATACTGCTCTATCAAAGAAATCATCTAATTCCTTACATTCAACCACTTCATCATCAGCATTGAAATAAACAAAAGAATAATCTCCCATTTCATCTCCACCACAATAAAATTCCATTTCAGCACGAACAATACCTTTATCGTTCCATAGTGCAATCGCTTGTTCTTTTTCCATAATTTATGTTATTTAAAATTTAACCTTTGCAAATATACAAAATAATATTTATTCTGCAATACTTTCTTCACTATTTTCTTCTTTAATTCTTTCAAGTAATTCTCTAACACTTCTTTGTGCCTCTACACTCGGTATAGGTTTCACTCCATTATTCATCCAAGGTTGAACTACCATATTGTTTAAATAATCTTGTGGTGTTGGAATACCTTTCATTCTAAAATCTTCTGCTATATGTAACATAGCAATATCAACTACATCAACACTTCTTCCCTCTGAATTAATAATGTTATATCCAAATATTAAAGGAATAATCTCATACGCAAACCAAGTATTGTGGGTTAACATTCTGCCCGTATTATTATTCATTGTTGCTTTTGGACTATCTAACAATTTGTGAATTGCTAAATAATCTTCTACTTCTCCACCCCAGCGTTTAACTGAACTTTTTGAATGTATCATCGGATTAGCCATAACTTTTAATTTTTAATGTTTAACAATGTTTATCTGAATACAAATATATAAAATAATATTTAATATACAACTATACTACCTAAATTATTTGTAATTTTTTTTGCTATCTGAAATCCGTATGCCCAATGTCCATTATCTAAATCAACAACCACACTTCTACTTTCAACTTTATCCCAATCAATACTACTTACATTAATATCGTTTATCTCAATACAAGTTACCTTAACTACCTTTGGTAAATCTTTACCCCAACTACCTCTCCAAATAACCTCATCACCTACTTTTAACTTTTCCATAATCTTAATGTTTTTACAAATATACAAAATAATATTTAATCAGTAATAGTCTTATTAAACTTTTCTTCACAAAAAATAAGATACATTATCTTATCGTTCCTATCAATAATCTTCTCTCTTAATTCTTCCACATCTTTATTGTCCAACCAACTATAAATTTGTATATCTTTTAATATAGCATTGAATACTGCATCAATCTCCATATCATTCCAATTATCATATATAGATAATTTTCTTAAACCAAATGGTTCTGCATCCAAACCAAACTCACAAGTATATCCTATACTATTTAAGTCATCTACCAAATTAGCACAATTCTCATAATCAAATTCATCATAAGCATATTTACTCAATACTTCTTGTAATTCAGTTGGTAACTCACTAAACTCTCTACTAAATAAATCTTCCATAATCTTTAACCTTTAATGTTTTAACAAATGTAAATAAAAAATCCCATACTACAAAATATAGTATGGGATATTATTAAATTATTTTTTGATTATGCGTTAACCAAGGAAATATTCTTATTGATTGCAACCAATTGTGAAAATAATTCTCCCTCATTTTCAGAAAATTTCATATTAGATGAAATAATCTTATCTGCAAACTTATCATAGTTGTTTGACATTCTCATTACTTTATATAAAGAACGTCTTGCAAATGATTTGTTAGGTAAATAACCTTTCACTTTTAATACTGCTTTCAATAATCTCATTGATTCACGTTCATTAGCAAATTCAATCTCACCATTCTTGAACATATCAACTTCCATTTTTGAACCACCACCTAAAAAGATATAAGATAAATCAGTAACGGTCAATTTATGTTCGTTAATTAACTCCTCAAATAATCTATATCTTTTTGCTTTATCGTTATCCAATTTAGCATATTCAGATAAGTAAATTTTATTACTCCAACCAGTTCTTACGTTATTCAATACTGCAATATAACGTAATATATTCTCTTGAGTATCCTCAATTAACTCAACAATGTGTCCGTTAATCCCTAAATCCAATAATTTAGCTGTCTCTATTGTATGTTGTCCATCACCAATAATATGTTGGTTTTTCTTCCCAAATGCACTTGTTCTAATAATAGTAACACTTGTCGATGCTGTTCCATACTTATTAAATGATTCCATTAACTTACATATATTAGTTTGATTAATTCTACGTTGTAATGGTGACAAGTCGAAATGTTTAAAGTCTTTCAAATTTACAAAACTCTTAATCAATCTAGTTTCAAATACGCTAGGCGTTTGTTTAATAACCAATGCTAATTTTTCGCTTTTAGTTAACTTTACTTTTTTCATACTACTTTTTTTTGTGTTTATAATTATTTAATTGTTCCTTACAAAGGTATAAAAAAATCTCATACCACCAAATATAATATGAGATTTTTTATTTTTTTTATTTACTACTTAATTGTTCATCACTAATCATTCTCTTTTCTTCCAACAAATCTTTTGTATCACTTTCGGGATTACTCATTATTAGTTGTCTTAACATTTGGTCTTCCATACCAACTTCCTTTAAGATATACTGCATAGTTTCTCCATCAACATCAATTACTT
>JACCDX010200052.1_pt1 | contig 24197 bp, 19 predicted proteins | sample 7449681 | NCBI WGS metagenome assembly JACCDX01 (sample SAMN15323450, study PRJNA562643) | freshwater metagenome | isolation source: river surface water | place: USA:Blue River Watershed | collected 2017-08-18
CAAACTGCTGAGGAATTGGGTTTTAAGAAAGTAGAATGCTGTCATGCTGGAGATAATCAACTTGTCTTAGCTAGTCAACGTTGGGTTCAACAATTGAAGTAATTACAAGAGGCTTAAATGACCACTGAATTAAATACTGCACCAGTAGGTAACTCTAAAAAAGCTAAATCTGATGCTCTAAGTCATGGTTTATGGAAAGCGTTATGGATTGCTGTTGCCGTTTGTGTTCTCTGGTTAGGTTTTGAAGGGGGTATTCGTCTTTACCATCGCCCAGCACAACTAGATAGTCGTGTTGCAGAGTTGGAGGCAAAGCTAGCCACAGTGATGGCGCATGAAGCAGATTTAGAGGCTGCGCTAAAAGGCAACCTTGAAGCTGAAAAAGTAATTGCGCCAGTAGCTGCAAAACTGACGGCAGTGTTGAACCAAGTTAATCAATTGCCGATGACAGCTTTACCTGCTGCACCATCAACAACCCCGACGATTTCTTCAAAGGCACCATCTCTCACTGACAAAGTTTTTTCAGCCATTCAGCGCATGGGTGATCAGCTGGTACGCGTTCAAGTAGTTGGCGATATTAAAGATCTTGCTTTAACCCCAGCTGCTCAAGATTTAGTTCGCCAACAATTGCGTTTAAGTATTTTGAGTGCACGCATGGCTTGGTTATCCAATATGCCTTTGGTCGCCAAAGAAGACTTAACGCAGGCACAACAGTTATTGACTAAACATTTTCAGGCGCAATCTACCGCGGTTGTTAATGTGCAAAAAATGTTAGTTGATATACAAGCTGATATTGCTAAGCCAGTAGTTGCTAAGAAGGGTCCATAAAATGCGCGGTGCACTTTGGTTAGCCTTCTTATTTGCCTTAGCAGTTGTTGTGGCTCTTTTTGCGAGTAGCAATGGTGGTCACATCACGATTTATTTCCCACCTTATCGAGTTGATACAAGTCTTAATTTCTTTATTGCGGCGGTCTTGGGTATTTTTGTCGCTGGGCTAATTGCATGGAGAACGTTCGCAGCAATTTTGGACTTACCTAAACAGGCAGCCGCTTATCGTCGCAAGCAACGTGAAGCACGTGCAGTGGCCCATTTGTCTGAAGCGATTGAAGACATTTTTGCGGGACGTTTTTCGAAGGCTCTAAAAGCTGCAGAAGCTGCCAGTGCTAATAGTGCGATGGCCGAAACCGCTGCTCTCTTAGCAGCAAGATCTGCACATCGCTTGAATAAATTTGCTGTGAGAGATGAGTGGTTAGCAAAGATTAAATCAGCTGATAAACAGCAGGCTCGCTTGGTGGCAATGGCTGATATGCAAATGGATTCCAATGATGCAGATGGCGCTTTGGCAACAATTGACCAGTTACAAAAAGGTGGTGCGCGTCAGTTATTTGTGCAGCGCATTGCTTTAAGAGCTAATCAGCAGTTAAAGCGTTGGGAAGAGGTGTTGCGTTTGACGCACAGTTTGAGTAAGCGTGAAGCGATTCATCCAGTGATTGCTCAAAAAACGGTGCAAGAGGCTGTAGCTAAATTAGTTCAGCAAAAATCTTCTGACCATGAAGCTTTATTGCGTATTTGGAAAAACTTACCTAAATCTGATCGCAAAGCATCTAGGGTTGCTTTGGTGATGGCAAAAGGTTTGTTGGCAACAGGTCAACAAGATTTAGCGAGAGAGTTGATTGAAGAGTCTTTGGATGATCAATGGGATGAGGTTCTATTAGGTATTTATCCAGAGTGCTTACCAACGGGTTCAACCACTTTGGTCTTGGCGCAAAAATTAGAAACTTGGATGACCAAGTATCCAAGCGAACCAGCTTTATCTTTGGCGTTGGGCAAGCTTTGTTTAGCCCAAAAGCTATGGGGTAAATCTAAGTCTAGCTTGCAAGGGGTGGTGCGCGATACCAAAGCTAAGCCAGGTATGAAGGCGGAGGCTCACATGACCTTGGCTAAGTTGCACGAAGCCTTGCAAGAGCCTACAGAGGCGGCGGAGCAGTACAAGTTGGCAGCTCAAATCTACGCCGCTATCTAAATAGTGCCAGTCACCTAGCGTGATTGGCATTTTTCATAAATTTAAAAGACCCTCTAAAAATACTGTATATTTATACAGTATATGAGTCAGGTTGCTAATTCCCATCTACGTGCTTTGTACGTGGACTTTAATTCTTATTTCGCATCTGCTGAGCAACAGATGCGGCCGGAGTTGCGCGGCCAACCGATTGGCATTGTGGCGGTGATGACCCCTAGCACTTGTTGTATTGCTGCGAGTGTTGAGGCAAAACGTTTTGGTGTGAAAACTGGAACGGGCGTCAGAGATGCGAAGCGTTTGTGTCCAGAGATTCAGTTCATTGAGGCAAGGCCTGAGGAATACATTCGTTTGCACCATCGTTTGCATGAAGTGATTGAATCTTGTTTGCCAGTGACCGCTGTGCGATCAATTGATGAGATGTGGTGTGAGTTAAAAGGCAGTGATCGGTTGCGAGCTAATGCAGAGAGATTGGCTATTCAGATTAAAGAAAAAATATATTCTGAAGTAGGTGATTATTTGCGTTGTTCGATTGGCATTGCGCCCAATCGTTATTTAGCAAAAACTGCCAGCAATATGCAAAAGCCTAATGGCTTGGTGGTGATCGAAAAGTTAGATTTACCAAACATACTATTTCGTTTGAGTTTGAGAGATTTAAATGGCATTGGTCATGCCATGGAAGAGCGTCTGATCAATAGTGGTATTGATTCTGTAGAAAAGCTCTGCATGGCTAGCAAGCTCAAGCTTAGAAAAGCATGGGGCGGTATTGAGGGCGAGAGGATGTGGGCGCGCTTAAGAGGAGAGTGGGTGCCTGATCCAGCCACAGAAAAATCTTCGGTGTCACATTCACATGTATTACCTCCTGAGTATCGTGATTACACGGGGGCATTTTCTGTGGCGCATCGTTTGTTGCAAAGAGCTGCTGCACGATTAAGGGACTATGGTTTTGCTGCAGAATATTTGGGTATCAGAGTTAAATTAATTGTTAGGGGTGCCAAACGTTCAGAGCACTCCTATATCAGTTGGGGTGATGGCTGCTCTTTGGCAGCAACTAATGACACCACCATCCTATTAAAAGCACTAGAAACTCTTTGGGTCAATTATCCTCGCGATGGACATGTACAACCCATGGCGGTGGGCGTGGTCCTGAGTGAGTTGCGAGATGCGGCTGGTGTGACGCGAGGAATGTTTGAGGATGATCATCAAGAACTGAATCAAGTGCTTGATGCAGTCAACTTGCGGTATGGAAAAAATACTCTGTATTTTGGTGGTGCGCATCATGCTTTAGAAAGGGGTGGCCCACGGATTGCGTTTAATCACATTCCTGACTTGGATTTAGAGCAGGGTGGTTTGGGTGTATGGTCTGCAGGAAAACCTGGAAAGCATTAGCATTACTTTTATGAGTGAATCTAATTTACAAAAAGCTACTTTAGGTGGCGGTTGCTTTTGGTGCTTGGAGGCTGTCTATCAACAGGTGCGTGGCGTTGTTCATGTTGAATCTGGCTATACAGGTGGCCAAACCTTGAGCCCCGACTATGACTCAGTTTGTACTGGTAAAACAGGTCATGCTGAAGTTGTACAGATTGAGTTCGATGCCAATGTGCTGACTTATCAAAAAATTCTAGAAATATTTTTTGCTATTCACGATCCAACGACGCTGAATCGTCAAGGAAATGACATAGGATCTCAGTATCGGTCAGTGATTTATGCGCATGACAAAGAGCAGCGCATGATTGCCCAGAATGTCATTAAGCAATTAACTCAAGGAAATATCTTTGATCAACCGATTGTGACGGAGTTGGCAGATTTGCCAACTTACTACAAGGCTGAGGACTATCACCAAAATTATTTCAACAATCACCCTGAGCAAGGGTATTGTGCTTTTGTGGTGAGTCCTAAAGTCAGTAAATTTAGAAAGCAGTTTGCTGAACTACTCAACTAATTAGACAAATGCTTTAAGGTGCCAAACGCTGAATTGTCCAGACATCGTTGTCTTTGATGTACTGGATGCGATCATGTAGACGTGAAGGGCGTCCTTGCCAGAACTCTAATGCTTCAGGCTTAACTCTAAAGCCGCCCCAATGAGGTGGTCTTGGCGGGTTTAAAGCAAATTTCAGAGCATATTCTGCTGCCTTGGTCACTAATTCAGTACGACCTTTAATCACTCTGCTTTGTGGAGATGCCCATGCTCCAATGCGTGAGTCTAGTGGGCGAGAGTGAAAGTATTCATCACTTTCTGACTCTGAGAGTTTTTCAACAGAACCTTCAACCCGAACTTGTCTTTCTAGCTCTGGCCAAAAGAACAGCAGAGCTGCATGAGGATTGGCTGTTAAGGCCTGACCTTTGCGGCTCTCATAATTGGTAAAGAAAACAAAACCAGCTTGAGTTACTTCTTTAATTAGCACAACACGAGCGCTTGGCTTGCCGTTGGCATCCACAGATGCCACAGTCATGGCATTAGGCTCGGGTAATTCTGCATGACGAGCTTGGTCAAACCAGATATTGAATTGATCAATCGGATTGGCTTCTACATCCTCTTCAGAGAGGCTGCCTTTCATGTAGGATTTTCTTAAATCAGCTAACTTAGTCATGAGCTAAGTATATAGTCTTGGGTATGGAAAAGAATCAAAGTAGACGTTTTGGTGGGGTTGCTCGTTTGTATGGCGATGATGGCTTACAGGCTTTTGAGCAGGCTCACGTCTTGGTAGCTGGCTTGGGTGGGGTTGGTTCTTGGGCTCTAGAGGCTTTGGCTAGAAGTGCCGTTGGTGAGGTGACATTAGTAGATTTTGACCATATTGCTGAGAGCAATGTGAACCGCCAGTTACATGCTACTCAAGAAAACTTTGGTAAATCCAAAGTGAAGGCCATGGCTGAACGTATCTTGGCGATTAATCCAAGTATCAAAATTAATGAGATTGATGATTTCTTAAGCCCCGATAATCTGGATGAGCACCTCCATAAAAATGCTGGCAATCCCTTATTTGTGGTCTTAGATGCCACTGATGATGTGAAGATGAAAATTGAACTCACCGCCTACTGCAAAAAAAATAAAACTAATCACAAAGAGGGGATTCCTCTGGTGATTTGTGGGGGCGCTGGGGGTAAGTTAGATCCCAGTCGAATTGTTGCAGCTGATTTAGCAAAAACCACGCAAGATCCATTGTTATCAAAAATACGCTATTCCTTAAGAAAGCTTCATGGCTTTTCTAATGATCCTAAGAAAAAGTTAGGCGTGATGGCGATTTATTCAGATGAGCCAAGGCAGGGTGTGGCCACCGGTGGCTTAGCCTGCTCTGGATATGGTTCTGCTGTGACTGTGACAGCTACTTTTGGCTTTATTGCAGCTGCAGAGGTACTCAAGCTATTAAAAGCGAAGTACTTAAAGAGCAATCCATCAATTAAATAGCGAAAACTATTTAACGCTTTTGGCAATGTGAGCCAAAGCCTCTTCGACTTGGTCCACAAGAATTAAGCAAATATCTTCCGCTGCGATTTGAGCCAGGGCTTTATCAATCGCTAAAAATTCCCCGTGGAACTCTTCGACCTTTTTCACTTGTTTAGAGTTATTTAAGCCTTCGCGCATGATGCCAATCACTTCTCCGTCTGGGCGACCACGTTGGCACTGATCTTCATACAAAATGACATGGTCAAAGTACTGGCCCAAGATTTCTGTTTGACGACGCAAGTCTTCATCGCGACGATCGCCTGCGCCACTGATCACTACCATGCGGCGTTTTGCTGGCATATTGATGATGGTCTCAGATAAAGCGATGATCGCATCTGGGTTGTGACCATAATCAGCAATGATGGTGGCACCATTGTGTTGGAATAAATTAAATCTTCCTGGAACTGTTTGAGCATCACTCACGAATGTGCTGAGGCCTTCAGCGATGACATCCCAATTAATATTGAGGGCCCAAGCTGCACCGACCACGCCTAAAACGTTTTCAACTTGGAACCCAATTGTGCCGTTGGCAGTAATAGGTACTTGTTGTAAATCGATGTGGAATTCTTTTTTACCCTCAATAGCCACAATTTTTTTGCCATCCACAAACACAACGCGCTTACCTTGCGCACGATGTTTTGCCATGATTGGATGATTGATGTCTTTAGCAAAGTAAGTTACTTCAGCTGGACACACCTTGACCATCTTTGCCACTATCGGGTCTGCAGCATTTAATACAGCCATACCACCTGGGGCAACGTTTTGGACAATGACGCGTTTGACTGCAGCCAATTCCGTGGCGGTATTGATGTAGTTCATGCCAAGGTGATCGCCTTCACCTAGGTTGGTCACGATCGCAACTTGGCAACGATCAAAACCTAAACCTTCTCTTAAGATGCCGCCTCGAGCCGTTTCTAAAACAGCAGCATCCACATCGGGATGCATTAATACATTGCGAGCACTCTTAGGGCCACTGCAGTCGCCTGTGTCGATGCGGCGACCATTAACGTACACGCCATCTGTACCGGTGTGACCAACGCGAAGCCCATTTTTTTCAAATAGGTGGCTCATTAGTTTCACGGTGGTGGTTTTGCCATTCGTGCCAGTAACAGCTACAACTGGGATGCGACCATCATCATTTTTGCCAAACATAGTAGAGATGATGGCTTCACCCACTGGACGACCTTTGCCATAAGAAGGGTGCAAGTGCATGCGTAGGCCAGGTGCAGCATTCACTTCAACAATGCCGCCACCTTGCTCTTCTAGTGGACGGTAAACGTTATCGCAAACAACATCCACGCCACAAATATCAAGGCCTATCATTTGTGCTGCAGCTACAGCTGATGCAGCCAAATCAGGATGAACATCATCGGTTACATCAGTTGCTGTGCCGCCAGTACTTAAGTTGGCGTTGTTGCGCAGCGTCACGCGCAAGCCTTTGGGTGGAATTGAGTCTGGTGTTAGGTTTTGATTCTTGAGTGTGGCAATCGCGATCTCATCAATCCGAATTTTGCTCAGTGATGTTGCATGCCCGTCGCCGCGAAGTGGGTCTTTATTTACCTCTTCCACTAATTCACGCACTGTATTTTTATTGTTACCAATCACATAGGGTGGTTCGCGACGTGCTGCAGCAACTAATTGACCGCCAATGATGAGTAAGCGGTGATCATGTCCTGGCATGTAGCGTTCAACTATCACTTCTGACGAAATAGCTGATGCTGCTTTAAATGCAATATCAATTTGTTCGCGCGTGTCGATATTGACTGCAACCCCTTTACCTTGGTTGCCATCACGAGGCTTGATCGCAACCGGTGCGTTAATTTCTAAATATGCCTGCCAAGCTTCATCGGCAGTGGTCACGATGCTTCCCAATGGCACCGGAACGCCTGCAGCATGTAAAAGATTCTTGGTGAGTTGCTTATCTTGCGCAATTGATTCTGCAATCGCACTTGTAACACTTGTTTCTGCTGCTTGTATGCGGCGCTGTTTGCTACCCCACCCAAGTTGCACCATGCTGCCTTCGGTTAGGCGGCGATAGGGAATTCCTCTAGCAATGGCTGCATCAACAATGGAGCCAGTACTTGGTCCTAAACGAATATCTTCATCTAGTTCTCTGAGTTGTTTGAGGTATTCATCTAAGTGTGAGCCGTTATCAATGAGTGCGGAGCGGCATAGTTTCAAAGCTAAATCTAAAGCTAGGCGACCAACTTTTTCTTCTGTGTACTCAACTACTACGATATACACGCCATCATCAGGTGTTGCCATAGTACGGCTAAATGTCACAGGGCAACCTGCTTGAGCTTGGAGGTCTCTTGAGCAAACCTCTAGCGCGTGCGCTAGGGAGACGGTTTCATTTTGTCCGTATGACCTTAAAGGGCCTAATTGTGGAAAGCGTTCACGTAATCTAGTTTCAAAGCCAGAGATATTGGTGATAATTTTTTCGTTCTCTTCGCATTTCACAAGAGCTTCTAAAGCAGTGTGTCTACCCCATAAGTTGGGGCCTCTCAATGCGCGGATACGTGTTAGTTCCATAGTCTTGGCTAATTATATGTTTGTAGACCTGTTGCAATAATGTCTTTGGGGGTGTTGAGAGCCCAAACTGCAGCGACAGCAGCAAGTACGCTTTCTAATGTATTGGCTTTGCTACTTGATTGCAAAAGAGGAATGCTTGAAATACGAATTAATCGATCTTGCTCGGGTCCTTGCGCAAGAATGATGGTGTCATTTTCTGTGAATACTGCTTTGCCACCTTGGGCTAGATGATCTTTGGTGATGCTGTTAAGGCCATGTTTGCTGAAGAAGATAACTTCACCATCTGATAGTTCTGCCATTTTTGCAACAGCTTCATCATCAGCATTTAATACTGCAGCACCTGTTGGTAGAACAACATCCACTTGAGTGCGCATCACGTTATAAATTTGTTCTGGTTCAGTGATTGAGCACTCTGGTACGGTATCTGTTGGATCAAGGTTCGTCACAATGCCAACTGCACAACGATCATAGGCTAAGCCTTCGTTCAAAATAGTGCGGCTATCGTTTTCGAAAACAGCCGCTTCTACTTGGCGATTTAACAAAATACGATTGCCACTCGTCCAGTTGGCACAATTGCCAGGCGTTTGTAGGCGTTGATTAAAGTAAGCACCTTTGCTGCAAGCAAGGCCGACCTTCATGCCAGTCAGTTGCATGAGATGAGTGGTTAGTTGTGCCACCATCGTTTTGCCCCGTGAACCGGTCACGCCCACAATTGGAATTCGACCATCTGTGTGGTTGGGGAACAAATGTTCAACAATCGCTGCACCCACTGGTTGTGGTTCACCTACTGCAGGTTTTAAATGCATGATGAGTCCTGGTCCTGCATTCACTTCAACAATGGCGCCACCTTGTTCTTCTAGAGGCTTAGAAATATCTTCAGCGACCAAATCAATGCCGGCGATATCTAGGCCAATCACTCTGGCTGCCAGTGCTGCTTGTGCTGCTACTTCTGGGTGAACTAAATGTGTGACTTCGAAAGCCATATTGCCCGAGCCCTGAACCAATACTTGTTGACCTACGGCAGGGATTGAATCAAGTGTTAATTTTTGTCTCGATAATTCGATTTCTAGCTTGGTATCAAACACCACTGGGCTAAGAGGTAGTATCTCAGCATCACCGCGACGTGGGTCGGTATTAATTTCTTCTTCAATGAGTTGGCGAATCGTGCGCTTGCCATCACCGATGGCCCAAGCTGATTCACCTTTGGCTGCTGCCACCACTTTTTTACCAACCACTAAAAGACGATGTTCATTTCCTGGGATGTAACGTTCTACCATCACGCCACTACCTTCGTTGAGGGCGTCATCGTAGGCTTTTTCAATTTCTTCTTGAGTCGTCAAGTTGGTAAAAACGCCACGCGCATGATTTCCGTCATAGGGCTTCACTACCACGGGTCCGCCAATATCTTGAGCGGCTTCCCAAGCATCGCTAGGGCTTTCAACCATGCGACCTTCGGGGACTGGCACACCGCAGGATGCCAACAAAGATTTGGTTAAGTCTTTATCTCGAGAGATGCCTTCGGCAATTGCGCTCGTTAAATCTGTTTCTGCTGTCCAAATGCGGCGTTGTTGATTGCCATAACCCAATTGAACTAGATTGCCTTCAGATAAGCGTATTGATGGAATTCTTTTTTCGCGTGCGGCATCAACGATGCAACCTGTACTTGGGCCTAAGTACAGGCTATCGACCATGTCTTCAATTTCTTTGATTGCTGCAGGAACATCAAATGGCTTATTTTCAATGGCAGCCATGACTAAGTCGCGTGCATGATACAAAGCAGTCTCTGTAATCTTTTCATGCCATGCGCGAACAACAACTTTATAAACACCACGTTTATTGGTTTCGCGTGCTTTGCCAAAACCACCAGGCATGCCAGCTAAATTTTGTAACTCTAGGGTGACGTGCTCGAGGATGTGAGCAGGCCATGTGCCTTCTTCTAGGCGTTTGATGAAACCACCACGCTCACCATAGCTACAGCGATGTTCTATCAAAGTAGGTAACCAAGCGCAAAGACGCTCAGTAAATCCAGGAATGGTGTTGGATGGACAGTCTTCTAGGTCACCAATGTCTACCCATGCTTCAAGCACAGGGCGATAGGTCCACATACTGGGTCCTTTGAGGACCTTTATATCTATGATTTCTATAGTTTTTTTACTCATGCGGGCCGGAAGTGCCAAAAATACCTAATTGTACTTTGTCGTATAACGATTTGAACAGTTTTTGGTTGACATAAATCGCCATAAAAAAGGTAAATATTTACTCCATTAAATTTGCGATAATTGCGTACCTATAAAGATAAAAAGTATTTTTGCCTTGACCTCTTCTGAATCTAGCCTTACTGACCGTTTAGCCAATCATTGGCGAGTTGCTTTGCCATTGGTATTACGACCTGGCGAAGAAGTGATCTTAGCCCTAGAGCTAGATTTAAATCAGCAATTACAGTTTTCAAGCGGCCTGGTTTGTTTGACCAATCTAGGTTTAATTGCCTTTGATAACCAACATGATTTATCGACTGCCCAAGATTCGAGTTCTTGGAGTTATTGGAATTTTGCTGATGATCTAAAGCTTCATTTGCATGATCATGCTGGTGTAGCCAGTCTTGAACTATTTAATCAAGATGGTCGCCTAGCTTTATGGCGTTTTACCTTGGCTCAAAATCCTGTTGCTAACCGACTCTTGCAGCAATACAAAATTGAGTTCGCTAAATCCATGGGGCATGAGTTAGATAATGGTCTGGATCAATCCCAACCGCTATGCCCAAGTTGTTGGGTGCCATTGCCGCCCGATCAAGATGAATGTCCGGCGTGTACCTCAGAAAACCTAACACCACCATCTACTTGGACATTATTTAGATTGTGGCGTTTTGCAAAGCCATATCAAGGTCAATTGTTAATTGGCTTTTTATTAACTTTGGCTTCGACCGCTGCCACATTGGTGCCACCGTACTTAACAATGCCATTGATGGATGACATTTTGTTGCCATATCAAAGTGGTCAACCGATTAACTATGAGTTAACGGCTTTTTATCTAGGAGCCTTATTCCTTGCAGCACTCTTGGCTTGGGGTTTGGGTTGGGCTAAGACCTATATCTTGGCGTTGGTCAGTGAGCGGATTGGTGCAGATTTAAGAACTAGCACCTATCAGCACTTAATGAAATTATCTCTAGAGTATTTCGGTGGCAAACGAACAGGTGATTTGATGGCTCGTATTGGTTCAGAGTCTGATCGTATTTGTTTGTTCCTATCGTTACATTTATTGGATTTCGCTACAGACGTATTAATGATTTTGATGACAGCTGTCATCTTGGTATCTATTGATCCATGGTTGGCCTTAGTGACTTTGACACCTTTGCCATTTATTGGTTGGGCGATTCATGTGGTGCGTGACAAGCTACGCTATGGCTTTGAAAAAATTGATCGTATTTGGTCTGAAGTAACTAGTGTATTGGCTGACACAATTCCTGGTGTTCGTGTGGTGAAAGCATTTGCTCAGGAAGAACGTGAGACAGAGCGTTTCCGTTTGGCTAATCAACATAATTTGGCAGTCAATGATCGCGTTAATAAAGTGTGGGCGTTGTTCTCACCGACCATTACCTTGCTAACTGAAATTGGTTTACTGGTGGTTTGGGCGTTTGGTATTTGGCAGATTTCACATGACTCGATCACAGTGGGTATGTTGACTGCATGTTTGGCATACATCGGCCGCTTTTACACACGCCTAGATTCAATGAGCCGAATTGTGTCGTTTACTCAGCAAGCTGCAACAGGTGCAAAACGTATTTTTGATATTTTGGATCACGTCTCAAGCGTTCCGGAACCAATCAATCCAATCAAATTAAATAAAGTTGAAGGCAGAATTGAGTTGCAGAATGTCGGTTTCCGTTACGGTAATCGCTCAGTAACCCGGGGCATTAATTTGAAAATCAATCCAGGCGAGATGATTGGCTTGGTGGGGCATAGTGGTTCAGGCAAAAGTACTTTGGTGAACTTAATTTGCCGTTTCTATGATGTAGCTGAAGGCACCATTAAACTAGATGGTGTCGATATTCGCTCAATTGCTGTGGCAGATTATCGACGTCATATCGGTTTGGTATTACAAGAGCCATTTTTATTCTTTGGCACGATTGCCGAAAACATTGCTTATGGCAAACCTGGCGCAACTCGAGCTGAAATTATTGCAGCAGCTAGGGCTGCGCATGCGCATGAGTTTATTTTGCGTTTACCGCATGGTTACGATTCCTTGGTTGGTGAGCGTGGCCAATCATTGTCAGGTGGTGAGCGTCAGCGTATATCAATTGCTAGAGCTTTATTAATTGATCCACAGATTTTGATCTTGGATGAGGCTACATCTTCTGTTGACAGCACCACCGAAAAAGAAATTCAGAAAGCTTTGGATAATTTGGTCAAGGGTCGAACAACAATTGCGATTGCGCACCGCTTATCAACCTTGCGTAAAGCAGATCGTTTGATTGTTTTGGATAAGGGTGAAGTAATCGAAGAGGGTAGTCACGACCACTTAATGGCATTGCAGGGTGTCTATCGTCGGATGTACGATACCCAAGCAAGACAAGCGATGGATGCTGTTGATGCTGAACTAGAGGTGACTCATGGTTAATTCATTCACTCTAAGTAGAAATTCTTTTGGGCACCTATGCCTACAAGATCAAGTGGGGGCCACTCACGAGCAAGTTGTACCTGTGAGATCTTTTCCAATTAGTCATCCCAATGAGTCTATTGCGATTGTTGATCGTGATGGACATGAGTTGGTTTGGTTGGATTCTTTAGATCAAACCACCGCGTCAAATCAGCAATTAATTAAAGAGGAGTTGGCGAGTCGCGAGTTCATGCCGGTGTTAACTGGTATTGATGATGTTTCGACATTCGCTACGCCAAGTACTTGGACAGTGAGAACTAATCGCGGTCATACGCAATTTATTTTGCGTGGCGAAGAAGATATTCGCCGCGTTAATAAAACCATGTATCTGGTGTCTGATACGCATGGTGTGCAATATCTCATACAAGACATACAGGCTTTAGATAAACATAGCCGTCGTCTTTTAGATCGTTTCTTGTAAGAGATCATCATGACTGCGACTCAATTGAACACTCATTTTGAAACCCGCGGCATTGAGTTTGTATTAAAAACACAGCAAGACCAAATTGCTAATCTGCAAAAAATGCAGGCGCATCTACAAAAATACTCTTTGTGGGATTGCGTTGATCACCATAGTTCTCAGATTAATGATGCCTATTGCAACCATTTCTCTTTAAAACAATCCTATCAAAATCAATGGGCTCCTAATTGGGACACCACTCGCTTATATGCGAGCATGTCAATCGATGGTCGTCAAAATAAAGACGACTTGGATAAAGAGATTCTTGTGGCTATGTTGTTAGCCACCATTCCTTTTACATTCCCAAGTTATGAAGAGCTTTTATCAGCCATTCACATCAGACATTACGTGGTGGATGCTGGCTATCGTGCTGCTTTGAACTTTGATACAGAAGCAGCAGAACGACCAGTTGATTACTGGCATTACGATGAAGAAGCTGGTTTTTTATTAAACAAGGGAAAATCCATCATTGATGCTTTGGTCAAAGCCACGCAACCCGATGATATTCATCAGGCTTATTCTTTTTCTTGTTACAGAGCTACTGAGTACGTCATTCTTCTGAGTATTGCCAAAGAGCTAAAAAATGCCAATCCTGCTTTATTAAAGCGACTTGAAGAGCGGTCAGAGAATAGGGCTATTCGTTCAGGTGAGTTTCATGAAGTATTTTTAAAAGAATACGGCTCCATTGAAAATCCATTTCCGATGAAGTATTACGTGCCAGGTGATCGTGTTTGGTTCCGTAATCCTGATGATCGCTCTTCAGATATCTCTGGTTATGAAGGCTCTTGGGTTATTTATCTTGGTCATAACTTATTTACCAATTTCTGGAAAAGAGATCAGCCTTTTACCCTTGAAACTAAGTGTGTAGAGGTTTATCACTGGAAAGATGGCGCATATCTTGATGAGCATGGTGAGTTGCAAATGAATGAGTCGGTTGTTGAGTCATGCGTGGCAAAGTCTATTCAAGATCCAAAGACATACAACATGATTATTGAACGCATGATGCGTTATCGCGACCCTAAAGGCGTTTACGACCAAGGTGGTTGTATTGATACTTCTAGAGAGTCTCCGCGCTTGGTGTGCATTGGCACAACTGACATCACTATCCCAGATTAAAAACTTATCAAATCTCACTTTTTTGGGATTACTGCCTTGTAGGAATTTTCTGATTCTGATGTAAGAATTTTCTTATTCTTGTGTAAGAACAAATAACGGCATATCCATCAGAGCCTTGTAATTATTGAATCCTAAAAATAACGCGCTGGCATATTTGTTAGATTAAATATATTCAATATTTATTAGCCATATACAACACAGTGCATGGCTCCTATTCTGCTCACTCTATTTTCCGATTGATAACTAGAGGAGAGAAATGGTGCATGACAACCATGGTTTAAAAAGAAGTCTACAGCCACGACATATACGTTTGATGGCATTGGGGTCCACGATTGGTGTTGGGCTATTTTTAGGTTCGGCAACAGCCATCCAGTTGGCCGGTCCATCCATTATCTTGGGTTATGTTTTAGCTGGTTTGGTCGCTTTTATTGTTTTAAGAGCATTGGGTGAGATGGCTGTACATGAACCAGTGGCAGGGTCATTCGCTCATTACGCTGGCAGATACATTGGACCCTTGGCAGGCTATTTGGTTGGGTGGGGATACTGGACGTATTGGATTGTGGTGGGTTTGGCTGAAGTCACTGCGGTTGGAGTCTATATGACCATGTGGTTCCCAGATGTGCCTCAATGGATTTGGGCACTCAGTTCCATCATTGCAATGGCAGGTATTAATTTTGTTGCTGTAAAAGTTTTTGGTGAGTTTGAGTTCTGGTTCTCGCTGATCAAAGTGGTGGCCATTATTTGCATGATTGCGATTGGCTGTGCCATGATTTTCTTTGGCCTTGGTAATGCTGGTGAGCCAATTGGAATAGCTAACTTATGGCAACACGGCGGCATTTTCCCGAATGGAATTGGTGGCTTCTTGCTCTCATTGCAAATGGTCTTATTTGCTTATGTAGGCATTGAAATGATTGGCTTGTCTGCTGGAGAGGCGGAGAACCCAACTAAAACTATTCCAATGGCGATTGACTCATTGGCGTGGCGTATTTTGATTTTCTACGTCGGTGCATTATTTGTGATCATGGCCATCTTCCCGTGGCATCAAGTTGGTCAACAAGGTAGTCCTTTTGTCGCGATGTTTGAGAGCATGGGCTTGCGTGAGGCAGCTGGTGTGATTAATTTTGTGGTGATCACTGCAGCCTTGTCATCTTGCAACGCTGGTTTGTTTAGTGGTGGACGTTTGTTGTTAGGCCTATCAAAAGTAGGTAATGCTCCAAAAATATTTTCTGAGCTATCCACTGCTGGCGTACCTGCTAAAGCCATTGTGATGACTGCCTTATTACCTACTTTGGGTGTGGCATTGAACTACTTTGTTCCAGAGAAGGCTTTTCAGTGGATTACAGCCGCTGTGACCTTGATTGGTCTATTGGTGTGGATTGCTATTTTGTACACGCAAATCCGCTTTAGAAAATCTTTATCAAAAGAAGAGGCGGGAGCTTTGCCATACAGAGCCATCTTGTGGCCATACGGTTCTTGGTTCGCGATTTTCTTTGTGGTGTTCGTCATTGGTTTGATGGCGTATTCAGAGATGACGCGCATGGCTTTCTATGTCGGGCCGCCAATTTTGCTCGGTTTAACAGTTTTGTATTTTGTTTTTGGTTTACATAAAAAAGAGAGGAGAACGTCATGATTGTAGGTGTACCTAAAGAAGTTAAAAATCACGAATACCGTGTTGGTCTAACACCAGATTTGGTGAGTGAGTTAAAGCGTTGGGGTCACGAAGTCCTGGTTGAGAAAAAAGCTGGTGAGGCGATTGGTTTTATGGATGAGCATTATGTGATGGCTGGTGCATCTATGGTTGATTGTCCTAAAGATGTTTTTGCTCAGTCAGACATGGTGATTAAAGTTAAAGAGCCTCAGCCAGAGGAGTGCATGATGTTGCGCTCCGGCCAAACTTTATTTACCTACTTGCATTTAGCGCCTGATCTTAACCAGACTCAAGCGTTGATTCAGTCTAATGCCATTTGTATTGCCTATGAGACTGTTACCAGTGCAAACGGGAGATTGCCTCTGTTGGCTCCCATGAGTGAGGTGGCTGGCAGAATGTCTGTTCAAGCTGCTGCACATCATTTGGAAAAGTCGAATGGTGGACGAGCGTTGTTGTTGGCCGGTGTGCCTGGTGTATCCGCTGCCAACGTTGTGATTTTGGGTGCAGGAGTGGTAGGTAGTTCGGCTTTACAAATGGCAGTGGGCTTAGGTTCTCATGTCACCATTTTGGATAAAAATATTGACCGCTTAAGAGATTTAGATGCCATTTATGGCAACAGAATCAATACTCTGTATTCAAGTACTGCGAACATTGAACGTTCAGTGCTTGCCGCCGATGTGGTAATTGGCAGTGTCTTGGTGCCTGGTGGGTCAGCTCCTAAATTAGTCACTAGAAAGATGGTGTCAGACATGAAGCCTGGTTCTGTCATCGTAGACGTCGCAATTGACCAAGGAGGTTGTTTTGAGACATCACATCCAACCACCCATCAAGAGCCCACTTATCAGATTGATGATGTGATTCACTATTGCGTAGCCAACATGCCAGGTGCTGTGGCTAGAACGTCAACCATGGCTTTAACGAATGCTACAGCACCATTTATTTTGGAGTTGGCCAATCGAGGTGTTCATCAAGCATTGAAGGGTAACCACCATTTATTAAATGGTTTGAATGTATATCAAGGTAATGTTACTTGTGAAGCTGTTGCAAGAGCGCATGGGTTGGATTACGTAGCGCCTGCTGCAATTTTGCATTAATCAAAAGAAATACAAGCAACTCAACAAAAAGCCTCATATCTACATATGAGGCTTTTTTTATTTGATTAGTTAATCAACCAGAGATTAACTAAAAACTAAGCTTGATGGTATTTCTGTATCAAATCCACTTCGTTTTTTGAACCCAAAACAACAGAAACGCGCTGATGTAGTTTTTCAGCTGGCAACGTCATGATGCGCTCTTTGCCATTCACAGATGCTCCACCTGCTTGTTCAATCAAAAAGCTCATTGGGTTGGCTTCGTACATCAGACGTAGCTTGCCTGGTTTGCTTGGATCACGTTTATCCCATGGGTACATGAATACGCCGCCGCGGCACAAAATACGATGTACATCAGCCACCATCGAGGCAATCCAACGCATATTGAAATCTTTTTTGCGTGCACCTTCAACGCCAGCCAGGCACTCATCTACATAACGCTTCACGGGTTGATCCCAGTGACGCATATTGGACATATTGATGGCAAATTCTTTGGTATCAGGAGAGATTTGAATATTCTCTTTAATCAATAGGAACTCATTAGTCTCGTGATCCAAGGTGAACATGTGCACGCCTTGACCAGTGGTGTAGACCAAAGTTGTTTGTGGGCCATACACCACATAACCAGAAGCCACTTGATCAACACCAGCTTGCAAGAAATCTTTCTCAGTTAGATCGCCTGAGGTTTTTTTCTTCAAAATAGAGAAAATTGTGCCAATGGATACGTTCACATCAATATTGGATGAGCCATCGAGTGGATCAAATAGTAATAAGAAGCTACCACTCTTATTGGCAGGGAAAATCGTTTCCATTTCTTCCGAAGCCATGCCCGCTAACGTGGCATCTTTACCGCAAGCTTCGAGCAGAATATCGTTTGAGATGATGTCTAACTTTTGTTGAGTTTCGCCTTGAACGTTGCCGCTGCCAGCTGAGCCAATGATTCCAGCAAGCGCACCTTGCTCTACCTGTTTGGCAATCAATTTACAGGCATTAGCCACTGAAACTAATAAAGATGCTGGAATGTTGGCATCTTTGCTGCCTAGTGTGGTGATGTGTTGTGTAAAGGTGGTGCCTTGCGACATATGTTTCTTTCTAATCAACTATTAAGTGCTTTTTGTATCACTTCAGCAACATCTGAAGATAAATTTGTTTGCTTAGATATGAATTCTAGTGCTGATTTCATATGAACTTGGTAATTTGGTGCAAATTGTTTCCAGCGATCTAAGGCTCTAGCTAGTCTGGCTGCTACTTGCGGATTGATGTGGTTCAGTTCAATCACATGATCAGCCCAGAACTGATAAGTTGTTGCTGAAGGTTGATGAAATGCTCCAGGGTTGTTCATGCAGAAAGCATGAATCAAGCTGCGTGCCCGGTTTGGATTTTTAATATTAAAGTCAGGATGTTTTCTGAGTGATAAAACATTCGTTAAAACACTGCCCGTGTCCTGAAGGTCAATCTGATGAGTGGCTTGTAAGGCAAACCATTTATCTATCACTAAAGCATCTGATTTAAATCTCTCATGGAAATTGCTCAAGCTGGCTTGTGCATGACTTAATGAGAAATTGACTAAAACTGCTAGAGCGCCATATTGATCAGTCATATTGTTGGCTGATTGGTATTGCGCACTGGCTAGGTCATCAACCTTTGCATAGCCGCTGTCTGCCAACATATGTAAAGCCAAGTTTTTGAGTGATCGCTTACCGGCACTTCTGGCATCCGGTTTGTAAGAGCCGGGAGTTTGGTGCTCCTGATAAGCCCATAACCAATCATCCTGTAAAGCCGTCGCTAACTGTTGACGCACTTGACGGCGCGCTAAATGAATCGCTTGCGGATCAATCACGCTTACTTGTTCATATAAATAGCTCTCAGCCGGTAAGGTAAATAATAGGTCTTTAAATGCTGGATCTAAATTAGGACTGCGCAAAATGTCTTTAAGTGCAGTGACTAGTTCAGTATCAAGTGCTTTGCCATTCAGGATGCTTCTCATGAAAAGCTTCTGTGCAGCTTCCCAGCGATTGAAGGCATCATCGTCTTCTTTCAGCAGAGTGAGCAATTCGGATTCTGGTTGCTCGAAATCTACAACGATTGGTGCTGAAAAGTTTCTATTAATCGATAACACAGGCTTCTTCGAAAGGCCTGTCACTGTAATAGTTTGTGATGGTTCTGTTAGTTCAAATAATTGTTCTGGACCAGTGCCATCACCAATTAAGCGGTAGAGCAATGGGATATGGAAAGGTTCTTTTTTGTCTTGACCAGGTGTTGCTGGGCAAGACTGAGTGAGCGTCACTTGATAATTGCCAGCCGCAAAAGACTCTTCCACTTTCACGCGTGGAGTGCCGGCTTGACTGTACCAGCGCTTAAATTGAGTGAGATCCTTTTGGTTAGCATCAGCCATCGCTGCGACAAAGTCATCGCATGTCACTGCTTGCCCATCATGGCGTTTGAAATAAAGATCCATGCCTTTACGGAAGCCCTCGCGACCCAATAGAGTTTGTTGCATGCGAACAACTTCAGAACCTTTTTCATAAACAGTGACGGTGTAGAAGTTGTTAATCTCTTGATAACTATCTGGGCGAATAGGATGAGCCATAGGACCGGCATCTTCTGGAAACTGTACTTGGCGTAACAGACGAACATCTTCAATGCGTTTCACAGCTCGACCGGATTCGCTACCCATTTGATCAGCTGAAAACTCTTGGTCTCTAAAAACGGTTAAACCTTCTTTGAGAGATAGTTGGAACCAATCTCTGCATGTCACGCGATTGCCAGTCCAGTTATGGAAATACTCATGAGCCACAACGCTCTCTACGTTGCCATAGTCCACATCACTGGCTGTTTCTGGATTAGCTAAAACAAATTTTGTATTAAAAATGTTTAAACCTTTGTTTTCCATGGCGCCCATGTTGAAGTCTCCAACCGCAACAATCATGAAGCGATCGAGATCAAGCTCTAGCCCAAACCTCTCTTCATCCCATTTGATGGAGGCAATTAGTGAGTCCATCGCATGTTCTGTTTTATCTAGGTCTTTTGATTCAACCCATACTTGTAAGAGTTTTTCTTTGCCTGATTGACTCTTGATAGTTCGTTGAATGGCTTGTAGTTTGCCAGCGACTAGTGCAAACAAATAAGATGGTTTCGGAAATGGATCTTGCCAAACAGCGCTATGCCAGCCATTACCCAACTCTTCTTGTTTGATGAGGTTGCCGTTTGATAGCAGTACCGGAAAATCATTCTTCAGAGCGCGTAGTGTGACTTGGTAAGTTGCCATCACATCTGGGCGATCTAAAAAGTAAGTGATTTTGCGAAATCCTTCTGCTTCGCATTGTGTAAAAAAGTTGCCATTGGAGACATAAAGTCCCATGAGCGAGGTATTTTTGTCAGGCGCATTGGCGCTGGTGATGCTCAGTTCAAAACTGTCTGGCAAGTTATGTAGTGTCAAGCTGTGGGGCGTTAATTCGTACTCACGAATAATCTCACCATTAACTCGCACACTCACTAGTTCTTGCTCTTCGCCATGCAGCACTAATGATTGGTTTTGGCTGCCAGCGCTTCTTTCCATGATCATGCGATTGACCACAATGGTTCTGGCAGGGATGAGTGCAATATCTAAGTCAACAGATTTGATTGTGAAAGCAGGCTCTTTGTAATCACTTCTTAAAAAGGTGATGGGTGTTTCTGTTCTTGCCATGAGTTGTCTCTCTAACTATTTAATTGTTGTGGTGTTGCATCAGATTAATACTGAACCAATAAAGTGCCCACACCAATTGCTATAAAAATAATTGCAGCAATGCTGTGAACCCATTTAATTGGTAGGGCTCTGGTGAATTTCTTGCCCAACCAAACAGCGGGAGCATTCGCAAGCATCATGCCTACTGTTGTGCCTGTTATCACCGCTAGTAAGTCATCATAGCGAGCTCCTAAAGCCACAGTAGCAACTTGGGTTTTGTCACCCATTTCCGCCATAAAAAATAATGACGTGGTGATTGTGAAAATTTTCCAACTGCTATGTGTGCTGGGAGTGTTTTCATCACCGTCTAACTTGTCTGGGATGAGTAGCCATAATCCCAAGCCTATAAATCCAGCTCCTAGAATCCAGCGCATGACGTCTGGGCTTAACCATGAAGAAATAGCGCTACCTAGAAAGGCAGCTAGGGCGTGATTCAAGATGGTGGCAATAAAAATGCCCCCAATAATGGCCCAGTGATGATCTTTGTACCTTGCAGAGAGCATTAAGGATAAAAGTTGGGTTTTATCCCCAATTTCAGCCAAAGCAACAATGCTAGTGGCCAACAAGAAATAATTAAAATCCATTTAAAAACAATAGGTTATGGAATTAAATCCATTTTAGTTAAAAGCTATCATAAAAATTAATAAATACAATTTAACTATCGATCTGTTTTAGACATAAACTACGCCTGTCTAGTTTGATAGCTATAGACACTTAATTTTTACAACGTACATAGCTATCGTAACCGACTTATAAGTTCAATCTATCGATAGGAGTGAAATATGCCAACATTAAAAGGTAGTAAAACTGAACAAAGCTTGAAAGACGCATTTGCTGGTGAGTCTCAAGCTAACCGTCGCTATTTGTATTTCGCGAACATGTGTGACATCGCTGGTGAGAATGATGTTGCAGCTTTGTTCCGTTCTACAGCGGAAGGCGAAACAGGTCATGCTCATGGTCACATGGAGTTCTTGATTGAAGGTGGCGCAGGTGAGCCTGGTACAGGTATGCCTGGTCGTACGCCAAAAGAGGCTCTAGAGGCAGCTATTCACGGTGAAACACACGAGTACACAGATATGTATCCTGGCATGGCTAAGATTGCTCGTGATGAAGGTTTCGACGAAATCGCTGACTGGTTCGAGACTTTGGCAAAAGCAGAGCGTTCACACGCTAATCGCTACCAAAAAGCTCTTGAGGCACTAGGTGCTTAATTAAGGCTTTTTAAGGAGCTCTGAGGTCTGACCTCGGAGCTCTCATAAAGAGTCTTATTAATAGAAGATTTCCCAAACAACAACTACAAGAGGAACGAGATCATGAGTCAACGTGAAGGTAACTTAGAAGCTCCAACCAGACACGCATTGGATTGGAAGAACCCTGATTTCTACAATCAAGATTCTCTCAATGCAGAAATGGAACGCGTTTTTGATATTTGCCATGGCTGCCGCCGTTGCGTGAGTCTTTGTGGTTCATTTCCAACGCTATTTGATTTAGTGGATGCCACCGAAGATGGTGAAGTTCATGGTGTTGATAAGAAGGATTACGACAAGGTTGTTGATCAGTGCTACTTGTGTGATCTTTGTTACATGACCAAGTGCCCATACACACCTCCGCATGTATGGAATTTAGATTTCCCGCATTTGATGTTGCGTGCTAAAGCGATCAAGCATAAGAACGGTGAAACTAGCTTTAGAGATAACGTTTTATCTTCAACAGATAAATTGGGTAGTTTTGCTGGTATTCCAATCGTGACGCAAACCGTGAATGCTGTGAATAGCACTAAAGTGATGCGTAACGTGATGGAAGCAACTTTGGGCGTTGATAAAAATGCTTGGATTCCTAGCTACGCTCCACAAACATTCAAGCAAGTGGCAAAAGAGTCTGCCGCTTGGCCGGTGAAAGATGGTGAAAAAACACCTGGTAAGGTCGCGGTGTACTCAACATGCTTTATTAACTACAACGAGCCAGGCATTGGTCAAGATTTATTAAAGCTATTAGCTCACAACGAGATTCCATACAAGTTGGTGGAGAAGGAAGCTTGTTGTGGCATGCCTAAGTTGGAATTGGGTGACCTTGAGTCAGTGGCTAAGAATAAAGATATCAATATTCCACAATTGGTGAAGTTGGCCAGAGAAGGTTATGCCATCGTGACACCAATTCCATCTTGCACTTTGATGTTCAAACAAGAATTGCCATTGATGTTCCCTCATGAAGAGGATGTGCAATTGGTGAAAGATGCTATGTGGGATCCATTTGAGTACTTTATTGCACGCAATAAAGATGGTTTGCTAAAAACTGACTTCAAGGTTGAGTTGGGTAAAGTTAGTTACCACGTGCCATGTCACTTGCGTGTTCAAAACGTAGGTAAGAAAACTGCAGAAACACTTCAGATGATTCCTGGTACTGAGGTTAATGTCGTAGAGCGCTGCTCAGGACATGCTGGTACTTGGGGTGTTAAGAAAGAGTTTCATAAGACCGCGATGAAGATTGGTAAGCCAGTCTTTAAAAACATGGCAAGCACAGAACCAGACTTTATCAGTTCTGACTGCCAGTTGGCGGGGCACCATATTGAGCAAGGTATTGAAGAAAACGGCATGAAGAAGTCACAAATGGCTCATCCGATTTCTCTTTTGGCTAAGGCCTATGGCCTTTAATCAACATTATTAGGAGTGGGTAGATGGAGACAGCAATGGGAAAAATTAAGCGCGAAGAACTCTTAACATTAGAAGCCTATTACAAAGCGCGCCCAGAGATGCGTCAGCAAGCAATTGCGGAACGCAAAAAGAGAACAGTCATGTTGGGGGAGCATCTCAACATGATTTTCGAAAATAAATTCTTGATGCAGTATCAAATACAAGAAATGTTACGTGTTGAAAAAATCTTTGAAGATGAAGGTATTCAAGATGAAATGGATACCTACAATGCTCTAGTGCCTGATGGCACGAACTTCAAAGTAACGATGAAGTTGGAGTATGTGAATGAAGCTGATCGCAAGATTGCGCTAGCCAAACTCATTGGAGTTGAAGATCGTGTTTTCATTGAGGTAGAAGGTCAGCCTCGTGTGTATGCGATTGCCAACGAAGATCTTGATCGCACCACTGCAGAAAAAACATCGTCTGTTCATTTCTTGAGATTTGAGTTGACTGACGATATGAGAAAGTCATTAAAGGGTGGTGCGCAGATGAAGGTTGGTTGTGATCACAAAGAGTATCCATTTCATGTGGAGTCTTTGCCAGCTGAAACTTTAGCTTCATTGATTCAAGACTTGAACTAAGCAAAAAAACTTAAAGTAACAAAATTAAAGTAACTAAGAAGAATAAATAATGCCGCTGATGCGGCATTATTTATTTCCAGCCTAATTCTCGGGCAATAAACTTTTTAGCCTGTTCTGATTGTGGGTGTTTGAAGAAGTTCTCTGTATTAGATACTTCAAGACATTGGCCATCGGCTAAAAAAACCACTTGATCAGACAGTGATTGGACTTGTCCTAAGTGGTGAGAGGTAAATATCACGC
>JACCDX010477590.1_pt1 | contig 24195 bp, 12 predicted proteins | sample 7449681 | NCBI WGS metagenome assembly JACCDX01 (sample SAMN15323450, study PRJNA562643) | freshwater metagenome | isolation source: river surface water | place: USA:Blue River Watershed | collected 2017-08-18
GGCGATGATGCCCACGCGAAAGCCCTGGGATTCGAGCATGCGGCCGATCACCGCCATGCCGAAGCTGGGGTGGTCCACATAGGCGTCGGCCGTGACGATGATGATGTCGCAGCTGTCCCAGCCCAGGGCATCCATCTCGGCACGGGACATGGGCAGGTAGGGCGCGGTGCCATAGCACTCGGCCCAGTACTTGGGCCAGGAGAACAAGGGGCGAACCTGCTCGGAGGTCGGGGCGGGGCTGTAGGTCTGGCTCATGGCGTTACCGGGGTCAGAAATCGCAGAAAGGGTTCCAGCGCGATGCGCTGCTCGTTCAGGTTCAGGCTGCCGTCGAACAGCGCGGCCTGCAGGCGGATCGTGTCCTGCTCGCGCAGCAGCAGGCCCTGATTCACATAGGTGGCCACTGCCGCGGCGTAAGGACCGTTGGCAAACACGGCTTCATTCACCGCGAGGGTGAGGCTCAGATGCAGCACGCGCAGGGCTCGAGCCAGGCTCACCCGTCGCTGACTGAGCGCCGTGGGCTCGCCGGGCCAGCGCAGCTCCAGCTCGGCCTGCACCGGTTGGTCCTGATAGCGCAGGTCGAGCTGGGTGAGGGCAGTGAAATTCTGGCTGGCGACGCGCAGCGTGAAGTCCTGGGTCTGCTGCGCCACATAGGCCTGCAGCTCGGCCGGCGGCATCACGGCGAGCAGCGGCTGGGCGTCGCGCAGCAGGGTGAGGTAGCTCACGATGGCCTCCAGGTCGATGCCCTCCAGCTGGCTCTCCATGCGCACTTGCGTGATGGGCTGCGGACCGTCGAAGGCGTCGATGCTAAGGCGTTGCTGCAGACTCAGGGTCTGGCCACGGCCGTCGGCTCCCGGCACGGCGCTGGCGACATGCCCGACACGCAAGCCCTGCAGGCCGAGGGTTTGCGCCTGACCGTCCTGGGACATCATGCGGATGGCGGCCACCTCCACGTCCAGCGTGCCCGGCAGTGGCGAACGCGCCAGGTTCTCGCTGTGCAGATGCACGCGCGGGGCCTGGAGGGTCAGCGCCATGAATTCGTCCTGGATGCGCACCTCGCGGCTCTCGAGGGTCATGCTGATCGGGCCGGCCGGTTCGATGTCCACGGCCAGGCGCAGCTCCTCCAGCGCCGTCCGGGTGCCAGTGCCCGGCAGCGTCCAGGACGGCGTGGCCAGGCGCGCGTGCAGGGCCCCGTCGAAACCGGCCACCACATCGATCACGCTGTCGGCGGGCACGCCGCGAATGTCCGGGCGCAGCGCGGCGGCCACCAGGCCGATGCCGACACCATCAGGGGAGCGCAGCAGCGGGCCGTGCTGCAGCGCGACGCTGGCGCGCAGCACCAGGTCGGGGTATTCCACGCCACCAAGCACCGGGGCGGTGACTTCGATCTCGCCCGTGCTGCTGAACCAGCCATTGTCCAGACGCAGCTGCAGCCCGGGCTGTCCCGTCATCGCCTGCAGTTGTGCCTGGGTGCTGGCGTCAGCCAGCTGCAGGCCGATCAGGGCCGGCGTCAGCGCGAGCAGCAACAGGGCCGTGGCGCCGGTCAGGAACAGGAGTTTCTTCATGGTCGTGGACAAAATTTCCGCAAGCTGGGGCGAGGCGCGCAGTTTAGCAGCATTAAGGGGCATACTGGCGGCCCGCCGGTTGCTTCTATCACGCGCGATTGTTTAAAGTTTCGCCAATTCATTTCCACAGGATTCCCGCATGTCACTTTCGTCTTCGTCCTGGACCGGTCCGTGCCGGCAATCCCTACTCTGCACCAGCATCGCCGCCGCCCTCCTGAGTGCCCAGGCTCAGTCCCAGCCCCTCGCCCCCGAGGTCGAGGAAGTGCTGGTGACCGGTTCCTATCTGCGCGGCAGTGCCGTGGATGGCCCCTCGCCGGTGCAGGTGCTGGACCGCGCCGGCATGCAGGCCCAGGGCGCGGCGCAGATCTGGGACGTGATCAAGAACCTGCAGGTGAACTCCGGCTCGATCGCCAATCCGGGTTCAGGTGAAGAGGAATTCATCGAGGGCATCGCCAACATCAACCTGCGCAATCTGGGCGAGAACTCCACGCTCACGCTGATCAATGGCAGGCGCCAGGTGTCTGCCGCGGCCACCACGCGCAGTGGCGGCGAGATGGTGGACATCAATGCCATTCCCCTGGTGATGGTCGAGCGCATGGAGGTCCTGACCGATGGGGGCTCGGCGCTGTACGGCTCCGACGCGGTGGCCGGCGTGGTGAACCTGATCATGCGCACCGAGTTCGAGGGGCTGGAGCTGTATGCCGATGTGCAGAATGTCGAGAGCGCCGGCAGTACATTCGACAAGACCGGCAGCGGCATCTGGGGCTGGTCCAGCGCGTCGGGCGACACGCACCTGGTGCTCGCAGGCGAGCGCTACGAGCGCGACCCGGTGCCTTACTCCGAGGCGCGCTACTACAACCGCAACGCGCGGCTGAACGACATCGTCGGCTCGACGCCCACTGCCGCCACGGCCGTGTTCAACAACCCGGCCTTCGGCGCCAATTTCAACGCGGCCTACGTGAACAGTGCGCTCACGGCCCGCAACATCGCCGAGGGCGGCCTGGCCGAGCCGGTGTATTCCGACCCGCTGTGCACCAGCCTGCGCTCCGCCAACGGCGAGTCGCTGTTCGTGGGCACCCGCAATGACAACCGCGGCGAGAACACCGGCCATTGCCGCGAGTTCATCGACGATTTCGATTACATGAGTCTGGGCACCGAACGCGACAGCCTGGCGGGAGCCTTCTCGCACCGTTTCAGCGAGCGTGCCGAGTTCTACTCCTTCGCCCAGTGGTCCGACTCGCGCATCCAGCGCACGGATTCCGGGGCCGTCGCCGCGCGCGGGCCGACCGTCTTCCTGGCAGCGCCGGGCTCGCACATCGGCCTGCCCCAGCTGGGTGGCTATGCCGTGGGGCAGACGGCTGAGCTGGGCTTCTTCGCGCCGGCCGCCGGCCTGGCCGCGCCGCGTTCCGTGCCCAATGCGCCCAATGCCCTGGCCAATGGCGGCATGAACGTGCCCCTGTTCGCCACCGTGCGACTGAACACGCCGCGCACGGGCGGCGATGCCAATGTCACCGACACCGACACCGTCAGCCTGCAGACCGGGCTGAAGGGCGAGTTCACCGCGTTTTCTGACCGGGAGTTCAGCTACGACATCGGCGTGACCTGGAGCGGCACCAGCTTCGAGCAGCGCTATCGCACGCTGCAACGTGATCGCACCGAGCTGGCGGCCAACGGCCTCGGCGGCCCGGGCTGCACGCCCAATGGCACGAAGAACTTCGACTTCCGCAATTTCCCCGGCCCGCTGGGCGGGCTGTTGCCGACCTTCTGGAATGTGGCCAACGGCGCGCTGGGCGATGGCCTCACGCAGACCTTCTTCCCCGGCTTCGTGTTCATGAGCCGCGAGAGTCTGTCGCTGGCACTCACCAGCAACAACCACGGGCAGGGCGGCTGTCAGTTCTACAACCCCTTCCTCACGGCGCTCACCAACCCGGCGCTGGCGAATTCCCAGGAACTGATCGACTGGATGAGCCCGGTGCTGCTGCGCGCCGACAAACGCAACACCCTGGGCGTGCTGGATGCCGTGGTGACGGGCGAGCTGTTCGAGCTGGACGGCGGCACGGCGCATTTCGCGGCCGGCGCCCAGTATCGCCGGCAGACCAACAAGTCCCGCGCGCCGGAGCTCAATCTGCCGGGCATCCCCAATGCCATCCTGGGCTATGACGCCCGTGGGGTGCCGGATGAATTTCATTATCTGAGCAACAATCTGGAATGCTCCTACTGCATCTTCAATTACGCCAACGAGCGCAACGTGAAGGCGCTGTTCACTGAGCTGTCCCTGCCGCTGCTCAAGGACGTGGAAACGCAAGTCGCCCTGCGCTGGGAGAGCTATGGCGGCGGCATCGGCAGTGAAGTGACGCCCAAGCTCGCCGCCAGCTGGCGGGTGCAGGAGGACGTGCTGCTGCGCGGTTCCTGGTCGCAGTCCTTCCGCGCGCCCAATGTGGGCATCGTCGAGGAAGGCTTCGAGGCGGCCAGCATCACCTTCCGCGATCCGCTGCGCAACCAGGCGGTGCGCGCCGGCCTGCTGCCCCCCACCAACGAGCATGCACTGCCGAATCAGACCTACACGCTCGGCGCGCCCGCGCCGGATGTCGGCAACGAGCGTGCCGACACTTTCTCTGCAGGCTTTCTCTGGACGCCCGCCGGGCGCCTCGACGGCCTCAGCGTGAACACCGATTTCTGGCGCTTCGAGCTGGAGGACAAAGTGTTGCCGCAGCCGGGCATCTCGGCGATTGCCGGCGAGATCGCCGCGTTCCAGCAGGCCGCTGCGAACCCGGCCAATTACGTGCTCAACAGCACCCTGTCGGGCAACACGCCCGTGCCTTTCCAGGCCTGCTCGCCGGCCGCGCTGGAGGCCCAGTTCGGACGCAATTCCGAAGAGCGGCTGGACTGCGTGGTCGACCCGCGCCGCTATGAGGTGCCGGGTGTCGTGCGTGCCTTCGGCTCGCCGGTGGCACAGATCACCACCACCGTGCTCAGCACCATCAACGCCGGCACCATCATCACCGATGGCGTGGATGTGAAAGTCGGGTATGACTGGGAGAACTCCCTGGGCAATTTCCGTCTGGCGCTGGATTACACCCATGTACGGCAGTACCGCCTGATTGATGTGCCCGGCCTGGAGCTGGGCCTGCTGGAGACTGGCGTGTTCGATGCGGCGGGCACCACGGGCGACGGCAATCTGGTGCGCTCGCTGCCCGACAACCGCGGCGCGGTGAGTCTGCTGTGGTCGAAGGAGCGCCACGACGTGGCCCTGGTGACGCGCCTGATCGGCTCCTATCGTGATCTGTCGTACCAGAACACCTGGGACCTGGGCAGCGACGAGGTGCGTGCGCTGGCGAGCAAGCAGATCGACAGCTACCAGAGCTGGGACCTGCAGTACAGCTATGCCCACGACTGGGCCGATTCGCGTTTCGGCAGCACCGTGCTGACCCTGGGCGTGCTCGATCTGTTCAACGCGCGCGTTCCCTACCGTGAGGACGGCCTGGTGAATTACGACGCCAGCGTCTTCGATGGACGCGGGCGCCGCTTGTATGCGCGAGTGCTGATGCAGCTATGAGCGCAGCATCTCGATGTGGGGAATGCCGTCTTCGTCGTAGACGTCTGACACCTGCACGAAGCCGAAACTCTCGTAGAAGGCCTTGAGATACTGCTGCGCCGAGATGCGGATGCCCTGACCGGGGTGGTGCTGTTCGCAGCAGGCCACGGCGCGCTGCATCAGGGTCACGCCCACGCCCCGGCCGCGCTGTGACAGCGCGGTGCAGACGCGACCGATGGAGGCCTCGGCATATTTGACTCCTGGGGCCAGAATGCGGCAGCAGGCCACCACCTCGCCGCGCGCCTGCGCAAACAATTGCAGTGAGCCGATGTCCCGCCCGTCCACATCCAGATACACACAATCCTGCTCCAGCACGAACACCTCCTGCCGCAGGCGCAGCAGGGAGTAGAGCTGGGTCAGGCTCAGGCTCGCGAAAGGCAGGCAGTGCCAGTCCAGTGGGGCAGGCGCACTCACAGGTCGAACACCGCCGGGTCCACCTCGGGCAGGCATTCGAAACCGGGGCGGGCGAAGTAATAGCCCTGGAACAGGTCGATGCCGCGCGTGTGCAGCCAGGCATATTCCTCGTGCCGCTCCACGCCTTCCGCCAGCACCTTGATGTTGAGCAGGGCGCAGGTCAGCAGCACGCCCTGAATGATGGCCTGGCGCGCCTTGTTGGTGTCCACCCCATCCACCAGCTCGCGGTCGATCTTGATGTAGTCCGGCTGGAACTCCGCCAGCATGTTCAGGCCGGAATAGCCGGCGCCGAAATCGTCGATGGCCGTGCTGAAGCCCAGGCTGCGGTACTCGCGGATGATGGCCACCAGATGCGTCTTGTCGCGCACTTGCTCGCCCTCGGTGATCTCGAAGCTGATGCGCTCCAGCGGGAACTGGTACTCGCGCGCGGCCGCCAGCGTGGTGCGGATGCACAGCTCCGGTCGGTACACGGCGTTGGGCGAGAAGTTGATGCTCAGGGTCACGGGCATCTGCAGTCTGGCGGCCAGGCGGATGGCTTTCACGCGGCAGGCCTGGTCGAAGCGGTAGAGATTGTCCTCGGTGACCTTCTCGAACACGCTCGCGAAGGGCTCGCCGGAGGGACCCCGAGCGAGCGCCTCGTAGGACACGATGGAGCGGGTGCTGGCCTTGACGATGGGCTGGAAGGCGAAGCTGAAATCGAAGCCCAGGGTGGCGGCGTTCACGCACTGGGCGCAGTTGAGGTCGGGGTAACGGTTGTACGGCATCGCTCAGGCCTCACCCGCAGTGTGGTGCACGCGCACGCCGTCGCTGTCGACGATCTCCACGGCCACCGGCACGCCGTGGCGCACACTCTGGGTCACCGTGCAGAAGTTCTCGAACACGCTCACGGCCTGGGCCAGGCCCGGCAGGCTGCTGCCCGGCACGCCGAGGCGGATCTGCACCTCGAAGCCCGTCACGCGACGGAAGCGCTCGACGCGCTGCACATGGCCGGTGACGGTGGCCGTCAGCTCGCCCGGATCGTCCTTGTGCTTGCGCAGGGCGAACAGCAGGCTGGCCGAAAGACAATTGGCCACGGCAGCGGCCAGCATGGCCGAGGGGTTGGGGCCTTCGCCGCCGCCCAGCGGTTCGGGTTCGTCGGTCAGCACATTGCCGAAAGCGCCGAAGTCGATCTGGAAGAGGAAATTCTCGATGCGTTTGAGGGAAATGCTGAACTGACTGTCATCCACGTTGGCCAAGCCTCCTACGCTTGTTCATTTTTTGTCCAAAATTGGCTCATTGCCTATCATCCCCTGTCGGCGCCAGTTGCGCCAGTCGGGTGTCGATCTCCTGCAGGCGCGCGGGCGCGGTGTCGCTGCGGGCTGCCAGCAGGTCGCGGGCTGCCTGATACTGCTCGGCCGCCAGCGCATGCAGGTCGAGGTGGGCATAGAGATCGCCCAGCTGCAGCAGGGTGTCGGCCACCAGGGGATGCCCATTCCCCAGTACCTGCTGCTGCAGCAACAGGGCGCGCTTGAACAGCGGCTCGGCGGATTGGCGTTCGCCCTGAGCCGCGTACTGGCCGGCCAGGCGCAGCAGGTCCTGCGCCAGCAGCGGGGACTTTCCTTCTTCGGTGCTCCTTGTCAGCGCGAGCAGGGCGGTAAATTGGCCCGCGGCTTCCTCCACGCGGCCCTGCTGGGTGAGCACCACGCCCAGATTGCGCGCGGCCTGTGCCACATCGGCACTGGCGGCACCGGCGCTGCGCTCATGCCGTGCCAGCGCCTCGCGCAACAGCGGCTCAGCCTCGACGAAGCGGCGCTGCAGGGCCAGGCTCACCCCGAGATTGCCCGTGGTGGCGGCCACCGCGGGGTGACGCTCGCCCAGCGCGGCCAGATCGATCGCCAGGGACCGGCGGTAATGCGCCTCAGCCTCGGCATACTGCCCCCGGCGCAGCTGCAGCCCGGCCAGCAGGCTCAGCGCCGTGGCCACATCCGGATGCTCTGCGCCCGCGCTGCGCTCCTCCAGCACCAGAGCCCGGCTCAGCATGGGCAGGGCATCGTCCAGGCGTCCCTGCTCCTGATACAGCAGGGCAAGATGCTGCAGATTGCGCACCATGGTGGGCTCGTCGGGGAGCTGACCGAAGCGCTTCGCGTCGGCATCGAGCAGCCGCTTGCTCAAGGGTTCGGCCAGCACATAGCTGCCGGCGCGCGTGTAGAAGCCGGCCAGGGAGGGGCTTGCCAGCACCACGACGCCCTGGCCGTGGGAGAGCGCCAGCTCCAGCCGCGTGAGTTCCGTCAGCCCCACGGGCAGGGCCGACTGGGCCGACGCCAGGGCGGGCAGCAGAAGCAGCAGAGCCTGCAACAGCAGAGGCAAAGCGCGGGAGGCAATGGGCGGGAACACGCACGACATGGACTGGATGCTAGTCCCTTGATCCTGCGCACTGCAAGCCCGCGCAGGCCCGGAGTATGATCGCCTCAGTCGCCGGCACTGTCGCCGGCACGCACAGCCGGAGGCACTGCCCGTCATGTTCGAGACCGCGGAACTGGGTCGTCACATCAGCAAGAAGGCGTTCAACGAGGCCGAGCCCGTCCTGCAGACGCAACTGCTGGAGGCGCAGCGCGCCATCCGCGCCGCCAACATCCCCGTGATCATCCTGGTGTCTGGCGTCGAGGGGGCGGGCAAGGGCGAGGTCGTCAACCTGCTCAACACCTGGCTGGACGCGCGCGGTGTTCACACCCATGCCTTCTGGGACATCAGCGACGAAGAACGCGAACGCCCGCGCTACTGGCGCTTCTGGCGCGCGCTGCCGCCGCGCGGCGCCATCGGCATCCTGTTCGGCTCCTGGTACACCGAGCCCATCGTGGAACACGCCTTCAAGCGCACTGACGACACCCAGTTCGAGCATGCCCTGCGGCGCATTGCCGAGTTCGAGCAGCTGCTGGTGGACGACGGCGCCATCCTCATCAAGTTCTGGTTTCACCTGAGCAAGGAGCTGCAGCAGGAGCGGCTCAAGCTGGACGTGGGTGAGCGCATCGCCTCGCCGCAGCTGGCCATCTACGCCAAGCACTACGACGCCTTCCGCGCCGTCTCGGAGCGCGCCATCCGCCAGACGGACTGCGGCCACGCCCCCTGGCATGTCATCGAGGCCTCCGATCATCGCTATCAGCATCTGGCGGTGGGCCGGATCCTGCTGGAGACGCTGCAGCGTCATCTGGCCGCACGGGCCGCGGTCCGGCCTGCGGTGGAGCCGGTGCCGACCGCACTGCCGGAGGAAGCGCCCTCGGACGCCCCGCGCGAGCTGCTGGCCACGCTCGACCCGGCGGCGGCCCGCACTGTGCTGAGCACCGTGGATCTGACACTCACCCTGAACGACAAGGACTACGAGAAAGCGATCGCGGCGCTGCAGCTGCGCCTCAAGCAGTTGACCTGGCAGGCGCGGGCACGGCGCATCAACACGGTGCTGGTGTTCGAGGGCTGGGATGCGGCGGGCAAGGGCGGGGCGATCCGGCGGCTGGTCAGTGGCATCGACGCGCGGCTGTGCCGGGTGATCTCCATTGCGGCACCGACCGACGAGGAGAAGGCGCATCACTACCTCTGGCGCTTCTGGCGCCATGTGCCGCGGGCGGGCTTCGTGACGGTCTATGACCGCTCGTGGTACGGCCGGGTGCTGGTGGAGCGGGTGGAGGGCTTCGCGCCGCGCCAGGACTGGGAGCGGGGCTATCAGGAGATCAACGATTTCGAGGAGCAGCTGATGGAGCACGGCGTGGTGGTGCACAAGTTCTGGCTGCACATCAGCCCGGACGAGCAGCTGCGGCGGTTCAGGGAGCGGGAGGAAACGACGTGGAAGCAGTACAAGATCACGGACGAGGACTGGCGCAACCGGGGGCGCTGGCAGGCCTACGAGGAGGCGGTGCATGACATGGTGTCGCGCACGAGCACGCGGGGAGCGCCGTGGACGCTGGTGCCGGCGAATGACAAGAAGGTGTCGCGGGTGACCATCTTGAGAACGGTGTGTGAGCGTCTCGAGGCGGCCTTGGCGGCACGCTAGCGATGTCGTTCCGGCCTCGCGTTGCCGTCAGCGGCTTCTGCGGCTGACCCGCACCCCTCCCGGGTGCCCTCGCATCGCCGGGAGCCACGGTCTCCCGGCTCACTCGGTGCGGGTCTCTTATGCCGCTGAATCCGCTGACGGCAACGCGAGTCCTGCTGGAGTGCCACCGGCGGGCGTGCTTGCAGGAGACAGTACCGAAGACGCTTGGGGGTGGGAGCCAAGGATTTGATGCCAGCCTGAACGCTCGTTGCCTTTAGTCGAGCAAGAATTCTGATTGACGTCGCACGGAACGTGAGCCCAGCTGCCCGGGAGCGGGTTTGCAGACCGTCGCCCGCCATGGATGGCGGGCGGCGAGCCTACAGGGATGTACTTGCGGCGTGTCTGCAAACCCGCTCCCGGGCGGCAGGGCCTGTTGTTTGCGCTTTTGAACAGATGGGTGTCAATGCTGCGCACAACCCCGCAGTTCGCCCTGGCGGCGCTTTTCCTGCAGCAGTTCGCCCATCGCCTCCGCCGTCAGCGGCCACGCCAGCGAGTATCCCTGCGCCAGATTGCAGCCGATCTCCCGCAGGAACTGTATCTGCTCCGCCGTCTCCACCCCCTCCGCGATCGTGCGCATGCCCAGCGTCAGGCCCAGACTCACGATCGCCCGCGCAATCGCCGCCGCGTCCGCACTGTGCGGCAGGTCCGCCACGAAGGACTGGTCGATCTTCAGCCGATCCGCCGGGAACTGCCGCAGATAGGACAGGCTCGAATAGCCCGTGCCGAAGTCGTCGATGGCCAGCGACACGCCCAGCGCATCCAGCGTGCGCAGCTTCTCCAGCACCGCGTCGGCGTGACTCATGAGCAGCGACTCCGTCAGCTCCAGCTCCAGATGCGTCGCTGGCAGACCGGTCTCCTGCAAGGTCTCCTGCACCAGGCTGACAAAGTCCGGCTGGCGGAACTGCAGGGCCGACACGTTCACCGACAGCGGGAACTCCAGCGGGCAGGTGGCGAGCCACTGGGCCATCTGGCGACAGGCCTCGCCAAGGATCCAGCGACCGATGGGCAGGATCAGTCCGCTGGCCTCGGCCACCGGAATGAACTCGGCCGGCGGCACGCTGCCCAGCACCGGATGCGTCCAGCGCGCCAGCGCCTCCACCCCGGACAGATGCCCGGTGCGCAGGCAGAACTGCGGTTGATAGGCCAGGCTCAGCTCGCCGCGTTCCATGGCGCCGCGCAGAGCGTTCTCCAGTTCCAGCCGCCGCGCCGCCGACAGCCCCAGTTCCTGGGCGAAGAAGCGGTAGCGGTTGCGGCCCGTCTGCTTGGCTTCCATCATCGCCACGTCGGCCAGACGGCTGAGTTCCGCGCCGTCCGTGCCGTTCTCGGGGTAAAGCGCGATGCCGGCGCTGGTGGTGATGACGATCTCGTGGCCGGCCAGATCGTAGGGCCGGGCCACGGCCTCGATGATCTTGGCGGCGGCGCGGGCGGCGTCCTCGGCCTCTCCCACATCCGGCAGCAGGGCCACGAACTCGTCGCCACCCACCCGGCTGACGGTGTCCGAGGCGCGCAGCGCGCCGACGATGCGCCGGGCCACTTCCTTGAGCAGCAGGTCGCCGATGTCGTGACCGAGGGTGTCATTGATCAGCTTGAAGCGATCCAGGTCGATGAAGATCACGGCCACGCGCTTGCCCTCACGGTGCGCACGGGCGATGGCCACAGCCACCCGGTCGGCCAGCAGCACGCGGTTGGGCAGGTCGGTCAGCACGTCGTGGTGCGCGATGTGCTGGATGTGGTTCTCGTATTCCTTGCGCGCCGTGATGTCGGTGAAGATGCCCACATGCTGCCCGCCCACCCGGGTGATGGACAGCCAGGCAGGAAACACCGCGCCGTCCTTGCGACGGTCCCAGATCTCGCCCTGCCACATGCCTTGCGTGCGCAGGGACTCCCACAGGCCGGTGTAGAAGGCCGGGTCCTGGCGGCCGGACTTGAGCATGCGCGGTTCCTGGCCCAGCAACTCCGCAGCGCTGAAGCCGGTGATGGCACAGAAGGCCTTGTTGACCATGGTGAAGCGGTTGTCGGCATCGGTGATGAAGATGCCTTCGTGACTGGCTTCCAGCGCCTCGGCGTTGAGCAGCAGCTGGGCCTGGGCCTGCGCGGCCTGCTGCTGGGTCAGCAGCGTTTCCAGACCATAGCCCAGGTCACCGGCGAGCTTTTCCAGCAGGTTCACCAGATCGGGGGTGAAATAGTCGGGTTCGCTGGCATAGAAGGCCATGATCCCCCAGGGCTGGCCGTTGCGCAGGATCGGGCACACGGCCGAGCTGCCCAGATTCCAGTGCCTGGCGGCGGCATGCCAGGCACTGCTGCGTGGATCGCTCTGGAAAGCGTTGAACACGGCCGTGCTTGCTTCGCGGAAGGCGAGAGCGGCAGGCCCCCGGCCCGTGGCCAGCGCCGGATCGACGCTGACCTGGATCTCGTTCAAGTACGCGCCGGACTTGCCGCTGCTGGCCAGTGGCTGCAGGGCCCCGGTTGTGGCATCCGGCTGCCCGATCCACACCAGCGCCAGCTCGCCATTGGTTTCCGCGATGCGGCAGGCCTGGGCCATGATCTGTGCGGCATCGCGCTCACGCAGGATCATCTCGTTCATCTGGCTCAGCGCAGCGTAATAGCGGGAGAGCTTGCGCAGCGCCAACTCGGCCTGCTTGCGTTCCGTGATGTCCTGCAGGGTGGCCACCAGCATTTGCACCTCGCCGTGGTCGTCGCGCACGGCCTTGACGTCGAGGGTGGCATAGGTGATGGCGCCACTCTTGTGCAACAGACGCTTGTCCATGCGGTAGCTGTCGGATTCGCCGCGCATGATCCTTTCCAGCGCCGCGAATTCCGCCGGGCGGTCGTCCGGGTGGGTGACGAGCGACCAGTCCATGGTCTCCAGCTCCTCGCGCGAGTAGCCAAGAATGTGGCACAGGGTGTCGTTGAACTGGATCCAGCGGTGATCCTTGGGCGAATTGAAGGCCATGCCCAGGAAGGGCAGGTCATAGAACTGGCGCATCAGATTGTCGCGCTGGGCGGTGCTGACCTGCAGCGAGAGCTGCCAGGCCTGCTGTTGCTGGCGCCACAGCTGCAGCATGACCACGGTGATGGCGGCCACGGCCAGCAGCATCAGCAGGCTGATCCAGCTGGCCATGCGGGTCACTGGAGCCATGGCCTCGTCCACGCCCATCTTGGCGACTACCATCCAGCCGGTGCTGCCGACAGGTGACCAGGCCGCGAAGACGGGACTGCCACGATAGTCCAGGCCCTGCATCTGTCCAGCGACGCCGCTGCGCAGCGCCACTGCGGCCCCCAGGTCGGGGGAGTCCAGCGGCGCCCGCAGCTCGCTGGATTCCTCATTCTCCGGGTGGGAGCTGCGGTGCAGGAACAGCACGTCCGTGCCATCGATGCGCACCAGATTGGTTTCGCCCGTCTCACTCTCGCCAGGCCAGCGATGGATCAGGGGAAACAGGAAATCTGCGAGATCGAAGCTGGCGACGAGAAATCCGCTCACCGGGGCGCCGGCGCTGTCCAGCGGCAGCGGCCGCACCACGTCCATGCGGGCGCCCCGGTTGGCAGCGAAATACAGATCACTGTTCAGTGTCGTCGCGCTGGCGGCGGCGATGCCCAGCAGGGACGCGGTTTGCGCGGGCAGGGCTCCGGCTTCGCCCAGCCGCGTGACCTCGTTGCCCTGGGTGTCCAGCACCAGAATGTCAGCCAGGGCATAGACGTCCAGGGAACTCTGCAGGGTCTGCAGACTCTCCCGGCTGAGTTCGACCTGCTCGCCCGTGCTGATCTGGTCCAGATCCCGGGCCACACGCCCCATCTCCGGAAAGCTGGCAGTCACCGCGAGCATGCCTTGTCGCCACAGCTCGATCTGCTCGGCCTTCAGGCTGGCGATGGCGTGCAGGTCGGAGTAGGTCTCCTGCTCACGCACGGGGGCGCTCAGGCTGAGGATGCCGAAGCCTACGACGGGCACCAGCATGACGAGGGTGAGGATGAGAGCGAACAGGCGCTGGCCGGAAGGGGAGTCTGTGGGTATCTGCCGGGGGAGTGCGAGGGGCGAAAGGGCGGGCACTGGCGGCGCTGCCTGATCGCGGCGCAGCAGCAGGTAGAGCAGCCCACTGGTGATCGCCACGAAGGCCAGGCCCTTGTAGACCTCGAATTCCCGCAGCAACCACTCGGGCAGGCCGAGGCTGCGCAGGCCGGAATCCGACAGCACGATCCACAGGCCGGCGAAGCAGGCGTAAAGCAGGGCGATGGTGCGCGCGCGCAGACCTGAGGGAAGTGGCTTGTTGTCGGGATCACTCATGGAACGATTGTGTCCAGTCCTGCCGGTGCTGTCACTGCGCTTGATCAGAAAATGTGCGAATTTTGCCATCAGGCCTTGCAGACCCGGTTGCGTCCCCGGCGCTTCGCCTCGTAGAGGGCGGCATCGGCCCGGGTGATCCAGACGTCGATGAATTCACCGGGGCCGAGCGTCGCCACGCCGATGGACACCGTCAGATCGCCCTTCGGGCCCAATCCGGCCTCGGCCACGCGCTGGCGGAAGTCCTCGGCCGCCCGCACGGCGCCGTCCATGTCCGCGCCTTCCAGCACCACCACGAATTCCTCGCCGCCGAAGCGGAACAAGTGGTCGCCCCGGCGCAGTCGTGCCGCGATCAGGCTGGAGAAGGCCTGCAGCACCTTGTCGCCCTCCTGGTGGCCATAGGTGTCATTGATCGCCTTGAAGTGGTCCAGGTCCAGCATCAGCATCGCAATCTGACTGGATTGCCCCTGCGGACGGCTCTGGATGCGTTCCATCAGTTCGTCCAGCGCGCGGCGGTTGCCGGCACGGGTCAGCTTGTCCTGGGTGATCAGCTGGTGAACCATCTGCGACCGGGCATTGAGCTGCAGCGAGAAGATGTGCAGGAAGAGGTTGACCAGCAGCATGCTGGGAAAGAACCGCAAGGCCATGTCCGTGTCGCTGAACACGGCAGGCAGGGCCAGCGCAACGGCCAGCAGATTCAGCAGCAGTGCCCGCCGGGCAGGCAGGATCACGTAATTGGCCACGGCCAGCGGGTAGAGCCACAGCAGGGCCGGACCTTCCACCAGATAGACCAGCCCGCTGATGACCACCGTCAGCATGCTCCCCAGCGCCAGGGAGTTGCCGGGCGTCACGCCTTTCTTTTGTATGTTCCACAGACCGATGCTGAAGCTGAGGCTCATCCCGGTCAGCGCCACTGCGATCGGCCACTGACCGACGAACAGGTGATAGACCAGGGACGGCAGGCAGAACGCCAGGCTGCTGAGGCACAGGGTGCTCAGCAGCGAGGTGTTGAAGCGGTCGGTGATGCGCGCGATGGAACTCATGGACAGATTGTTCTTGTGGAAGGATCGCGGGCGGCATCTTACACCAGTCTGCGCAAAATTCGTCCAGTTGCGCGCGATGGTCGGAGCCTTCCCCGCGTCTGCATGAGCCCGCCCGCCTGCACAGTCCTTGTGCCGTCGCCCATCCCCCTCGCACCGAATCAATCCAGATTGTTCCGCCCTGTATTTGTGCACGGCGCTGCAGGCCGCGAATTTCCTGCAGTGTGTGCTCTGGCGCAGTTCTTGCTCCCTGTGTCTGCAGCAGGACCTCCTCTCACCGACCTCAAGTGTGAGATTCGACACCTTTGCCGCAGTTCAAGGAGTAGTGGAATGGCCGAAACAGATTGCTTGATGCGTGGCGTGCGGCGCTGCTTGCTCGCCTTCTTCGTGGTCACTGCAGCGCAGGCACACGCGCAGATCGACTTGCGCAGTGCCACCGTGCAGGATATCAACCGGGCGTTCGAGGCCGGCACACTGACTTCGGAGGAGCTGGTGCGGCGTTACCTGGCCCGCATCGAGGCCTATAACCTGCAAGGGCCGACCCTGCGTGCGGTGGTCTCTGTGGCGCCCAATGCGCTGGAACGTGCGCGGGAGCTCGATGCAGAACGACTGGTCTCCGGCCCGCGTTCGCCCTTGCATGGCATCCCGATCATGGTGAAGGACACCGTCGACACCATCGACGCCCCCACCTCCGGCGGTGCCATCGGCTACGCCGACACGTACCCTCTGCGTGACGCTACCGTGGTCCGCAAGCTCAAGGAGGCAGGCGCCATCATCATTGGCAAGGGCAATCTGGATGAATTCAATCTCGGCTCCATGGGGTTGAGTTCGGTGGCAGGGCAGACGCTCAACCCCTATGACCTCACGCGCAATCCCGGCGGTTCCAGTGCCGGCCCGGGAGTCAGTGTCACCGTGGGCTTTGCGGCCCTGGGCCTGGGCACCGAGACCGGGGCCTCCATTCGCAGCCCGTCTTCCAACAGCTCTCTCGTGGGTCTCGCGCCCACCCAGGGGCTGATCAGCCGCGCCGGCCTGCTGCCGATCTCCTACACCCAGGACCGCGCCGGACCCATGGCGCGCAGTGTGTGGGACGCAGCCCTCATGGCCTCCTACATGAAGGGGCTGGACGCCGAGGATCTGTTCACCCATGCCTCGCTGGGCCGCATTCCCGAAGCGCCCTACACCAGCTTTCTGCGTGAGGATGGCCTGCGTGGCGCGCGCATCGGCGTGCTGCGCGATCTGTTCCGCGAGGGCGCCGAATACGCCGAGATCAACGGCCTGATCGAGGCGCAGATCGAGGTGCTGAAGGATCAGGGCGCCGTGGTCATGGACGGTCTCAGCACTGGCATCGACCTGGTGGCCTTCTTCCCGCTGGCCCGCGCCAGCACCGAGGAATTCACCGAGACCTTCCGTGCCTATGCCGCGCGGCGTGGCGACACGCTGCCGTATCCCACGCTGCAGTCGCTGGTGGACTCGGGGCAGATGCTGGAGCGCCTGCGCGAGGACTACCAGGAATACATCGACGAGGGCTCCACGGAATTCGATCCGCTCTACCTGGCCAAGCTGAAGAACCGCGAAAACATCCGCGGCCTGCTGGTGGCCCTGATGGACACGTACGAACTCGACGCCCTGGTGCACCCGTTCAAGGGACTCGCGGCCCCTCCGCTGGGCACTGGTGATCGCGGGCCGCGGGACAATCCTGTCAGTGCCATCACCGGCCTGCCAGCGCTGGTGGTGCCTGCCGGCGTGAACTCCGAGGGCTTGCCCATTTCCATCGAATTCCTCGGGCGTCCTTTCAGCGAGCCGACGCTGTTCCGCCTGGGCTATTCCTACGAACAGGCCACGCGCCACCGCATCGTGCCTGCCACCACGCCGCCGCTGCCGGGTGAAGAGATTGTCTGGTAACGAACATTCCACGCAACGCAACACTGCCACGAGGTTGACCATCATGAATCGCTTGCTGCCCATGCTCAGTGCCACCTGTCTTCTGCTTGCCTGCTCGCCTCAGAACCCTGCCACCAGCGCCGCGCCACCTGCCGCGGTGCCACCCGCCAGTGCCGTGGTGGAAGTGGCAACCTCTGAACAGATCGCGCCGGAACTGGCCGGTTCTGATATCCGCCCCGAGGTGGGTGGCCTGCACGGTGCGGTGGTTTCCGAGCACCCGCTGGCGTCCCAGGTGGGCTACGAGGTGCTGCGCGCAGGCGGCAATGCGGTGGACGCCGCCGTGAGCATGGCGGGTGTGCTGGCCGTGGTGCGACCGCACATGAACAGTGTCGGTGGCGACATGTTCGGCCTGTTCTATGAAGCGGACACCGGGCAGGTCACGGCCTTGAATGCCTCGGGCGCGGCCGGCGCCGTCGGCACGCCCGCCTTCTTCACCGACCAGGGACTGACGCGCGTGCCGGGCTCCGGGTCCGGCAGTGTCACCGTGCCCGGGGCGGTGTCGGGCTGGACGGCCGCGCTGGAGCGTTATGGCACGATCTCGCTGGCCGAGGCGCTGCAGCCTGCGATACAGGTGGCCGAGGAGGGCTTCATGGTCAGTGCGACGCTGGCGGAGGATCTGCACGAGGCCTCGGCGCGACTGAACCCGGCAGGGCAGGCTGTGTACCGGCCGGGCGGCGAGCCCCTGAAAGCGGGTGATCTGCTGCGCAGTCCGCAGCTGGCCGCGAGTCTGCGCCTGCTGGCCGAGCAAGGGCCGCAGGCGATGTATGGCGGGGAACTCGGCCGGTCCATCGCCGCCTTCATCGAGGCCGAAGGGGGACACCTGCGCCCCGAGGACTTCGCCGCCCACGAGGCGCAGTGGCTGGACCCGGTGTCCATCCCCTTTCGTGGCCGCGAGGTCTATACCATGCCACCCAATTCCCAGGGCATCGTCGCGCTGCAGATGCTGACCATGGCCGATACGTTGCCGCTGGAATCCCTGGGCTCCAACTCGCCCGAACTGCTGCATCATCTGGTGGAGTATTCCAAGCTGGCCTTCGCCGACCGTGACCGCTGGGTGGCGGACATGCGCATGGCCGAGGTGCCGGTGCCGCAGCTGCTGGATGCTGACTATCTGCAGCGCCGCGCGGCAACCGTGACCGACAGGGCGGCGCTGGAAGTGGAGGCGGGCTTCGGCGACGAGATCTTCGTGGCCGCCAACGCCAAGGTGGACGAGGGCGGAGACACCGTCTACCTGATGGTGGTGGACGCCGAGGGCAATGCGGTCAGCTGGATCCAGAGTCTGTATGGCACGTTTGGTTCGAACCTCATGGACCCGGCCACTGGCATCGTGCTGCACAATCGTGGCGCGGGTTTCTCGCTGGTGGAGGGGCACCCGAACCAGATCGCGCCGGGCAAGCGGCCCATGCACACGCTGATGAACCTGCTCATCACCAATGAGGACGGCTTCGAGATGGCGGTGGGCACGCCCGGTGGTGGCGGGCAGCCGCAGTTCGTGGTGCAGGGCGTCATCCAGTCCCTGATCTTCGGCCTCTCGCCGCAGCAGGCGGTGGAGGCGCCGCGCTTTCGCGCGGGCAATGGCGCGGAGCTGGGGCTCGAATCCCGCCTGCCGCCGGCCACCCGCGAAGCCTTGGCGGCGCGCGGACACGAGGTGAGCGTGACGCAAGGGTGGACGGCCGATTACGGCAGTCTGCAGATGATCCAGAAGCTGCCCAACGGCATCCTGCGCCCAGGTGCCGACATGCGTCGCGAGGCCGCCGCGATGGCGTTCTGAACCGCGTCGTTCGCCTCATGCTGTCCTCCCCAAAGCAGGCCCTCGTGCCTGCTTTGTGCTTTCTGCGCGGTGGCATTGTGCCGTGTTCACGGCAGTGCATGGCCGCGGTGCAGCTGCGCGGATACTGTGCGGGCACACGACGCTGTTCTGCCTCATTGCGGTGAACGGGCGTCATGGCAGTGGTTTCTGCCAAAGTCAAAATGGTGCACCGAGCATTCCTTAACGAATGCAATGGGGGGTGAAACGCTCGCCATGATTCCCCGTGGTGCATGACAGCGTCGCTGCAGACCCCGCTCATTTCCTGATGCATCCCCCTCGGCGGCAGGCCCGTGCGTCATCCCGGACACGGGGCAGGCGCGCGCTGCCTCGTTCTGGTGCCCGCACAAGGCTGGCCTGCTTTGTGCAAAACCCTGGAGGTACGCAAGGCGCTGCCCACACACCTTCCTCGATGAAGGACAGCTGGCGCCTTGATTTCTGCCGATTCATCACGTGCTCACTCTCAGGGGACTTGTCATGACGATTCACCGTGTACCGCAGTGCCAACGCAATGCCCTCTTCACCGCCCTCAGCAGTGCGCTGCTGATGGGTCTTGGCGCGCAGGGAGCGCAGGCGCAGGACAGCGAGGCCACCATCGAGGAAGTGGTGGTGGTCGGTTCGCAGATTCGCGGCGCCCGCATCACCGGAGCGCTGCCGGTGACCGTGGTGGGCACCGACGCCATCGACAGCTCGGCGGCCGTGTCCGGCGACGATTTGTTCCGTGCCATTCCAGAAGCCGGTGACATCACCTTCAACGGCACCTATCTGGGCGGCGGCAATTCCAACGCGGCGCGCGGCGATGTCTCCACCGTGAGCCTGCGCGGTCTGGCCCAGGGCAACACGCTGCTGCTGCTCAACGGTCGCCGCTCCGTGGTGCACCCGACCTCGCAGACGGACAACGAGACGCCCGTGTTCGGTTACAACGTCAACGCGTTGCCCGTGTCGGGGCTGGAGCGCGTGGAGATTCTCAAGGACGGCGCCGCCGCGCTGTACGGCTCCGACGCCGTGGCGGGCGTGGTCAACAATGTGCTGAAGGCGGATTTCGAAGGCGTCGAGATCGACATGCAGTATGGCTCCGCCGAGGGCGACGAGTGGACGGCGAATGCCGTGTTCGGCACCGACTTCGCCGAGGGGCGCGGCAATCTCTCGCTCTATGTCGGCACCAGCCAGAAAGACGCCATCATGGCGGACGCACAGGACTACCTGCTGTATTCCGATCGGCGCGATCTGGTGAAGGGCACCAGCTTCGAAGGGCTGGTGGCGTTTGACCAGCGCTCCACCACCTCGCCCTGGGGCGGCTTCCAGGGGCTGGGCAATACCGGCGCCATCCGCGCCAACGGCGTGGCCTTCACCGACGCCGCCGGCAATTTCCTGGTGCAGCCGAGTTCGCTGTCGGGCTGTGGCTATCAGCTGGGTGGCGGCAAGTGCTTCGCCACCGGCGCGGTGACCGCCAACAGCAAGCGCGATCTGCGCGCCGAAAGCCGCTTCTACGACGGCGCCACCGTGCTGCCCTCGGCCGAGCGCTACAACACCTTCGCGTTCGTGAACTACGAGCTCAACGAGGACGTCGCCTTTTTCGGCGAGCTGGGACTCTACAACGCCGAGACCGAGGCGCTGGGCTCGGCGCCATCCTCGCTGGCCTCCACGCCCATCTACATGCCGGCGAATGCCTACTGGAACCCGCTGGGCCCGGTGGGCTCACCCAATCGGCTGCCTGGACTGAACATTCCGGCATCCGGGCTGCCCATCCAGATCCGCAATCTCAGCTTCTGGGATTTCGGCGGTCGGCTCATCCACGTCGAGAATCATCAGTCCCGCTTCCTGGCCGGTCTGCGCGGCGAAGCGGGCAGCTGGTCCTGGGAATCGGCGCTGCTCTACAACGATGCCACGGTGACGGACTCCCAGGATCATGCCAGCAGCTCCGCCACGCAGAGGGCCATCGCGAGGACCACGCCGGACGCCTACAACCCCTTCCAGGGCGGTGACCTGAGCTTCTTCCCGAATCCTGCGCCGGCCTCGGCCAATCCGGCTTCCACCATCGACAGCATGCGCATCGTCGCCGTGCGTGAGAATACGGCCTCGCTCGCGTTGTGGGACGTCAAGGTGTCCAGGCCGGACCTCTTCAGTCTGCCCGGCGGCGACATCGGCATGGCGGCCGGTGTCGAACTGCGCAGCGAGAAATACGAAGACAATCGCGACGCGCGCCAGGACACCTCGCTCACTTACACCGACATGGTCTACGGCACCGTGTACGGCAGCGATCTGATGGGTCACAGCCCCTCGCCGGATGTGAAGGGCGACCGCAAGGTCACCTCGGCCTACGTGGAATTCGGCATTCCGCTGGTGTCGCCGCAGATGGACATTCCCCTGGTGGAGTCCTTTGATCTGCAGATCGCCGGGCGCTACGAGGACTACAACGACATCGGCGATGTGGCCAAGCCCAAGGTGGCCGGCTCCTGGGATGTGATCGAGGGCCTGCGTCTGCGCAGCTCCTGGTCGGAAGGTTTCAAGGCGCCCAATCTCGAAGTGCTGAACATTCCGCTGCTGGAGCGCCTGAACGGGCGCACCGACTACATCAAGTGTGAGGCCGATCTGCGCGCGGGCCGCATCAGCAGCTATGCCACCTGCACGCACAACTACGGCGTGCCGGGCCTGCGCCAGGGCAACGCCGCGCTGGTGCCGGAGGAATCCGAGAGCTTCTCCTATGGCGTGGTGTTCGAGCCCATGTTCATTCCCGACGCCTTCGGCAGTGTGATCCTCACCGTCGATCGCTGGAACATCCAGCAGACCGGCATCGTCGGTGTGCTCGACGAGCAGTCGGCCATCAACCTGGACTACCTGGCACGTCTGAGCGGAGGCACGAATCCGCTGGTGGGTCGCGCCGCCCCGACACCGGCCGAAGTGGCCGCGTTTGCCGGCACCGGCATCGCGCCGGCCGGAGAAGTGCTCTACGTCAATGCGGCTTTCACCAACCTGCGTCCGCTGGAAGTGGGCGGCATCGACTTCGGCGTGGTGTATCAGAACGAGTTCGGGAATCTGGGCGATCTGACCCTGAACTTCAATGTCACGAAGCTGGAGGACTTCTTTCAGGAAGCCGCGCCGCAGCAGCAGATCCTGCTCGATGCCAAGACAGCCGGCGTGATCAATGCGGCGGTGCCGCTCACGGGCTTCTCCGACTTGATTGCCCAGGCCGGCAACCCCGAGATCAAGTGGACGCTTTCCGCCACCTGGAGTCGCGGCCCTCTGCAGGTGGGTTTCATGACGCAGTTCACCGACGAGGTGCTGCAGCCCACCGTGCTGGACGCCGCCGGCAACCCCTGGGTGGTGGATTCACTGCAGACCTACAATCTGTACGCTCAGTACAGTATGTCCAGCCTGCTGGATGGCGCGACCACGCTCAGGATTGGCGCGCGCAACTTGACCGATGAGCAGCCGCCGCTGGCCTCGGGCGGGTATCTCGGCAATCTGCACCAGCCCCAGGGCCGCTACACCTACGCCAGCATCCGCCACGCCTTCTGAGGCGGCGGCGCGAGCCTGCGCCCCGGGCTGGACTGCCGCGGGGCGCTTGCTTGTGCCAGGGCGATGTAGCACATTCTGACCAAGCCTTTCGAATTCAGGAGAACCCCGATGATTGCAGGATTTCACCGCCAGGCCCGCGTGCGCCTGGCAGGTTGGTGGGCACTGCTCGCCGCTCTGGTGAGCGGCCCGCTGGCGGCCCAGGAGCGCGTGCTGGTGGATGTGACCATGACCGAAGGCACCAACATGGCCGCGGCGCTGTCGCCCGACGGGCAGACCTTCGTGCTGGCGCTGCAGGGCACGCTGTGGTCGGTGCCCGCCACGGGCGGCACGGCCACCGCCATCACGCCGCCGGAGATGGACGCGCAGGAGCCGGTGTGGAATCCGGACGGCGAGAGTCTGGCGTTCTATGGCTTCGTCGGCGATGCCTTCTCGGTGTGGACGGTGGCGCCCGATGGCAGCGACCTGGCGCGGCTGCCCGATGGCGGGGGCGATGCGCGTTATCCCTCCTACAGCAGCAATGGCAGCACGCTCTATTACGCCAGTGACGAGAACGGGGGCTACGCGCTCTGGTCCACCAACCTCGACAGCGGCGTGCGCACCCAGCTCACCACGGCCGAGGAGACCGGCTATGTGATGCCGGGCACCGCGTATTTCTCCGGCGTCGGCAATGCGGTCTACCCGGCACTGTCGCCCGCCGGCAATCTGCTGGCCTATGTCATCGATGGGCCCGAGAACATCCTCATGGTGCGCTCGCTCACCCCGGGCACTCAGGCCCGCGAACTCTTCCGCGCACCGCTGCTGGGCGCGCCGGCCTGGTCTGCCGACGGACAGGAGCTCTATCTCGTCGGCATCGGCGAGGACACGAGCTACCTGGCCAGCGTGCGGGTGGACGGCTCGCGCATCACCCGCCTGGTCGATGGCGGCGACGTGTTTCCATTCCGCCCCACGCTCGCGCCCGACGGCATGATCTTCTACACCGCCGACGGCGCCGTGAAGTCGGTGTCGCCCGACGGCGTGCCCGGTCGCAATGTGCCGTTCTCGGCCACGGTGACGCTGGACCGCACGCCCTACGAGCGCCGCACCTATGACTTCACTGACCAGACGCCGCGCGAGGCGCTCGGGATCGTCGACCCGGTGCTCTCGCCCGATGGCAGTCAGGCGGCCTTCACGGCGCTGGGCGATCTCTGGCTGGCCGATCTGGCCGCCGGCACGCCGCCGCGCAATCTCACCGACGATGTCTACATCGACATGTCGCCCAGCTGGTCGCCTGATGGCAGTCAGATCGCCTTCGTGTCCGACCGCGAGGGCAAGGCGGACATCTGGCTGCTCGACGTGGCCAGCGGCGAGCAGCGCCGCATCACCGATCTGCTGCGCCCGGCCAACTCGCCGGTGTGGTCGCCCGATGGCAGCAAGCTGGCCTATCTGGCCGACAGCGGCAACAGCATCTTCATCTCCGCCACCGTCAATGTGTTCGACCTGGCCACCGGCAGCGACACGGTGATCGCCGACACCATCTTCGGGCCGAGTGCGCCGAGCTGGTCGCCCGATGGCAGCAAGGTGGTGGTGTATTATCGCGAGCCGATGAACAGCCGCTTCCGCGAAGGCAAGAATGTGTTGTACCTGCTGCCTGCGGACGGGCAGGGCGAGAAGCTGATGATCTCCCCGGTGGAAGGCAAGTCCCTGGGACGACGTCAGCACAATCGGCCCACCTGGTCGAGCACGGGCGAGATCGTCTATCGCATTGACGGCGCTCTATGGTCGGCGCCCATGACTTCCGAGGGCGAGCTGGGCGAAGCCACGCTGATTGCGGCGGCGGGCGAGAACCCGAGCTGGTCGGCCAATGGCAGCAAGCTGATCTACATCGACGGCGAGGACATCCTGCTGTGGGACAAGGCCACGGGCAGCACGCGGGAGCTGGCCATCAAGCCGATGTGGACACAGGCCTTGCCGGAGTCTTCCTACACCATTCGTGCCGGGCGCA
>JACCDX010462845.1_pt1 | contig 24190 bp, 27 predicted proteins | sample 7449681 | NCBI WGS metagenome assembly JACCDX01 (sample SAMN15323450, study PRJNA562643) | freshwater metagenome | isolation source: river surface water | place: USA:Blue River Watershed | collected 2017-08-18
CAGCCTGCCACGCAAGTCGTGTTCGCTCACGAGCGCTCTTATCTGAAACTAAAGCTAGAAAGATAGGTGTTGCCCCTGGCGGATCGAAAATCACAAGGAGGGTGACAAAAGATTGCACTGCAAAGGTAAGTGCACTGACATCGCTCATCGTTTTACAACTCTTCTCTGATTTGCCATGGATTCAAGGCGTTCCCATTCTGCCTGATGAGTGGTGTTCTCTCCAAGTACATTTAACTTGCCTGTACCGTGGTAATCACTTGAACCTGTTGTCACTAGATTCAGCGAGCGCGCAACTGCAATTAGTTGCTCACGCTCTTCAACGCTCTGATCGCGGTGATACACCTCAACGCCATTGAGCCCTGCATCGACTAAATCCGCAAATAAGCTCTCATCAATTGTCGCCCCTCTTCTAGAAGCAAGGGGATGGGCAATTACCGCGACTCCCCCTGCTCTGCGAATGACCCCAATGGCATCAACAGGTGTTGGCGCAAAGTGAGAGACATAGAAGGGTGAATCATTGTGAAGAAGGTCTTTGAATGCCTCATCCCGTGAGGAGACAATCTTCTTGGCCACCAGTGCATCAGCTAAATGGGGACGGCCGAGAGTTGCCCCATCAGGAGTAGAGGCTAGGACATCTTCCAGTGAAATCTCATATCCCGACGCAGTGAGCAACTCAGTCATCTTTCGCATTCGTGGAATACGAGTATCTCGTGACTCGTCCAGCATCGTCTGAATCTCTCTATTTTCTCCATCGAACAAAAGCCCCAGCATGTGCACGCTTATTCCATCAAGAGTCAAACAGGAAATCTCAGCTCCTAGCACGAGCTGCATATCACCATGTAAAGCATCCGTTGCTTCCTGCCACCCTGAAGTGGTGTCATGATCTGTAATACCCAGAACTGTAATTCCAGCAGAGGCTGCTTTCTTCACCAACGAAAGCGGTGAATCTGTTCCATCACTACAAGTTGTATGGGTGTGTAAATCAATCACTCTGCCACCATCGCATTCACTTCATTTCTCTCTGGTCGAGTTCGAAGAACTACCAGTGTGCATCCAACCAAGATAAGAGCAATCCCAGGAATAATCATTCCTGGGGCTTTATTCCCAATTGAAAATATTTGAGCGATGATTGCAGCAACTGGAACCTCAAAGAAAACAATCAGAGAGACAATCTCAGGAGAAACACGCTTTAATGCCGAGTTAAACATCGAGTGACCTAAGAGCTGTGCTCCGATAATTAATCCGAGAAGAATCCACCATTCTCGAAGTTCAAAATGAATAATCTCACTTCCGCTCACAATAGCTATCGGAAGAGCTGTAAGAGCACATACTCCATAACAAATGGTTGTGTAGGTAGTTGTTTCAAGAGTCTTCATCGCCCTAGATCCCCACATCATGTATATCGCAGCAAGGAGTGCGGAAACTACGGCAGCGATATCTCCCATGAAAGATCTTCTATCAAGAGTGAAATCAATTCCTGAGATAAGAATGACCCCGAGGAAACTCACAACCATCCCAAGCCAAGCTTTTGGAGGGATGTGTCCGCCTGTGAGTTTCACAAGGACACTTGCAAAAATCGGTTGTAGCGCAACGAGCGCAGTTCCTGCAGCGACACTCGTCATTCGCATCGCGGCAAAAAAACCAATGAAGTGAAGAGCAAGAACCACACCCGCAGCTGCAGCCCACTTTGCTCCTGTGCGATTGACTCCATGCTTGAGTGCAAATGGCAGAGTTGCGATGGATCCACCAAGGTTGCGCCAGAAGATAAGGCTCAGAATTGGCATAGAACTAAGTGCAATCAATGGACCTGAGGATCCGATTCCGAGGATTCCCACCCCCAATTTCGCAAGATCTGAGCGATGTGGTGTGGAGGGACGCTCAGAATATGTGGAGGACATGGGTCAAAGGTAGCCGATACCCTTAGCCCATGAGCGGTGTTGGAATGAATAGAGTCTTCCTCGCACGCCTTGCAGGCACAGCGGTCTTCGATCCAAATGGAGATCCCGTCGGCAAGGTGCGCGATGCTGTGGCGACCCTGCGTTCTAACAACCAAGCTCCTCGCATTCTCGGATTGGTAGTTGAGGTTCCTCTACGCCGCCGCGTCTTTGTGCCTATCACTCGTGTCACCTCAATCGAATCTGGCGCTGTTGTAATCACAGGTCTACTCAACATGCGTCGATTTGAAACAAGAACAGGCGAAATTCTTGTTCTGGGTGACCTTCTTGATCGCTCCATCACAATTGTTGAAAGTGGTGAGCATGTAGTTGTTGAAGATATGGGAATGGAACTCACCCGAACTGGTGACTGGCTCATCACTAAAGTTCACATCATGCGTCGTGGTCGCGGACTTCGCCGCAAAGGTGCCACTTCCACAGTCGCTTGGGAAGAAGTGACAGGTTTCTCGACTCACGAAACTAATCAAGGTGCCACACATCTACTTTCAACTCTCAGCACTCTTCGCCCAGCAGATCTTGCTGCAGTATTGCAGGATCTCTCTCCTAAGCGCCGAGTAGAGGTTGCACGAGCACTCGATGACGAGCGACTTGCCGATGTTATCGAAGAGATGGATGAACAAGAACGAGTCTCATTGTTGGCAGAACTTGAAGGTGAGCGAGCTGCAGATGTTCTGGAAGAGATGGATCCAGATGATGCTGCCGACTTGCTCCGTGAAATCGGAGAAGAGCGTGCCCAAGAACTCATTGGCCTGATGGATCCCGAGGATGCTGAAGATGTTCTTCGATTGATGACCTATGAAGACTACTCAGCAGGCGGAATGATGACTACCGAGCCGATTGTCATGTCAGCAGACTATTCAGTTGCGGATGCTTTGGCTGCTGTAAGAAAGAGCGAACTCTCTCCTGCTTTGGCATCACAAGTATTTATCTGTCGCCAACCACTTGAAACACCTACAGGTCGTTTTATTGGAATGGTGCACTATCAGCGTCTTCTTCGTGAGCCACCTGCAACATTGCTAGGTTCTATCGTTGATACAAACACACAAGGCGTAAACCCTGATGCAACTCTCCACGAAGTTGCATCATATTTGGCTAGCTATAACTTGCTTTCATTGCCAGTAATTGATGCCAATGAGCGTCTCTTAGGTGCGGTTACAGTTGACGATGTTCTCGATCACCTCCTTCCAGAAAACTGGAGACATGATCACCGTGATTCCGCTGCAACAACTGCAGCGCTAGAAAATATTGATACAAGTTTTGACACTGAAGAATCTGAGGAGGTGTGACGATGGCACGCAACAACGGATTGGATACCCCACGCGAGACTCGTCGATCTCTTCGCGCTAACTACGACCCAGAGGCATTTGGCCGCCTATCTGAGCGCTTCGCACGCTTCCTTGGCACTGCACGATTCTTGGTTTATATGACTGTCTTTGTCATCGGTTGGGTGACTTGGAATCTCGTCGCACCAGATAGCCTTCGATGGGATAAATATCCATTTATCTTTCTTACCTTAATTCTTTCACTGCAAGCTTCTTATGCGGCTCCTCTAATTCTTCTTGCACAAAATCGTCAGGCAGATAGAGATCGCATTGCCCTCAATGAAGATCGAGCTCGTGGAGATCGCAATATCGCAGATACTGAATATCTCACTCGTGAACTTGCGAGCCTTCGAATTGCACTTGGTGATGTCTCTACTCGTGATTATCTTCGAAGCGAACTCGAAGATTTTGCGAAAGAAATCGTAGAAGAGTTACGCAAGCCCGAGTCTGACGCCAAGTAGAGAACTTTGGCGAATCACTAGAGCTTCAACAATTTCGGTAATTGCTTGAGCGCTTGGACTTTCAGGGGAACCAATAACAACAGGTGAACCTTCATCTCCACCTTCACGCAAATCTGCGTTAAATGGAACCTTTCCCATCAGAGGAACATCGCTTCCTACCAATTGAGAGAGTCTGCGTGATGTCTCTTCGCCACCGCCTGTGCCAAAGAGATTCATCTCTTCACCACACTTCGGGCAGGACATTGCAGACATATTCTCGATAACGCCAATAACTCGCTGGTGAATTTGATGAGCAATACGCCCTGCTCGTTCAGCAACTTCAGCTGCAGCAATCTGAGGTGTTGTAATCACAATGATTTCTGAAGTGGGAATCAGTTGCCCGAGAGAAATTGCTAAATCTCCCGTTCCTGGCGGAAGGTCGATAAAGAGGATGTCGAGATCTCCCCAATATGCATCAGAGAGAAGCTGTTCTAAGACTCGGTGAAGAAGTGGACCTCTATATGCAATTGGATCAGAGCGCTCAGGCTTGAACATCTCCATCGAAACAACTTTTACGCCGTAAGACTCAAGAGGAATAAACATCTGATCGATGGCAGTAGGACGCTGACCGATAAGGCCCATCAATCTAGGAATTGAATGGCCATACACATCTGCATCGAGAATTCCAACACTCAAACCCTTTTTTGCAGCCGCAACCGCGAGGTTGGCAGTCAGAGATGACTTTCCAACGCCACCTTTGCCTGATGCCACACCAATAACGCGAGTACGAGAATCAGCTTGAGCAAATGAGATAAACGCTTCACGCCCATTGCGAAGTAGCTTCTTTATATTCGCTCGCTGCTCCTCATTCATAACTCCAAAGGTAATTTCTACTGAAGAGACATCAGATACTGCAAGGACTGCGTTTTCAATTTCATTCTTGAGGCGATCTCGCATTGGACAGCCTGAAATAGTTAACAGAATTGTCAGAAGGACTTTGTCGCCACTTTGAGAAATAGATTCGACCATTCCAAGTTCGGTGATGGAACGGTGAAGCTCGGGGTCGTTAACCTTTGATAGAGCTTCGTGTATGAGAGATGTATCGCTCATAGAAGGTCGGGGTCAATGGTGCTCTCGGGACGCTTAGGCTTTGCAGGCGTCTCATCTAGGACAGATTCAATCTGCTTCTTTACAAATGTCTTCGGGTTAAGGTCTGCAGGCTTCAAGTCTTCAAAACCTGGTCCAAGATTTTCCTTCAATTCATTGGTTGCATTTGTTGCAAGGGCGCGGACCTTCTTCACCATCTTTGCTGCCTGAACAGCAAATTGAGGCAATTTATCAGGGCCGACTAAGACCATAGCTAGAACTGCAAGGCCGATGATCTCACCTGCGCCAAAGTCGAAGAACATGCGAGAACCTTAGCGTCCTACTTCGCTGCTGTCAGGATAAGAGTCGCTGTGAACTTCTTTTCCCCGCGCAAATAGGTTATGGAGACAGAATCTCCCACATCATGAGAGCGGACTGCCACAATCAATTCCTCAGGTGTCAAAATCTCGCGACCATCGAGAGCGGTGATGATATCTCCTGGCTTCAGCCCTGCTTTTGCCGCTGGTCCACCAGCCATGACTGCATCACTCTTCTTTGAAATAAGTGCACCTGTTCCAGAAAATGACATATCAACTGACACACCAATAATCGGATATGTCGCTTTACCATTCTTAATCAATTGCTCTGCAGTCTTTCGAGCTTGATTAATCGGAATTGCAAAACCAAGGCCGATAGAACCAGTTTGACCACCAAATGAACTTCCCAAAGTGGCAATCGCTGAGTTCACTCCAATTACCGCACCTGTTGCGTCCACAAGAGGTCCCCCAGAATTACCAGGGTTAATCGCCGCATCTGTCTGCAAGGCATTAATAAATGAATTCTCACTCTCATTTTCACCTGCGGTTACTGCGCGATCTTTAGCGCTAATAATTCCAACGGTGACTGTGCCAGAAAGACCAAGAGGAGATCCAATTGCAAGTACTGAATCACCCACAGCGACTTTGTCACTATCCCCAAATTGTAGGGCTGTGAGAGCTCTATCTGAAATTCTTAAAACCGCCAAGTCATATGAGGCATCTCGACCAATCACTGTGGCTTCGAAGGTGCGACCGTCTTGAAGGCGAACCTTGATTGTTCCTCCATTGGTGACGGCGGATGCAATCACATGGTTGTTTGTGAGGATGTAACCATCGCTGGCAATTACAAAACCTGAACCTGTTGAACCTCCGTCAACATCTTTTGATTCAATTGAAACCACGGATGGGAGCACACGCTTTGCAATACCTGCAACGGAGTTAGCTGGTCGCTCAATGGTTGAGGTAGAGAGAGAAATTCGAGTTGAATGTCCAAAGAGCGAGCCGCTTGATGAAGCACCGAATGCGCCTGCAACGACACCAACGAAAATTGCCCATGCAATTGCACTGCGTAGCGAAACAGTTCTCACTCGAGATGTTGGAGCGCTCCACCATGGACCTTGTGAACCAAAGTAACTCATCTGTGTTTTCCTTATAGCTTGACTGCGAGCAATAATCCATCGCCCACTGGAATAAGTGATGTGGACCAAGCTTCATCGGCTTTGAGCATCTTCCCCGCTTCACGAAGTGCAACAGTCTTTGGATCTCGCTGTGCTGGGTCTGAAACTTTTCCTCCACCAAAGAAGTTGTCGATCACTAGCACTCCACCACTTCGCAGAATTCTCTGGGCTTCGGAGATTGCATAAACAAGATCTTCAGGGTTGTGGCGATAGATGACTAGGTCGTATGCGCGATCTGTCAGTTTTGTCATCACTTCCATAACCGGATTGGTGATTAATCTAAATCGAGCGGCAGCGATTTCTGCATCTGCAAACGCCATGCGGGCAATGGATGAATGTTCCATCTCATCATCTATTGAAGTGAGAGTTCCTGAGGAGAGCATTCCCTCGAGGAGCCAGAGTGAGCCCACTCCTGAACCTGTTCCTACTTCAACGACTGATTGTGCTTTGAGAAGTTGGGCGAGAAAACTCATATGTGCACCTGCGCCAGGAGTTGTATCGCGTGTTCCGATTTCGACTCCGCGAGCGCGAGCTGCAAGCTTTACCGCATCCTCTGCAATAAAGCCTTCGGCGTAGGAGTGCGGGTCTGTAATCATGAGAGAGACACTATCCAATCAACGAGCAATCTCACGCCAAATCCAGTTCCACCTTTAGGGTTTTCGCCAGAATCTGCCTCGCTTCTTGCTGTTCCAGCAATATCAAGGTGAACCCACTTGCGATCGCCCACAAAGTGCTCCAAATAGAGAGCGGCTGTGACAGAACCTGCTGAGTAATTGCCTTTATCTGCCGCATGGTTCAGATCAGCAATATCGGATTCAAGGGAATCGGCATAATCATCAACGAGAGGCATATGCCACACGCGCTCTCCCGAAGACTCTCCCACTGCCATCAACTGCTCAGCCAATTTCTTATCGCGTGTATACATCGCTGCATACTGACGGCCAAGTCCTAGCGTTGCAGCTCCTGTGAGCGTTGCGATATCTATCAGGTAATCAGGGTCTAGCTTCTTATCTGCATAAGCCAAGCCATCAGCGAGAACCAAACGTCCCTCTGCATCTGTGTTGATTATTTCAACAGTAGTGCCGCCATATTGAGTAATCACATCAGATGGGCGCTGCGATGTTCCTGAAAGTGCATTCTCGGCACACATCATGAGAACTGTCACACGAATATTTGGTTGAAGATCGGCAAGTGCTGAAATTGTTCCCAAAGCTGCAGCTGATCCTGCCATGTCGCTTTTCATTGGTGCCATGATGTCGTATGGGCGCTTGAGTGAAACACCGCCCGTGTCATAAGTAATACCTTTTCCAACAATCACGACATGTGGAAGAGCTGTTGCTCCCGCTTTGCCAATTTTCTTTGGAACATATGTAAGTTCAATAAATCGCGGTCCAGGATTTGGTGAAGACATTCCAACTGCTACTAGTCCACCGAAAGCTTCAATATCTTTTCCTGAAAGTACTTTGATGCCAAGACCTTTAGCTTTTGCAATTTTGGTGGCTTCCTGTGCCATCCATTCAGGGGTCTTAATATTGGAGGGCGTATGAATGAGATCTCTCGCTGTAGTGAGAGCATCGGCAATTGAGCGAGCCTTCTCTAGGGCTTTCTTCTCTTTAGTTGCAATTGCGAGTGTTGGAATTTCTGCTGGTGCGCTCGTCTTTAAATTCCATTGGTAGGCACCTAACACCGCAGATATTGCATGAGCCTTTACTTCATCTTCTGATATTGGCAGCAGAGAGATAACTTCAATAGCTTTGCCGCGAACTTTTCGGCCGAGCGCAGCCCCCGCTGTCCGCAATGCTGTTAATGAATTATCACCAACGCCTAGAAGATAGATGCGATCGATCTCTGCACCATCATGAAGAACTGGAATCTCAAAGAGTTCACCTGCCTTGCCACTTGGTGCAAAGAATGCGACCTCATCAATGAGTGTGATCTCAAAATAATTCTCGACAGCGCCCACAAGAGCGCTATCGCCAATGATGGAAAATTCTCCTTCAGCGCTCTTTCTGAATCCAAGCGCAAGGGCGTCAGCCTCTAGGAGAGCTGAGAGTTCTGGAGATACGGTAGTAAGAATTTTCTTACAACCTTACTTCTTGATGAGTGCTACTGCGGCTTCAAGTGCTGCGCTGAGGTTATTTGCCTCTTGTGGATTGAGCTCAACCACCAGGCGTCCTCCGCCTTCGAGTGGGATACGCATCACAAGTGAGCGGGCTTCCTTGGTAACTTCCATTGGACCATCACCTGTGCGGGGTTTCATTGCTGCCATGGGATAAGTATCCCGCATAAATCCCTACTTACGGAAATCGGAAAAATGCAAACTTGCGAGCAAATCCCGCATAGAGGGAGCTACTTAGAGGCCTAAACCTGCAGATAAGCGCTTCTTGCCAGAGTCTATGACCACAGCGACGGACTTCTCAGGGACAGAAAGGATTTCCGCGATCTCGGCCGTGCTCTTTCCCCCAAGATAGTGAAGAGTCAGAATGATGCGCTCTTCTTCGGGAAGAGAGGCGATCAGCTCCGCAATCGACTGGCTCATAGGAATAGAGGTTACTCCAGTTAGCTACGCAGCTGGGAGATTAGTCGTCTGAGGGAAATCTTTACGCCTATAACCAAGAATGGGGCGATAAGAAGAAAGGCTATTTTCGGCATATGAAGTTCTTCAGACCAATGAAAAATCGATGAACTTTCATCAACGGCCTCAACTTCGAACCTACCGGTGCCCTTGAGAATCTTTCCATAATGGATCACATCGCAACTGTGTGGTGGATTCCAACCCACGACCTCCATCAAATCCAATAGTCCGAGGTTGCCACCTTTGGGATAAATGCGATGAAGAGGTCCAGTAAATGCCGCAATTGTTGTTCCAACACCCTCAGAGATTTCACTTGTGACCCAGACTTTTGTTTGAAGCATCCAATTGCTTTGTCCTTGCCAGTCCACAATCGCCGACCACGCATCTTTTTGTGAGAGAGGGACTTTGACTGAAAGCTTTAATGAATTCATCGTTGTATATGTTTCATCGCTTCATCAATAGTTGTTGCCCAGAGAACGAGATCTCTCATTCCAGGCTTTACAAACTCTTGGTTTTCTAAATCAATAACCAGTTCGTGTAGTTTCTGGTAAACACCATATGGATCGAGAATGACTACTGGCTTATTGTGGAAACCTAAATAGCGCCCAACCCAAATCTCAATTAACTCTTCAAGAGTGCCGAGTCCGCCAGGTAGGGCGATAAAGGCATCTGCTAACTCTTCGATCTTTCCTTTGCGAGTTCTCATGGAATCAACAACAATCAACTCATCGCTGTCGTGATCGGCAAATTCAATGTCGACCAGAAGTTGCGGAATAATTCCAATCGTCTTCCCACCCTTGCTGCGAGCTCCTCGTGAGATAGCACCCATACAGGAAATGTGTCCTCCACCCGAAACAAGCTCTGCCCCGGATTCTGCAATGGCGGCTCCTAATTCGAAGGCGAGATCGATAAATTTCGGATCGATTGTGGGTGAAGATGAACAGTAAACGGCGATACGCATGGGGTTGAGGATACGGGTTGGGTTACTCTTGCGCCATGACATCACTTGCTCACGGTCACGGTATTGCAACTCTCTCAGGCTCAACGGTTCTTGATGTCTGGTTTCCTGCCCCAGCACTAGGTGCCATCACGGGCACACCAGATGCTTCCCTCGTTGCACTTGCCACACCTGATCTAGATCGCAATGTCACACGCGAAGTTGTGTCAGTTGAAATTGATCTAAAAACACCACCGCAAGATGCCAAGGATGCCTACCTTCGCCTTCATCTTCTCTCTCATCGTCTCGTCAAGCCTCACGGACAATCCTTAGATGGAATCTTTGGTTTGCTTGCAAATGTGGTTTGGACATCTGTTGGACCATGCGCTGTTGAAGGCTTTGAATTAACTCGTGCTCGTTTGAAAGCTAAATACGGTGCCATCGCAGTGTATGGAGTCGATAAGTTCCCACGAATGGTCGATTATGTGATTCCTTCTGGTGTTCGAATTGCAGATGCAGATCGTGTTCGTCTTGGGGCTTATCTTTCATCCGGAACAACTGTGATGCACGAAGGATTTATCAACTTCAATGCAGGCACCCTTGGCGCTTCAATGGTGGAAGGTCGCATTTCAGCAGGTGTAGTAGTTGGAGATGGTAGTGATGTGGGTGGTGGCGCCTCAATTATGGGAACACTGAGTGGTGGTGGCAAAGAGGTAATTTCAGTGGGCGAGAAGTGCCTACTCGGAGCAAACTCTGGCTTGGGAATTTCGCTGGGAAATAACTGTGTTATCGAAGCTGGCACATACATCACCGCTGCTGCGAAGGTAACACTGCCAGATGGTGAAGTGGTTAAAGCTGGAACTCTCTCTGGGGCTCACGATCTCCTATTTCGTCGCAACTCTCTTACAGGAGGCTTAGAAGCAGTGATGCGCACTGGCACCTGGGGTGGATTGAACTCAGTCCTTCATGCAAATTAATTTGCGGGTGTAAACCAAGGCGAAGGCAACTTCACTCGACTTCTGAAAGTGTCACCACGCAGAGTTTTTGAGATGCCTGCACTAGAAGTTCCTTTAATCCAAGTAACAGCTCCTGCGCTATTGCGGGAGAGAATTTCTAAAGTCATCACATCAGGCAATCCAAATGCTGCAGAAACAAGAGCTTGCGTGGTCGAAGCTTTCCATGATGCAAAGCGTGGATTGAGTTTTGATACAACACTTGCTGTGTCTGGCACGCTCTGCGTATAGGAAGTAAATCCTCCCCAAGCATCAGCTGTTGTTTGAGTTGCACCACCCGAGGATGAGAAAAAGTAGGCTTGAATGGGTTTACCACCGCTTAAGATGGCAAGACCGGTTGAAGTGTCTACGACTGTCCTGAGAACAGCGGCTCTCCAGATCTGACCAAACCTTGCTTCGCCCTCCTTTGCATACCCAACAAAGTTTTGGTCTGCGATATGAGCATAAAGATGACAATCACAACTTGCTTTAATCGTTCCAAGTTTAGAGAGAGCGTAACTACGAGAAGCGATTGTCTGCGCTTCCAAGACTGCAGCGGGCCATGAGGAAGAAATTTCACTTATACCTAAGAGGTATTCATCATGGATGGATAGAGAGTTTGTGATCTCTAGAGCACCTTTAACAACCTTGACCTGCACCTGACCATACCTAAAACGCTCTGTGGTTCCTGATTCAATTACTGTAAGGAGCGGAGTCACACCACCAGACCAGCGAATAGTCAGTGTTGATAAAGGAATGGGGGCACCTTGAATGCTCTTACCATCCGTGGAAATAGATAGCGCTAACTTCTTCTTATTGGAAATAGTGCCAAGCAACTGAGTTCCAGTTTCATCAGCATAGATTTGAATAGATGTCCCTGGTGTTGTCGTTGTGAAAACAACTCCTTTGAGAGCGTGACCAATATTGACACGGATAGTTTGTGTATCAACCACAGGCAGCACTTCGACGCCTTTGTAGTAATACTTGAGAATTGCAGTGGCACTTTCTCCCGCAGTTGCCATCGCTCGTGCGCCAATCTGGCTCATTCCAACACCATGTCCATAACCGGAACCTGTGAAGGAAAATGTTGATGGAACGCCTTCAGCGAGAGCGGAAGTAAAGGGAAGTGTGAAGATTGCGAGTAGAAGCGATAGCTTCTTAAACATCCTCATCAGATGATGCGCTCTTTCCGACATTCATAAACTTCTGGTATTCAGCGATCACATCTGCAGGCTTTCCGCGGGCCATCAATTTGCCTTTATTGAGCCAGACAACTTCGTTGCACACATCTTCGATTGTCGCCAAGGCGTGGCTCACCAAAATCAATGCACGATCTGCTGTGCGAAGCTCCTTCACGCGATTGAGTGACTTCTCTTTAAACTTCGCATCTCCCGTGCTGAGTGCCTCATCAATAATCAAAATATCTGGTTCGACGATTGCAGCTACAGAAAAAGCGAGACGGGCATACATTCCTGAGGAATAGGTACGCATAGGCGAATCAATTGCATCACCTAACTCTGAGAACTCTGCAATCGCATCAAATTTTTCATCGATTTCAGCCTGAGACATCCCCGCAGCTAAGCCACCTAAGTAAACATTTTCGCGCCCTGTCATTGATGGGTTAAATCCCACACCCAATGCCAGGAGGGTGCTTACGCTTCCATAGACTTCTACGCGTCCTTGGCTAGGAGGAATAATTCCTGAAATAACACGCATGAGGGATGACTTTCCTGCGCCGTTAGATCCAATAATTCCCAACACTGTTCCGTAATGCACATCAAGGCTCACACTATCGAGAGCTCTCACCACACGTGTGTGCTTCTTTCCGCGACCTAAAGATTTCAATCGAGCTTTGAGAGTCGGCTTCTTATCGATTGAGGTTGTGTATGTAAGTCCCAAGTTCTGGACAGAGACTGCGATAGAGCTCTTTGGATGCTCGTTGTTATAAGCGGACAGCGAAATCACGCTCCCTCGATAGGAAGAAGTAAGTGCCAATTGCGAAGGTTCCAATTGCCCAGAGTGAAGAGTGAATTAATCCTTGAGCAGTTGGTGCTTCACCGTGCACCATCACTCGTGACCATGAATCAAGGAGATAGAAAAGTGGATTTGCAACTTCAAATCTTTTGATCTGCTCGGAGATTGTGGATGCTTCATAGAGAATCGGAGATAAATAAAGAAGGCTTCGAGTCAGGTATGGGAGCATGCTGGAAATATCACGGAAGTAAACATTGATACATGAAATTAAGATTGCTAATCCGAGTGAGAGGGTCACTGCAATGAGCAGAACCGGAATTGCCCAAAACATCTGCCAAGTAAAGGCAAGCCCGATCACTGCATGAATGACAAGCCCAACAACGAGTGTTGGGAGGAATCTAAATATGGCAACAACTACCGCTGAAATCGGAAGCATGATTCTTGGGAAAGAGGTATTCAGGATGAGACGCTGACCAGATGTAATGGCTTTGACACCACCTGTAAGACTATTTGCAACGAGATAAAAGAGAAATAGTGTGGCTGTGAGATGCCCAAATCGCACTGCATCACTTGTGCCGCCGATGACATAAATTAATAAGAAGTAAACACCTGAGAGAAGAAGTGGGTTAAGAATCAACCAGAGCTGGCCGAAGACAGAGCCAAAGTTTTGCTCACGAAGCTCAGAGCGCGCAAACTCGGAAATAAAGGCTCGTCGATGAATGAGTGAGCGCAGATAGGTGCGCATGGGTGGCAAGCCAGCCTTGAAGGGCTCATAGATAAACAGTGGCTGGCTCATGAAGGGAAGATTACCTGTTCAGAGCGCTAATCGGCGGGAACAAGGCTTGCAGGAGAGGTGATAAATCCCGCTCCCCACGCAAAATGCATCGTGGGAATCACCACAAGGAGATATATGTATTGGGTAATTGAGGATGCAATTGAAATTGATGCCCCAAGAACAAAGAGGAGATAGATCGCAGCGGGAGCAAAAAAGATTGGATGAAGAAGAGCTCCCACGCAAAGTGATGCGAGGAAACCAAGGAGTGCAACAGGTGGAGCTAGGTATCGGTAATTGATTGTTCCTTTATGTCGACGGGAGACAACTCGACGCCAACGACCATATTCGAAGTACTGCTTTGCAAGTGCTTTCACTGTTGAGCGTGGTCGATAAGTGACATGAAGGTTAGGATCAAAATAAATTTTCCCGCCATTGCTTCGCAAGCGAAAGTTAAGTTCCCAATCTTGAGCACGAGTAAATCTCTCATCAAAGCCACCGATGGCAACAAGTGCATCTCTTTGAAAGACGCCCAGATATACAGTGTCTACTTCTCCTGCCTCTCCCCCTGTGTGGAATCGGGAGGAACCAACACCCAAGGCACTTCGCATCGCTCCTGCAACTGCCTTTTCAAATTGTGATTGGCCCACTGCTGCCATCACTCCTCCGACATTGACAGCACCTGTTGACCTCAAAGTCTGTACCGCGGTTGAAATGTAGTTTTGAGGAATCTCGGCATGCCCATCAACTCTCACAATAATGGATCCACCTGATGCACCTAGAGCAAGGTTTAAACCTGCTGCAGTCTTTCCTGTTGGGTTATCGACGACTATCACCCTGGAATCAGCTGCATGGAGTTGCTCAGCAATTTCTCGGGTTCGATCTTTTGAAGGGCCGACTGCAAGAACAACTTCAATCTGACCACGATAATCTTGAGAGAGAATGGAGCCGACTGCCCCTGCAAGATATGGCTCCTCATTGAGAATGGGCAGGATGACACTCACGAATGGAAGTGGTGAGCCACCTAACTCGTGAGAACTCTGTTCTATCTGTGTCGCCATAACCCCGTAACGCTATCGTGCAAGTACCCTACGCATGTGAAATCTACTCGTGCGATTCGAATTATTACATCACTCTCCCTGGGTGTTGTCTTCCTATCTGCCGCGACTTGGATTGGTTTAGGCCAAATCAGCGGTCAGATCTCTCGAATCGATGTCTTCGCAGGTCTCTCTGACCGTCCGGAGAAGGTCAACTCAGCTCTGAACTACCTCGTGGTCGGCTCTGACAATCGCGAAGGACTTACCAAGGAGCAGATCAAGAAGTTGCGTGTTGGTGGAGTAAAAGTTGCAGCAGGTGGACGCTCTGACACGATGCTTCTCGTTCACATCAGCAAGAACCGTGACGCTGCCTATATCGTCTCACTTCCCCGCGACACACTCGTCACTATTCCTGCACACACAAGCCAGGATGGAAAATCTCAAATTCCTGCTCGCCCTGGAAAACTCAATGCCTCATTTGCTTTTGGTGGCGCACCCCTCCTGATTGAAACAATCGAAAGCATGACCCAGCTTCAAATCGATCACTATGTTGAAGTGAGCTTTGCTGGATTCGTTGGAGTAGTTGATGCCCTTGGTGGAATTCAAGTGTGTTCAAAAGTGGACATCAATGATCCAAAGAGCCACTTAGTCATGAGTGCAGGTACACACACTCTCGATGGTGTTGAAGCGTTGAAGTATGTTCGCACACGAGACTTTGATGGTCGTGGCGATATAGGTCGCATGGAACGCCAGCAGCAATTTGTCAGTGCGATTATTCGAAAAGCGACTTCTTCAGGAACTCTGCTTAATCCAATTAAGTTAGCCAATTTCTATAAGGCAACTATTTCAACTGTGAAGATGGATGAGGGAGTTAACAAGAACGATCTCCTGACTTTGGCAAAGCAGATGAGAAATCTCTCTTCAGGAAATGTTCGCACCCTTACTGTTCCTCTCTCTGATCCTAATGGTAGATATCCTGGATTGGGATCGGTTGTGATCTGGTCATCGACATTAGCCCCAGAGCTCTGGGAGCGCATCAAAAATGACAGCCCATTGGTAGATGAAGTCGTGGCTAAAAAGTCATCTGCATCACCAAAAGCCACTTCTACGCCTGTTACTGTGGACAAATTCAAGACACAAACAGCGGCTGAAAATCCTTGCGCGACCAATAAATAACAGGTCTGCAATAGACTCCCGCACATGAAGTTAAAGCTCTCGGTTATCGGTTGCGGCTACCTCGGTGCAACCCATGCAGCATGTATGTCATCTCTCGGTTTCGATGTCGTAGGCATTGATACCGATCCACACAAGGTTGAACTCCTCTCAAAGGGCGAGCTCCCTTTCTATGAGCCAGGTCTAGATACCTTGCTCGCAGATGAGATCAAGACAGGTCGACTTTCTTTCACAACAGATTTCTCTGCTGTTGCAGATGCTGATGTTCACTTTATCTGTGTGGGAACTCCGCAAAGCAAGGATGGCTTGGCAGCTGACCTCACCTATGTGAAGTCCTCTGTCGCAGCTATTGCACCTTTCCTTAAGGACGGCGCACTCGTTGTCGGAAAGTCCACAGTTCCAGTGGGAACGGCACAAGCTCTCCGCGAGCAGCTTGCAGAGACTGCTCCGCAAGCAGATCTTGCATGGAATCCAGAGTTTCTACGCGAAGGTTTTGCCGTCGAAGACACCCTCACACCTAATCGTCTTGTCGTCGGTGTCGCCAACGATCGCGCAGAGGAAATTCTCAAAGAAGTGTACGAACCAGTCATTGCCCTCGGCACACCATGGATTCGTGCAGATCTACCAACAGCAGAGCTCGTTAAAGTTGCGGCAAACTCGTTCCTTGCAACAAAGATTTCATTCATCAATGCAATGGCTGAAGTTTGTGAAGCAGCAGGCGGCGATGTCACAGTTCTTGCTAAGGCAATCGGATATGACCCACGCATTGGAAATCGCTTTCTCCAGGCAGGTATCGGCTTTGGTGGAGGATGCCTACCAAAAGATATTCGTGCATTTATGGCACGCGCTCAAGAACTTGGTGCAGATCAGGCACTTGAATTCTTACGCGAAATCGACACAATCAACTTGCGTGCTCGCCAGCGCGTCATTGATGTTGTGAGAGCAGACCTTTCAGATGACCTTACTCAATACAAAATCGCTGTACTTGGAGCAACATTCAAGCCAGATAGCGATGATGTGCGTGACTCCCCAGCACTCGACATTGCAGCACAACTTCAGGCTGCAGGAGCACAGGTTGTCGTGCATGACCCTAAGGGAATTGAACCCGCTCGCAAGCGTTTTCCTAATTTGGATTATGCGGAGAAGGTGGTTGATGCAGTTAAGGGCGCAGATGCAATCTTGCACCTAACTGAATGGAAGGAATACCGCGAGCTTGATCCATCAGTGATTGGCCAATTAGTGAAGTCAAAGTTCCTTATTGATGGTCGCAACATGCTCGATCGCAACCTATGGCGTAATGCAGGTTGGCGAGTTCATGCTCTTGGAAGAACTGATTAATAAAATCGAATAAGAAAGGGCCTGGATAAGCATCCAGGCCCTTTCTTATTTTCATCTAAAATCCAGTTTTCTGATTTCTTCTTGCGGTAAGGCCCGCACCCTTTGCTTTAGCTTCAGCTGTTAAATCTGCAAGGGCCTTATCCACTTTGGCAGCAATTGCACTATCTGAAATACCCAAGATTCGTGCGGCAAGTATTCCCGCATTCTTGGCGTTATCGATACCGACAGTTGCAACGGGAATTCCCGCTGGCATCTGAACAATTGAAAGAAGCGAATCCATACCATCGAGATTCTTAAGTGAGACAGGTACTCCAATCACAGGCAATGTGGTCAGTGATGCGACCATTCCAGGAAGGTGGGCAGCACCTCCCGCACCAGCAATGATCACTTTGTAGCCCTTTGATGCAGCGGACTTTGCAAAAGCAACCATCTCTTCAGGCATTCGATGTGCTGAAATGACATCGGCATCATAAGAGATACCAAATGCATCGAGCATTTGTGCAGCGTCCTCCATGATTGGCCAATCTGAATCTGAGCCCATGATGATTGCAACATCTTTACTCATCGATTACTCCGTTCATGTAGTCGCGTGCATGTGTAACTTCTTGGGTTAAGTGTACGAGGTCACTGCCGCACGCAGTAACATGGCCAACTTTTCGCCCAGGTCGAACTTCCTTCTTATATTGATGAAAGTGCAGCTCAGGTGATCTCGCCATGAGATGTAGGTATGGTCGATACATATCTGTCTTTTCCCCGCCCAGAATATTCCCCATCACCGAATATGGATGGGTAAGTGCTGGACTTCCAAGTGGCAAATCGAGAATTGCACGGAGATGTTGCTCAAACTGGCTTGTGACCGAACCCTCAATAGACCAGTGACCAGAGTTGTGTGGGCGCATCGCAAGTTCATTAATAAATAACTGATCACCTTTAACAAACATCTCCACAGCCATTACTCCGACAACACCGACAAGTTGAGCAATATCCAATGCCAACTGTTGGGCTTTTTCAGCAACAGCAGGTGAAATATTCTGAGCTGGAGTAATGGTGAGGGTGCAGATTCCATCTTCTTGAACGGTCTCCACCGGAGCCCATGATGTGGCCTGACCGTGAGGAGAACGAGCAACCATTACTGCAATCTCTGAATCAAAGTCGATGAGCTCTTCAATTAACAAAGGTGTTGTGTGACTGAGAATCTCAGATAGTTGGTCAGCGCTCTCCACCCTCCACACACCACGACCGTCATAGCCACCACTGATTGCCTTTGCAATGACAGGAAAACTCTTTACTGCATTCGAACTAGTGATTACCTGGAAATCTGGTGAAGGAAAGTCCCTGAGTTTCTTTCGCATAGCAGCTTTATCTTGAGAGTACTGAAAAGCCTCTGAAGTGGGATAGACCCGAACCCCGCCGCTCTCTAGCCCTTTGATTACAGAGAGCGGAACTAATTCATGTTCGAAAGTCACCACATCGCAACTTTGAGCAAAGGAAAGAACCTCTTGGAGGTTTGTGTAGTCACCAACAGTGTGGTTCGTGTTTTGAGCTGCAGAATCTTGACTGCTCTGAGCAAATAAATATAGATCAACGCCTAAAGCTGTTGCAGGAGCCACCATCATGCGTGCGAGTTGTCCTGCGCCTATGACGCCAACTCGAGGGAATCGATTGCTCACGCACTCATCGTAGATGAACTACATCTCCCACACTAACTTCCCTACCATTTTCAAGCGTAAGGGCTCCAGAATTTGAGATTCCTATAGCGTGGGATTTGAGCACTTCCCCGCCTGGAAGCGTCACTTCCACATCTCTTCCAAGCGTGTTACATGCTTGCCGATATTCAGGAATAAAGGTCTTGCCTAACTCCCACATTGTTATATTGATTTCCAAGTGATTCAATATTTTCGCAAGAATGATGTTCCGATTTAATTCAGAGAAATTCTCTAGTGCAAGTGAGGTAGCTTCTGGAACAGGAAGTTCTTCCTTGTCCATTCCAACATTAATGCCGATTCCAAGTATCACTCCTTTCGAAGTTGCTTGTGCAATCATCCCTGAACATTTCTTCTCACCAATAAGTAAATCATTTGGCCACTTCACACCAATATCTACAGATGAATCAAGTGAAGCTAAGGCTTCTTTTACAGAAATTCCTGCAATAAGAGTTAGGAAAGACCATTCTTCTTTATCAACTTTGGGTTGAACATAGAATGAGAAGGTGAGTGCAGACATTGGTGCTGCAACAAATGATCGATCTAATCGACCGCGCCCTGCACTTTGATATTCAGCAACAATCACATCTCCTGGCAGAGCTGTTCCTGCAGTGACTTTTTCAAGGAGGTCGTTCTGAGTTGACTCGGTGACTTCAACCACGCTTACCCGCCAGTACTGCGAGATTTCTTCTACGAGAAGCTTTCGATTTAGTGGCGCTCTTGGCGCATCGGTACCCACGACTAGTACCTTAGGCTCATGAGCCACGATCTGCATACCACCGCGGGAAAGATTGAAGACCTCCGCGCTCGAATTGATGAAGCTGTCCACGCAGGATCAGCCCGTGCCGTTGAGAAGCAACACGCTAAGGGTAAGAAGACTGCTCGAGAGCGCATTGAATTGCTGGTCGATCCAGACTCCTTCACTGAAATTGATGAGTTTGCACGCCACCATGCATCCAACTTTGGCATGGAGAAGAACCGCCCTTATGGCGATGGTGTAGTGATTGGAACTGCGACAGTTGATGGTCGACCAATCGCACTTTATTCACAAGACTTCACCGTCTTCGGTGGCTCTCTGGGTGAAGTCCATGCAGAGAAGATCGTCAAGATTGCAGATTTTGCTCTCAAGTCAGGAATTCCATTGATTGGAATTAATGATTCTGGAGGAGCTCGTATTCAAGAAGGCGTTGCATCCCTTAATGGTTACGGAAAGATTTTCCGCCTCAATACTCGATCATCAGGTGTCATTCCTCAAATCTCGCTCATCCTTGGACCTTGTGCTGGTGGCTCTGCTTATTCTCCAGCACTCACGGATTTCACCGTGATGGTCAAGGAAACTTCTAACATGTTTATTACAGGTCCAGATGTGATCAAGACCGTCACTGGTGAGGATGTGGGAATGGAAGAGCTCGGTGGAGCTCTCACTCACAACACCAAGTCAGGTAATGCTCACTACTTGGCAGATTCTGAAGCTGATGCAATCGATTATGTAAAGGCACTCCTGTCTTATCTACCATCCAACAACATGGATGGATCACCTGTTCTGCCTCCAACAGAAACACTTGAGAAGAAGGCATCGGACACAGCGCTAAACACTCTTATTCCAGATAGTCCAAACCAGCCATATGACATGAAGGTTCTTATCTCATCAATTGTGGATGAAGGTGAATTCCTCGAAGTTCATGCTCTCTATGCCAAGAATATTGTTGTTGGATTTGCTCGTATTGAAGGTCAATCAGTTGGAATCATTGCAAACCAGCCTTCAGAGCTAGCAGGCACACTCGATATCAACTCATCAGAGAAGGCAGCTCGATTCCTTCGCTTCTGCGATGCATTCAATATTCCAATTCTGACACTTGTGGATGTACCAGGATTTATGCCAGGCACGGAACAAGAGTGGAATGGAATCATTCGCCGTGGCGCAAAGCTTCTCTACGCTTATGCAGAAGCTTCAGTGCCACTAGTCACCCTCATTACACGCAAGGCTTATGGTGGAGCTTTCATCGTAATGGGATCTAAGTACCTTGGAAGTGATATTAACTTTGCTTGGCCAAGTGCTGAAATTGCAGTCATGGGTGCACAAGGTGCGGTCAATATTCTCTACCGCAAGGAACTCTCAGAGTCTTCAACTCCGGATGCAACTCGAGCAGAACTCATCACTGATTACACAGAGAAGTTCTCTAATCCTTATCTCGCCGCAGAACGCGGAACCATCGATAGCGTGATTGAGCCTGAAGATTCCCGTCAATACATCACTAAAGCGTTCCGCACATTAAAGACCAAGCGAGACATCTTGCCTGCTCGCAAACATGGAAACATTCCTCTCTAATGAAGTTCTCCATAGCATCAGGAAATCCCACAGATGAAGAGCTAATAGCCCTTCAAGCGGTACTCGCTAATCGCAAGCCGATCGAACTCAAGCCTGTGATTAAGAGAAGCGTCTTTGGATTGCCTCAACTGCGTCAGCCACTTCCCCATCAAGTCACCTTTGGTGCACGAAAGTTCGATTAATGACTCGAATAGTGCTGGCATCTCAATCAACATCCCGCCGCAGATTGCTAGAAGGTGCAGGAATAACTCCGACCGTAATAGTGAGCAATGTTGATGAGGAAACAGATTTCTTTAGTGCGATGCGCCCAGAAGATATGGTGATCGCTCTCGCAATATCAAAAGCCCACACAGTCAGAGAGATGATTGATTACCCAGCAATCATTATTGGATGTGATTCAACATTTGATGTGGATGGGGTTTCTTTCGGAAAGCCTGGAACTCCTGAAATCGCAATCGAGAGAGCTAAGAAGATCAGCGGTCGTGCAGGACTGCTCCACACTGGCCATTGCATTATCGATACAGCACGCGGGATTGAAATAGCAGATCGCGTCACCACAAAGGTTACATTCTCTGAAATGAGCGAAGAAGAGATTGCCGACTATGTGGCGTCCAAGGAACCGCTGCATGTGGCTGGAGGCTTCACGCTCGATGGTTTCGGCTCAGCATTTATTCCTTTAATTGAGGGCGACTACACCAATGTAGTTGGGCTTTCGATGCCTTTCTTTCGTGGTGCTATGAAACAGCTTGGATATTCTTGGCCAGAAGTGAAGGAGATGCAATGAAGCGCGTATTAATAGCCAATAGAGGTGAAATAGCTCTGCGTGTGATTCGTGCGTGTAGAGATCATGGCCTTGAATCTGTAGCTATGTATTCAGAGGAAGATCGTGATGCTCTTCATGCAAAGAGCGCTGACTTCTCTTACTCTCTCAACGGGACCCTTGCAAAAGACACCTATCTGAATATTCCAAAAATTATTGAGTTGGCCCTTCATGCAAAGGCAGATGCCATCCATCCTGGATATGGATTCCTTTCTGAAAATGCCGACTTTGCCCAAGCAGTTATCGATGCAGGACTTATTTGGATTGGTCCATCACCTGCTGCAATTAGTGCACTCGGAGATAAAGTCTCTGCTCGCAAAATCGCAGCTGCTGCTGGAGCTCCCCTTGTGGCTGGAACAAAGGATCCCGTCGAAACGGCAGAGGAAGTTGTTGCCTTTGCCAAAGAGCATGGACTTCCTGTTGCTATCAAAGCTGCTTTCGGTGGTGGCGGTCGTGGACTTAAAGTTGCTCGCACGCTCGAAGAGATTCCCGAGCTCTATGCCTCTGCAGTGCGTGAAGCTATTGCAGGTTTTGGTCGCGGTGAATGTTTTGTTGAAAGATATCTAGATAAGCCGCGCCATGTTGAGACTCAAGTATTGGCCGATAAGTTTGGAAATGCAGTTGTTGTCTCCACACGCGATTGCTCATTGCAGCGCCGACATCAAAAACTTGTGGAAGAAGCTCCTGCACCATTTCTAACGCCTGAACAAAATGTTGAGCTCTATCGCTCCTCTAAGGCGATTATGAAAGAAGCTGGCTATGTGGGAGCTGGAACATGCGAGTTTTTGGTTGGCATCGATGGCACAATCTCTTTCTTGGAAGTTAATACTCGACTTCAAGTGGAACATCCAGTATCAGAAGAAATTACTGGCATTGATTTAGTTCGACAGCAATTCCGCATTGCGATGGGTGAAGAACTTGGATTTGATGATCCTGTTATTCGCGGCCACTCCATTGAGTTCCGCATCAACGGTGAAGATCCAGGTCGCTCCTTCCTTCCAGCACCAGGTCGAATAACAGATTGGGAAATTCCAACTGGACCTGGAGTTCGTGTTGATGCTGGATTCCGAAAAGGTGATGTTATTGGTGGTAACTTCGACTCACTTCTTGCAAAACTTATTGTTACAGGATCTACTCGAGAAGAGGCGATTCAAAGAGCTCGTCGCGCACTTGCTGAATTTAAGGTTGAAGGTCTTGCAACAGCCCTTCCCTTCCATCGTGCAATCCTTGAAGATCCTCATTACACAGAAGATTTCAAGGTCTACACGAGCTATATTGAAAATGAATTTGTTAACACCATTCCCGCCTATGCAGCCCAAGAAGTTGAGGCTCAGACAAAGGCAGCTGCGGAAAAGCTAGTAGCCGAGGTCAATGGAAAGCGATTTGAAATCCTCGTCCATGCTCCAGAGCCAGTGGTCAAGCGTCATAGAGCCAAGCAGGCTTCGGCCTCAGGAGCGTCTGGAGATGGCCTTGCAAGCCCTATGCAGGGCACTGTGGTCAAGATTGCGGTGGAAGAAGGTCAGAGTGTGGAGGCAGGCGATCTCGTTATCGTCCTTGAGGCGATGAAGATGGAGCAACCTCTCAATGCCCATAAGAGCGGTGTGATTAAGAACCTCAAGGCAGTTGTTGGAGAGACTGTCTCAAGTGGCACCGTTCTCTGTGAGATTATTGAGGCATGACCTCAACTGACCTTCTCTACTCAGATCCACTAGCTGCTGCATCTCAAGCAGCATCTGAAATCGCAGCCCGGACTGGTGTTGCATCCCATGATGTAGCACTTGTGATGGGCTCAGGTTGGGTGAGTGTATGTGATGCTCTTGGCACACCTGCATATGAGTGCGATGCACATGAACTCACTGGCTTTCATGCACCTGCCGTAGAAGGTCACTCAGGCAAAGTCCGCTCTTACATTATCGAATCTGATGGAAAGAGCATTCGGGCACTGGTATTCCTTGGTCGCACTCACCTATACGAGGGCAAAGGCATGGAGCCAGTAGTTCACGGAGTTCGCACAGCAGTCAAAGCTGGATGCAAAGTTGTAGTTCTCACAAATGCGTGCGGCGGTATTAATGCCAACTACAAAGTTGGAGAGCCAGTATTAATTCGAGATCACATCTCTCTTACCGCTCAATCACCATTGTCGGGTGCAACATTTGTTGACCTCACAGATCTGTATAGCAAGCGCATTCGTGAAATTGTGAAGGCTCAAGATTCATCACTCCAAGAGGGCGTCTATGTTCAC
>JACCDX010134770.1_pt1 | contig 24185 bp, 19 predicted proteins | sample 7449681 | NCBI WGS metagenome assembly JACCDX01 (sample SAMN15323450, study PRJNA562643) | freshwater metagenome | isolation source: river surface water | place: USA:Blue River Watershed | collected 2017-08-18
CGGCTTGCTGGCCGAAGGCGATCGCCTCAGACAGGCCCTGCACCAGACCGGCAATGCAAATGTGGTTGACCATTTTGGCCAACTGGCCCGCACCGGATTCGCCCAGCAAGGTGAAAGCGCGAGAGAAAGCCATGCCCACGGGCTTGACAGCGTCAAAGGCGGCAGCGTCGCCACCGCACATGACGGTGAGCAGGCCGTTCTGTGCGCCAGCTTGACCGCCCGAGACGGGGGCATCGATGAACTGCAGGCCCTGTTTTTGCGCTTGCGCCGACAACTCCCGGGCGACGGAGGCCGAGGCCGTGGTGTGGTCCACAAAGATCGCGCCGGGCTTCATGCCCGCAAAAGCGCCATCTGCCCCCAAGACCACGCTGCGCAAGTCGGCATCGTTGCCCACGCAGGCAAACACGATGTCGGCACCCGCTGCCGCTTCACGCGGTGTGGGGGCGGTGGCGTTGCCGGGGCATTCGGCGGCCCAGGCAGCGGCTTTGGCGGCGCTGCGGTTGTACACGGTGACGTGGTGCCCGGCACGCGCCAGGTGGCCGGCCATGGGGTAGCCCATCACGCCTAGGCCCAAAAAGGCGACTTTCTTGGCGGGGGTGGCATCGTAGGTTTTGGCAGCGATTTGGCTCATGGGTGTCTCGTTGTGAAGTGGATAAAACGGCTATTTTGTCAGCCTGTCGGTGTTCTGGCGCGCACCGGGTGCTTTGGGCTGACCATTGCGAGACATCAGGGGTGACAGCGCCGCTTTTGGTACGCTCAGACCATGAACTTCTCGATTGCCGACAACATCGCCCGTGTGCGGGCGCAAATTCAGGCCGCTTGCCAGGCCGCAGGCCGTGCACCGGACAGCGTGCAGCTGCTGGCCGTGTCCAAAACCTGGGGGCCTGATGCGGTGCGGCAGGCCTATGCGGCCGGGCAAACCGCCTTTGGCGAAAACTACATCCAGGAAGCGGTGGACAAAATCACCGCCTTGCGCGATTTGCCGTTGCAATGGCACTGCATTGGCCCGATCCAGAGCAACAAGACGCGCTGGGTGGCCGAGCATTTCGACTGGGTGCACAGCGTGGACCGCCTCAAGATCGCCCAGCGCCTGTCCGAGCAGCGCCCGCCCGAGCTGCCGCCCTTGCAGGTGTGCATTCAGGTGAACATAGACGGCGGCGAAAACAAATCGGGTGTGAGCCCACAAGAATTGCCCGCGCTGGCGCAGGCCGTGGCCGCCATGCCGCGCTTGCAGTTGCGCGGCCTCATGACCATTCCCGAGCCCGCCGAAACCGAAGCGCAGATGCGGGCGGTGCACGCTCAGGCCAAAGCGCTTTTCGAGGCTTTGCGCCAGCAAGGCTTGCCGCTGGACACCTTGTCGATGGGCATGAGCGCCGACATGGCAGCCGCCATTGCCGAGGGCAGCACCCTGGTGCGGGTGGGTACGGCAATTTTTGGCCAGCGTTGAATGGTCGTGGGGGGGGGCTTGTCAACAAGTCCCCTGTCGATGGATTCAACCACGCGGGCAAGTGCGAAGTCGGGCGTTACCCGGGCTCGCCGACAGGCGCTACGATAGACGTTCTCTGTAGCACAATGGGCAATGACCATGAACCCCTCTCAAGAGCCGGCCGTGCAAGCGGGTCCGGTACGCCGTTTCAAAAACCCCGATTACCGCGAGGTGGCGTCGACTTTGGGCGATTTGCGTCAGAGGATCGATGCGCTGGACGCGCAGATTGTGGAACTGCTCGCGCAGCGTGCCTTGTGCGTGAAAGACGCCACCCGATTCAAGCGCAACGCGTACCAAGTGGCAGCGCCTGCCCGGCAGGCCCAGGTCTTCCAGCGTGTCCGGGACCTCTGTGAGCCCCATGCCGGCCATTTCCCGGGCTTTGCCGATGTGGTCGAGGCCAGCTACCGCACCCTGGTGGCAGGCTTCATCGCGGGTGAAAAAGATTTGTTTGAAAACACTGAGGAGATTTGATCTTGAAAACCCACCGCTTCATGAAAACACCCCTGTTTCAAGGTTTGGTTCGCTTGGTACTGGCCGGCTCGCTGGCTTGTTCTGGCGGGCTGGCACTGGCCCAGTCTGCCTGGCCGAGCAAGCCTGTGCGCATTGTGGTGCCCTATGGGCCAGGCTCTTCGCCAGACGTGATTGCCCGTATCGTGGCTGAAAAACTCACACCTCGTCTGGGTCAGCCCGTCATCATCGACAACAAACCCGGTGCTGGCGGCAACACCGGCTCAGGCCTGGTGGCCAAGTCTGCGGGTGACGGCTACACCTTTTTGATCAGCACCAATGGCCCGCTGGTTTACAACACCGTCATTTACAAAAAGTTGTCTTATGACCCATTCACCGAACTTCGGCCGGTGATTCTGGCCGGTGGGCAGGCCAATGTGTGCGCTGTGCGTGCTGATTCGGGCATCACATCCTTGTCGGGACTGATCGATGCCATGAAAAAAAATCCGGGCAAGTTCAATTTTTCGTCAACCGGTGTGGGCAGTTTGTCCCAACTGGGCGTTGAGTTGCTCAAGGTCAAAACCGACACCTTTGCGGTGCACATTCCCTATGCCTCCTCGCCCCTGGCCATCACAGCCATTTTGCAAGGCGACGTGCAATTTGCCTGCGTGCCTGCCGTGGCGGTGATCCCCCAGGTCAAGGCCGGAAAGATGCGCGCATTGGCCGTCTCCACCGCCAAACGCAGTCAGCTGACACCGGACATTCCCACCATGAAAGAGGCGGGGTTGCCTGAAATCGAAAACATCGCCTGGATGGCCCTGATGGCACCCGCCAGCACACCCCAGGACATTGTGGTGCGCATGAACCAGGAGATCAATGCGGTGCTGGCCATGCCAGATGTCAAGGCCAAACTGCACAACCAGTACATGGAGCCCATTGGCGGCTCTGTCGAGGATCTGCAGAAATTCATGCAGCAGGAATTGCGCACCATGACCCCGATCATCCAGCGCACAGGCTTGACCATGGATTGATGTCTTCCATGACGGGTTTGCGGGTTGAGCGCACCCAGGCTGGTCCACAGGCTGTGTGCGAGGCCTTGTCCAGGCTGGAAGATCAGCCGGGTGCTTACCTGGGGGTTGAGGCTGGGGTGCCTGGCCTGCATCCATTGCAGGCCACGCTGACCACCCAGATTGCTTTGGCACTGGATGTGTTCGCGGATCGGGTTCAGGTCCAGGCCCACACCGAGGCAGGGCAGACGTTGCTGCAAACCCCTGAGCTGCTGGCTTGGCAAAATCGGACGCGTCAGGCCGCAGGGATGTCCGCGTTACAGTCGCTGCGCGAATTTCTGCGCTGCTTTGCACCTTCTCCCGATGTGATGCTGTTGGGGGCGTTGAATTTTGAAGCGCATCGATTGGCCCGACCCGATGGCGATACACGTTATGTCGGCACGCTTTATTTGGTGGAGCGGTGTTTGCGCCAGGATGCAGCAGGCCAGTGGTGGTCGGTGCAGTGCAGGCCATCTGAAGCAGTGGCCATGGCCCCTGCTGTGGCTGCCTTGAAACCCTGCACCCTGCCGCAAGAGTCTCAGGCGCAACCCCGCGATGACTACCCGCCCGGGGGCTATGCCGACATGGTGCGTGGAGCCTTGCAGGCTTTGCAAGACGAGGGCTTGGTTTCCCTGACCTTGAGTCAAAGTTACAGGCGTCGCGTCCAGATGCGGGCGGTTGACGCCTTCGAGCGCTTGCGCAGCGTCAATCCTGCGCCGGCCTGTTTCTTCTTCAATGCGGGTCTGGGTGAGCGTCTGTTTGGGGCCTCGCCTGATTTGCAGTTGGTGGTGCATCAGCGCCGTGTGCAGTCTTTTCCTGTGTGCGGCACAGTCGCCAGAGGGTCCGGCCCGCTGGACGAGGCGCATGCTTTGCAGGATTTGCTCAATGAATCGGTGGATGCGGCTGCGCTGGCGGTGTGTACCGATGCGCTGAGCAACGACCTGGCACCATGGTGTGAACCTGGATCGATCAAACTGGTTCACCGCCGCAAGCCCATGACGCTGGCCACCGTGATCCATGCGGTTGACCATCTTCAGGCGCAGCTGCTGCCTGACAGCGATGCGTGGGATCTGATTGCCGCCACCGCTGCGCCTGTCATGGTGACGGGCACCCCGCGTGCCAAAGCCTTGCAGGCCATTGAGGCGCTGGAGGTCAGTCCTCGACGTTGGTATGGCGGACTCATGGTCCAGGTCAGCAGCGATGGCCATGCGCTGGTCGCCACGATCTTGCGGGCAGCAGCTTTGCGTGACGGGGTGGCCGAAGTGCGTACGGGGGGAGATTTGATGGCCGACTCTTGCCCTGAGCGAGAAGAGCAGGAGTCCCGCCTCAAGAGCCTGTCCTTGTGGCGGGCACTGGGGCAGGCCACGGTACTGGACACGTCACCGCCCGAGACAACCGACATGGCCAAAGCCCTTGTGGTCAGGCTGGTGGATGGGCAGGACCCGTTTGGGGCATCGATGAAGGCCTGTCTTCAAGGTCTGGGTGTTCGCCTTGATGCCGCTGCGCGCTGCACGCTTTGGATGGGGCTTGCCGACGGACAGTCTTTGCCCGAGCGAGAGGCCGTGGTGGTGGGCAATCTCGCTTATCGCTTGCTGCGACAGTCTGGATTTTCCGTGCTGGAAACCGTGCCCGAAAACGGGCGTCAGATTCGCTGCCGTATTTTGCCCGGCGCACCGGCGTCCTGGCCCCCTGCTTTTCAAAGCGCGCGCTATGCCTGCTTTGAAATGAAAGATAAAAACCAGCCTGCGGGTTGGCAAGTCTGGGCCGAAGACACCGATGGCCATCCTGTGGTGTGGGCCCATTCCGAACGGCGTCTGGTGTGCATGGCATGTCGACCTGATTCGATGATGAGCGATCACGCAGCACGTAAACTGTTGCTGTTGGCCTTGATTTACACCATGCCTGGAATCGAAAAGACATGAAGACAGATCGCACCTTGATGGAGCCTGCACGCGACTTGCCGGTGGAGGGTGATTACGATGTGGTGGTGGTGGGGGGTGGACCGGCAGGTCTGGCAGCCAGTGTCAGTGCGGCCCGGCACGGAGCAAGTGTCTTGTTGGTGGAACGCTATGGTTTTCTGGGGGGCATGGGCACAGCGGGTGGGGTCACCAATTTTGCAGGCCTGTATGGTCGTCGCGACGGTGAAATGGTGCAAGTGGTGCGCGGTGTGGTGGATGATCTGCTGGCCAGACTGGAAGCGCTGGGCGGGCTCAATGCGCCTCAGGATGGCATGAATGGCCGAATTCGGGTGCGCTCTTATGATGTCTCGGCTTACAAGTGCGCAGCCGATCAGTGGCTGCTGGCAGCGGGGGTCAAGATCCTTTTTCATGCCCACGCCAGCGCGGTGATCATGGCGGGGCAGCAGATCACGGCGGTGGTGCTGGAAACCAAGTCGGGCCGATGCGCTGTGCGGGCGCGGCACTTCATCGATTGCTCGGGTGATGCCGATGTGGCGAAATTCGCAGACGTCCCTTATGAAGTGGGCGATGGGCTGGGCAGCGGCCTGTTCCCCACCCTGATGTTTCGCATTGGTGGCGTCAACCCTGAGCCCGCACTGGCTGCTGTAGGGCCATTTCAGGCCATCAACGACTGGATGGCCAAGGTGCAACAAGCTCAGCCGGGTCGATACCGCTTTGCGCGCGACGGAGCAATCTTGCGGCCGCAAAAAGACCCCCGTGAATGGCGTGCCAATGTGACCCAGATCCGCAACGCCCAAGGTGCTGCCATGGACGCCACAGATGCCCGTCAGCTCAGTGCCGGTGAAATTGAAGGTCGAAAGCAGGTGGCCGATTTCTTCGAATTCCTGAAAAACGAAATCCCCGGTTTTGAGAATGCCCATGTCGTCGAGATCGCGCCACAGGTGGGTATCCGCGAGAGTCGGCGCATTCGTGGCCACTACCAGCTGACCAAGCAGGACATTCTTGATTCTGCGGTGTTTGAAGACAGCATCGGCCTGAATGCCTGGCCCATGGAAATCCATGCCCAAGGGCGTATTGAATGGGGATTTCCACACAACACCGAGCGCGGTCAGGGGCGGGTCTTCAACGATTTGCCATGGCGCATGCTGATGCCCTTGGGCGTTGACAACCTGCTGGTGGCCGGTCGTTGCGCATCCATGACCCATGAGGGTCAGTCAGCTGCCCGCGTCAGCGGAGCCTGCTTTGTCATGGGGCAGGCCGCCGGTACAGCCGCCGCCATGATGCAGGCGGGGCAAGCTTTCAAGCACCTCAATGTCCCGCAATTGCAGGCGCAACTGGTCCGTGATGGTGCCGTTCTGAAGTGAGGCGCGGGGCATCCAGACCGATGGGGAATGTGCCCGATTCAATGGTCTTCACCTGGCCGTAACTTGAACAGGCTGCGACGTTCGCCCACCGGCATCCCGGCCACACTCAGCAGCACCGGGGCGCGCCAAGGCCGCAGCTCGGCGCGTTGCGCTTCATCCAGCCAACCGAGTTGGTCCAGTGCTTCGACTGTGGCAGCAAACAGTGCGGCCTTGTTGCCGTCCATGATCTTGATGGCCAGGGCCTGACCCCGCGAGCGACTGCCCACCACCTGCACGCCGTCAGCGCCCACCTTGGTCACCCAGTCGCCCCGGCCGACTCGCATGAAGTCGGCGTCGTTGCGGCCGGTGCCCGATACCAGTTCGGGGTGGGCGCTCATGGCCTCGCCCAGTTTCTGCAGGCTCTCGCCGTACAGGCCGTCCGACTCAGGCTGGGCCAGCCGGGCATAACTGCGGGCCAGGCGCGACAGGGGCATGGCGTAGTTGGGGGCCGAGCAGCCGTCGATGCCCAGCGCCAGATCTTCTTCGCGCAGACCCGCCAGGTGCGCCACTGCATGGCGAATCTTTTGTTGCAGCGGGTGGTCCACCTCGGTGTAGCTGTCGGTGGGCAGGCCGTGTTGTACACAATAAGCCAGAAAGCCGCTGTGCTTGCCGCTGCAGTTGTGGTGCCGCTCGTCGTAGGCAAAGCCTTCGGGCATGGGGCGGTCAAAAAAGGTGAAGCGGTAGGGCACATGGCAGCCGCAGCGCATTTGACGCGTGCTGCTGCCACTTTTGCGCAGGATGGACGAGACCTGCTCGGCGTGCATGTGTTCGCCCTTGTGGCTGGCGCACATCAGGGCCAGCTCGGTCGGCGTGAAGCCGAAATGCGCCACCCCGCCCGACTGCACCAGCGGCAGCGCCTGCATGGCCTTGAGGGTGGAGCGGGTGAAGCACAGCCAGTGCGGGTTGCCCACCTGGGCCAGCACGCGGCCTTCGGTGTCGGTCACGGCCAGCGCGCCCAGGTGCACGCATTCCTGGATGCCGTTGCGGGTCAGTTCGATCAGGGGTTCAAAGTTCATGGGCTGCAATGTCAATGGGTGGTCAGGACCACAGGAATTTCGGTGGCGGGCGGGGTGTTGCGGCTGCGGCCGCAACGCACGATGCCGTCGATCATGACCATGCCAATGCCGGGAATATCGCCCAGTTGCACACTCTCCAGCAGGGTTTTGCCAGCCGTGTGCTGCGCGCGGTCCATGAACACAAAGTCGGCAGCACGCCCCACTTCGATCAGCCCGCAGTTGAGGTTGCGGATGCGTGCCGTGTTGCCGGTCGCAAAGCAAAACACCAGCTCGGCCGGAATGTTGGCCAGGCTTGACAGCAAGGACACCATGCGCAGCATGCCCAGGGGCTGCACGCCCGAGCCTGCGGGGCCATCGGTGCCCAAAATGATGCGGTGGGGGCATTTGAGTTCGATGGCCGCACGAGCGGCCGCAATGGCCACCCGTTCGTTGCCGTTGTGCACGATCTCGATGGCGCGTGAAGATTTTTCGCACAGCTCGCAAACATGGGCTTCGGGCAGCGAAGTGTGTCCGCCGTTGATGTGGCCAATGACGTCGGCATCGGCTTCCAGCACCACATCCTTGTCGATCATGCCCGAGCCCGGAATGGAGGGGCCACCGGTGTGGATCGTGCTTTGAATGCCGTGTTTGCGGGCCCAGGCCACCATTTCCTTGGCTTCATAACCGGCCTTGACCGAACCCAGACCGACTTCGCCCAGCAGTGTGACGCCCGCGTCGGCCAGGTCCTTGAAGTCTTGCTCGGTCATGCCTTTTTCAATGACCGGTGCGCCCGCGATCACTTTCACGCCACCGGGGCGGAAGTTGTCGAAGGCGCGCTGCGCCGTGATGGCCAGCGCTTTGAGGCCCACGATGTCTTTGGGGCGGCCGGGCAAATGCACTTCACCGGCCGAGACCATGGTGGTCACACCGCCGTTCATGGTCGAGTCGATCCAGCCGATCTGGTTCTGGCGCGGTGTCCAGTCGCCAAACACCGGGTGCACATGGCTGTCGATCAAGCCCGGGCAGACGCAGGTCTGGCGTGCATCGATGACGGTTTGAGCGCCTTCCAGATCGCAATCCTTTTCGCGGCCCACGGCCGTGATGAGTCCGTCGTGCACGACGATGGTGTCCGCCTGCAAGATGGGCTGGTCCAGGTCGCCCGAGAGCAACAGGCCAATGTTTTTGATGACAACTTTGCCGGACGCACCGGTGGTGCTGATGTCTGCCATGGGGGAGGTCTCCTCAGTGATCGGATACAAGGGGGACATTGACCACGCGGAACACGGTGTCAATGACGAAGGATTTCCAGTGCGCCACAGCCTGTGGCGCGTCGATGTTTTCGCCCAGAAAGGCCGACAGCGTGTACCGGTTGGACATGTAGAAATAACCGGTGGCAGCGATCAGCAGGTAGACGTCGCGGGCCGAGACGTCCGTGCGAAACAAGCCTTGCGAAACACCTGCGCGCAAGATGTCATGGATCACGGCGATGGCTGGCGATGAGAACTCGCGGGCACGCAGCGATTTCACGATGTGTTTGCCTTTGTGCAGGTTTTCAGTGTTGAGCAGGGTGACGAATTCCGGATGGTGGCGGTAATAGTCGAGCACAAAATGGATCACCTGCTCCAGGGCCGGAACGGGGGTGCTCACATCGATGGCCAATTGCGCCTCGGCATCGTTCATGCGGCGGTAAATGGTCTCGAGCACTTCGATGAACAAGCCTTCCTTGCTGCCGAAGTAGTAATAGATCATGCGGTCATAGGATTTGGCCAGCCGCGAGATTTTTTCGACACTGCCGCCGTCGTAGCCGTGCTGCGCAAACACCTTGATCGCAGCGCGCAAAATGCTTTCGCGTGTTTGTTGTGCGTTGTGTTCGCGCACCCCCACCACGCGTTTGGCACCGCTCTTGGCCAGACTTGGCTTGGGTTGGCGTGCAGCGGTCACCATGGGGTTTTTATTTCTCGACGAATGCCCGTTCAATCACAAAGTCGCCTGGGGTGCTGGTGTTGCCCTCCACAAAGCCTCGCGACTCCAGCATGTGCTTGAGGTCGCTGAGCATGCCCGGGCTGCCGCACAGCATCACACGGTCCTGTTCAGGGTTCAGAGGCGGCAAGCCCAGATCCTTGAACAGTTTGCCATTTTCAATGAGCGTCGTCACACGACCCATGTTGCGGTAAGTCTCGCGCGTGACTGTCGGGTAGTAGCGCAATTGCCTGCTGATCATCTCGCCCAGAAATTCATGTCGGGGCAAGTGGTCGACGATCAGGTCGTGGTAGGCCAGTTCATCCACCTGCCGCACACCATGAACCACCACCACACTTTCGAATTTTTCGTAGGTTTCCGGGTCCCGGATGATGCTCAGGAAGGGCGCCAAACCCGTGCCGGTGGACAGCAGGTACAAACGCTTGGCCGGGGTCAAATAATCGATCAGCAATGTGCCTGTAGGCTTTTTGCCAACGATGATGGTGTCGCCCACCTGGATGTGCTGCAGGTGTGAGGTCAAGGGGCCTTCTTCGACCTTGATGCTCAGAAATTCCAGGTGCTCTTCGTAGTTGGGGCTGGCGATGCTGTAGGCCCGAAGCAGCGGTTTGCCGTTCAGGCGCAGGCCAATCATGGTGAAGTGCCCATTGGAAAAACGCAGCGCGGGATCGCGTGTGGTGGTGAAGGTGAACAGGCGGTCTGTCCAGTGGTGCACGCTCAATACACGTTCTTCAAGAAAGGCGCTCATGGTCGATCAAAGTCAGGTTGAACAAGCCGGAAACCTTCACAGGCCCTGGCGCGAAAGCTTGGGAAAAACACGGTTGCACGGCAAAACAGGATGCGCTATATTGGCTTTAAATGTAGTGAACGCAACATTTTGGTGTTGTGAATGCTACACAGAATGAAACCGCCGTGCAAGTGCGCACTTCGGCTTTTTGACAGGCAGAAACCGAGATGACCGAACACTCAAAAACCGATGGACTGCCCGGCATCGAGGCGCCGGCGATGTCGCTGGTGCCCGAGCGTGCCAAGCCGCGCAATGAGCGCATGGGTGGTGCCAAGATCGAGTGCAATGCCTGTCCCGTTCTCTGTCAGATTTCAGAGGGACGGTTGGGTGCTTGCGACCGGTATGCCAACCGCGATGGCCTTTTGGTGCGTGTCGACCCTGTGGTTTTTCTGCGCCGCACGCTGGCGCAAGACGAGCCGGTGCTGGTGCCATTTGCGCCGGGTGCAACCGACCAGGAGCCCGCGCCCTGGTCAGGTGACCTGTTGCACACCGATCAGGTGTTTGTGACCGGCGTGGGTTCGTCCACCACCTATCCCGACTACAAGCCGGCGCCTTTCATCGTGTCCTCCCAGGTCGAAGGCGTGGACATGGTGACCGTGGTCACCGAAGGCATTTTCAGCTACTGCAGCTTCAAGGTGAAGATCGACACCGATCGTTTTCTGGGTGCAGAGCAGGCCAATGTGCGCATGAAGGGCGAGGTGGTGGGGCACGTCACCACGGCCGAATATGGCTCGCAAATGCTGTCGCTGGGCGGGGTGCACCACTTGACCGGTGGCAGTAAAAAAGAAGGCCGTGTCACTGTGGAGATGATGGAGGCACTGGGCAACAAGCAGGCGGTGGAGCTGACCATTGATGGCGGTGCACAGTTGGTGATTCAAGCTGGGCAAGCCCCCATCGTCAATGGCGTGCAGGAGCAGCGCATGCGTGTGGGCTGCGGTTCTGCCGTGGTGGGCATTTTTGCCAAGCAGTTTTTGGGTCTGGCCGACGAAGTGGTGGTGCTGGACGACCACATCACCGGCGTGCTGACCGAGCACCAGGCCGGGCGTTGTCTGGACATGAAGCCCTCGGGCATTGACATGCGCGGGCGTAAATCGACGCCTGGGCGGTACTTTCAGGTGGCCAACCCGGGCAATGGCTGGGGCGGCACCGACATTGCCGATCCTTTGTCCATCATCGAAGGCTGGGATCCGCAGGTGGCGTGGCCGGGCTTGCGTCTGCTCATGACCTCGACCACGGGCGAGCACGCGGCCTGGTACGTGCTCAATGAGCAGTTGCAAGCCGTGCCGCAAGACATGCCTGCAGCGGTGCGGGCCATCGTGGAGCGCATTGGCGAGAACTGCGAGCCCTCGCTGTGCAGCGTCATGTTCCTGGGCGGTGCGGGCGGCAGTTTGCGGGCTGGCGTGACCGAAAACCCGGTCTTGCTCACCCGCGCCATCAAGCAAGCTCTGGTCAATGTGACCTGTGGCGGCGCACCGGCTTTTGTCTGGCCCGGTGGGGGCATCACCGTCATGGCCGATGTGCTGCGCATGCCCGACCACAGTTTTGGCACCGTGCCCACACCGGCCATCATCGCCCCGATCGAGTTCAGCATGCGCTTGTCGGACTACCAGGCCTTGGGCGGGCACATGGCGCATGTGCGCTCACTGCAAGAGGTCCTCAAGCGCGGGGCCTGGCACAACGATGGCGCCCCAACGGCGCTGACGTGGCAGGCCCAGCCGCAGGCCAACCCCTGGCCGCTCGGGCAAGACCCGATGCTCGGATGAGGCGCCGCGCGTGAGTGCCTCTCGTCATCGCCTGCCCGACGGTCGTTGGCATTTCCAGCACGGTCCGATGGACATCGTGATCGGTGCCGACCCTCTGGATCCACAGGGTGAGGTGGCGTTGGCGTTGGCGCATGAGCAGGCCTGGGCGCGTTTTGAGCCCTTGCTGGAGGCGTTGATGGCTGAATGGCATGTGTTGCGTTTGCCTGTGCAAGCCGGTGCGTCCTGTCCTTTGCAAGGGCCTGTGGCGCGGCGCATGTGGCAGGCCTGTGCACCTTGGGCTCGGCAGACTTACATCACGCCCATGGCCGCGGTGGCGGGCAGTGTGGCGCAAGAGTTGCTGGCGTGTTATGCCCGTGACGGTGTGGCGCGGGCCTGGGTCAACAACGGGGGCGACATTGCCTTGTACCTGGCTCCGGGCCAGTCGGTGCGGGTGGGCTTGTACGCCGACCTGGCGCGTTTGCAAGTGCACGAGTTGATGCACGGCCTGAGCCTCGATGGTGCATTTGAAGTGACGCACCCCATGCCAGTGCGTGGGGTGGCGACCAGTGGCTGGCGCGGGCGCAGTTTTTCCTTGGGCATTGCCGACAGCGTGACGGTGCTGGCCGCCACGGCGGCGCAGGCCGATGCGGCCGCCAGCATCATCGCCAACGCTGTCAATGTGTCGCACCCAGGCATCAGGCGCCAAGCGGCCAACAGCCTGCGCGATCTGACCGATCTGGGTGATTTGCAGGTGACAGTGGATGTGCCAAGCTTGCCTGTAGAGTGGGTCCAGCGGGCTCTTGAGGCGGGGTTGCAGCGTGCACGAGAATGTCAGGCGCAGGGCTTGATCGCGGCCGCTGCCTTGGTGTGTCAGGGGCAGTCGCTCATGTTGCCCATGGCCGCAGCGCCCGCCCCCTTATCCGGTCAGGCAAATCGTCTGGCCTTGGCCTGAAAAATGCAGATGTTGATGCTGATGGTGATGAAATGATTGAAATACGACGTGTGTTCACCCAAGTGGAAGAAATTTTCCATGAGTTCGGTCCGCCACCGGCCCAGCCGCTGCTGCGCGGGGCCATTGGCGCGGTGCTGACCAACCCTTATGCCGGTCGCTACGAGCCCAACATCCTGCCCATGATGGATGCCTTGCAGGACGTGGGCATTGACATGGCGCGCAAGCTGCTGGTGGCCATGGATGTGCCTGCCGAGCGCATTGCCACCTATGGCAAGGGCGCGATTGTGGGGGAGTATGGCGAACTCGAACACGGCGCGATGTGGCATGTGCCGGGCGGTTATGCCATGCGCGAGTTGCTGGGCTGGAAGGGCGACCGCGCCGCCTACAAGGCAGGCAAGGTCGATGAGAAGCCCACCGGTCAGCCGGGCAATGCCCTGGCCATCGTGCCTTCGACCAAAAAAGTGGGGCCACCCGGCGCCACGCTCGATGTGCCGCTGACCAACATCAACGCCTGTTACGTGCGCGGCCAGTTTGACGCCATCGAAGTGCGTGTGCCCGGCGCGCCACTGCCCGACGAGATCGTCTTCATTCTGGTCATGACCACCGGCTACCGCATCCATGACCGCGTGGGGGGCTTGCGCGCCGAAGACATCAGCCAATGGAACGGCCTGCGCTGATTCCGAACGTACACCACACACCTTCAAGGAGACGTCTTCGATGATCGCCAATATCCGAAAAATCATTGTTCAAGTGGACGAGACACGCCAGGAGATGGGCCGTGCCGTCACGCCCCCTACACGCCGTGCCCTGGCCATGGCTGTGATCGCCAACCCCTATGCGGGCCGTTACAGCGAGAACCTGGACGAGCTGATCGCCATCGGTGAAGAGCTGGGTGCTTTGCTGGGGCAAAAATGCGTGCAGGCCTTGGGCATTGCGCCCGGCCAGGCCCACAGTTATGGCAAGGCCGCCATCGTGGGCGAGGCCGGTGAACTCGAACACGCCGCCGCCATCTTGCACCCCAAGCTCGGTGCCCCTTTGCGTGTGGCCGTTGAAAAAGGCGCTGCGCTGGTGCCTTCGGCCAAAAAGCGCGGAGGCATGGGCTCGGCCATCGATGTGCCGCTGGGCCACAAGGACGCGGCTTTTGTGCGCAGCCATTTCGACGCCATGGAAGCGCGTGTGAGCGACGCCCCGCGCGCGCAGGAAATCGTGGTCGCCGTCGTGGTCACCGACAGCGGTCGCCCGCTGCCGCGCATCGGCGGTTTGCAAGTGCATGACATTCAAGGTCAGGACGGTTTGCGCTGACGTGCAGGCCCCTCATTCAGAGATCGTTTTTTTCACCCCACCCAAGGAGATCCTTCATGACAGCAGCCAACCCTCTTCGCCGCGCGATCGCGCTGGCGGCTCTTGCCTGGGTCGCCGTGCCCGCGCAGGCCCAAAACACTTTCAAGATCGGTGAAATCAACAGCTACAAAGCCCAGCCCGCTTTCCTGGAGCCCTACAAGAAAGGCATGGAGCTGGCCATCGACGAGATCAACGCCAGCGGCGGCGTGATGGGCAAGAAATTCGAATTGATCACACGTGACGACAACGCCAACCCCGGTGACGCCGTGCGGGTGGCCGAAGAGCTGATGTCGCGTGAAAAGATCGATGTGCTGACGGGCACCTTCCTGTCCAACACCGGCTTGGCCGTGGCTGACTTTGCCAAGCAGAAAAAAGCCTTCTTCCTGGCGGGCGAGCCCCTGACCGACAAGCTCACCTGGCAAGGCGGCAATGCCTACACCTTCCGTCTGCGTCCTGGCACTTACATGCAGGCGGCCATGCTGGTGCCTGAGGCGGCCAAGCTCAAGAAAAAGCGCTGGGCCGTGGTCTATCCCAACTATGAATACGGCCAGTCTGCCGTTGCCGCCTTCAAGACTTTGCTCAAAGCCGCCCAACCCGATGTGGAGTTCGTGGCTGAGCAGGCCCCCCCACTGGGCAAGCTCGATGCGGGCAGCGTGGTTCAGGCCCTGGCCGATGCCAAGCCCGATGCGATCTACAACGTGCTCTTCGGTGCGGATCTGTCCAAGTTCGTGCGCGAAGGCAACACCCGTGGCTTGTTCAAGGGCCGTGAAGTGGTCAGCATGCTGACCGGTGAGCCCGAGTACCTGGACCCGCTCAAGGACGAAACACCCAATGGCTGGATCGTGACCGGTTACCCCTGGAACAACCACAACACCAAGGAACACAACGCTTTCTTGCAGGCGTATCAGGCCAAGTTCAAGGACTACCCCCGTTTGGGCTCCGTGGTGGGTTACGCCATGATCAAGTCCGTGGCCGCTGGCGTGGCCAAGGCCCAGGGTGCCGATTCTGAAAAACTGCGTGTGGCCTTCCGCGGCCTGCAGGTGGACACACCATTTGGCAAGATCACCTACCGCGCCGAAGACCACCAGTCGACCATGGGCGCTTTTGTGGGCCGCACCAAGAACGAAGGTGGCAAAGGTGTGATGGTGGATGCGCGTTACCTTGATGGTGCGCAGTTCCAGCCTTCGGCTGCCGATGTCAAGAAGTCGCGCAACGCGGACTGATGGACTGAACTCACGCCTGAGTGATGGACCTCCCCCGGGGCTGAGCCCCTGGGGAGGCCACGCCGGGCATTTCACGAAATGATCCCCCCATGAGCTTTTCCGGATTTTTCGTTCAGCTCCTCAACGGACTGGCCGCAGCGTCTTCGCTGTTTTTTGTGGCCGCCGGACTGTCGCTGATTTTTGGCGTCACGCGCATTGTCAATTTTGCGCATGGCTCGTTTTTCATGGCGGGCATCTACATCGCCTACAGCGTGGTGGAGCGCTTCGCGGGCAGCATCGGCTTTTGGCCGTCGCTGGCGGTGGCTGCGCTGGCGGTGGGGCTGCTGGGGGCGGTCATTGAGATACTGCTTTTGCGCCGCATCTACAAAGCCCCCGAGCTGTTCCAGTTGCTGGCCACGTTTGCCCTGGTGCTGGTGCTCAAGGACGCGGTGCTGTGGCTGTGGGGACCCGAAGAACTGCTGGGGCCGCGTGCGCCGGGCCTGGCCGGTTCGGTGTCGGTGCTGGGGCGGCAGTTCCCCATGTACGACCTGTTTTTGATCGTGGCGGGGCCGGTGGTGCTGGCGCTGTTGTGGCTGCTGCTCACCCGCACCCGTTTTGGCACTCTGGTGCGGGCGGCCACGCAAGACCGCGAAATGGTCAGCGCTTTGGGCGTGAACCAGGCCTGGCTGTTCACCACCGTGTTTGCCTTGGGTGCCATGCTCGCCGGTCTGGGCGGGGCTTTGCAGTTGCCGCGCGAGCCGGCCAATCTGGAGATGGATCTGAACATCATCGGCGCGGCCTTTGTGGTGGTGGTGGTGGGTGGCATGGGCTCGATTCCCGGGGCCTATCTGGCGGCCTTGCTGATTGCCGAAGTCAAGGCCGTGTGCATTTGGCTCGGCGTGGTCGATCTGGTCGGGGTGTCCGTGTCCTTTTCCAAGCTCACCCTGGTGGTGGACTTTCTGGTCATGGCGGTGGTGCTGGTGTGGCGGCCCTGGGGGCTGCTGGGTAAAGCCCAGGCGCCCAGCCGCTACGTCGGGCTGCGCGAAGAGCCCTTGCGGCCCGCCAGCAAAGCCTATCTGGCGGCCGCTGCCGTGCTGGGGCTGGTGATGGTGGCCATGCCGCTGCTCACGGCCAGCTCGCCTTACACCACGGTGCTGCTGATTGATTTGCTGATTGCCGCTCTGTTTGCCGCCAGCTTGCACTTCATCATGGGGCCTGCGGGCATGCATTCATTCGGGCATGCCGCTTATTTCGGACTGGGCGCCTATGGTGCGGCGCTGCTGGTGCGCGGCTTGGGCTTGTCCATGGAAGTGGCCTTGTTCACGGCGCCCCTGGTGGCGGCTTTGGGGGCTTTGGTCTTTGGCTGGTTTGCCGTGCGTTTGTCGGGTGTTTACCTGGCCATGCTCACGCTGGCTTTTGCACAGATCACCTGGGCCATCACTTTCCAGTGGGACAGCCTCACGGGCGGCAGCAACGGCCTCACAGGCGTGTGGCCTTCCGAGTTGTTCAGTGACAAGCGCATGTACTACTGGCTGACCCTGGGCCTGGTGGCGGCCGGTGTGCTGTATTTGCGCCGTGTGTTGTTTTCGCCTTTTGGTTATGCCTTGCGCGCGGGGCGCGATTCGGTGCTGCGGGCGGATGCGATTGGCATCGATGTCAAGCGCATGCAATGGCTGGCCTTCATTCTGGCGGGCGGTGTGGCCGGTCTGACGGGGGCGCTGTATGCCTTTTCCAAGGGCAGCATTTCGCCCGAATCCCTGAGCGTGGGCAAGTCGGTGGACGGTCTGGTCATGGTCTTGCTGGGGGGCATCCAGACCCTGGCCGGTCCGGTGGTGGGGGCGTTCAGCTTCACCTGGCTGCACGATGTGGTGGCCCGCAACACCGATTACTGGAGGGCCATGCTGGGGGCCATCATCTTGCTGCTGGTGCTCCTGTTCCCGCAGGGCATTGCCGGGTCGCTGCAGATTTTGTGGGAACGCTTGCGGCGCCAGCCCGCACCGGCAGGGGAGGCCGCACCATGAGCACACCGTTGCTGCAAGTGAACAACCTGGGCAAGTCCTTTGGCGGCGTCAAGGCGGTCGATGGCATCAGCTTTGACCTGGCACCGGGCGAGCTGCTGGCCCTGATCGGTCCCAACGGGGCAGGCAAGTCCACCACCTTCAACATGGTCAACGGCCAGCTGCGTGCCGACCAGGGCTCCATCCGGCTCCAGGGCCAGGAGCTGGTGGGCCGAAAGCCCCGCGACATCTGGCGTCTGGGCGTGGGGCGCACCTTTCAGATTGCCGAAACCTTCGCCTCGCTCACGGTGGTGGAAAACGTGCAGATGGCCTTGCTCTCGCACGACGACCTGCTGCTGTCCACCTGGCGGCGTGCCGCGAACCATCGTCGCGAAGACGCATTGGTCTTGCTCGACCAAGTGGGCATGAAAGCGCAGGCGGATCGGCCTTGCAATGTGCTGGCCTATGGTGATGTCAAGCGGGTGGAGTTGGCGGTGGCCATGGCCAACAGCCCCAAGCTCTTGCTGATGGACGAGCCCACCGCAGGCATGGCGCCCAAAGAGCGCAATGAACTCATGGCCTTGACCAAAGACCTGGTCATCCAGCGCGGCATGGCGGTGTTGTTCACCGAGCACAGCATGGACGTGGTGTTTGCCTATGCCGACCGCATGATCGTGCTGGCCCGGGGCCGCCTGATTGCCGAAGGCAAACCTCTGGACATACGCGACCACCCCAAGGTGCAGGAAGTCTATTTCGGCACCGGCAAGACATTTGAGAAAAGCAAGGCATGAGTACTTCAGACATCCTGCTCGACGCCAAAGGCCTGGCCGCCTGGTATGGCGCAGCGCAAATCCTGTACGACGTGGACCTGCAAGTCAGGCGCGGCGAGGTGGTCGCGCTCATGGGCCGCAATGGCGCGGGCAAATCCACCACGCTCAAGGCCTTGATCGGCATGCTCGCGCGCAGGCGCGGCCAGATCACGTTCATGGGGCACGACCTCTCGCGCAGTGAGCCGCACCATGCCGCCCGCCTGGGCCTGGGCTTTGTGCCGGAAGACCGCCGGGTGTTCACCGACCTCACCGTCATGGAAAACCTTGAGGTGGGCCGTCAGCGCGTGCGCCAGTGGCCCGATGGCACCACCGCCCCACACTGGACGCCCGAGCGCCTGTTTGAGCTGTTTCCGAATCTGGGCGAAATGCCCCAGCGCCCCGGCGGACGCATGAGCGGGGGCGAGCAGCAAATGCTCACCGTGGCCCGCACCCTGATGGGCAACCCTTTTCTGGTGCTGCTGGACGAGCCGTCTGAAGGTGTGGCGCCGGTCATCGTCGAGCAAATGGTGCACATGATTCTGGCGCTCAAGGCCCAGGGCGTGAGCATCTTGCTGTCCGAGCAAAACATGCATTTCGCCGAGCTGGTGTCTGACCGGGCCTATGTGCTTGAAAAAGGTCAGATCCGCTACCAGGCCAGCATGCAGGAGTTGGCCGCCAACGAAGAAGTTCGCCGCTCGTATTTGAGTGTGTGAACCGCATGACCCGGCCCTGTCCTTGCCATGACTGAACCCTTCATCCAGGTCAACCAGGTTCGGCATGCACTGCCCGAGGCTGCGCGCCGCGCCAGCTTGCTGCAGGTGCTGCGCAATGACTTGCAGCTCAACGGCCCCAAATACGGCTGCGGCCTGGGCGAGTGCGGTGCCTGCACCGTGTGGGTGGATGGCGTGGCGGCTCGGGCCTGCGTGATACCCGCTCACGGTGTGGCCGGGCGTGCCATCACCACGCTGGAAGGCTTGCCTGCGCTGCACGCACAAGACGGCGCATTGCACCCGGTGCAGCAAGCATTTGTGGATGCCCAGGCGGCCCAGTGCGGTTATTGCCTCAATGGCATGGTCATGATGGCGGCAGCTTTGCTGGCCCGAAATCCCAACCCGAGCGAGGCCGATGTGCGCAGAGAGTTGTCCGGTAACCTGTGCCGCTGTGGCACGCACCTTGAAATCATCCGGGCGGTCTTGCTCGCGGCCGAACGCCTGGGGCAGCCGACATGACCCGGCGCGCCGAACTGCCCCAGCGGCGCGCTGATTTTCACGCCGCGCAAGGCGTGTTGCTCATCACGCGTGAGCCGCCACCGCCTGCGCCGCCCGTCAAGGGTCAGCCCATGGCGGTGCCGAGCAACCCGGCCGAGGGCGTGGAGATTTTGCTGGCCGTCTGGGACGATGGCAGCGTGACCGCACTCAATGGCCATGTGGACCTGGGCACCGGCATTCGCACGGCGTTGTCGCAGCTGGTGGCCGATGAGCTGGATGTGGCGCTGGCGGATGTGCACACGGTGCTGGGCAGCACCACGTTGGCACCCAACCAGGGCGCCACCATTGCCAGTGCCACCTTGCAAATCCATGCGGTGCCTTTGCGGGCAGCCGCCGCACAGGCCCGGGCCTGGTTGCTGGCCCAGGCCGCGGACACGCTGGGTGTGCCCGTGGAGGATTTGCAGGTGCAAGCCGGGGTGGTGTCCTCGCGCTCGGACCCCTTGCGGCAGTGCCGTTATGGCCAACTGTTGCAAGCACAGCATGTGGCCCTCACGCTGTCGTTGGCAACGCCGCTCAAACCGGTCAGCGAGCACCGCCTCATTGGTCAGCCCGTCGAACGGGTGGACATTCCCGCCAAGGTCAGCGGCGAACAGGTGTTTGTGCACGACATGCGCGTGCCGGGCATGCTGCATGGGCGCGTGGTGCGGCCACCTTATGCCGGGGCGGACCATGGCGATTTCATTGGCAACACGCTGGAGTCGGTGGACGAATCCTCCATCGCGCACATTCCCGGCGTGCGTGCGGTGGTGGTCATCCGTGATTTTGTGGGGGTGGTCGCCGAGCGCGAAGAACAGGCCGAGCAGGCCATGCGCGAATTGCGCGTGCAATGGAAAGACTGGCCCGGATTGCCTGCGCTGAACGATGTGCAGCAAGCCCTGCGCAACAACCCGTCCACCAAGCGCATGCTGGTGGACGAGGGCGATGTGGACGCCGCGCTCGCCCAGGCGTCACAGCGTCTGTCGCGCACTTATGTGTGGCCCTACCAGCTGCATGCCTCCATCGGCCCCTCGTGTGCCGTGGCGCTGTGGCAGGGTGAAGCGGCCGATCAAAATCAGCCGGCCCTGATTGTCTGGGCAGGCACGCAAAACCCGCATGTGCTGCGCGCTGACCTGGCTCGGCTGATGGGCCTGGTCGACACCGCCATCGATGTGGTCCGCATGGAAGCAGCAGGTTGCTATGGCCGCAACGGTGCCGACGATGTGGCCGCCGATGCCGCCTTGCTGTCCCGCGCTGTGGGGGCACCGGTGCGGGTGCAACTCACGCGTGAGCAGGAGCACGCCTGGGAACCCAAGGGCGCAGCCCAGCTGATGGATGTGCGCGGCGGTCTGAACGCCGATGGTTCGGTCGCCGCTTATGATTTTGAAACCAGTTACCCCTCCAACGGCGCGCCCATGCTGGCGCTGTTGCTCACCCGCACGGTGGAGCCGCTCGCGCAAGCCTATGAAATGGGCGACCGCACCGCACGGCCGCCTTACGATTACAGCCACCTGCGGGTGAGTGTGAACGACATGGCCCCCATTTTGCGGGCCTCCTGGTTGCGCGGCGTCTCGGCCTTGCCCAATTCATTTGCCCACGAAAGCTACATCGACGAGTTGGCGGCGGCCGCAGGCGTGGACCCGGTTGAGTTTCGTTTGCAGTACCTGAAAGACCCGCGCGCTGCCGAGCTGCTGGCCACCACCGCCGAGCGCGCTGGCTGGCAGGCGCGAACGGGCCCCCGGCAGCAAACGGTGGAGGGCACCAACGGTGAAGTGCTGCGTGGCCAGGGCGTGGCCTATGCGCGTTATGTGCACAGCAAATGGCCGGGCTTCGGTGCGGCCTGGGCCGCCTGGGTGGCCGATGTGGAAGTCAACCGCCGCACGGGCGAGGTGCATGTCAGTCGCGTGGTGGTGGGGCATGACGCCGGCATGATGATCAACCCCGCCGGGGTCCAGCACCAGATTCACGGCAACGTGTTGCAGACCACGAGCCGCGCCTTGCATGAGCAAGTGCAGATCGAGCCGCGCAAAAACACCGTGGCCACGCAAGAGTGGGGCAGCTACCCGATTTTGAATTTCCGCAATGTGCCGGTGGTCGAGGTCGTCACCATGCCGCGCCAGAACGAGGCCCCTTTGGGTTCGGGGGAGTCGTCCTCGGTGCCCGGTACGGCCGCCATCGCCAATGCGATTTTTGACGCCACCGGCGTGCGCTTTCGCGAGCCGCCCTTCACGCCGGAGCGTGTGCGCGCCGCCTTGCAAGGCGATGCCCCTGCAGCCGCGACACCCGCGCCCCAGCCTGCACAAGCGCCCGCGGTGATGCCGTCTGGTGTGCGCTGGCCCCAGCGCTGGCCTGTGTGGTCGCGTGCCGGTGCGCTGTTGGTGGGCGTGTTGGGCACGGCTTTTGCGTTGCTGGGTGGGCGATCGGCCATCGCGCCCATCACCCACAGCCCTGGCACCTTGTACACCGCCGAGACGATCGAGCGGGGCCGTCAACTGGCGGCAGCCGGGGACTGCGTGGTCTGTCACACCGCCCCGGGCGGCGTGCCCAATGCCGGGGGCCGAGCCATGAGCACCCCTTTTGGCACGGTGTTCACCACCAACCTCACACCCGACCCCGAGCACGGCATGGGCCGATGGTCGTTCAGCGCCTTTCAGCGGGCCATGCGAGAAGGCATCTCGCGTGACGGGCGGCATCTGTACCCGGCGTTCCCTTTCACGTCGTTTGCCAAAATGAGCGACGACGATCTGATGGCGTTGTATGCCTACCTGATGGCGCAGCCTGCTGTGGCTTCGGCGCCGCCGACCACATCGCTGGCCTTTCCTTTCAACCAGCGCGCCTTCATGGCCACCTGGAAGGGGTTGTTCCATGATGCACAGCCCTGGGTGCCCGCTGCGGACCGGTCTGCCGAATGGAACCGTGGCGCTTACCTGGTCAACGGTGTGGGGCACTGCGGCGCTTGCCACACGCCGCGCAATGCAATGGGGGCCGAGCGCAGCGGCCAGGCGTTTTTGAGCGGTGCCCTGGTGGACGGCTGGGAAGCCCCGGCACTCACCGCTTTGTCGCGCGCGCCCGTGCCCTGGAGCGCCGATGAGTTGTACCGCTATCTGCGTCATGGTCACACCGAGCACCATGGCATGGCCGCAGGCCCCATGGCCCCGGTGGTGCAGCAACTGGCCCAAGTGCCTGACAGCGACATCCGCGCCATGGCCACCTACCTGGCCAGCTTCAACCCGCCCGAGACCGACAGCGCCGCACTGGCCCGGCAGGTGGTGCAACAAGCCGCCGAGCAGCGCACCCGTCTGGTGGGCAGCGCCGGGCAGCGTCTGTTTGATGGCGCTTGCAGCGCCTGTCACCACGAAGGCGATGGCCCCAAGCTGTTGGGGGTGAACCGGCCACTGGCGCTGAACACCAACCTGCACAGCGACCGGCCTGACAACTTGCTGCGGGTCATTCTGGATGGCGTGCAAGAGGTGCCCGGCCCCGAGGTCGGCTTCATGCCCGGCTTCAGGCATGCCCTCAACGACCAGCAAATCGCCGATCTGGCCCGTTACATGCGCCAGCGCTATGCCCCGGATCGGCCTGCCTGGACAGCGTTGGAAAGCGCCGTCTCACGGGTGCGCAGCGCAGCTGGTGGACACTGACAAGCCACACCGATTGTCCCGAACTTGACCGGCTGCCCCTCGGCGGGCGTCGCACAATGCCCGGATGCAAGACATTCGATCTCCCCTTCAAGCGCAAGTGGTGCAGTGGCTGGTGGCGGCCGGTGATGCCGTGGCCGCAGGCGATGTGCTGGTGATTCTGGAGGCCATGAAAATGGAGCACGAAATCCGTGCACCCCATGCCGGGTGCCTGGCCGAGCTGTACTTTCAGGTGGGCGAGACCGTGGCTGAAGGGGATGCGCTGCTCACGCTGGCCCCTGCGCCTGAAGCTGAAATCCGCCCGTCACCGGCCCCGCAGGTTGAGTCGGTGGCCCCCGCCGAACGGATGGACCTGAAAAAACTGCAAGAGCGCCTGGCCTTCACCCAGGATGCTGCAAGGCCCGAAGCCGTGGCCAAACGCCACGCCTTGGGGCTGCGCACCGCCCGAGAAAACATCGCCGACCTGTGCGACCCCGATTCCTTTGTCGAATACGGCGCCTTGGCCGTGGCCGCGCAAAGCCGCCGCCGCAGCGCCGACGACCTGATGCGCAACACCCCGGCCGACGGCATGGTCACGGGCATTGGCTGTGTCAACGGCCAGCGCGTCGTGGTCATGGCCTACGACTTCACCGTGCTGGCCGGTACACAAGGCATGCGCAACCACCAGAAGACCGACCGCATGCTGGGCGTGGCCCTGCAAAACCACTTGCCCGTGGTGCTGTTGGCCGAAGGTGGCGGTGGGCGTCCGGGCGATGTGGATGTGGCCATCGTGGCGGGCCTGAACCTGGCCACTTTCGCCTCGTTTGCCCGCCTCAATGGCCGGGTGCCGGTGGTGGGTGTGGTGGCGGGGCGCTGCTTTGCAGGCAATGCGGCCTTGCTGGGCTGCTGCGACGTGATCATCGCCACCCAGGGCAGCAACATCGGCATGGGCGGCCCGGCCATGGTCGAAGGCGGCGGGCTGGGTGTCTTCAAGCCCGAGCAGATTGGCCCGAGCGACGTGCAGCACAACAACGGCGTGATCGATGTGCTGGTGGATAACGAAGCGCAAGCCGTGGCGGCGGCGCGGCATTACCTGTCGTTTTTTCAGGGCGTCACCTCCAGCTGGCAGACACCGCCTGCCGAGGCCCTGCGCCATGTGGTCCCCGAAAACCGCCTGCGCGTGTACGACACCCGCGCGGCCATGCAGGGCATCGCCGACGA
>JACCDX010960306.1_pt1 | contig 24150 bp, 19 predicted proteins | sample 7449681 | NCBI WGS metagenome assembly JACCDX01 (sample SAMN15323450, study PRJNA562643) | freshwater metagenome | isolation source: river surface water | place: USA:Blue River Watershed | collected 2017-08-18
GCCTGGGGCTCCAAAGGGAGTGCCATCTGGCGCTCCTGGCGCAAGTCCCAGTTGAGCACAAAGATCTTCTGGGCCGTGTCGCGCTCGTTCATCCAGCGGAGAGTGGCATGCCAGTCCAGAGGCTTGTGCGCGGGCTTGAGGGAGGTCATGTAGAGGTTGTGGAGTCCGTAGACAAAGGGCCGGAACTTGGCGGGAATCGTGGAACGGTCCATGGTGCGCGCCTTGAACGCGTCCACGTAGATCTTGTACACCGTCTGGGTAATGGCCTTCCAGCGGTTGATGAGGTCTGTACTGGGCCGGCGCTCCTCAGGGTAGAACTTGAGGTACTCCTCCAGAGCACCCTTGCTCCACAGATCCATCCAGAGGAAGTCGCGGCGTGCCGTATTGCCGCGCATCTTGCGGACACGGTTGTACACCTGGGAGCGCACCTTCCAGCGGCCGAAGGGGTCGGAGCTACTGCGGAACACCACACCCTGGTAGCGCACGGACCCGCGCATACTGGCGATCATGCTGACCACCCCTGGTACATCCACGGGCACATAGCCGGGTGCCATATCGTGTAGTGTACTCTCCTGGTCGTGCTCGGCGCGATTCACCATACCGATAACATCCAGTACCGGTGTCATATCAATGCGCCCAACAGTTGCATCGGCCGCCTTGCTGAAGTACTGGCGGGGAGTCACCACGCCGGCGGGTGTAGGTGCCACGGAGAGAGTCGCGTCGGTACCGATGCGGTAGGCGGCCACCAGGACAACGCGGGGCTTCTGGACGGGGCACACGATACGGTTCTCGGCGTGTTGGAGAATCCAGGTGTATGTGACGTCCTTCTCAAGACGGTCGGTGAGGGGCGTCTCCGTGCCATAGGTGGCCGCCACGCCCTCCGCAAAGAGATCTGCGAAGGAGCGCTTGCTGTAGTAGTGGCACTCGGCATCCATCATGGAGCGGGTATGGATGCGCCAACGACCCGTAGTGACGTCCCAGAACTGGGCAATCATCACGCCGTCCACGAACTCCTCCATCGTAATGTCGGCAGTGAAGGGAGGGAGACCCTCACCCTTCGCCGACTTGAAGGCGGATACACTGATGGGCGTGTTGGTAGCAATGTTCCACACCACGGAACGGAAGGCACCCACATGGACCAAGTCCATGTTGCTGCACTCCTTCACGTAGCGAATCATTGCCAGAGGGGTGCCGTAAATTTCGTACACACTCAAGTTGCCGCCCTCGGAACTCGTGAGGAAGGTCTTGAGGGCACCCCAGGTGGGATAGGTATTACGGAGAGCGGTAAAGACGGAAGCGAAAGAAGACATGTTGGAAGGGAAGGGAAGGGAGGTGGAAAGAACACTAAGAATGTGTGGAAAGGAAATGCTTAGATGGCCGCGAGGACACATGCCACTCCAGGTGGTGACGGGACCGTCAATTTTTTCCGAAAAATGCAGGCGACGTAGCACTGAGGCGAATGGAATAGCCGAAAACCCTATACGTGATTAGAGGACCATGAATGCCATGGATGATGCGAATATGGTCCCCGAGCTGGGTGACATGCTCACAATTATATCCGATATTCACAAATCCACCACAGGACGTATCATTTACCGCGATGGTGCCCTGATTCGTGTGAGACCCGCCCATGTGAGCGATCGCGCCGTGGACTTTCCGCTGGATCCGGCCACGGGCCTTTTTCAGGATTCATTGGGTGTGTCGGAAATCGTGATGCACGAAAAAGCACGCTACCCACATTACGCCCGCCAACTCGGTGTTCTTCCGGGTGAGTCCCTGGAATTCTATAGCGTAGATGGACAGCCGTCGGCGGATACCGGTGTCGTGGCCGCCATTATAGCCGATGATTCCCAGGATGCAATACAATTGGAGGATGGTCGTGTTCTCAACTTCGGATTTATAGGTGCCCCTTCTCCCTACGATGTCATTGTTCCCCGTTCGGCCCCCGAGGATTTCGGAACTACCAACAATAATGCGGAACCTATCCCCGACGAAACGGAGGAACCCGAATTTGAGTTCCCGGAAATAGAATTGCCGGCTCCTCTTGTGGAGGAAATTCCCACTTCAGAACGCACGTATAGTGATGCAATTCAGCGCGAGGAAATGTTTGTCAGTTTACTGCTGGATATTCCCCACGCAAAACGCAAGAACCCCCGTATTCTGCGCAACCTCTACCGGAAAACCGATCTCCTCCTGGCACTCAAGAATTCCATGGTCGTCCGTGATGAGACGGGAAGTATTCTGGCGGATGCGGCGCAATCCTATGTTCCCCACACGATGCACGATCTGCTGAATTATGCCAAGACGAGTGCCTTGCCCGTGGCGGCACTGTTGCCCGTAGCCGATGTGAAGAAGGTGGTGTATGTTGATACAGTTGATACTGAGGCGGCGGGGACTTATGAGGACGTAGATGTGCGTGTGGATGCGGTGGCATTGACGGAGGCGGCGGAGAGTACCTCCACCTTTCGTGGTGCTGGGGGTGCCGCGGGAGGGAATCCCTTCCTGTCCTACATGGATTTCCTCCTATCGCGCAATCTACCCGCGGTGGTCCCTAAATCCGCCGCACCCACCACCTGGACCCAGGTGGACCAGGACGTCTTGCGTACCCGTGTACCCCCCGCACCCGTCCAGGGTTTCCCCGCGGATTTACCGCCCGCCGTAGTCGCCAAGGGCGACGCCGTGGAGTTGACACCGGAATTCCTGGCGACGGTGGAGGACCGCACAGTGCGTCTCCTGGCGGCCACGACGGTCGTGAATCGGCGCACGGGCATGAGTTATCAAATCGCCCCCGCCGATAGCGGCGAGGTGGTGGACCATGTACTACTGACGGGCGATTTGTTGGAAACCCGTATGCCCACACGCTCCTCCGTACTGCTCTGGGATATTCAGGCGAGCGACGCCTCGCGCCAGGTCGCCACCGGCTTTTACCGCCGCCTCATGGCGCACTGGTCCGAACAGCGTTCCCTGAATTCCCTGGGCGAGGAGGAGGGGGATTTGGCGACGGTGTTGGGTGAACGGATTCCACCGGCGCTCCAAATCGCGGAACGACCCGTGTTGGAAACCCTGGACGCCTTTGGGATGCGGACCCTTGAAATAAACGGTCCCGTCATGGAGGCCCTCACGAAGGCCCTGATTGCGGGACGTGCCGCGTGGGATGCGGGAATCGCCGCATTGCGCAAGAAGGCCGTGGCCGCCCTCGCCGCCGAGACGACCCCCATTCCCTCTCCCATTTCGGAGGGAAACCCCCTTTGGTCGCCCGCCGTGGAGGGACAGGAGGATATTGGGACCATGTTGGGAATCCTGAAAGACCGCGAACCCGCCCTGTATAATACACATAGTGCACGCACAGCCTATTTCGTCGGTGTCGCAAACGGTACACTCATGAATCTCTGGTATGCGACCGCGGGCGAATTGGCCGAGGATGCCGTCCAGACAGCGGTGACCACGTATCGCGCGGAACGCCGCCGGTTGGAGCGTGCCACCGCGAATGCACGCGCCGCGGAGGCGGCGATTGCCGCGACACCGGCGATTAACGAGTGCCAGCACGTGTACCTGCTGGAGTCCATTCGCAGCATTCGCGACGAGGCACGGCGTTTCGCCGTTCTCCAGGACTTCCTCACAAAGTACCAGGGTGGTATTCGCGGTAATTGGGTGATTTGTGGGTCGTGTGAGAAGAATCTGATTTGTCGCCACGAGCTCATGCTCCTCCATGAATTCCTACATCCTGGCCGAAGTGTCGCCCTGCATAAAACCCTTCTCCTGGAATTTAGCGGACCCGTTTTTGAGGGCGCGTACATTTGTAAGAATTGTGGACAGAAAATCGCCGATCTGGAATTTGATACCCATCTGGAATTTGACGACGAGGGCCGTCCCCTCGTGGGTCGTACCGTCGTGGCTCCTACGAAGAAGAAGGCCGCCGCCGCCGAAGAGGGTAAGGAGGGCGAGGAGGATGTTGGAGATGAGGGGGATGAAGATAAGATTGGTGCATTTGTCCTTTCCGAGGAGGCCAAGGAACGCGATAGTCTTTCATTTGAGGGAGAGGATTTGAGGACCTATTACGTCACTCGGACCGTGTTGGAACACTGTGGTATTACGCCTACACGCGAAATATATGAGCGTATTGTGAAATCTGTCCGTGATTTCCTTCGCGATCGCGTTCCGTCCAAGGATAATTATGAGATGGGTCGTCGTAAAGTGGCGGCCGAAAAGCGGCCCGTGAATTTACCGGAATACGAGAAATATGTGGCCAATATTCTATTCGGTGTCATTGGCGCCCTGGTGGTGATGGAAATCCAGGCGGGTGATCTCGCGATTCCCTTCCCCGCCCATGGCTGTAAATTGGAACGCGGCGGCGTGCCCCTGGAAAAGGAGGGTTTCGGTGCAGTCACCTACGTAACATGTGCTATCGCGGGTGTACTCCGCTTTGATGCCCCGTGGAATGTCACCACATGGAGTGATGTCACCTCTATTCCCAAACGCCAGGGGCTCATCGCCAATGATATCCGGCAAAGTATTAATATCATTCTGGCAATCCCTGGGCCCACCGGTCGTGCCGTCGCACCCCTTACGACCGTCACGGAGACCTACAAGGGTATGTTGGATGCAAAGAGGGCCCTGATGAATGCCGGTGCTACTGCACGCAATAATGCGGAACTCTATGCCTCCGCGGATCGCCTACCCGCCGCATTCCGTCCCATTCCTGCCGTGCGACCTCCCAAGGAAAGCGAATCGGCGGTCCCCAACAAATCCAAACTCCAACAGGATGTGGCCACGGGTCCCCTCCAGGAGGTGAAGGCCTACGTGGCCACGCGCCAACAGGATGTCATTCAACAAACCCTGTATTCCCTACATGCCGCCTCCGCTACCTCGGCGAAAAGCCTCGGTATCCTCTCGGAAAATAACCCGCGATCCGACGGTTCCTGCTGCTTCCAACGACTCGGTGTCGTCGCTGCGGTGGGGAACGGCGTCGGATCCATGTTGGAAACCCTGGGTGAGGCCCGCACAGCCGAAGTGAGTCTTTTGGAGGAGAGTGCTACCGCCCTGCGTCGTCGCGATCCCGTGGGGTCCGCAAATGGCACCCATATTTACGTGCCCTGGTCGGCGCCCATTACGCGATCCATTCTTCCCCAGGCCGACCCCTCCATGTATTACAAACTCTTCGTGAAGAATTGCTTCCGCGGGGAGAACGTGGGATTCGCCCACGAGTACGGATCCGATTGGGTGTGTCGCCACTGTAAATACGCCTGTCCGGCGGAACTGGAATACCTGACGGGTGCTGAGTTGGGAAGCCTGGATGGTAAGAAGTTGGCCAAGGCCATGGAGGAATTGGAGGGTAAGCGCCAGAGCCTCGCCGTGGGATCGCTGGAGGGCCAGGTGACTACGGAGAATTTCCACGCCCTTGAGGATGCCATTCATACCCGTAAATCCGTGACTCCCTACACCTTCCCTGGCGAAAGGCCCCTCGCCGAAGTGCTTGCCCAAATGTTGGAGGAGTTGCGGGGGGCGAATATGAGTGCGACGATGGTGGCCGAATGGGTGGCCCTCCAGGATACCATGGCCCGTATCCAACGCGATGGACTGGCCGAGGGACCACGACGTCGCCAGGCGTTCGCCGCTTTTGCACGGGCGCGCGATATGGCGGCGGAGCGGCTGGGGGAGCGTATGGGCGAGATGTTGGGACCGCGCCCTTCCCAGACGGCACGGGACGCCATTACGGCGGCCGTGGAAGCGTTGGCGGTTATTACACAGCGCGTGGAGGGTGCCCAGGGTGCCCGTAATATTCTGACGTTTTTGGTGATTCCAATGGAACAGGTGGCGACGGGATTCCGTAACGAGAAGCCCCGTGTGAATAAGTGGTTTCCCAAGGTGGCCAAGAGTCACCGCGACTTGCTGAATACCATTTGGGATGCCCAGAATACCGTGGTGCGCAATGGTGAAGTGGCACTCAGTGAGTTGCGCGAACCGGTGCGTACACTGGTTGTAGGTGTGCTCAAACGGGTGGCTTCGTGGATGGGTCCATGGCTCCAACACTGGCTCCACGAATTTCGTGCTGGCGCTGGCGCTAGCACTGGCGCTGGCGGATTTGTTGGAAGCGAGATTACCTTTGTACTGCAATGGTCATTGTTGGGAGCCCTGACAGCCTGTGTTACCGATGATAGTCCACTGCTGGTGGGTGTTGCCGCGGATGTGCGACGGGCCGCCATGAAATTCTTCCAGGGATTTTTCGTGGATGCCCTGCGTGTGGCCAAGGGATTCGTTGAAAAGACCCAGATGACTGCCAAACAGATTCAGGAGGCGTTGTTGGCACGCCAGGAGTTGGAGCGCGCCGAGTTTATTCGTCGGTTTGATGTGTTGGATCGCGATATGCGTCGTGTGGAGTTGATTAAGAAGCGACTCAAGATTGGAGACTGGGCGGTGGGTACAATGAAGAACTTATTCCAATATGACGCGGACTTTTTTGAGTTTGAACGGGGTCAACGGGCGGCTATGGGTCTGCCGGAATTTGCGGGGGATATCACAGGTGATATGGGTGGTGTGCAAGAGAACCCGTATGGATTCATGGAGTTCGGTAATGAGCGTGTGGAGGTGGGTGTGAACGACCATCGCGCTACTCACGATGAAGACTGAGGGAACCTACGGTTCCCCGCGGCAGCGTAGCTGCCGTGGGGTCAGGCCACCAAATTGGCTACGCCAATTTGGCGGCTTTCCCCTCTAACCCCTCCCTTATTATGGAACCCGTGGCCTGGCGGCCACGGGTTCTTTACAAGGAAGACTTAATGGGATCTGAAGCTGACCTAATATTTTTTCAGATCCCATTAAATTACAATATGTACTATTGTGATTAAAAGAAGATTATGGAAGTTTACGTGACTTACTTCGCATTACTGCCGTTAATAAGTACAAGACCGAGTGTCACCATTATCATGCCGGCCCATTCGCGGAGCGTGTAGACTTCCTTGAACACCAAGGCTCCAACAATCATCGTAAATACATTGCTAGTTGCGTCCCAGGTTGCATTCAGAATCGCAAACCCGGTCGTTTTGAATAACCATACAAGAAGGAATGCCAAGGCCACATACACGGTTACACCGAGTGGAAGGAAGCCCCATGCGCTACCAATGGCGTACTTTTTAAGGGCAAAATCACCGACGCCTTCCACAAGAGTAAGAATTGAACCACCTATAATTGGATGCATCGTCTATTCGTGCGCGCATATTTTATGATAATATGTGTGCACAAATAGAAGATGGGTACATTATGGTATGCATTCGGGATTTATATGGCAGGTGTTGGGATTGTGCTATATCTCCGGCCCCGCCTGATGTTTCTTGAAAACGGTATTTGGAAGGAATTTGGTCTCGCAACGGATGCCGACCAGACCATATTCCCTTTCTGGATGTTTGCGATTGTATGGGCCATTTTATCATACGCACTGGCCAGCCTGCTTTCCATGTTTTTTGCATCGGTGACCATGAAATCCGCCGATACAACGATGCCTGTGGCGGCCCCCAATGCCTCCTTTATTCAGCCCATTTCGGCGAATCCCAATTGGTCCCCTGTGGCCCAGGCACATTTTGCATCCGCCCCCACTCCTGCCCCAATGCCAACACGTTCCCCCGGTTATTATATACTGGACCCCTATGCGAATCCCGCAACACCCCGTTACATTTATTATGGTCCTGAGCCACCAGGATTTACTCAGGCGGCGGCAAGCTCATAAGTGTTTGCGGGACGGAGCTGGATTCCTGTTTACAACTTCCTGAGAATGTACCGCCGAGTGCCCCGCCCATCAGAGTTGCCCAGAACGAATAATAGGCGAACGCCGTAGCCGTCTTGGCGAATTCCGGTGCTCCTGGGGGGAACAGATTACCAATTACATTGCGGAACCAGGGAATGGCGAGGATGAAAATCATGGTAAACACCTGAAATCCCAGGGGAATCAGGGCGTTCAGGGCCACCTGTTTCCAACTCCGCACCTCCCCACACGAATCCTTCTGCACTCCTGCGAAGGCACCGAAACTCATTCCGTAAATGACAATGGCCGACACGACCAAAAAGACGAATGTAATGCGGACATCCATGACATCATCCGCGATGCCCATTGCGGCCGAGAGACCGTATGTGACACCAAATGCCACGGCGGCCATCAGGATCCCCATACCGAGGAGAATTGCCGTGAGTTGCAGGGTATTCATTTCTTTCCTTTCCCCTGAAAAAAACGAATGAGTAACCAGCGTAAACAGGGTAAAGGTAAAGGCGTTGACGCCATTCCCACGATTTTGTATTCCGATAATGAACAACTCCGGGGTGCGGCTATTACACGTATGACGACTCTCCATGATGAACTTCACGCGGGTTGGCACGCGGCGGACGAGGCATTCCGCGCCAAAGAGCAGGAGTTTCTGGAGGCGGTGGCCGCCTGGCGACGTGCGGGTAACTCCGTCACTGGCCGCGGGGAGGCCGCTGCCACCGTGGGTCGTCTCCAGGCCGAACTCGCCGAATTGGATAAGGTCCGACAATCCGCACTGTATCCCCATCGTTTCGTTCAAACAAAGGAACTTTTCCGCACCGTTATTGACGCGGATACACGGGACCAGCGTAAGATTCCCCATCCCGTTTACCTGGAAAACGCGATGCGAACGGGGGCAGTGGAACGAACCGTGGCGCTACTGTAGCACTACTGCAATGGATAGGGCTGAATGCGGTCCTCCTCCTTATCACAGTCAACCTGATTCACCTTGTATTTGAAACACGTCCCATTACGATCTCTGTATACGGTGGATTCCACATTATCCAGATTAGGGTATTTCACGACGACCACGGGCGCCGGTTTCAACACATACACGCAAAAAATACCGAGGGCTAGTCCCAGTAAGAATGGGAAAAATTGTATAAATGCAAAAAAGCGACTTACCATTTCTATGGTGGTTTCCGAAACAAAAAACAGCGCGACCCCATCTAAGGAGTGCCGCGAAGCCATGGTTGATTTTTTGAATCTAATGGAAAATAAGAGTATTGCAACACTCATTAGTTTTATGTTGGGAATCGGGGTGGCCGCTATGTTTCGTCCCGTCTGTAAGGGACCCGAATGTGTCGTTATTCGTGGCCCACCCGTGCAGGATATTCGCGACGCGGTATATCAATTCGGTTCAAAATGCGTGGAGTTCTCACCACGGCCCGTGGAATGCCCGACGGATGGCACGGTTGCCGTGGTGGATACAGTGAGTTTTGCGGATTATGACGCGTAGACGAATCGTGGACCCTGTTAAAACCATGTCATCCGAAGGAACCTCGTTGGAGGATATTGAGAATGGCAACGTTCCCAACACGGCCGATGATGCCGTCATGAATGCCATTCTTTCGGATATGAATGGCGTAGAGGAATCCGTGCCCGTGTACACCCCGCCTCCCCAGCCCGAACCCATGTATATGCCGCCGGAACCCCAACACTTCCAACAGCCGCTCATGATGATGCATCCGCAGCTGCAGCAACAGCAGCCCATGTATGAGCAGGTGGAGGAGGCGCCCGTGCGACATGTGGGAAATGTGGCCGCCACCGTGAAACGCAATGGGTGGTCTACACTGTTGGATGACCTACGTGACCCCCTTGTCGTCGGTCTTCTCGTATGTCTCTTTTCCCTCCCGGCACTACATACATGGCTCGCAAAACGCCTCACATGGGCCTATAAGGTCGGTGGGTCCCTGTCCTGGCTGGGCTTTTTATTACAATTCGCAATCGTGGCGGGTATCTTTGCGACCTATCGGCAAATTGTCACCGTAATGGGTGTAGGAAGTGGGGGGGCATAAGATGGGGACCCATTATAGAATGGCTTCAGCAACGCGCTCTTCCATTGGACTCTACGGAGCCTTGGGCATTTTTGGACTCGTCGTGTTTTACCTCGTCTGGGTTCAGGCCGCACATCATATTTTGTTGGGAGTGGGGGCAACCTTCATTCTATACTCAACGACAAAGGGCGATTTAGTGGGATCCCTGTTGGCCGGTGCTATTCTGGCTCTCTTTGCGGGATTCTTCCGATCCCGTCGGTATGAGGGATTCCAGGATGCCGAAGGCGCCGAGGATGAGGCGACCGCCCCTGAGATTCCCGCGGAAGCCGCCGCCCCCAAAAAGGCCGCGGCCGCACGCAAGGTACCCCTACCGGATCACGCGGATCGCCCCGCCGAGATGTTCCAACTCGGTAAAAAGTACAAGATGCCCGCCACGGAGGCGGATGATAAGGAATTCCATCTGGACGCCGGTACCACTTTCATGCATGCCTACAAGTCCCTGAAGCCCGAACAGATTGCCGCCATGACGAAGGATACCCAGGAACTCATGGAGACCCAGAAACAGCTGATGGGCACCCTCCAGACCCTGAAACCTCTCATCCAGGACGGTAAGCAGATGATGGAGATGTTCCAGTCCTATTTCGGAGCCGCAAACCCCACCACAAGTTAAGATGAAGGGAATGGCAAAGGGATTGATTATGATTTTGTTGGGAATTGTTGTAAGCGCCTGGCTCCTACAACAACTCGTATACGTGACTCTGCGAAAGGAGGGATTCATGGGTGCTACGCGTGACTCGGAACCCGAGGATCGCATGACACCCGAGGCGTTTGCCTACAATCTCCTACAAACGGTCAAAGGTCCCATTTCCCGTCTGGGTCGCCAATTGACCGATATGGGTGCCTGGAAAGAGCGGTTTGAATTGGCGCGTCTAACACCCGTTGAATTGGCCCGCCAATCAATTGCGGAAGGAGTGTAAGGACTAAATAGAAGACCGATAATGAGTGTTAAAAAACGTGTTTTATCGCGGACTGCCCGTGGAGCACGTCGGATGATAGGGGGCGCCGTGGCGGCCGTGTGTCCCCCTGGCGTCTGGTGCATGGATACCGGTATGCTGATTACCGCCGCGTTACTGTTGGTCGTGTTGGCATTCATTGGATACCAGGTGTATACCCAGCGTATGGCCGCTGGTGCTACGGTCCCTCCCCCAACAAAACCCACCGTTGTCGTTGTACAAGCGGGGAGTAGCGGCGGTGCTGCGGTCACGTCGGACCCGCGTTTCTTACCCCTCTCACCCGAACAATCCTACAATACGCGACCCGATATACGCGGTTTCCCATCACCGCCCATTGCCGCGGGCGGCGGTGCGATTCCCATTAACCAGCCGACGCGCGGTGTACCGGACCAGTACCAACAGGTAGGCGTATTAACCGCCCCCGGTGGAACCGAGACATCCGGAACCCCAACACGTACCATCCTCCCCCTCTTTGGCCGGAAGCTCGTGACGAATCGCGACCGCTGGAATTATTACACGCGGACGGATGGTATGAATCCCGTTCAGGTGCCCCTGGAATATAAACGGCGGAAATGCGACGATGATGTCGGATGTGATGAAATCATGGAGGGAGATACAGTCTCCGTGCCCATTATGGGCCAGAGCTATGTAGCCAATGTGTATCGTTACTCGGTGCCGCGCTACATACCTCTGTAGCATTAGCCACCGCCCATTTCAGAAGAGCCCCATGGTGGTTGCAAATAATTTTTTATCCTGTAACGATACGCCATTTCGTATTGGTACGGGAAACTATCGGGAAATTGTACGATCGTATACGTGTTCCACATGTAAGGTGCAGTTAACGGCCGATTCACCGGTGATGGTGACCCCTTCGGTGAATTCCATGGGACTCCAATTTAATATACCCAACGCGACCCTGGAATTCAACGGAGTCCAACATATTATGGATGAATGCCTGTTGGATGTTTCGGGGGGTGTGCATGCCCTGGATATTTCCGGTGTCATTACCACCACCGCAGCCGCCGAAAATACCGTGGGTGGGGGCGAATTATTCATGTTTTTCAATGACGCCAATGATAGCACCCACCAGTACGTGTTGGCAATTCCGATTCGCGTTGTCTCGGATACGATTGCGGATGATATGAGCGTAAAATTCTTCAACTCGCTCGGTAAAATTACGCGTTCCCCGCCCTCTTTTTCGTCCGCGATTCCCAGCGATACACCGCTGCTCATGTATCGCGGTGTGAGTCTTGCAACACAATGCACTAACGCGGGTCCCAAGTATACGTATTTGGTGGCCCTGAAAGCGATCCGAATGAACGTGGCCGATTATAATCGTTTTCGCGGTCTCCTCGCGAATAATACGGTCTACAGGGGTATGCGACGAAGTACCACCACGTTCTCAGTGGATGTTAAATCGGATAAACTCAAACTCTTTTCCTATATCCCCCGTTTGACGATCAAGCCGTCACGGCTCGCGCCTTCAACACATCAACAGCAGAATGGCTATGTCCCCACGGCACAGGTTAAGTGCCGTCCCCTGAATGCCGCACGTGATATTAGCGGTAATTTGATTTATGTTGGAGGTCCCGGTGACTACGATACACTTGAAAAACAGCTAAGCGATGCTGCGAATGTATCAAAGGAATTTGGGGAACCCGAGGTGACCACCGACGTATCGCGTATTGAAACCATTTTGGCTATAACGGTGGGCGTACTCGTGGGCGTTTTTCTGATATCCTTGATCGTCTATTTCGTTTTCATGAAGACGGAAAAGGGGTATAGTTACGGTAGCCTGTTATATCAGTTTGCTAAACTGAAATCATGGAGTGAGGCAAAGGATGCAGTGGCCAAAGCCACTGGCAAAGCCGTTACCAACGCCACTGCGTGATAAATTTGCCCACCCCTTACAAATGAAGAAGTACCATTTATGGGTGTTGGGAATTCTGCTACTCGTCATATTCGTGTTGGCAGCTCTGGGTAAATTTCGCTTACAGGAGGGATTTGCGGCTGAGCCTTCGGCGGCTCAGCCCTCCGCGGCCTCCACCACCGCTCTTCTAAGAGGTATTGTACGATGCCCCCCCAATTATTCCTTTTTCAGTGCACCCGACGGCACCAGTCTCTGTTGTAAGGGAACCGTCAATCCCTACACGGGAACATGTGAAGGTGCGGTGAACCAGGCGGATATTTGCTCACTCGGTGGAAAGTCCATTAAAGACCCGCGTCCTAAATTCCGCGGACAGATGCTCAAAGCGTGTCGTGCCCAAACAATTGATTTATTGAACGGTAATTCCGCATCCATGTGCCCCCCTTCCCTACCCAATTATGCCCAGGAAGATGGTGATAACGCAAAATGTTGCGCAAATCCCATTGTTCTCCAGGGTGAAAACGCATTTGCATGTTCGTCCCAGGATATCAAGGATACCACGAAATATTGTATTGTAACCGGCAATCCCACAATGAATGCTACGGATGGAAAGGTTGAGCGAATGTGTGATGAAACGCGTCTGGTGGATGCGGCGAAATGTCCCGTGGACAATCAGAATAAGCCCTATTTCCAAACGGTGCCGTATACCATGGGTGCGCGTGAAGCCACCGCATATGATGTGGCAGACTTGAACGGTCTCACAATTCCCACATGTTACCGCCTGAATGAGGTCTGCATTCCCAAGGAGGCCATTGAATACGCACAGAAGCGCGGGGCATTTACGAACTTTTCCGCGGATAAATGGGAATATTCCTGCGAAGTGTGGAAACAGAAAAATAGTGGCGCCATGGTTTCAGGAATTGAACGGGGATACTTGCGCTCACTGGGGACAACTGGGGAACCAAGTGCCTCTAACTAAACGGCATCTGGCCATTTTTAATAATATTTGAATTATGTTGGACATTCAGATATTATTATTATCAGTTGGGGGTTGGGGGTTGGGGGGAGCAGTCTAATAGGCGAATGCCTGCATTTCGGCATCAATGTTGGGACCCATGCGAACATAGGTATTGTCACCCATATCCTCGGCGGGACGGTACATCGCCGTGAAGGACTGAGTTCCTGAGGCCATTGGTCTCGGGTCACCGAGATTATAGGTGCCCACCTGATCGGGGGAGGTGAAGGGCTCATCACCTTGGAGGGCTGAGGGCTCTCCTGCAGGGGGAAAGGAAGGGGGAGTAACGGTGTTGGAAGTGGCAGCAGGGTATTGATTCGTAATGTTGTACACAGTGTACTGCCGGGGCTCACGTGTAAGGTAATTCATATCGGTGGCCTCTTCACGGTCATCACGTCTTTCCGCCGCTTCACTGTATAACTGCATGGCAGCGGCATTCAGATTCGCCGCAGCCTCGTCCTGGGCAGCCGCATACTGTACGGTCTTCTGCACATTACGCTTGAACATGACAATCGCAAACAGGGCAATGGCAGCAATTCCGACCGCCGGGGAATAGGCGAACAATACAAGGGCCATCACGAGGAGGAATGTCTGTGCAATGGAGGAGTGTAGGATAGCGGGGGGAACCTCAAGGAGTCCCAGGGCAATCGCTGTGGCCAATCCGGCAAATGTCAGGACTATCGCGGTTTCTGTCGGATTCATTCTCTTTTTTGGGTGAATGAAATGAAATTTGAAGGGGTATTCAGGACTTCCAACATATCTCACCTCATTGCTTCTTCGCATGTCCTCCGTTCTTACAACACGCGGTTACTCCATTCTTAAAAGCGAACTGCCCGCCGCTGAAACCGCGGCGATGGTAAAGGCGCTCACAGTTACGCCGGTGGTCCCCCCCGCTTACGCAGGGACGGTTTCGCCGTTCAAAGTCTACCTGGAATCTCCCACACGCTGGTATCTGCCGCGTGCCTGGGCGACGGCCCGCTACGGTGCCCCCGCGGGAGACGCCATGCCGGACGGCGATGCCCTGCGGGAGTCGCTCGCCTTTGGGGGTGCGGCGCGTCCCCATCAGGTCGCAGCCATGGCCGCATTTGCGGCGGCGGGGTCCTGCGGGATCATTTGCCTGCCCTGCGGCTACGGCAAAACCTTCACGGCCATTCGTATTGCCCTGACGCTGCGGAAACGGTTTCTCATCGTCGTCCACAAGGAATTCCTGATGAACCAGTGGTCTGGGGAACTCAAGGCGCTCGTACCTGGTATTCGCATTGGACGCATCCAGGGGGAACGCTGCGAAATTGGGGAGGATGTGGACTGTGCCATCGCCATGATTCAGACTATTTGCTCGCGCTCGTATCCCGCGGGAATGTTTAGCGGGTTCGGTTTGGCCATCTTTGACGAGGCCCATCATCTGGCGGCGGAACACTTCTCGCAGACCCTGCAACGCATTCAGTGCCGCGCCATGCTCGGGTTAACCGCGACTCCCACACGCACCGATGGACTGACGAAGGTATTTGAGTGGTTTCTGGGACCGATTTGCTACCAAATCCGGTCGCGGGATGCCGATAAGTCTGTTGGGGTTGAGGTGATGCGTTATACGGCCGCGGATGCGGCATATGCCGATGCACCCCTAGATTGGAAGGGGGATGTGGTGAGGGCGCGGCTCATCAATCAGATTGCGGACTTTGCACCGCGCACGGAGGCGCTCCTGGAATGGATGGCTGCCCGTCTGAAGGAGGAACCGGATAGGCAATTGTTGGTACTGTCGGATCGCCGTGAACACCTGGCGGCATTTGAGAGCGGCTTCAAGGCCCGTGGCTTTGAGTCCGTGGGATACTACGTGGGGGGAATGAAGCAGAAGGACCTGGAAGTGTCGGCGGGGAAACGGATTATCCTGGCGACATTTGCCATGGCCGCGGAGGGGTTCAATGTGCCGACACTGAATACGGTGCTGTTGGCGACGCCGAAATCGGCGGTGGAACAGGCGGTGGGCCGCGTGTTGCGACAGCGGCCGGAGGAACGCAAGGTGGCACCGTTGATTTGTGATGTGCTGGATTCGGTATTCGCGGAATGTAATGGACAGTGGCGCAAACGGGCGAAACTGTACAAATCGTGTGGGTATCGTATTCGTTGGTTTGGGGAAGATGTTGGGGTTGCTGGGGCTGCGGGGGATAGTGAGGATGAGGATGTTGGTTGCGAAGCTGGTAAGAAAAAGGAGAAGAAGTGTTTAATTGAAGAGGAAAGTGGAGAGGATTTAATTGCCTCAGGGTTCTTTGAGAAGGTTTGAAAACATTTTCTCCGGCCTTTGCATAAAAAACATGGCTGCTCTCCTCCCCTTTGGAAAGGCTCCTTTTGGTAAGTCCCATTCTTCACAGCCTAACAAGGCTTTTATTTCAACCAAGGCATTCAATGGTGAGTTTTTCTCATACTCCACCAGCTATAACAGTTCTACTTTCACAACTGTTGGATCCCTGGTTCTTAATCCTAGTGCCACAGCTCTTCTGTGCCCTTCCGGACGTGTTCTTCATGCAAATGGAAAGTTTTTGAAGACCGGTGTGCACCCTGATCTTTCTTATAGTGGTACATCTTACACATTCCTTGTTGGTGTGTATGATCCTGTTACTTTCCTGAATGGATACATTAATGCTGCTTCCTCCACTTTTGCACCTTATGACGCAAACATGCCCTATTTTGATGATGCTGGAACTGGTGTTACTAATCCTGCACTCGGTGGCTCCCAGGGCAAGGCCTTGTTTGGACCTGATGCTGGTCAATTAACTCAGTCTGGCACAGGTTCTGTGGATGCAGGAAATGGGGTGACCGGTAGAGTTACATTATCCTCTTCTGCCACATCCGTTCAGGTGCTTTCAACAGCAGTTACTGCTACATCTCGCATTTTTGTAACTCCTTGTTCCGACATAACTGGTGCAGTCGGAGAGGTTCCTTATGTAAGTGCAATTGGCTCAGGAACTTTTACTGTTGATAGTGCTGTGTCAGAGTCATTCTATTTCCTCGTTGTCAACTAAATTCAATAATATTTAACTGAGATGTGAAAATTTGTATTTCACATATCAGCAATTGTTATAAACATCTTAATGCCTACGCGATCCCTTACGACTCTTACGGCTGCCACGACGACGCTTCATACGACTGCGTCTAGCCCCGCCAAGACGCGCTACGTTAGCCACCACCTCATTGAAAGCAGTGACACCGTCGGGCAGGGTCGCGCCGCCCTCCGTACTGGGAGTGAAATGGAAACCGGCGGATGTCGCGGGGTATACGGGCATCTCCGAGCCAGGAGCACGGTAGCACGAATCAGGGTAGGCATTGCCTTCACCATAACCGGCACCGGTCTGGCTGTACTCAAAGTTGGGGATGCGCTCCGAAAGAGTGCTAGCGCCACCACTCATGTTGGGAGTCAGGGAGTATCCGAATGCGGGAGCACGGGGATCGGGCTGCACGGGAGTTGCCGTAAAAGGATTCTGCATACCCGCACGGGTATCACATGGAACGGCCATGCGCACAGGCTCGGCAATGGGACCGGTGCCACCAATATTCTGGGTGACATCAAATCCGAAACCGCCCTTATTGCCACCTCGCTGTCTACGAGTGCGACTGTGACTACGCTTACCACCGAGCCAGGCGACCTGGGGTTTCCCACACTGGCCGCCTCGGAGCTTCCATGCACTGCAACCGCAGCCACCACCTCGCATATTGCAACCGCACCGACCTCCTGTCTGCTTACCTGAAAGGGCCAGGAGTTGGGCGGCACTTAGCATTTGACCTCCACGGTAGCGACGTGTTTTACTACGACGCTTTCCGCCGGCCATGGCCACCTGTGCCAGTTCAGGATTCGCCTGGAACTGAATGGCGCCGGGACGGTCCGGTGCATAGCAGTCGGTGTAATGCTGGTTCTCGGCGTACGGGACACCATTGTTGGAAACAAAGGTAGCTCCAGGATTCACCTCCAGACCTCCGCCCATTAAGTTATTCTTTAACGCGCACCGGCGTCGGTGCTGCTTCTGAAGCGCGCGGTTCATATTCTATTGTTGGTTAGGTATAAAGATTTCCACCATTTCCAACAACTAAAATGGATCTCGCGGCACTCAAAACCCACGTCATGACCATGTTCATGGTGAAAAATAGTCAGGGTGGTGTAGGAAATGGCGCTAGCGGTGGCGCCAACCAGGATTTCTCCGTGGTGATTTATACAATGGTCATGATGCACCTGATTGAAACGGTATTCCGCACAGTCCCTGGGGCATTCGCGACATTCCAACAATGGGTCTGGTCCCTCCTGAAAGCGCGATCCAAGCAGGCGGCATTCGGCGTACCACTGTTGAAGGGCAAGGAGCGCGAGGAGACCGCGTCCATCGTCCTGGTGCGCAAGTACGGGAAGCGCGACGATGCGGCCAATAAGTGTATTGAGAAGGTGGACGGTGTCATTGAACACCTGTGCAATATCGCGGCGACTAAACATATCCAGCTGGACCAGCGATTTACCCTGAATACCTCGGATGAAATCGTGGTAACGCCGGCGATTTCCGCGAAAGTCCTGGCGGTGGATTTCAACGAGGATGGGGACCTGGAACATATTCGTGTGAAAGTGTATTCCTATACAATCAACATCCATGCCCTGCGCGACTGGGTGGATGAGATTCACCGGAATTACTGTTTTGAGAAGAACAATAAGTTGGGCAACAAGAAGTTCTTTTTCAATGAGGTGCCCGTGGAACCCCAGCGCCAACTCCAGCGGGGGGAATTTGATAAATCGGCAGTCGCGGCGGCCTCAGACTATAATTGGGCCACGGCACCCACGGCACTCACCTTCACTATGAACGAGTTCCGCACATTCAAGAGCTTCCGTAATGTATTCGGTGACCATGTGTCGGAACTCAAGGAACGTCTGGACCTGTTTGTGCATAAACCGGAGTGGTACGAGGAGCGCGGTATTCCCCACAGTCTCGGTATCCTGCTGCACGGTATTCCGGGTGCGGGTAAAACATCCACGATTAAGGCGATTGCGCGCGATACGGGACGCCATATTTTCAATCTGTCGTTGCGGGCCTACACGACCCAGAAACAGCTGATGAATCTGTTTTACAATGAGACGGTACAGGTGGCTGGGACTGCGGGAGCAGGAGGCAGTAACACAATGACCTACACGATTCCCCTCAATCAGCGCATATATGTTATTGAGGATATTGACTGCCTGACGGATATTGTGTATGACCGGCGACGTGGTAGCGGTAGCGGTGCAGCAGGTGTACCGGCGGCCACGAGTGATGCCGTGAATCTCGGATTCCTCCTGAACCTGCTGGACGGTGTCCTGGAAACGCCTGGGCGTATCCTGGTGATTACCACGAATTACCCTGAACGCCTGGATGCCGCCCTGATCCGACCCGGTCGCATTGATGTGAAGATCCGATTTGATATGGCCCCCCGCACCATGATTCGCGATATGGTGGCGAATTTCTACGACCGACCCGAGTTCGGCCTGGAGGCCATTCCCGAGGCGCTTGAGGGCGTACTATCACCAGCGGAAGTGTTGGAATCCCTGTGCACCCATTTCAAGGACGGGGAAGCGGCCATTCAGCATATGTGCGCCGCTGTCGCGAAGAAGGCGGCGGAGGCGGCGCAGGTGATGGAGACGGTGACGGGCACAACGCTTGAGAAATTGGGGATTGAGGAGGAGAGTGTTGGAAGTGTTGGAAATGAGGAATTGCCAGGGCAGAAGGAGGTGGGAAAGACTGTTGGACATGGGGGAGATTTCAAGGACTGGTTTGTGAAACAATCGCGCTTACCGTCTGCAAAAGAGCCCGTTATACGCATTGAGGAATATAAGGAACCCTCAACGGACCCAAAAAAATATGAAACGACAAAGCACATTGCACTGGCTCCTCTCGGAGACTGCCTATACGAGCAATTGAATTACGTGCAGTACAACACGGGCAGAGATATTTCATATATTCCCCTGGAGTCTACGTTCGATGCGGCGGAGGCATATAGACAGAGGCAGGAGATGCCGAAGTATGTGTAGGGAGTGCGTGTTTCATCAAAAACAATAAAACAATAACCATATTAAATGGGGACAGTTGTTAATCAGCGGTACATTTTACAAACATTTACAGATAATGCTAGTTGGACAGCACCATTTGAAATTCCTACTCTTGAATTTGTGGTTATTGGTGCAGGTGGAAATTCAACCGGTGCAAATGGAACAGCAAATATTGGGGGTGCAGGCGCAGGTGCAGTTATTCATGGAACATATAATAAATTTCCAAAAGATACTACATTAGCAATTACTGTTGGAAAAGAATCAGTTACACAATCTAACAGAGCAACAATTGTAAAAGGATTTCCACTTGCAAAACAAATAGTAGCAACCGGTGGAAATGATAATTTGGGTGGAAAAGGTGGAGCATCAGGATCTAATGGAGTTGATAATGCAATGTATAACGGTTCCCCACATTTAGAAACAATACCAGGAGTTTCCGTTAATGGAACAGCAAAAATTGCATATGCTGGAGGATCTGCTTTCTTAAATTTAGGAGGTGGAGGTGGAGGAGCAAGCGGTAGAGGTGGAGATGGAAATTTTCCTGTTGGAGATTGTGGATCACGCGGTAATGGAATATCACTATCAATAACAGGCACAGCTGTAACATATGGGGTTGGAGGAGTTTGTGCCAAAAGTATAACAACAATTAAGGCCGAATCATACGGATCTGGTGGATGTTCCACGACTAGACCACCACAGCCTGGTGTTGTATATCTTAGATATCTTCACCCTGATTATGCAACAGCAAGAAATGAAAACCTTCCTATTGAATTGTACAGTAATACTTATGTTGAAGCTCGTAAATATATTAGAAATACCGATATAAGTACATTAAGTACCGTTCGCAAAGCGTTTTCATTTATAAACTTTGCGACACCATCACCATCACTTGTTGATGCGTATGCTGGACCAACAGTTACTCCAACTTCACCGTTACCAATTGAAGCACCTTCAGGTGATACATTATATAGTGTTCGTAATGAATTGCGATTAAGTATGATTGACATTGTGAACACATTGAACGCAAAATATCCATGGCCAGCAGGACAGTCAGCACCTACTCCGTTGTCAAATACTACACTGGTGTCTGATGTAATTTCGGCACGTGTAACTATTCTGGGATTGTGGTCCGTCCTACTTTCCCAGCGTATCCAGGATATTTCAGGAATGATTGGGAATCCAGACATTTCTGGGTCTACAGGAACTTACCAAAGTTCACGAAACAACACTGATAGTGGATGCGTATCACCGTATTCTGGTACAGGTGTTGGGGGGTGTTGGTCTGATGTTGGAATTCAAGAGAAGAAAGGAGAAGTACAGAATCGTTTGGCATTAAATGAAAGTGAGGGCATTTTGAATTATTCATATGGAGGACTTGGAAAATTATATGGAATTCCTGCCCATGCAAACATAACATTTAATGATTCAATTCAATTGATTTTCAATGCTGATAAAATCTCTTTCGTTAAATTCAATTTAACATTGGGAGATAGATCTGCTACAAATTTGCTAAATATAATTAATGCTTCTGGAAAACGAATTAATACTTCTAATAAATTGACACTAACGTTACCAGATAAGCTATACATTTCACATATTTCATTTAATGCAATTACATCCAGATCAGGTAAATGTGACTGCAGAGTGAATTATGGACCATCATCCGATACCATCAATACAATTGTTTCATCATACACAATAACATCAGGACAAAATACAATAAAAATACCACAATTTGCTGACTTTGATATTTATTATTCATTAACATTTTTTGTACCTAACACAAATCCTTTAACCACCCTTAATGTGAACTCATTATTTTTTTATTCATTTCTCAACACATCCACCCCTCTCTCTGAATACGAAATTGTCAATAATGTATATACAACTTTTTTCAATTCGCAACTGACTCTTCAACAATCTATTAGTGATAAAGTACTTGTTAAGGATTCAATGACCCGCTTTTATAAGGATACCTATATTCCATATATGCGTTATTTGAAGGCTATTGACGTAAATAGTTCCTCTGAAATACAAATTGCTTTATCAAAAACTCTTGCATATTATTACGATTCAAATGGATCAATGAAGGCTACTTTTGAACCCCTATTGCCTTCCGATTCGTATTCATCATTGCTGGCCACAGTTGATAATGGATATATTGCTTTTGCCAATCTTCTTGTTAATACGTATACAAGCACATTTGCCTTATGGACATCGGCACCTCGTAACATGACAACGACTGCAGCTTCTCCTCCAGCAACTCCACTAACTATTTCAACTACATCAGATGCGTCGGATGCCATTTTTGCCTACACCACTACATCAAGACCGCAAAAATACTGGCCCCAACTCATTACAGATATTACCAATTTTACCAAACAACGTATTCAAGCGACTCAGGTTCTCCGTACCCTTTATGCGTCCATGCCATCCGCACCCCCACTCCCACTCTAATACCCTAATGACAGCACCATAATGCGCCGGTCCTCCCCTTCAACCGACACCCACAAGGGAACACGTGGTGAGCAAATTGCTTTCCGCATACTCTCAATATCCAGGCCCCCCACATCTGCGTGATTGGGATGCGCACAGACCGTGTAGGAAACACCGGCAATTTCTACACAACCCTTCACTTCCTTGTACCCGTCATCAAACTCTCTGAGTCGCAGGGAAGCCCCCATTTTTGCCCGCAGCCCCCCTGAAAACCAGGTATACCCTGTGTGTGACATCGTTTCCAGAAACCATGTAGGCGAGAACTCCGTCTCACTCACCTCAAACTCCGGTGGCATAAGACCCCATTCGTCCAGTCGTCGGTCACCATGGAGGTCCATGACGCGCTCCCCATTCCATACAAATACCCCGCCCAATCCCTCCGCCTCCGTGGCTCGCATAGACCGCTCCTCACAGACGACGAAATCCCCGCGGCGTATCGTAGCACCAAACGCCGCCTTCACATATGCCGTCAATCCATCCAGACGTTCTGCACCGCCCTCCTCATTTAACCAGAGGTCGTACACGGCCTCCTCGGTTAACCCAATGGCCGCGAAATCAATGACGTACTCGTGGGCCGCCTCCATTCCCAACATGGAACCGAAATCCCACCAGACGGCGTCCACCATATCCCGCCTCTGAAGGGTTGCCAACCAATCCGCGGGTATTCCGTCGTAGCCGTAGAAGGCGCCCGCCAGGATACCGTAGACCGCCCCCACAGTGTCCGTATCTTTCCCTAGATTCACGGCGGCACAGGCGCCCTCTGCGAAGGAATCGGTCCCAAAGAAGGCCCATAGGGCCGCCTCACACGTATCAACCACGTAGCCACTGGACCGCACGGATTCACGGGGCATCGTCGTGAACGCCCCGTCAACGACGCGTTTCCAGGCGAGCGGGTAATGGCGCGCAGCGGGGAGGGAATTGTAGGGAATGTCGCGAATCCAGGCGAGTAACTCGGCCTTAGAGGCACCCTTTATAGCCAGTGCCGTCAGGGCGGACCAGAAGCCCGCACCCCAGACCGCAATGGGATCCGAATGAGTCGTACGCGACGAGGCGGCCCCTGCAGACCAGACTGCGTCAAGGTTCACCGCGTCCGCACCGCCCTCGGTAGCACGACGGAAGGCGGCGATGGGAATGGGCGCAATCCGCATTACGGAACCATTACCCGCGGTCTGACGGGCACCATGGCGCGCCTCCAGTAGTCCTTCCCGCCTGAAATCGTCCAGGGATGCCCGCGTCGTGTAACCGATATCAAAACATCTCCCATTTACCGACATGTATCCCTCCAAGTACCAGGCCAGGTAGTGGGACAGTACATTCGCAGCATCATGTACACCGCCGGTATTCACCAGGGATGCCGCGAGACAGAGCATCATGGACCCATCGTCCGTAAAGGAACCCGCGGGGAGACCCCATGTGCGGCATTCCTGCATGCCGCACACCGGCGGAAAGGAATCGCGCGCCTGGAATTCCACGGGGGCACCGAGGGCATCACCCACAAGGTTGCCGTAGAACGCACCCTTGGCGCGATTATAGAAAGGAGAGGAGGGGGAATTGAACATGGTGGGAAAGAGAAGGGGGAGGAGATATGTAGGAAATGCCGGTGCTCCCAACATAACTACTCTACCGTCCTCTCATTTTTGATGTATCACAGTGAAAAATTGAAGGACTTTTTCACTATTCAGTAAGGATCTGTCCCTCCTTCCCTTCCATTCCCTTCCATTCCCTTTCCCTCCTTCCATTCCCTTTCCTTTCAGATGTCCCAAATTCCTTCCATTCATACTCTAAACACCCTTCTTAAGAAGGACTTGATTCATTTGTGTCGTGTGCATAATATATCTGTTTCAACTCGTGCAACCAAGGCTGTACTTATTGACTTGCTTAATCAACAGCAAATGCGTGAAGAGAAGCAGGAGAGAGAACTAGA